>Ga0257106_1000339_pt1 | contig 29012 bp, 18 predicted proteins | sample LP_taG_3_FD_190177 | JGI IMG/M metagenome (GOLD analysis project Ga0257106, IMG submission 190177) | Marine microbial communities from Northeast Subartic Pacific Ocean, Canada - LP_J_2011_P26_10m | ecosystem: Environmental > Aquatic > Marine > Oceanic | place: Canada: Northeast Subartic Pacific...
CACCGGTTTCCCCGCTCGCTCTTCCAAAATATCCATCGCCTTCCAGAAGTACTTGGACGGGTTGGTCGTGCCAGAACCGTGCATTTCAATCGTCGTCGCGGCATCCGACGACACGGACGCCTCGGAGACCCCCGAAGAAAATAGGAAGAAAGAGAGCGAGAGGAAAGAGAAAAGCGTGGATTTTGCCGCCGCCATTCGCGCGCACTTCGTCTGCCTCTTCGGATCGCTCATGAAGCCCCCGGGTGTGCGTTTAAAAAGCTACCAGAGTACAAAAAGAATGTGCTCTGCAGCTCTGCGTTTTATCCTCGAGGAATCCTAAAGAAGTCTCGATATCGTTGTTGCTGTCCCGCGTAGTAGATCTCCCGAACGATTTAGTTTAGGTCTACACAGGGGCAAAAATTGTGACGATTTGCATCAGCGAAAGAGGACGAGTTTGCGCGCATAAAAAAAGAAAGCGTTTTTATCACACGTTTTAAAATACGCACACACACACACACACACACACACTCTCTCTCAGACAGTCCTCCAGTCTTCCAATCTCAGAGTCTCCATTTCATGATGAGAATTCAAACGCCGTCTCGCGGGATGCCGCCGTCGCGATAATACTTCCCTCCGTAATCCGCCTCGTCTTCTCGCAACGCGTACGCTTTGCGCTCTAAATCCCTCGCTTCGTCTCTGAGCTCCTTCGCTCGATTTTCCAGCTCTCTCGTTCTTTGACGTCGGTGTCGTTCGATGCGTTTCCTCGCCGCGTCGGCGGCTTCCTCCAACGCGATCGCGTCTTCTCTCAAAGAAGACGCTTTCGCTTCCAAGTGCGCTGGCTTCGTTTCTGGGTTTTCGCCGTGCTCCTCCGCGGAGATTTCTTCCTCCAATAACTCGCGCTGTTTTCGATCCAACATCTCCTCTGCCTCCTCCTCTCGTTCTTTCACAAATTCTTTCCTTTTCTCCTCAACATCTTTGCTGCTTTCGGACGTAAACGACGACGAAAAGAAAGCGCCATTGGCGCCGGAGGAGGAGGAGGAGGACAACCACCTCGTTTTCCCAAACAACAACGTCCTCGCCACAAAGCCGCGCTCACGTCGAAGCATGATGAATGATTCCAGCAGATATCTGAAAAAGAGAGTTAAAAGTAGTTCACGATGTGCGATGCTCGATGCACTGATGAATACCGTGCGCGTATATATTCAGAGGCAAAGATGCACAACACGGCGCGCGCGTTTCGCGCTTTCTTTTCGTATCTCGAGTATTTTTCTCGACACCCTAATTTAGGGTTTTGGTGTTTCAAGAACGAACGAAAACGAAAAACTTCTTTAGAAAAAAAGACTGTTGTGCTGCGATGATGATGACATTGATGACGACGACGACGCCGAGAGAGAGAAGAGAGGACGAGCACTGCCGCGCGTAATACTGCTAATCTTTTTTGACGACGATAAGAAGAACGAACCTTGATTGAACCTGCGACGACGGAAGAGTTTAAGAGAGAGAAAAAAGATGCGGATGATTTGCGTGAATTCTTCTATTGTTGTTGGGGATGATGTCGTTGCTCCTCGGAGGAGGAGTGTTGGTGGTGCAAAAAACATCGTCTCGTCGGCCAAAAAGCAACCGCGAGGACAACAACACCAACGGCCAGAAAGTCGTTGTCGAGGAGGAGGACGCGGTGGTTGTCGTGGTGATGAGAGTCGTTTGTTGTTTGGGAAAAGAAAAAGTTCGACCTCAATTTCGTCGAGTGCTTCTTCAACGGATAATCCAACAACAATCCTCCGCGAGGACGGCGGATCTTCTTCTTCGTCGTCGTTTCGCATGCGCGACGGCATCGTGTCCGCGCGGAAATCGCTCTTCTTTTTCGGCGCGAAGAGAGAGATGCGCGTGTCTGTCTGTCGCGAGATGACGAGGAGGGGTGGACGAAGGCGGTACGCGCACGGCGTGGTGACGTTTGCTCTCGCTTCGTCGTCGCAGAGTTGTTGTTGTTGTTGTTGTTGTTGTTGTTGTTCTTCTTCTTCTTCTTCTTCTTCTTCTTCTTTTGGAGGATTCGAGGAGAAAAGGAAAGAACTATGGCGACGACGACGACGACGACGAGCGGGGATGACGCGTCAGACATCGATGAAGGACGGAGAAGAGATGAACGAGGAATATTTGGATGCGATGAACGTGACTGGTAGGAAGATTGTTTCGGAGGATGAAGGCGACGAGGATTTTGATTTGGACACGGCGTTCAACGAGAAGTTTTCAAAGTCGAAGGAGCGCGACGAAGAGGAACCGCTTCCGGAAGGGACCATTCGCGTTAAAGCCAAGACTTCGTCCACGTCTTCGACTTCGTCTTCATCGTTGAGATCTTCTCCCACGGAAAAGAAAATGAATAGAAATGGTCGAGTGGAGAAAGATGATTTAGCGTTTGATCCTTTAGCTGGCTCCGTGGACGTATCTATGGATGATTTTTCGTACGATCAGGAACAGCAACAACAGATGCTCTTGCAAAAGCAAAAAGAAAAAGAAGAGCGAGAGCGAAAAGAAGAAGAGGCGAACAAAAAGAAGAGAATGGCAACCGATGGGACGGTCATTCGTCGCGTGTCGAAAGTAGCTGCGATGCCGTTGAGAAATAAAGTGCCACCGACGAGACAGTCGTTTGCAATCAACGCAGCAAACGAAGAGGCGTTGAAAGCGGTGAAGCAAAAGTTTTCGCTCAGAAATCTCGTCAGTAAGAAGAACGATGATAATAAACAGAATTATACCGCTGATTCGAGTGCGAAGCCGGTTCGAGTAGGGACAGTCATACGGAAAATCTCAAAACCGGCGCGTCTAAATGATGATGAAAAGGAGAACAACGCGCAAAAAGCGCTCGCACTCATCACGTCGCAAGCCCTGGCAGCTTGGTCGTTTCGCGAGCAACTTCTAAAAACGCTAAAGGACAGCACTCTGGGAGACGCTCTTGCGGTCTTCGATGCGCTCTGGCGAAGCTTTTGGATCCAATGGCGTTCTCGGCTCGATAATACGGCGAAATGGGTTCTCTTTGCGTCCACGGCGCTCACGGCGATGTGTCATTACGTCATCGGCCCTGGAATGATTGGCCCGAGATTACCGCAAATTGGAGAGTTAGCATCATCCGTTGTTGGTCGTCCAGTGCGCGTAGGCAGATGCAAACTCTTTTCGTTTCCTGGCATTTTAGGTTTTGGACCGGTTTTAGAAGTTGGGCCCTTAGTCGTGGGCGCGGAAACGACTGGAGGCGAAAAATCAATCGTCGAAGTCGACACCGCGAAAATTTCATACGATTTAGTGCGCTCCATCACTCGGAGGAAAATAGTTGCGGAAATTCGGTTGGATGGCGTCAAAGCGACTTTGAAGCAAGGTGTCAATCAGTCTTGGTTTGGGTACCCGGAAGATTTACCCACTTTTCAAGCGAATTTGCCCTCGGCGCGACCGTCGTTTAATTTAGATGCCGTGAAAAAAGCGAGCGCGGAGGCGACGAATGCAATCAGTGAAAATAAAACAGCGAGTGGTCCAAGCTTTGAAGTGCGCGTGATTAAGCTCGAACGTGGCGTTGCGGCTTTGCACATGGCTGGAGATTCTCAACCGAGGAACGTGAAGAACCTTTCGGCGACTATGAAAATATCGCCGAAAGGTGAGCTCGATCTAGACGCAAAGTTCAATCCAATTTCTCGAGCGACGCCTCCAGAACAGAGACAAAACACGTTCATCGCGAATTTTGCGGCCCGAAATCTTCGAGGTCACAACTCTGACGCCGAAGAACGAAGTTTGAAATATGAAAAGAGTCGTACCGATAACGGCGGCTTGCTTAAAGTGAACGTGCAGTATAAAAATCCCGAGAAGAATCAGAAACCAATGGGCGAAGACGATATAGCCATGCCAGATTTGAAAGTTAAAGTGAACGCTTCCAACACTTCTGCGGCGTTTGTTGACCGATGCATCCCGGGTTTACCGATCGATATGCACGCTGGGCGCTTGGACGGCGAGATTAACATCTTGGCGAAAGACCAATCGACGTGGCTTTTCCCAGAGTTTTCCGGCGAGTTGAGAGGGAAGCACTTGCGTTTCCACTTTTACGACGCCACGGATGACTTCGCGGACACGGAGTTAGATTTAGTTTTCCAGAAAAGACGCATGTACATTCACAACGGGAGAGGTCACTACGGTCACGTTCCAATTACAGTCACGGGCGATTTGGATTTGAACCCGCTTCCGGTGAAAAGTTTACTTTTAGGTCCGGACGCGAAAGTTCACGCGCCGAGAGGAGAATATCGCCTTTCCGGTCAAATCGCACCAATAGAGGCACACGCTTTGCGAGAAACACTAGGTGTCCGTCCTCCACCGAGACCGCTCGCGGGCGCCTTGAAAGGATTCTTGTACGTTTCTGGCCCTTTGGAAGCGCCTGTCTTCACCGGGCAAGCGGAAACGACAGATTTTTTACCAGAAGAGAACGCGAAAGATTTCAGCGCTACGATGGAAGAGGAGAAAGCCTGGTCGTATCGCGCGGTGAAGAAGTACGAAAAGGAAGGCGCCGTTGCAGCTTACGATCGTGTTCCCATTCGGAACGTGAAAGCGACATGGACGGTGGAACCAAAGAAGGATATTTTCGTCTTGCATTCGGCAGAAGGTCAGTTGGTTGCGGGCGGCAAAGTGCGTGCGAGCGGATCGATCAAGATAAATCCGGACGCGCTGCATGACCCAGCCGCAATTCACGTGGAAGCAACGGCAACAGACGTTGATCCGAGAGCATTAGCGAGACAAGTAGCAACAACAGGATTCGATAATAGCATTAGTAACGCGAATGGGAGTGGGGACGAAAACTCGCCATCGACTAGTAATAGCACCACTGACGTAGAAAATGAAATCGGCGCTTGGATTGACCGCGTGTGTCCTCCTGGCTACGCGGATGCTACGGCGACCATCGAAGGTGCACATTCCGGTCCCAAGGTTAACGTTGACTGGAACATAGATCACGACGCCGATGTGGGCGGTAGAGTAACAATAGAACGGAAAGGTATCACTGCAAAGCTGAAAACACCTTCAATTGAAATCGATGCAGACGTAAAGACGGAATTTCCTCCCTTAGAAAAAGCGTTAGCTGCTGTAACCGTGGAAGATGCGATTGAAGCTGGGAAGCCTGCATACACGGCCGCTGAAGTTGATGGACGAGCGAACGGGTTTGATTTGTTTGATTTAGAAGATGGTCGGGAAGAAGGTGGCGAAGCTGTTTCGGAAAAGTTGCGATACGTTCGAGATCCCGACCGCGTTCGATTGCGAGTAACCGGGCGCGCGCGCGTGAAAGGTAAATTTTCAACTCCAACGGCATCCGTCGCCGGTGCTGAGAACTCCGATGGCGTCGCTGCAACGGATGATAAAGGTAGCGAAATCGCCGCGAGTGACGAAGAGAAGAAACAAAGTAGCGCCTTCCCGACGTTTGAAGGTACCGCGCAGTTGGATAACTTGAAACTGAACAAACTCGAGCTCGCTCCGAAATTGACCGGCAAAGTTTTCGCCTCGGCCACTGATGGTTTATCGCTCTCGGCGAAAGGCAGATCAGACGAGTCGTTGTCGGCGGAAATATCTGCCGACGGTAAAGCATCTGCGGCATTACGTCGCGGCGCTTTACGAGCGGGCGTTGAGTTTGGTGATTTTGCAGGCGCATTCGAACTCGCTGGCTTGAAATTGGACGACTTGGAACTCGGATCTTTGAGAGGTCGCGTGGACGTCGCGTCTGCGCGATTAGATTTACGAGAAAAAGTTGGCGAAGGGGTTTTACGCGTCGAAAAGCCACGTCTGAGTGGTTTCACCGGCGATTTAGCAGAAGGCGAGGTTTCTTGGAGCGGTAAAACGGTAAAACTTCACTCGGCAACTCTCGAGCAAGCGCGTTCGAGGTACGAAGCTGATGGCGAGTACATGTTACCGGACGCCGTGTGGTCCAAATTGCCAGAATCTAGAGTCGAGAGACAAAAACGAACAATGTCGGAAGGCGATGCCTCGCTATTGTCTGACCTTATTGATGTCGATTTAGTTACGGAAGCAGGTAAAGAAGAAGATGCCGTAACGGAGCCAGCGTTAGCGGTGACGTCGTCAGAGAATGAAACTTCTTCAGTCGTCGCCGCCGCCGCGGCGGATGCGATGAAGGAAACCAAAAATAACGACAACAACAACAATAGCAACAATAAAGGTTTATTTTCCGGATTCTTCTCTGACATGAAAAAGCACCCGGCGGCAAACTTAATCAAGGAACAGCAAACACTTTCATCTCCATCGACTCAGGGTGACGACGAGATCAACAAAGGCGAGGAAGTTCGAACGAAAACACCGGAAGAGTTGGAAGAGGAAGCTCGCATCGTGCGCATGGAACAACTCGAAATGCAAGAGCAGATTGACGAAGACGCAGACGAAGACGACGCCTTTGACCGAGAACAACGCCAACAACACGATAAAGCGACGAAAGCAACGCCAGCAACGTCATCGATGATCTCGAGCGAATACACCGACAACGGGTCCGTGAAACCGTACATCTCTCCTTTTGAAGAACGTAACGTGGAAACTCCGTTTGGCTCTATCGCGTCGGCGTCCACCTCACAACCGTTGTCCTACGAACGCGACGCGTGGTTCCAAGAAAAGATGAACGACACGCCGTCAACGGAAACCCAAGCCGTGAAGAAAGATCGCTTCTCGAACGTGTTTAAACAGTTTAAACCACGAAACCGCCGAAACGGAGATGCTGATGGACGGAATCGCACGAGTGGAGCGCCGAATTTCAACAAACCAGGTGCGCCTTCGTTACAGAAGCTTCCGCCCATGAACCCCGAGGAAGCGCCAAAAGCGGAAGGCGAGTGGCGTTTCCGGCTTGCGGTGCCGTCCGCAGACGTTGAAGAAATGCTCCCCGCTGTTCGCCTCTTTGCGAGTTTACGCGAAGAGTCGACGCCGCAGGAGTACGGTAGAGCCAAGGAGGCGTTCGTGAATGCGATTTCTCAAGCATCGGTGATATCGCAAGACATATCTCGAGACGTGTTCGAACAGTTGATGGAATCGAGAGAGAAAAAAATGACCTCCAACGCAGTCGATAAGAAAAAACAGCGACAGAATAACAACAAAAAGAAGCGAAAGTCTAAACTGCAGCGTCATCGAAGAACGACGGAGTTCATCGACGTCGACGACATCGACGACGATTTAGCGGATACAGAGAAGAAGGCGGTGCAATTGCCCGGGTTACAAGATTTGAAAGGTGAATGGCGTGGAGTCGTGCAAGCGTCGGGAAATTCAATCAAGAAGACAAGCGTCCCAACTGCACTCCTCGATGAAGAAGACGCCGGTAAAGACGAACAAGCTGCAGCGAATGGCGACTTTTTCAAAGATTCCTCGAGAGCGTTCAACACCGCTTTGAGTAACTTAGAAAGTTCACATCCGACGTCCGTTCAATTCGACGTGTCGGGTGAAAACCTTCTCTGGGGGCCACATGTTGTTCGAAAAGCTGAAGCGTTAGGTTCCGCGAACGAGAAAGACGGCATGAAGCTCGAACGCCTTGAAATCACCTCCGACGCTGCATCCTTGTCCGCGCAAGGCGCCGTTGGCGGCGAGGTGCAAGACGCCAACTTTAGTCTGCGAGACTTACCGATTGGTTTTCTTACCGAGGTTTTTCGACCTTTATGGCCATCTGCGCTACCTCGAATCGACGGGAACTTGTTAGTGCAAGGGCACTTGGGAGGTTCCGTGGAAGAACCGACTGGGGACGTCCTCGTTCGACTTCGCGATGGTAAGATTGGATCCACGAAGCTCTCCGCGGTGGAAGCGAGAGCGTTGTTGAACGACCAACAACGCGTTGAATTTGATTTTGAAGCGTCGCCGATGACGAGTGCTTCTGATGGCGGTTCGAGTGGTATCGTTCGCGCGTCTGGTATCGTACCATTACCAGAAGCTGACGATCAGTCTTTAGCCGTGGATGCGAAAGTTCGAGACGCCGGGATGTGCATTCTGTGCGCCGCCGCTTCCGGTGGTACCGATAACGTCGAATGGCAAAGCGGGAACGCGGACATCGCGTTACACGCTCGAGGTACATCTGAAAACCCAGTGTTCGATGGAGTTGCTGAAATAAGACGCGCGAAAATTGTCTCTCCGTTCCTGGCGAAACCTTTTGCGCCGACGAACGCTACGATTCGAATTCAACGAAACACGCTGTACGCAGACGATATCGAAGGGAGATGCGGTAAAGGTTTCGTAAAAATTAAAGGCGCAATCCCAGTCATTCAAAGGCGAAAGTCACGAGGCGGAGATACGTGGGATAATTTAGTCGCTCGAGCGGATACGCAAGCTGGATTGAAAGTTGATATTCAAGGATTGGACGTGCGCGCGAGAAACGCGTACAACGGTCAAGTCAATGCCGGTCTCGTTTTGAAGGGAACAATCAGCGCACCTGAAGTCGGAGGGTCCATACAACTTTCAAAAGGCCAAGTCACCGCGACGCCTGGTCAGCCGGAAGACGCCGCACTTTCAGGAGCCGAAAATGGGAAAAAAGATGTCGACATTCCAGGCGCAAACAGAGGCAAGGATGATTTGCTTTCGCGTATCGATCGCGAAGGCAAACAATCGACAGATTTGGCGAGCGTTTTGCAACGCGCGGCTATTGCGAATGACCCAGAAGCTTGGGCAGCTTTAGAGAAAGCGCGGTTACGTCGGGAACGTAACTTGGACAAGCTCTCGGATGTTCGCTTTCGCGGTTTAAAAGTCCAAATCGGTCCGGAAATGTCCATCGTGTATCCGTTCGTTTTGAACTTTGGCGTCAGCGGCGAAGTGACCATCGATGGTGCAGCCGACGCGAAGCGTTTACGCCCATCTGGCGTGATTAATTTTGATAGAGGTGACGTGAACTTGGTCGCTGCGCAAGTCCGTTTGAACCGAGAACACCCGAACCGCGCAGTTTTTATTCCAGAAAACGGTCTCGATCCAATGGTGGACGTCTCCTTACTCGGCGCCGATGTCCGAGCTTTGATTCAAGGCCAAGCTTCAGAGTGGTCGAAAAATCTCGTCTTATCTTCAGCGACGGAATCTGCGTCTGGTTCGGGTGGCGAAGGCGGCGGTTTAGCCAGTCTCTCGAGTTTATCTCCCGAAGAAGCGGCGAGGATTTTCGAAGGACAGCTCTCGCAATCGTTGTTAGAACGCGATGGACGAATCGCGTTTTCCTCCTTAGCCTCGTCGACATTAGCGTCGTTGATGCCTAAAATCGAAGCCGGTGGGAACGTCGGTAACGCGCGATGGCGCGTGACGGCCGCACCTTCCCTCCCTGGTCTCTTGTCGCTAGATCCTGGCATGGACCCGTTCGCAACTGGTGCGCAGTTCACTCTCGGTTCCGAGGCTGAAATCGCGTTTGGTGACTCTTTGCAAGCGTCCATGTCTCGAACGTTAGCAGCGGATGAAACGCAAACCGAAACCCAATTTTCGCTCATGTATAAGCTGACTAAAAAGTTGCGCATGCAACTCGTCTCAGTGTCCAGCGCGGCCACAAGGCTTTTGTTCGAGTATACAAACCGGGACTAAGAACAAGAGGAGAGAAAAAGTGGAAGAAAAGAATTCATCGTCATTTCTGTAGTTGTATTGCATTCATTGCTCGTTTTGTAAATTTATAAAAATACACTTATTGTTTCTAAATCTAATAGCTAATGCATCCGCGCGCGTTCTCTCTCTCGATGAATCCGTCCACTGCTTTGACGCATAGTCTTTGTACCAAATCGTCCCTCGCAATATGCGAATATGCGACCGCGTTTGACCACTCTTTTTCTTTCTCGTTGTCGTCGGAAAGAGTGGCAGCGCGAACGATGCGCTCGGCACCTTTCCGAGGATGTTCTAGTAAACCAACCGTTCGCATGGGAATTTCGTACAACAAACGCAAAGCTTTCGGCCACGTTCGCGTGAGTTTCGTGCGACACAATCCCGGATCGACCACTTTTACCCTCACGAAACCATCGTCTCTATCTTCTTCTTCTCTCATCTTTCCGAGCGCGTACGCGGTCACCATCAGCTTGCTCAGCGCGTACCTTACACCTAACGTTTCAAAATCTTTCTCTTTCCTTGCGCTCGCGCACCGATCGAGACGATTTATCCACTCTTTCGCGTTCGCTCGCGTGCATACCCCAAGTCTCGCTCGATGCGTAAACGACCCGACAAACACCACCGTTTTCTTCATCGCGCCGCCGCCGCCGTCCTCGCGGTAATCGTTTACGCTCATTTCATCTCTCCACAGCTTGGTCAAAACCGCCGGCCCGAGGACGTTACACATCGCCTCTCGGTCTACACCACCTTCTTCGAGCACTAAAACCTTCCTCTCCGCGTTGCACTCCGCCGCGCAGTGAATCAAAACGTCCACCTCGTTCTCGGCGAAGTACTTCCTCGCTCGCTTTCGAGCGCCGGCGTCGATGGCCAACGTCGCGCAATCCAAATCAATCTTTGCCGAAACAATCCTCCTCTTCTTCTCCTTCTCGCCTATTTCAATTAAACCTCTCGATTTTGCCGCGTTTCGCAGCCTCTTTTCCGCATCGTTTGCATCTTCGTCTCCGCCTTTTCTCAAACGCCCTTTATTACCCACTCCTCCTGGGGGAAAAGCGCGAGTCGGCAAATGCAACTCCACCACCATTTCTTCTTCTTTATGTCGTTGCAAAAGCGACAAACACGTCTCGAACCCGATGCCAGAGGACCATCCGGTCACGAAGTACGCGACTCTTTTGCCTTTAGGTTTTCGTTTAGGTGGTACTCCTTTTCCCCGCTCGTTCTTCTTCTCGCGTGCGTCGCGACGATGAGAAAGATTCCAACGAAGCAGAATGTGTTGACGCTTCGAAACGAACATCTGTTCCGCGTACGCGAGAAACCACGCGAATAAGTGCACCATATTTCGCACTCTCCACACCGACGAGGGAGAGAACTTTGTCATCGTCGTCCGCTTCTTTTTCTCATCGTTTTATGTGTGTGTGTATTCATACATGTGCATACATTTTGGAGTGAATTGGGGAAATTCCCTCCACTAATGAGCAGCACTTTCGCTGCGCTCAGACGAAGAATGTCTTCATCTTTTTCTCTCGCACCTGCACCACCACCACTCCTGCGTTCGAAAACGATGATGGCTTCCTCTTCGAGTTGTTCTTCCTCTCGGTGCGTCTTCGTGCCGTCGTCGTCTTCAAAGAAGGGATTACATTCATTTTATCCAAAGTCTCATCCTTCCCCGTCGATGGGTTTGTTGCGTTCTTCTTCTTCTTCTTCTTTCCGTCCTCGAAAGTTTTCTGTTATCTCCTCTGCGTCGCAGTCGTCGTCCTCGGAAGGAGCATCAGGTGAAGAGAAAAAAGAAAGGATGAAACGGGTCTTATCCGGCGTCCAACCGACCGGTTCCATCCACCTGGGGAACTATTTCGGAGCGATTCAAAACTACGTGAAATTGCAGGACGAACACGAAGCGTTTTACTGCGTGGTGGATTTACACGCGATTACGGCTGGCGGACACTCGCCGAAAGAATTGGAAGAGAGTACGAGGAAATCGGCGGCGATATACTTAGCCGCTGGGGTGACACCGGAGAAAGCGTCGGTTTTCGTGCAATCGCACGTCGCCGCGCACAGCGAACTGTGTTGGCTTTTGAACTGCGTGTCGCCAATCGGATGGTTGGAGAAGATGATTCAGTTCAAAGAAAAAGCGAGGAAACAAGGCGAGGACGTGTCGATGGGACTTTTAGATTATCCGGTGTTGATGGCGGCGGATATTTTGTTGTATAACGCGGATTTAGTTCCAGTTGGGGAGGATCAAAGGCAGCATTTAGAGTTGACGAGAGACATCGCCGGGAGATTTAACAATTTATACGGCGGGAATAAATGGAAAAAACGAGGGAAGAACGAGAAGTCGCCGAGTGGGAGATTTCGGGGGAAAGACGTATTGATTGTACCAGAGGCGTTTACGCCGAAGAGTGGCGGGCGGGTGATGAGTTTGACCGATGGAAGCACGAAGATGAGTAAGAGCAACCCGGCGGAAGGGAGTCGGATTAACGTTTTGGATTCGCCGGACGTGATCGCGCAGAAGATTAAAAGGTGCAAAACAGATGCCATAGAAGGGATGAATTACGACGACGAACGACCAGAGGCGAAGAATTTGTTGACCATGTACGAGTTATGTACCGGTATGAGTAGAGAGGAGGTGTTGAATGAGTGCGCGAGCATGCGATGGGGGGAATTCAAACCGGCGTTGACTGAAGTCGTGGTGGATCATTTGAAACCGATTCAAGAAAAGTACGAGGAAATTATGAACGAGGAAGGGTATTTAGACTCGGTGTTAGAACAAGGGGCGGTGCGTGCGAACGAGGTGGCGGAAAGGACGTGCGCGGACGTGAGAGATGCCATGGGATTTGTTCATAGAAAAAGCAGATATATGTGATTTTTATTGTCTATATTTATAACTCCGCGTGCACTTTCGTCTTCTCCTTCTTCTCCTCCTCTTCCTCGAGGTTCTCTTTCTTCAAAGGCACGTACTCCGCGCACTCGTCGTCTTCCGGGAACAGTTCGCAAAACGGTACCGAAGCGTCCGCGCTCGAGTTGATCGTGTTGTTATTCGCAGTCGCGTTTACCAACAAGCTCGAATTGTTATTCTTCAAATCTCCTTCTAAACCACCACTCGCCGCGGTCGCGTTCGCGGACGTCTCGTTAGAACCTTCCAAAAACCCTTTCTTTAAGTGAAATTGTTCCAATATCGCATCGTGCGCTCTCCCGACAATCTTCAACGCCTGCGTCTTCTCCGGCGCGATTTTATACACCCCGACCAACGCGCCGCTTAAAATCCCCGTCCCTAAAATTCTCTGCACGATTCCAATCTTCCCGACCACGTTTCCGCTCGCGTCCAAATCGTCAAACATCCACATCGGCGAAAACACTTCGTTGATTGGAATCTCGTCGCTGGCAATGTTTGGTAAAATCCAAAAGTGTCTCCCCGAGACCAACCACACGCCGGCGAAAACCACCCCTCGCGCGACCAAAATAACCGTAAAGAACATCAAAATCGCAACGCACAAGTACAAAATAATCTTCTTGAACCAAATTGGCGCCAACGGAAACAAGCACGCCAGCATGACCAAAATAGCCACCGCCCAAGAGGCGATCAAAAACGTCCAACTCATCGGCTGGTCGTACGTCCACGCGTAAAACGAATCGTCGTCGTTGGACGGATACGCGAACGATTGATTCTTCGTCTTCTCCAAATAGTGCGGGTATTTCACTCGTTTCGTCCTCCCTTTCCTCGGCGCCTTATATATCCGTTCGCATCTTTGAATCAACCCGCAGTGTAACAACACGTTCCCGAGATATTCGATTTTATCGTCCATCGTCTTCCCTCCGATCGTGCACTCTTTCTCCACGAAATCCGGATCTTCCCGTAAGCTCCGGTAGAAATCTTTCGCGCGAAAAAACGACACTCGGTCGTCTCTCAGTCGCGCCGACCGTTGTTCCAGCGTCGAGTGTTTCGACGCTCGCAGGTAATGCGCGATCGATCGCGCTTTTTCTTTCAACTGTTCTTGGTGGTTTAACGCTCGCTTTTGTGATGATGATGTTCCATCTTGTTGTTTACTCTCTCCTGTTTGGTTCGCATTATTGCGCGACGACACCCCGGATTGACTCATCAGGAAAAGAACGCAATAACGCGCAAATGAATCTCTCTAAACTCTTTCGTTTGATCGATATTAATGTGCCTTTCCGTGCAAAAGAATGAAGAAATTGGAAATTTCTATGAGATCTCGAGACGAAAGGCGTCACAAAGAAACACGCAAAAGAGAGGTAAATCGATCACAAACATGTCCTCAATTCCCTCGCAAATGGATAAAGAAGCGACCGAGGACGAGGACTCGTACGCCTCCGAAATCCTCCAGCGTCTGGACGATTTGGGCGTCGCTATCCCCCCAAACACCTCGCCGAAAACGCTCCGAAATCACAAACATTCCCCGCTGGAATTTACAAAGATAGCGCAGCACTTAGCGTGCGCGATTGGACCTTTAATCAAAATGACCGGCGCGGATAACGTGAACTTAGCGTTGCAATCGTGCGTGACGTTGAAGAATATTCGTGGGGCGAGCTACGAGGATTGCGCGAGCAGAGCGTTAGGAGCGCTCGCGGTGTTAGCGACCATGCTGGACGAACGATTCAGAGATAAAATCGGGACGTTTCGAGTGTTTGAAATACTCGTGGCGTATTTACAAGCCGCGAGATTGATGAAAGAAAGCATGGAGAAAAAGCAACGAGAGAAGGAGAAGACATCACAGCAAACGACGAAAGAGGACGAGAGAAAGACGATTCAGACGATGAAAAGACCGCCGACACCGAATCCGTTATTTAACGAGGTGTTTCGAGAGTTGGAGCACGCTGCGGGGGAGAAGGCGTACGGGTATCACGCGGCGCACACGGCGAAAGAGATTGCGATTGGCGCGAAGCGCGTCGCGGAGACGTTTGCGGCGAGCGCGAAGGATAAATCGGTGTTAGATAAGCATAAGGGTCAAGTCGTTGAACGGAGAGAGATCGAAGCAATGACGGAACAGGAGGTGGAGATTACGAGAGAGGCGAACGACGCGATCAAGGCGGAGTTCAAGAAGAGGAAAGAAATGATTGCGAAGAGAGCCGGCGTGAGCGTCCAGTCGTTGACAAAGAGTAGCAATAATAACAACACCAACAATAGTAGCAATCAAGGAACGAAACGGACGAGAAAGATGGAAGATTTGGATAGCGAAAAGTACGAAAATGATGCGTTTTCGTTGGCTTCGTACGATGGAGGTAACGGCGGTGATAACCTTGACATCGCCTTTCCGGATTCGTTGTTCGATATGAGAGGCGCAGATGTCGCAAAATCTGGTCTGAAAGCTGGAAGTGGTAGGAGTAGACAAAAAACGAGGTTAGTTGGCGACGATGGGTTCGATGCAAAGACAGTAACGATTGGCGCGGTGCCAGACAGAGGAGGTCGAGTGGACGAGAGCGGAAGGTTCGTCGCTAAATTCAAAGGCGGAAAGCCGGGAGGAAGCAAAGGCGAAACCAGCGAGGCCACGACGAATAACAACAAGCGTCAATGGAGAAAGCGAAAGTAAACTAAAATAAGCAGTAGCAGTAGTAAAAGCACGCGGTGTGTTGGCCATTCTTTTTCATCACGCTATTGTAAATAAACCGAAAATAATGTACATAAGGTTCTTTCAAAAGAGTTCTAAATTTTAGTAACATAGTATATTATTAGTTCGACGACGACACCATCTTTTCCGCTTCCATCGTCGCTTGTAACGTCTCTCCGATCGTCCGCAAGCGCTTCGCCGCGCACGTTTGCACGACCATACCCGCCACTCTACTCGGCACGTTTTCTACGTTGACGACGCGAATCTCCGCCGACTTCACCTTTGGCCACTCCAAAGGCACTTCCAAAACTGCCACTGGTCTTGGCTCCGTAGACGAAGACATTGCCGCTCTCACGTTTGCATCAAACGCGGACCATTTCAGGGGCGTTCGACTCGCGGCTGCCGCCAACGCTTCGCATCTTTGCGCCGTGGCGGCGATTCGATCGCGAATGTTGCACAAGGCGCTCGCGCAATCCGTCGTGCCTAAGAACATCCTCGCCACGTCTTCAATCGGCGCATCCGCAGGATCTAACGTGATTGAGTTCAACCGAGCCGTTTTCTCGATGAAGCCTAAAGTTACCACGTGCGTTACTCTCCCCACTCCTCTCGCTCGTGACGACTCCATCGCTTCAGTATCCGTCTCCGGCAAATGGCTCGCCAATCGCAGCGAAATCGAATCTTCGCCAATCTCCAACAACTCCGTTCCTTGCAACGCACTGACCAAGTTCATTTGCTCTTGGATTCTCATAGACATTTCCGCTAACGTCTTGGATGCCTCCGACTCTCTCGCCGCCGCTTTACTCGCGCCAATGAGATACTTCGATTGCGCTCTCAACTCTACGAACTGCGCGTCCAACGGCGCAATCTCCTCGTCAATCTTTCGACAACTCGCCTCTTTCTGCGAAATCCCTCGGTTCATTCTCTTCAACGCGTTATCCAACTCCTTCAATTCGTTTTGTAACTCCTCCTTCGTCTTCTTCTCGTCCAGCAACTCCGACGCTCGATTGCTCGTTTGCAACCCTTGACTCCTCGCCAACTCTCGCATCTCCGCCGCTTTCGACTCGTCCTCCAACTGCGCCACCTCGTCGATAATCTTCTGCAGCTCTTCTTTTTCCTTCACGTATAAACCGTACTCCTCGTGCACTCGCGCAATCGTTTCCTCGGTCTCTTTTTCTCTCTTCTTATTCTCCTCTTGTAACTGTTTCACTTCCGCGTGCAATTTTTTATACTCCTCCGTCTCCTCGAGCGCCGACTTCGGGTGTTTCCCAAACATAACCTCATCCTCCTTTCCAGATAACAACGCTTTCAAAAAACCTTGTTCCGTGCTCAGTTCAATCGTGCCAAACTTTAAGCGTTTCAACGCGGCGCGTATGCGATCTAGGTCTTGTTGATTGTTCCCGACTGCTTTTTCCTTGGCCACTTCGAGTATTTTTTGAATCGATTCCTCCGTGTGGTTTAATTCTTTCAAAGCTCTGTTTTACATAATTTAGACAAAAGAGATTTAAAAAGAAGTCAGCGGCATGCTTTAAAGAACGGAAACAACGAAAAGAGACGCGCAGTAAATACACGTAAAGTCTCTCTCTCCCGACGTCCACGAAAACGACCTCCTTTAAGAGTCGCGAGAGAAAAGTCGTACACTCCTCGAAAGAATTCCAAGGGGAAAAATTCAAATTTTCAAATGTACCTTCGTAAACTGTGCGCGTTGGGATCTTTCTTTGCTTTTTTAATCAACGTCACGTCTTCTTCTTTTTCTTTGTTATTATCATTATTAGTACCGGGAAAGAAGTAACGCTCGTACTCGGTGACGCTCTGCGTCAACTCGTGGGTCGCGTCCACGAACGTGAGCTTTTTCGCCGGGAGTAAGTCTTGCGTTAACGTCGTGTCTTGCATCGCCATTTCTTTGTCTACTTCTGGGGAATGATTTTGCTTTTTAAAAGGGGGAAACAAAAGCATGCATGTTTAGGGTTTTTGAATTTTAGGCCAAAGGAAGCATAATATTAAGAACGCTTGGCTACTCAAATCAAATCAAATTGAACGTGACGACGGCGCCATGACCAGTGGCTATATTCCTCATCAAGTTATCTTTCCAATTGTAGTTGATCCATTTTTTTGTGGTGAGATCTACAGGTTTGCCACCTAAAGGTAAAAGAATTCGACACACGTCGACGTCTTCGCGTTTCATTCCGGAAAGCACGGACGCGGTCGCGACGTAGGACCAACATTTTAAGCTCGTCTTGTTTTTCGCTTTTTTAAAGTGCTTCAGCTCGAGAATAAAGGCCGAATTTTCGTGGATGTGTCCAACTGTCGTTTGAAAGCAGCACTCCGCGCCGGAGGTGTAATAAATATTCGAAGTGCCGCTCAACTTGCGCTGAACTCCTTCTCGCACCTCTTCACTCACGGCGTCGTTTCGAACGTCGAGACAATTACATCTCTCAATAACATCACCTTCTTTACTCGCGAGCGACAGCGTCACACTCACTCCTTCCATGAGTTCCGCATCTTTCAAATTTGTAAACGCGTCGACGCGCATGAATATCGTTCTCGTCGACTCGGCGTCCTCGTCGGCCCCGAGCGTCTCGACGTCCGCGCTACTCTCCACCTTGGCTATTTCGAGCTCCAGTCGCTCTTTTTCTCGTTCCAAAATCCTTTTCCCTTCCTCCGTGTTGTTTACAATCTCCAACAGTTCTTTGTTCGTAAACTCTCTCTGTTCTCTTCTCGAGAAAAATTTCTCCTTCTCTTCCAACTTCCTCGCGATTAACCTCGCGCGTTCTCTCTCTAACTTCTCTTCCTCTTCCTCTTTTCGTCTTAACTCTTCTTCCTCTTCGATTCGTTTTTTTTCTTCCTCAATTCGTTTCTCCTTTGCCATTTGTGCCATCGATTCTCGTTCTTCCGTGTTTTCGCGTTCGCGTATTATTTTCGCCACCTCGTCCGTGTACTTTAAAAGCCTCTCTTCTCCGCTGCATAATACAACCGTCTTGAACTCTCTCTGTTCGTATTCGTTCAGGTGAGTGCAAAAGAGATTTTCGTAGCATTTGGAGCACACGACGGGGTTCATTTCATCTGTTGTTGTTGTTCTTTTCCCGCACTTCGAGTATCCCAAGTAGACTTTGTCGTCTTCGTTTTCGTTCGAATGAATATTCTCATCATCATCATCGTCCTCGTTTATTATCTTCTTCTTTGTCTTCTTCTTCCCTTTATCCGTTTTTAATTTGTTGATAAACAGTCGGCATGAAAACGATTTTACCGAAACCTTGTCCACAAGTCTCACGAAACGAGCGCACTCCTCGGGTGAATCCCGGAAAGGAGTTATTACTCCCACGCGCGTGTCCTTTTCGTCGTCTTCGCATTCAATCTCGCTTTTGTCGGTGGTGGTCGAAGCGCTCATATTGGTATTACGTTATATTGTGTTGTGTTATCTTCAATAAAAAAAAGGCCTCTTCAATTAAAATAAAGAAAAGGCTAACAACAGAGGAGCAAAAAACGTAACCATGCCTGAACCCGCTAAAGATACACCATCGTCAATTGCGAGTATAGAACATAAGGCTGTTGTGTGGAATGATGATAGTTCTAATGGTCTTTCCAATTTTAAAACGGCGGTGGAAAATGAAGGTGTTTCCACGACCGATATGGAGGCTTGTACTACCTCTACTGCCTTGTGGTACAGTATATCCAGTCTGGACCGAAAGTGTTTAGCGGAGCTCCTACTGAGTACCTTGGAGAAAGAGAATTGGACTTTAATAACGGCTCATGCTTATGCGTCTAATACTCTCCACAATGCCTACCACTTCACGAGACCAGTTCAGACGAGTTAGTTGTTATACAAAATAATCGTCATAGTACATAGTAGTATTTTACACCTAAGTCAACTCACCGTATTTTGCATACGCTCTGCAAAAAACCCTAAGCCCTATAAAATACGAGAGCGACGATTCGTTTGCACATTTGTCTGCACATGTGTTTCGTTTTACTCTCCTCATCATCATAAGAGAAACACACGCCGCGCGTAATAAACACATCTATCTCGAGAAGAAGGAAGGTCCGAATCACGACAAAAATAACTTTTTTCTTTGTTGTTGAGAGAGCAAACACGACGCGCGCATATAAAATACACACACCTTGACCTCCGTTTGGAAGGGAGAGGGAGAGCGGAAAACATTCATTCGCGGGGGACAAAGTCAACATTTACGGACTGATTTTTATTGTGTACGAAGACTACTACTATGTTTTCGATGTACCAAGGCGGGACGCACGTGGAAGTGTTCGACGCCGGGACGACGAAATTTTGCACGACCAACACCACAACTACCAGTCGCGATGGGAACGCGTCATCAGGAAGAGCGCGAGGAGCATGTGGTGACGACGATTCGTCAAAAAAGTCTTCAAAGTCACTTTTTGCTGCTGCGAACACCAACGCGCAGTCGGCGCTTCGCCAGGCGAGAAAACAGCGAGGCGTCCAGTGGCAAATTTCGGACGCGAGGAAAACGGTCAACTCGAGGAATAAGAAGTATTACGAGTCTACCGCGAAAGGGTACGTGTTGCAGCTGGAAAACGCGTCCATTGAAACCGTCGTTCAACAACACTCGAATACTACCTCTTCGGCGAAAGCGCGACAACTCACGCAGCCGATGGTGTGCGCGCAGATTTACGTCGAGAAACCGGAGGATAAGTTTGCCATCGAGTTTGTGTTTTCCGAGGTTGAAACGAGGCGAGACAGGCGGAGAGTGGTTCTCTCGACCGCGTTTTTAGAGACGAAAACGTCGCCTTTGCACTGTCAGGTGCCTATCGTCGCGAAGAAGAGGAGAGCGACGAAGAGCGGCGGCGTTTCGGTGAAAAGCGCCGTATTTCCAAACAAGAAGAAACACCAACAACAACACGAAGACGAGAACGATCTCACGAGAACATCGAGAGATAGTACTCGACAGTTCACGTACGACTCGTGGGTAAACTTTATCGTTCCTCTTCCGAAGCTTTTGAAAAAGTGCTTCGGCGACGCGGCTACGAAACAGAAATACGCGATTGAGAAAATTCGCATCTCCGGGACGTGTTTAATCAAGCGCGTGTTGACGTTGCGAGGAGACCGATTATCATCTGGTGGATTCTTTGGTGAAGACGATTACGTCCCTGCGAGCGTGGACTTCCCGAACGGAGTCGACCGGAAATCTATCCTGTTCTTGGGCGAAGAAGACGAAGAAGTTCGCATCGATTCGAGATCGACGAAAACCGCCGCGGTACGCGAAGAAGGTAGATCTCCCGCGAAGAAGAAGCAGAAAGACAACGACGTCATCGCACATATCGCCACACCTGCTCGACTTACGTATAGCGAGCGTCGCCAGCAGAATCATCGACAAAGTAACATCAACGCGGCGATCAAATCTTCGCTTTCGACTGCCCTCAAAGCCATCGATACGAATTACGAAAAATTGACGAAAATTTCGTCACGTTCGCCGTCACCTACATCACCTCCGTCGTCGTTTTCGTCGTTTTCATCCGCCAGATTGTCTCGAGATGACAAGAACGAGAAAAAGTCGGTCCGATTTGCACCAGATACGCCGCCAAACGAGGTGGAAGATGTCGAGGAAAAGAGTGAAGACGCGCGTTCGTCGCATTCGGATGGATCGATGATATCGAGATCATCGTCTTCTTCATCTCGCTCGCAACCTATGATCGGCGGCGGCGGCGGCGACGACGAAGACGACGACGACGACGAGAACGGAAAAGAGTCGCCCGAAAAACTGGTCTCTTTTGTCGACGTTGTTCCGTTACCGAGAAATGATCTCTCGGTCCGAGTGCCCAACTCGAGGCGCTCAAACTTGTACCGCGACTCGGCTGAATATAAATCGTCCTCAGAAAGCGACGACGACGACAACGACGACGACGACGACGACGAAAAAGAGGACTTGGATAAAAATGGTAAAGACGAACAACTACCTCCTTCGAACTGGGACGCCGCACTTGGTTTCAGCAGCGATGAAGAAGAAGAAGACGCGTAAAAAAGATGTGAGTTCTCTCTAAATTTACTTGAAAATACAACGCGTTCTCTATGATAGAAGCGTAAAATCTCTCTCTCTCTCTCTCTCTCTCTCTGTATGTGTGTGTGTGTTATTATCCACACGTACATCTCAAACTAATACCCAACGCTCACCGCGGCGTTGACGACGATAAAGTCGTCGTTCGCTCGCCCATCCGCGTCGAAGCCGTCGCCCATGGCTTCTATCGCGATCCCACTCGACGCCACCATCCCTCCTCTCACTAACTCCACGTCCACAGACCCGTACGGAAATACTTTTTTCACCTCATCTACGTCCACTGGATACGCATCGATCGGCGCGGCTACGAGTACGTGTAACTTCATCCCGCCGTACCCGCCCGGAATCAAGTCCGCAATAGCCGGTAACGAGTTGAAACTAATCGCATCTTTACACGCTCGCACCGCGGCTTTCGTGCCATCTTGTCCGTGTTGATCCGAGCCGACTCCGAGTTCCACGAATAACGTTTTCGACATTTTGTCGTGCTTTTCCACGTTTTCTGTTCTTTGTTGTTGCGTCGTCTCCGATGATGATGAAGCTTTAGCGCGCAGAAGGAATCGATTCACCATCGCTCTTTTCCCCGAGACGGATGTTGAGCTTAACAACGAAAGACTTTTACCGGAGGAAGAGGACCCCGAAAGCAGCAAAAACGGAGACGTCGCTCGCACGAACATTACTCTCTCTCTCTCTTTCTCTCGTTCGAGTGAATGGTGCGTGTGATGTGCGCAGCAGAGAAGCGCGCGCAAGTTTGTGAAGAATTCCAATTCCGTTGAGGAAATACCGTTAGAGATACGAATGTCCTCACTCGACGCGCGCTTTGCGGGCGATAGATATAAGACAAAGACAAAGACATGAACACTCCCCGAACAAACACAACAACCAAAACGACAACAACAAAAACGACGTGTGTCTGTCAAATGTGCGATATCGCGCTCGAATACGACGCACTGTCGGCGACATTTTTAGCGTCTCGAAAAGTCCAGTGCGGGCGGTGCACGTTCGTCAACGACATCGAGGAAAAGGAGGAGAAGAAGACGAAGACGAAGACAGCATCAAAATCATCATCAGAAGGAGTAAAAGGCGACGAAGCATTCGCGAGACGATTACAGAAGGAAGAAGACGCGAGAGGAAGTAATCACGGGAGGAGTTTTGGGTCGCGGATGAAGGATTTGTTTTCAGCGCTTCCTCTGCCTCAGGAGGAGGCTAAGAAACGACCGCCTACGTGCGCCAAGTGCGAACGAACGGTGACGGACGTCGGGTTATTCGATCCCGGCGAGCGAGTGACACAAAACATGTTCTCTCGAACAACAACAACGGTGAGATATTATCAAACCTCGGAGTATTGGAACGAGTTTTTGTGTCGGGAGTGCTTCGAGGGCGAGAGACGCGGATATGCGGTGGTTCGGTGCGAAGGGTGTCAAAAGATCGAAAGCGAGCGGTGTAAGCGAGAGTTGGGTGGATTCGTGAGGCTTCCGGAGGAGGAAGAGCAAGGACCGGGAAATTCTGGTGCAGGCATAAGTGGTGGAAGATATTTGTGTTTAGAGTGTTCTGGGTCTGTCGTGGTCGATAACGAGGACGCGTGGATATTGTACGAGGAAATAAAGCAGTTCATGATGAACGAGTTAGATTTAACGATGCCGGAGAGGATGCCGCCGTTGCACGTGGTGACTGAAGAATCAATGCGCTTATCCATAGGGAGAGACCAAAATACAACAGCGCACGTGTACAACGACGACGACGTAAACGACGACGACAGAGCAGGAGGAGGCGTAGATTTTAGCAACACCCGAACTCGAGGTTTATGTCTGTCCACCGAACACACGCTCACTCGCGTCGTGCGTCGCCCGGAATTCTCCTGGCGAGAAGGCCTCACATTCTCCGAGACGCCCATCCACGTCGGCTCTCGGAGCAACGTCACCGCCATCATCGTCGTCAACTGCCTCCCGCGACTCCTCTTCGGCTCCATCCTCGCTCACGAAATGACCCACGCGCACTTCCGCCTCACCCCGGGCTACCCTCGAAAAATCAACCGCAAAGTCGAAGAAGGCTTGTGCCAACTCATCGCCTGTCTCTGGACCGAACGCGAAGCGCAAAAGATCGACGGAAACGACGAGGAGGCGAAAAACCAGCTCGCGTTAGCCGGATGCATAGCGCACAACATCCGCAACGAACCGTCGGAAATCTACGGCGACGGCGCCAGAATCGCTCTGCACAGGTACGAAAAACTCGGCAACTGCAGAGACGTGTTCGACTGCGTCAAAAATACCGGACAGTTCCCCGAGTACGAACAATGATCATCTCTCTCGATAGTTTTAGATTAGAATAATACTCTCTATAAATAAGAGCTTGTTTGTGTCTTTTCCTGTCTTTTTTTGCTTACAAAATTCCTCATTTTTTTTATCCACAAAAGAAGTAAAAATGTCCTCTGATACGGCGGAATCGGTCTCTGCGCAAATCGCCTCGCAAGGCGCCATCGTGAAAGCATTGAAACTCTCCGGGAAAGGAAACGACGACCCGGACGTTTCCTCGGCCGTCTCGCATTTGAAACAGTTAAAAGCAAAGTTAGCCGAGCTCACCGGCGTGGAAGAGATTGTTGGCGGCAGGGAAAAGAAGAAAAAAAAGGACGGAGGAGGTAAAAAACCAGGAGCACCATCAACGACGAACAAAGAGATGAAGAAAGAGACGAAACTGGGGATGCACGTCGGGATCAACGAAGATTTCGGGGCGTGGTATTCTCAAGTCGTCGTCGAAGCAGAACTGATTGATTATTACGACATCAGCGGGTGTTACATTTTACGTCCGTACGCGTTCACGCAATGGGAGTACATTCAGGAGTTTTTTAACAAGGAGATTAAAAAGTTGGGCGTAGAGAACGCGTACTTTCCGATGTTTGTCTCGCAGTCTCGATTGGAAGCGGAGAAGGATCACATCGAGGATTTTAGCCCAGAAGTCGCGTGGGTGACGAGATCGGGGGATTCAGAGTTGGAGTGTCCAATTGCGGTCAGGCCGACGTCGGAGACGGTGATGTACCCGCACTACGCGAACTGGATCCGGTCGCACAGAGATTTGCCGCTGTTGTTGAATCAGTGGTGCAACGTCGTGAGATGGGAGTTTAAACATCCGACGCCGTTTATCCGGTCGAGAGAGTTTTTATGGCAGGAAGGGCACACGGCGCACGCGACGAAGAAAGCGTGCGACGAGGAGGTGAGGACGATTTTAGATTTGTATCGACAAGTGTACGAGGACTTGTTAGCCGTGCCGGTGATTCCGGGGGTAAAGAGCGAGAAGGAGAAGTTTGCCGGAGGTTTGTATACGACCACCGTGGAAGCGTTCGTGCCTTACACTGGAAGAGGGATTCAAGGCGCGACCAGTCATTGTTTGGGACAGAATTTTGCAAAGATGTTTGACATTACCTTTGAGAACGATAAAGGCGGACGATCCATGGTGTGGCAAAACTCGTGGGGGATGACGACGAGAATGTTGGGCGTGTGTTACATGGTGCACGGTGACGACGTCGGGTTGAGATTACCACCGAGAATTGCGCCGATACAAGTGGTCATCGTGACCATTCCAAACTCAAAGTTGAGCGAAGAGAAGGCGCAGATGTTGAAAGGTATGTTTTTCGTCTCGCGAAATAAAAATCGTCGCGATTTTGTTTTTGCGCGTTTGTTTCTCGTACCGACTCTCTTACCTTGTGTTTGCGACTTTATTCGTGTCGTCGACGCTCTTTTTATAAAGAGTCGAAGATTAAAGATTAGAATTACTCCTTTACCAATAGTCCATCGAAGTTATCGTTGGGTTATAATGGCTTGGAGCCGACATTTTTTTTTTCATTTCTTTCTGTTGGTTTTTTTTTGTCTCTCTCACTCACTCACTCACTCACTCGCGCTTTCAAAATCAAACACAGATAATGCTGAAGCGATCGGGAAATCTCTCACGGATAGCGCGAGTGTCCGCGTCAAGACGGATACCAGAGACAACTACACGCCGGGATGGAAGTATTCGCACTGGGAAGTTAAAGGCGTTCCGATTCGTCTCGAGTTTGGACCGCGGGATTTGGACAACGAAACGTGCGTTTTAGTTCGCAGAGACACTAGCGAAAAAGAGGTGTGCAAATTAGCCGACGTAAACGCGAGAGTGCCAGAGCTTTTGGTTGAAATTCAACAAAACATGTTCAATCAAGCCAAGGCGATTCGCGACACGTCTACGATTACGGTCACGGAATGGAAAGATTTCGTCCCGGCGTTGGACCAAAAGAAGATGGTGTTGACCCCGTGGTGCGAGACGAAAGAGTCCGAAGAAGAGGTGAAGAAACGCTCGTCGGAAGAAAGCGAAGGCGGGGCGGCGAAGACGTTGTGCATCCCATTCATTCAGCCGCCGTTAAAAGAAGGAACGAAGTGCTTCATCACCGGGAAACCTGCCACGGTCTGGGTGTTGTGGGGAAGATCGTACTAAGGAGAAAGAGGAGAAGGGGAAAATATCTATTTACATGAATATTGTTATTGTAACCATCTACATTCTCTAAAACTATCAGTCGGTACTATGTTTTCGTCTTACTATTATCTAGAACGAGTTTCGATTTCTATTCGCTACGTTTGGTCCCCACTCCTCGTACGCGCTTTTACTAATCTGTTGATTCAAGTTCCACGTCACTTTACCGAGCACCGCGCCTCCAGTCCAGCTCAAATACTCCATACTTTTCTCGTGCAAATAGTCCGGCGCGGATGCGACGACGTTCACTTTGGCACTTTCCGGTGCAATCTTTGTTCGAATGTCTTCGCCTAACCGTTCGCGGAGACCTTTGACGGAACTTTCCGTGCCGTGCGCGACGACGCACTCGAACGCGTTTTCTTTCCCGTGAGAAAAGAAATGCCCAGCTTGCGCGTGTCTTAAGGAATTCTCTACCGCCGACTGTATGGCTTCGACAATTTTACTATTCGCGTCGTCGTCCGTATTTGAGGAACAGCAATACAACGCGTCGCCGAGCGCAAACGCGTCTTTCGTTTCCACGCTAATCTTATTTCCATCCGGCAACTGATACGACTCCATTCCTTCTCCTCCTTCGTTCTTTCCATCATCCGCGCTCCATCTCACCCTCGCTAAGTGTCTATTCACAATCATCTTCTCCCATTTCTCCATCTCCGCGTAAATCTCTTTCCCTTCTCGCACCGTCGTTCCACTCAACGCTTTCTCGCAACACCGCTCGCCCCCGCCTTCGATCCGTCGACACGTGCTCTCCACAATCTTCCCGTCCGAGACCGTCGCGCAATCCACCGTCTCCGCGCCAACGTCCACCGATATCCCGTTCAACCTCCCGACTCCAGCCAACGCGCACACAGCCGCGTTCTCCGCCGCGTACCCGGACACTCGAAACTCCTCGAATAACATTTGACACACGCGTTCTCGTTCTCGTCTCGAGGCTAAAATCGGTTCCACCATGAACACGTTCTTTTTGTTCTTCTCTTCCTCCTCTTCCTCCTCGGGTTTAATCCACCCGAAATTCTCGTAAAAGAGCGCTTCGAACACCGCACGCAAGGCGTCGAAAGATTCCACGCGTCTCCCAAGAATCGCGCTTTCCACCGACGTTTCTTCGACGACGTTGCAGTCCGAGGAAACTCTCGTCGGTTCTGTTTGATGTTCTTGTTGGTGTTTGGAAATCATCGAGGACGAGGAGTACCCGCCGAGAATATGGTTTCGATTGCCGTAATCGATCACAACGATCGGTACCGCGTTGGCTTTCGACAGGTGCGCGTCCATTTAGAGATGATTTGATGATACTGATGTCGTGTTGTTATCGTTGATGAGATGAACTTATGCCGCACAATTTCCCGCAAAACACACTCAAGTGTTCTATGTATTACCAAACCTTAACGACGAAGATGTTTTCTCTCACGACGACGCGAAGGATGATGCTCGCGCGGAGGAACTACTATTACTCTTCTTCTTTTCACGCGAGTGCTGTTGGGAAGAAGAAAACGTCGTCGTCGTCGTCTTTCTCGGCGTTAAACAACAACAACGAGAACAACGTCGTCGTTCTCGTCGAGGATGATGATTACGACGACGACGCGAGACGCGAGAGTAGTAGTAGCAGTAGTAGTAGCAGTAGTAATACTAATAATGGTCACATAGTGCTCGTCGACGGCATGTCCTTCCTGTTCCGCGCGTTTTACGGCTTCCAAGCGCGCTCGGACGCGACCAAACTCATAAACAGCAAAGGCGAAGATGTGGGCGTTTTGCACGCGTACGCGCACGCCATGTGCGCTCTGTTGGAATCGAAACCATCGCATTTCGCGGTGTGTTTTGATAGCAAAGGGAAGACGTTTCGGCACGAAATGTTTGTGGATTATAAAGCGAATCGGCCGCCAACTCCCGAGGCGTTGATTGCGCTGATTCCGAAGGTGAGCGAGTTAGTCGAGGCGATGGCCATCGAGACGGTGAAAGTGAGCGGCGTGGAAGCGGACGATATCATCGGGACGTTAGCGACGCGGTCGGTGACGGAGAAAGGTTTTAAGGTGTCCATTGCGAGTCCGGATAAGGATTTTTGTCAGTTGTTGAACGAAAACGTTCGGATGTTGCGGCCGGGCGGCGGAGGGCAGTTTAGCGCGTTCACTTTGAGAGAGTTCGCAAAGACCCACGAAGAGTTGATTCAGCCGGAACAATTCGTAGATTTCTTAGCGTTAGTTGGAGATTCAAGCGATAACGTACCTGGAGTCGAAGGCGTTGGACCGAAAACGGCGAGAAAATTGTTGAATAAATACGCCAACGTGGACGCGATATTAGAAGCGGCGAAGAACGGCGAGGACGAGTTTGAAAAGATGGGCACGAAGAAAGTGAGAGAGGCGTTGAAATCGGAGAAAGGACAAAAAAGTGCGCAGTTATCGCGAAAGTTGGTGGAAATTCGTACGAAACTGTCCGCACCAGACGTGAATGGTGATTTAGACGCGTTTCGCGTGACGACGCCGGACGATTACGGGCGCAAAGCTATGGACTGCTTCGAAAGGTACGAGTTGCCGAGCGCCGCGGATAGATGGAAAGCCATACACAACATCATACTTTAAATTTCTTTTTATATCATCATCGCTAAAGCCTACGTACCTACGCTATAGTATTATCATCTTTGTGTTTTATTATTCGTCTTCTTTACTACTACTACTACTCATATCTTTCGCGGTTGTTCCTACTAACAACGCGAACACGAGCACCACGTTCATCAACGCAAACACATCCAGAAACCAAAATCCGGTGATAGATCCTAACCCTTCAATCGGCGAGGCCGATTCAAACACGTTCGCGAGCGCGTTCGAACCTTCCGTTGGCGGTTGCCAGACGGTTACTCCGCGGGGATGCATCTCTAACAACGGCGTTGTTGGGGAAACGTTCGCTGCTTTCGATATATTCACACTCCTCCTCTCAAAACTGCTTTTGTTGTTCTTCTTCGTATTATTTATTCTCCTTCTTCTGGAGGTGAAAGGCCCAAACGCATAGGATGGTGGAACACGAGAGACGACGGCTGCGTGGTGCATCTCTCGTCGTTGTTGTTATTTTATGATGCGTAGTGTAGAGCGTCTTGTTTCGTCTACTTTGTCGAGTGTACACGTAGGGGAAATTTCAAAATGAGGGAAATTGAATGCATGTTGTTGTGTGGTTCTCTCTTACGATACTATGGTTGAGATAAGAATCTCAATTTTGTTTTGCTCTCGTTGTTGTTACCAACAGCAAGAAGAGGCCGTGAACGCTTACGCGGAGGTAAACTCTGTAATGATAAAGAGAGAATTGGAAAGGTGAGTAAATTTCGACCCGTTGAAGGAATTTTAAAAAAAACGCACTGGTGACAGCCTTGGTCCCTTCGGAGACGGCGTGCTTGGCCAATTCACCCGGCAAGATCAATCGAACGGAC
>Ga0257106_1000340_pt1 | contig 28995 bp, 18 predicted proteins | sample LP_taG_3_FD_190177 | JGI IMG/M metagenome (GOLD analysis project Ga0257106, IMG submission 190177) | Marine microbial communities from Northeast Subartic Pacific Ocean, Canada - LP_J_2011_P26_10m | ecosystem: Environmental > Aquatic > Marine > Oceanic | place: Canada: Northeast Subartic Pacific...
TGACGACGGCGGAAAAAACAACAGCCAAGAAAAAAAAGCAGCAACCGCGGAAGGAGATGGAGCGACAGGAGGAGGAAAAGAACAAGAAGAAGAACAAAACGAACAAGAACAAAACGAAATGGCAGAGAAAGACGCTTTAATCGTCGAATTAAACGAAAGACATTTGAGAACATTAGCGGATATGGAAAACTTACGGACGCGAACGCAGAGACAGAACGAAGACGCGAAGAAGTTCGCGGTGCAAGGCTTCGCGAAAGATTTATTAGACGTGGCGGATAATATGGACCGAGCGTGCGCGACAGTGACGGAAGAGATCATCGCAGAGGCAAAGAACGACGCGGGTAAATTGGAAACTCTTTTGCGAAGTTTTAAAGAAGGCGTGGAGTTGACGCAAAGACAACTGAGTAGCGGATTTAAGAAGAACGGATTGGTAAAATTCGATCCAGTGGACGAACCGTTCGATGCGAACGAGCACATGGCGTTGTTCAACGTTCCAGTCGGGGAAACGAAAAAAGAGCCCGGGTCAGTCGCTGTGGTGACAAAAGCTGGGTATAGATTACACGATCGAGTAGTGAGAGCGGCGGAGGTGGGCGTGTATCAGTAAAGAAGAGAGAGAGAGAGAGAAAGAGAGAGTTGTTTTGTTTTATATATTTAGAGTAGTACTCCGTTTATGATAAGTACAAAGTATATACAGCAGCCGCGCTAATCTCTTTTTCTTCTATCTAGTGTTTGATAGTACTAGTAGTACCAGTAGTATACATGTCGTCGTGCTAATTTATATTTGATTCGCGTCAAGTTACGAAGAGACGGTTATTTTCGAAAAGCTCACTTCGTTAATCACGTTTGACAATCGCTCTCGAGCTTCCACTTCGATGGCGTTCAACCCAACGCTATCCTCATTTCTATCGCTTTCGAGCGCCGAGAGAACGATCGCATCGCTCGCTATAGAGTTATCTTTGGAAATCAATTCTACCAACGCCTCTAATGCGGCTAAGCGAACGCTCGAAACCGCATCGGATGCCACGAGAAAGCACAGTTTCGTCAGTAACGTGTTTTGCATTTGAAGAAGTTTCTTGTCTTGCTTTTGTATTCTCTCCTCTTGCTCGCCTAAAGCGAGTAGCGCGCGTCCAGAACACTCTGCGAACGTTCTGCGTTCCGTCCAAATCTTACTCGATGCCATTTTAATAACGCTTTCGATTGCATTTGAAGCGTCTTTGTATTCAGCGCGACTGGACGAAGACCACGTCGGCGGTTCTGAAAACAGAAGCGTTAAACTGTTCTTGAACACGTAATAAAACGAATCCATCGAGCTCGCGGCTTTCCTCACGTCGTGCACTGGGTCTTTCAAGAGCTTCAAAGATATGGACAGAAGAGAAGACGGTCGTGGTTGCATCGGCATGTTGTTCGAGATGTTCCCCAACGAGGAAGCCAATTCGAGTCGAACTCTCCAACTTCCCACGGAATCCGCCGCCGCCGCCGGTTTCCTAGACTTTAAAGGAGAAAGGGAAACGTAAGCGCTGGAATCTTCCGCGAGCGAAGATAAGAGGTTCACAATCGGCGCAGAACGTCCAGAAGAAGGTGGAGGAGGAGAAGACGCATTTTTATTTTCGTCAGAAGTACCTTCATTCTTCATCATCGCCGAACACTTTTTTTGAAGGAGGTGATGTAACTGCGAGATGGTTACAATTTTCACCTCGTCGTTGAGATCATTCAGAAACGTTGCTTCCACGATAGGGCAGATATCCCTGACCACGATATCACCAGGAAGTGAGTTTACGATTGTTTCCAGCGACTTTGCAATTTCAAGTCTCGCTTTGTGAGCGTTTGAATTCAACAGCCAGTTCGGATCACTATGGTTAGCGTGTCCGTCGATGGCTGAAGGCGGCGGCGGCGGTGGCGGCGACGAAAGTAATCTAAACGCTTCAACAATGTCGTCCCACTTCCCAATCGGAGCTAACTTTTCGCACATGGCACCAAAATAACTCGCGCAGCTTATCCGAATCTGTTCAATATCAACATCTTTCGCGTTTGCACCGCTACGATTCGTGCTCATTTCTCGAACCGTATCGCAATATTTCTGAATCATTCCAGAAAGTTTTGCATCGTTGACATCTCCGGGTAGCAAAGAAGCGAGGACATTACCAAGCTCGCACGACGTCAATAGCTGAACTTTCTTAGAAACGTCGTTGGAAAGCTTATCGAACAAGTCCAACACTTTATCGGTACTGATATCGGTACCCGCAGATTTTTTGTCGACGACGACCGAGTCCCAGGAGGAAATTTTCGCCAACGCGTGGAGCGATTTCACGCAGTTGAAGCGAACGGCCCAGTTTTCATCCTCACACAACAAGACGAATCCATCGATTAAAGCTCTTAAGTGCGTCTCTATTGCGGCCATTTTCGAGGCGTCCACCGTCAGTGTTATCTCTCTTAATCGTGGGGCTACTTCCACTGCGTTTTGAATAAACGTCTCTCGCACGCGATAACTTTTATCCTGCGAAGCGCTCGAGAAGCACCCAATCATCTCATCCATCGTTTCCAAATCCTTTTCGCCAATACTATTTGTTCCATGGTAACAATGTTCGACGAACGTAGTACTATTTCCTGACCCGACCAAAATATTCTTCATGACGTTCAAGGAAGATATTCGCAACTGTTCGTCATTCTCTTTAAACATCACGTTAATCACGTGCGGTATAAGCATTCTATCGATGGAATCTCTCGTTATGTTTTCGCAAATAACCGAAAACTGTTCCTCCGTCTTTTTGACGACGTCTGGATCGTCGTCTTCCAACAGAACAAACGCAATTTCCAATAGCTTTTCTTCGTAAATCGAATCGACGGCGAGAAACGCCCGAGAGAGTAAACCCAAACTTTCCGCGCACGTTTCTCTCAACAGCGCCGATTCTCTCTCCGCGATCGTTTCGAATACCGTCATGACGATATCAGCTTCCTCGTTCGTTTGAATTCCGTTGAAATTCTTATATTCTTCTTGGTGGCGGTGGTTGTGGCTTTTATTTTCTTGGTTCCGAACGCCGCCGTCTCCGTCTCGCAAGTCGTCTTCGCCATCATCACTTCTGGCACTTCTGCTAGCTAACTCGGCCAGTCTCTTCACGTGATACACGATTTGCGGTTCAGGAACCTCCTCGTTCGTCTCTTGGCCGTCGCTATGATTGCGCGCTTCGTTCAAGATACTCTCCGCGCACTCCTCTAAAATCGTCTTCTTCTTCCTCAACGGCAACGACGTCTCTTCTTCTTCTCGTTGTTGTTTCAATTGTTTCAAACCAACCAAGTCTAAACTGTTCGTCGACTCGATCGCCGTCGAGTCTCTCAGCTCATCGAGCGTGGGGTATTTCTCCTCCTCCAAAACTTTTGCGTGTTCATCTTCTGTTACAGGTCTTCCTCCTTTCGCGCGACTGCCGAAGAACATTTACTGTAATGAGGAATATTAGAATATAATTTTTGCAAAACGAGTGAAAAGAAAACGAAAATTCTATAAGCGAGTTAAGTTATTTTTCATCGTCACTCGTCGCATCGTGATATATATACATATTACAAAACACAACTTTCTCTCTCTCTCTCTCTCTCTCTATTCTCTCACTCTCTCTTATTCTCTCTCTCTCTCTCTGTTTTACTAAGCTTCTACTACAAAAAATCTACATCTCGAAGAAGAACGAACACATTTATTCGTCTTCTTCGGAGCGCAAGCGCGCGTCCTTGTTCACTACGCAGACGTTCAATTGCGCCGCTCTCTCGACGATAGCTTTTCTCTTCAACGCAGAGACGTTGTGGGCAATTTCCGCGCAGTATTTTCTGTTGTGCATCAACAAGAGGTCCAAGTCCTTGACGTTCTTGACGACAAACTTCAAGAAGCCATTCGGCAAGACGTGTTTGGCTTTCTTGGCGGTACCGTAGCCGACGTTCGGCATGTACGGCAAACCTTTAAATTTACGTCTGAAGCGAGAATCAATACCTTTCGGTCGTCTCCATGACGTCTGTTGTTGTTGAAAGAGAGAAGGATGATCGAGGTTAGTTTGCGAGGAGTGAAAATTTGTTTTAAAAGGAACGATTTTGAGAAAGACTTTTAACTCCACGAGGACAAAGGGCTTCGCGGACTCGAAAATGGGAGGGAAAATCGCGCGCTTTGAATGCGTAAAAGAGGGGTGCACGCATGCACAACATCTCGAGATGACGATTAAAATGAACGCAAAAACATTCATTTCATACGTTTACGTCTGGATATCCCTCTTTTACGCGTCGCAAACGCGCGTTTCTCCTCCCCACAGATAAAAAGACCTCTCTCCGTACACATTTCTTTTTCGAGGAAGAAATCCGACCACGAGAGTCGTCGTAATGCGCGAGTAAAAGAGACGTACCGAAACTCTCTTCGCGGTATCGGATTGATAACGCGTGAACCCGTTGGGTTTCTTCTTGATCTTGGTCGTTTTCACCAAAGGAGTCACCATTTTTTATCTCTATTCTCTCTCTCTAAATATGGCGAATTTTCAAGCGCCTCTTTTGTGTGTTTTTGGAGCTGCAGAGGACGATTGAAAGAAAGGAAGGAAGAGGAGAAAAAAATTGGGAAAGAGTCCAATCTCGAACAAGCTAAAATTTTATACATTTTTACATCAAATCTAATATATCTAACAATCTAATATCCTTTATCCATCCTTTGCTCGACCACGTCTAACCAAAACAGAGTCTCTAAATCCCTCTCTCTCGCCAACCCTTCTCTCTCGCATATCATCTGCATCGAGTTTACGACTATCTGTTTCTTCCCGTTATACAGACTCACTCTGCCTTGGACGAACACGGTTTCGCCGAGACGAAGTTTTCCGTGAAGAAGTAACACGCCGTCGTCGGCGACCATCCTCCCAAACGGGTCTCGTTCCACTTGGTTGAGAGTATAATAGTTCTCCTCTTCCTCGTCCACGAAACCGAACGAAGTATTATTATCCTCGGAAGAGGTTATCGTCGAAGGCGCCCAAATCACGCACTCGATGACTCCGGTCCCATCGTCTAAAGAGAGAAATATCTTGGAATCTTTCCTCGTGGTAAACTCGACGATAACGCCGCACAGTTCGCACTTTCGTATTCTCCTGATGATTCTTTTGTTCTTCTTCTTTTCATCATCATCATCACTGTTGCTATGCTTTGCACCACCCCCTATTCTTCTATCTTCAATCTCCCAAACGCTTTCGTTCGTATTCTCCACCGCTCGCGCGTTTAAAATTTCTTTCGCGAACACTTTCGGCGTCGCCCAAAAAAACGGGTCTCTTCCCCAGTCGTTTTGGATTATTCTTTTGTTCTCGTTCTCGTACACGTGCACTCTGGAGAAGACAGTTTTGTTTTTGTTTTTGTTGTTGTTCTCGACATCATCGTCGCCCAGTTCTCTCTGGTTTTGGTCTTCCGTCGTCGTCCTCATTCTCTCATCATTCTCTCTCTACTGCGAAGAGTCGTTTCTTCTTTCTGAAGGAAATTTTCTTTTTCCTCCTTTTTTTTTCTCCTTCACTTTTCTCTCCACTCTAAAAGCTCTTTCTTCCGAGTGAAACAACAACAAAAGTCTCTCTTCTCTCTTCTCTCTTCTCTCTTCTCTCGGAGACAGAAGAAGAAGATAAAGGAGGAGGAGGAAAAGGAGGAGAAGGAAAAGGAGAAGGAGGAGAAGATGAGCGATACTGCTACTCCTACTAATACTACTAAGAAGAAAGAAGAACAAGAAGAACAAGAAGAATTCAAAGAAGAAGAAGAAAGTGATTCCACAGGATGGGGATTCTCGCTCCCGTCGATATCTCTCCCGACTTCAGCAGACTTCCACTTCTCCTCTCTCTCCGATTCCATCTCCAACGTGGTGAAAGAGTTAGAAACGAAAGCGGACGAGGCGTATTCGCAGATGAAAGGAATGACGGACGAGGCCGTGAAGAATACAGTCATGGAAGCGGAAAGGACGAATCATCTCTCTCGCGATGATGATTTTAACGAGCAGGAAGAGAGTTTATCAATTAACGAGGAACTCGTAAAAGAGAAAGCGGCAGCGAACGCGACGAGAAAGAAAGAAGAAGCGAGGAAGAAACTAGAGAAGGCAAAAGCAGAGAAAAAGAGAAAAGAAGAAGAAGAAGAAGAAGAGAAGAAGAAGAAGGAGAGAGAGAAGAAAAAGAAGAAGGAAGAAGAAGAAGAAGAAGAAAAACGCGAACGCGAGCGCGCCACCGTCGCCGCCGCCGCCGCCGCCGCAGCAACAGCCGCTGCTCAGAAAGAGAAGGAAGAAAACGAGAAGAAGAAGAAGAAGAAGAAAGCTTCGCCGGCGGTTCCCGACGCGAAGCAGAAACCAGCGGCGCAAGTAGCGCCGGCGTCATCGTCACCATCACCACTACCACCACCACCAAAATCGACGAGCGAATCTGATGCCAACGCTTCTACTAGTAATAGCACTAAAGGAACAACAATAGCAACAGCAGCGGCAACAACAACACCAACAACACCAACAAAAATAGCAGCAGTAGAGAAAGGAGCAAACGACGAAAGTAACGATGCAACTGCGGAGCTTCTGAGAGAGCTCGAGACGTTGAAAGCGAAACATCTCGAACAATCGAAAGAACTCGAAACGACGAAACAAGCGCTCGCGCCTCGAGAGGAAACTTTGCAAAGAAAAAACGAAGCTGACGCGGAATTGAAAAGACAAGACGAAAGCGAGGCTGTAAAACTCGAACAAGAGATGAAAGATCGCGTCGCTCAAGCTGAGCGGAAAGTCCTCGCGTTGACGAAAGAGCGAGACACATTGAAGAAATCTTTAGAGAAAAATAGAGCGGTTTCGGATGTAGTAAAAGAGAAGGATAAAATTATCGACGAGGTTATGAAAGAAGGCGAAGTGTTGAGTAAGAAACAATCAGAAATGGAAGGGACGATTAAAAAGTTGAAAGCTACGTTACGAGAAAAAGACGAAGAGATGGGAGAGCGAAACAACGAATTCGTTCGCGTGCAAGAAAACTTGAAAGTCGCCGAGATGAACAATCGAGAGTTGACGACGGATTTAGAGGAGAAGAATCAATACTTTTCGGATAAACTGGCGGAAGCGAGACGAGAAACCGCAGATTTATCCATCACGAACTCTGGCAAAGCCAAGTTAGAGCAAGAATTATCCGAGGCGAAAGAAAGAGAATTCAATCTCGTAGAACTGAAGAAAGATTTGGAGCACGCGCTCAAGCGCAACACGGTACAATACGAACGGCAAGAGGATCGATTGAAACGAGATTTAATCGAAGTCGAGGAGAGATGCAGAATAGCTGAGGAGAAGTTGGAGGAGTTGACCAGAAAAATGCCCGAAAGCACGCGACCGCTCTTGAAACAAATCGAAAGTAACGAGAAATTAATGGATGAGAAAACAAACGAATGGCGAGAAGTCGAGGCGGTGTTGTTCGCAAGAATCGAACAGGCTGAAAGTGCGACCGAGGAAGAAAAGGCGCTGAAACTCGAAGCGATGGAGAAGTGCGAGAAGATTTACGCCGATCTGAAATCGCATAAAATGAAGATTGCTCAGAAAGATGAAGAGATTAGAAAAATACAAGACGAGTGCGAAGAGATGAAGACGGAGCGCGAGGAGGAAAAGGAAGCGCAAAACTCCGTGTTGCAAAACATCGCCGAGAAAGAAGCTAAACGAGAAGAGCGCGAAAAAGAAATCAAAGATCAAATGAAACAGTTACGGAATCTTCTCGCCGAAGAACGGGCAAAAGTGGAAAAGATTGATCGCACGTTGAACGAAGAACGGGACCGATTTGAGGAGTCGGTAAAAAGTTTGGAAGAAAAATTACGGCAAGCAAACATCAAGTTGGCAGAATTGCGCGGTCACGGTGGCGGTGGCACCGGCGGCGATGGTATCGCCCCTAGTGGCGAGAGAGTGTCAACATCAGCACAAAGCCAAAAAACCAACGGGAAAGGAGGACCGTCCATGTGGACCGTTCCCATAACGTTTGACTCTCTCTCTTCTTTTGGAGAAGGCGCGTCTTTACAAGTTCAGCAAATTTTAGAAAACGCGCAGAGACAACTTCAAGCTCGCACGGAACAGTTAGAGCTCGCGAACACGAGAATAAAGCGATTGGAGGCCACGAGAGACGCTCTGAGCGAAGAGCTCACGGCGTATTTGTTGAGCGAAGACGAAAGTTACTTTCAATCGCACGGTCAAACGTCGTTGAAAGATTTGGCCGACGCTCAGCTTCGCGAAGAGTTTACGGAAATCGAAAAGAGGTACAACGTCGTCTTGGAACTTTTGGGAGAAAAAGACGAAGAGATTGAAGATTTGAAAGATAACGTCGTTTCTTTGAAGGAGTTGGTGAACAATCTGAGTTTGCAAAACGCAGAGAGCGCGTGATTGATGATCATGACCGCGCGAGTGTATTCTTATTATGTTATTCTTATTGATGATAGTTTTGTACCACTGGCTGTGGTGGAGGCAAAGTAGCTTTCCTCTTCCTCTCTGGGGCGAGAACGAGAGGGAGAAAGTTTCGTCGCACGTCGTCCTTGTTCTCGTATTTTAGTCATCTTTTTGTCGCGAGTGATGAAAGCAAATAAAGCCTCTGCGCAGGGGTTCAGAATACTGTTGTTGACCTTAAAACTATTGCTACTGACGTGACATCGATATGACGACGACGGTCTTTCTTTTCTTTCTTTTTCCTTTTCTGCTTTTGGCTCTGTGCTGTACTTTTTGCACCACTCTTGGCATTTTTCCCATTTGTCCATTTCACACTTCTTCCCTTTTTCTTCTTCATTAATTTTGTTTGCAAACAACGAGCGAGATAAAAAAATGGTACGCGTCTCATTCTCATTGACTTTTCCTCCGTCGTCTTCCCGTTGTTTTGGATGATACGGTTTCGTTTACGTTCGCATTCGTCTGCGCGAAGCTTCCGCACGGGTCGCGTCTCTCGCAAAAGCGGAAGGTTCCGCGAGAATTTTTTTAGGTCGCTCGATTTGGAGGCAGAAACTCCTCTCTGTGTCTGTGTGTTTGAGCAAATGTGCGGCCCTTGCCGGTGTCAATACCAAGCTCGAGCGCACGGTGCGAAGGTGCAATCAATCCAAGGACGAGATTTTCGTATCATTCACGAGTTTGTTCGCGTGAATTGCAATCATCGATGCCTTTGATGCCTTCGCTTGGATAGACCTTGACGCACTTTACGCGCGTGTTCATCGAGAAAGATGGTTTTGAACATCACACAGGGCTTTCCAAAGACGCAAAATTTCTACAGAGAAGAGAATAATACTAACGACGATAAACTCTTTCTTTCTTTCTTTCTTTAAATGACAACGCAGGCGTCTTCCCTCAACATTTCTAAAAAGCGTAAATTCGTCGCCGATGGCGTCTTCTTCGCCGAGTTGAACGAAATGCTCGTTCGTGAACTCGCCGAGGATGGCTACTCTGGAGTTGAAGTTCGATCGACGCCGGTGAAGATGGAAATCATCATTCGCGCGACGAGAACGCAAAACGTTCTCGGCGAAAAGGGTCGCAGAATCCGTGAATTGACTTCGTTGGTCCAAAAAAGATTTGGTTTCGCCGAAGGCGCGGTCGAGTTGTACGCCGAAAAGGTTGCCAACCGTGGTTTGTGCGCCATCTCGCAGTGCGAGTCTTTGCGATACAAGTTGCTGGGCGGCTTGGCAGTCAGAAGAGCGTGCTATGGCGTCTTGAGATTCATCATGGAAAACGGCGCAAAGGGCGCGGAGGTCATCGTCTCTGGTAAATTGAGAGGCCAAAGAGCCAAGGCTATGAAGTTTAAGGATGGTTACATGATTTCTTCGGGTAACCCGGTTCGCGAATACATTGTTAGCTCGACGAGACACGTCTTGTTGAGACAAGGCGTCGTCGGTCTCAAGGTGAAGATTATGCTTGATCACGATCCGAAGGGTAAAATGGGTCCGAAGACGCCGATTCCGGATACCATTATCATTAAGGAGCCGAAGGAGGATGAGAACATGGCTAAGCCAATCATCGGAGCGGAAAACTAAAGACATAAATAAAATATATAGATTCTAGCACTTAAAGATGTAATAAACGCGTATTTGTCGCAAAAGTTTCAATAACATAGACAGAGAGTAGTTGTTTGCTCTATGTCTTCTACATGTGCGCGCGTTTTACGCCTACATTCCCAGCACGCTTTTGATCCCCTGGTCGTCCTTCTCCCAATCTTCATCTTTCGTGCTCTTTTGTAACATGGAAAACAAACTCTTCTTTTTATTCTCCCTCACAGACGCGCTTGAGTTGATGTTATTGTTGGCAACATCGTCGCCGAAACCCGTTCGAGCTTCATCACCTCCGAGCAAGTTGTTACCTAAGGAAGACGGCATCGTTTCAGTTTCTCTCTGTGTTGTTGCCCATTGCGAGTTTGAGTTGTCTAATGCGCTACCAAACACGAATGTTCTCGAGGCAGCGCCGCCGCTAATAATACCTTTCGCGAAACCGCTCTGAGATTTTGAGCTTCCGTTGCGTTTTAAGAAACTCGTCGACGATGTTCGCGCGGCGCCTAGATTTGAAAATTGAGAATTTCCTCGCGAGAGTCCACTACCGCTTCCTCCTCCTCCTCTATTACTGAGATCGCTCGCGATCGTTTGACTCTGAGTGGTCCCTTGGCCTTTGTTGTTGTACTTCGTCGATTTTTTGTTCTTCTCCTTCTCAAACAACTTCATAACCTCCATCGATACTTTACCTTCGTCGACTTCTGGTAACGCTTCGTTTTCATTTGGTTCTTGGGTATCACCCCCCGAAGCTTTCTTCATAGAAAATCGCTGGGCCTGTCTTTCTTTAAACGCTTTCGCGCCTTCGTCCTCGTCGTCGGAAACTTCAACCGCTTCCTCGGGTCGAAGGTTGCGCAGGTCATCAGAATCAGACTCGCTCTCGGAATCATCTCCTCTCTCTTGTGTTCTTCTCGTTTTCCATTTACCGTCATCGTCTTCTTCGCCATTCAATCCCTTTTTCGGTCTCTTGAATCCATTCTCTAGTAACTCTTTCATTTTTTTTACTTCGTCTTCGTCTTCTTGAATTGCTCTCTTCGCGTGCGCGTCCCTTCGAGCTTCATTTCTTCTCTCATCGTTATCTAAGGCAGTACCTTCTCTAAAATCAACGAAATCAGCCATTTCGTCGATTTCAGCGCGGGCGGTTTCTATATCGTCCTCGTCATCATCGTCGGTGTGACCACCATCTTCAGACATTTCGGCTTCGTCGTCGACGCCTTCGGTTGCTTTCTTAGACCTTCTCTCCTTCTTTTGATTCTTTCGATCCTCCTTGTAGAAGTTTCTCGCGAGCTTCCTTTGTTCGCGTCTCTCTTTTCCAGTCATGTCTTCTTCCTCGGAAAGTTCACCGTCGTCTTCGTCTCCGTCTTCGTCGTCTTGATTTTCCTTTGCGGTGTTGTCTTTATCCTCGGCATGGGCCGGATCGTTAACGACAACTTTCATGGTTTTCTTGGCGGAAAGAGATTTGCGGATCAATTCTGCCGCGGCAACTTCATCGTCCGAGTCGCTCTCTTCTTCAAGCTCTATCATTTCCTCCTCTTCCTCTTCCTCCTCTTCGCTCAATAAATCCATGTCGTCGATCTCGTCAAAGTTAGTTTTCTCCTTCCCGCCGTCTTCGCCTTCATCTTCCGAAACTTCTTCATTCACTCCATCATTAACGGCGCCTTCAGCGTCCTCTTCCGCTTGGAACTCTTTCTTCTCCGGCGACAGAGGAGGTCGAGGGTACCTTGCCCGTAAATTCTCATCGTTCTCAACCATTCGTAAATTATTTTGCAACTTTTCAATAACCGGTAGGAAAGACGTGCGTTCCGCCTGGACTCTGTATCCCGGAAAATGTACGTGTTTTGCCGTTTTACGCATCAACTTCTCGTGCGCTTCGTCGGCTTCTTCTTTCTTTTGTCGCATGACGGCTTCTTTATCGTTTGGATCGATCACTTTCTTCTTTTTACCGCCTCCTTTTTTGGTTGTTTTCCGTCCTCGTCGTCGTCGTCGACCTCCTTCGTTGTCTTCCACTTCGGAATCTGACGAAGACTCATTCTCCTCCGAGGAGGAAAAGTTCAACTCGGATTCAGACTCTTCATCCTCCTCTTCATCTTCAGACAGACGTCCTGTTTCCGCGAAACGTCGCTCTAAGATTCGCTCCTCGTCGTCGTCCTCTTCCATTTCTTCTTCTTCTTCTTCTTCGAGTTCAAATTCAAATTTGTCTCCTTCTTCTGCTTTTTCTTCGTCACCTTGACCACTAGTATTCGTCTTCGACGCGACTTTTTCTACTCTTTCGCCCGATTTGTGTTTCAAAGTCTTCTTCTTGAACGACTTTTCGACGGTGTTGTTGTTGTTGACGTCTTCTCTTTCTTCTTCTCTTTCTTCTTCTTTATCGTTTGTCTTCTTCGCATCAATATCAGCGGCATCATCAATGACTTCTTCTTCTTCCTCCTTCTCGTTGGTCCCTCGAACTCTTCGTTTGATGCGAATAAAGTCTTCTTCTTCTTCTTCTTCTTCTTCTTCTTCTTTATCGTCGTTCTGCTCTTTCATCTTCTCGATCGCGGCTTCTTCAATCGTTGCGTGCTCTTCTTCTTCTTCTTCTTCGTCTAATTCATCATTTTGAATTTCGTCCGAAGGAGAAGGAGGAGAAGGAAGATTTGGAACTCCTTTGGAAGATTTTTGAACGTTGTTTTCCTCGTTCGTCTTCGGAAGAGAAGAGACGTTCTCCTTCTCAAAAGCGACGACTTTTGTTGGTACTTCAGTCATTCTTAGTATTCTTATTCTTAGTACTCTGTTGTTCTTGTTCTTGTGTATGAATACGGAAGAGGGGACAAGAATACGAACGTTGTGTGTGTTGAAGTGAAGAACTGAACTGTTTTTCTTTTTTGAATTTTTTTCTCTTCTCGGACAACACAAAAAAGTTTTTGGGAACTTTTGTTTTTTTTGGTCTCCTCTCTCTCCTCCTCAAATTTTCCTCTCTCTCTCTTCTTCTTCTTGAAAAAAGTTCATCTCTTGTACTTCTTCTTCTTCTTCACACGAAGTTTGTTTGGTCGTTAGAAAGATATTCACAACAACAGACAAGGAATGATGGACGACGACGACGAGAATACCGACAACGATACCGACGACGAGGAAGAGGTCTTCAATCCCATCGAACGGTTTCAACAAAGTCGAGAAAAAGAAGAAACATCGAAAGCGTCGGGGTCGTCTCATCATCATCATCAGTCGTCGTCTGATGAGAAAAAAGGAGTAAAGAAGTTGAAATTCGTGATTAGACCAAAAGAGGAAAAAGCAGCAGCAGCGGATGCGACTGATGATGAGAAAGAGGAAGGGAGAGGTAGAACGGTTCAATCGACGAGGGAAATGTTCGAGAAGTTTTCTTTGAAACCACCGCCCGGGTTTTCCTCAAACAAAGCGACGACTCCGGAGTCCACTTCCACGAAGCCTTTTCCTTCTTCGTCAAAGAAAAAGGAAAAAAAAGAAGAAAAAGAAGAAAAAGACGAAGAGGAAAGAAACGAAGGTTGGCTCACGCACGGGAACGACGCGTGGCAGGAAAGGAGAGGACACGAAGAAGAGAGCGAACGAGAGGAAAAGTACGTGGATGAGCTAACGCACACGGCGAAGAAGAAATACGGGAAATACGCGTTTGTGGAAGAAGCGAGTTCGCCGAGCGGGATATTGAGCGATTTACAGGTCGCGGAGCCGCTCGAGTTTGATTCCGTAAAGACGAAAGAAAGAACAAACAAGTCAGACAATAGTAGTAACAGAAACAACAACAACAACAACAACCACAAAAGAGAAGAAGAAGAAGTAGACGTTTCGGAGTCGTTTTTACTCGAATCGTCCATGGAGAACGACCCGTTTAAAAGCGACGACGAGTTCGACGCCGTTCGAAAATTAGAAATTAGAAACGCGAACAGAGCTCGCTCCCCCCCGAACGAAGATCAAGTCGCGCACGCGAGGGTTCTCGTGCAATCTGGGATTGTAAAATTTAACTTGAACGATTTACGCGGCGCTTTGTGCGATTTCCAAAACGCGTGCGTTCTTTTGCGCGATAATTACCACTCGGGAGATATCGCGTTTGCAAAGGCAAAGACGCACTTAGTCGCGGCGTTTTTGATTTTAAAGTGCGAAGAGAACAAAGGAAACGTAGATTTGTGCGCGAAACTCGCTCGCACGTTAGCAACGGTCACGTACATGGCAGACGAGAGCGTATTTGGCGGGTTTAGTCAACAGTTTCTGCTCAGTCCGAAACTGATTTGTCGGTGTTTGCGATTCGCCTCGGCGAAGAATTTCCACGCCAAATATTACCTAGCGGCAAAGGAGTACTTGGAAATCCTTTTGAAACCGTTCTTCTGCGCAGATCCCAACACGGAAGCGGCGTTGAATGGCATGAAAACGCAGTGCGAAAACGCAGAAAAACAGCAGCACGGAACGACGAGAAAAGTAGACGAGATGGAAAGTCAAAAGCGCGCGCGCGATATCATCGACGAGCTTTTCGAGGAGGCGCGCGGTGGCTAGAGTTCTCTTTTCTAAAAAAGGATACGCGTTTTTTTCAATTACTTTTGTACGCATGATGCTATCGGGCCTCGCCACATATTATCGCACGTTTGCGTTTCTTGAATGAGACTCCCCTCAATAATTCCGCTTTGCTCAGTCGTTGCCGCTTCGCCTTGCCATTTTGAAAGATCTTGGTTAAACGCTCGAGTGCTGAAAAACATCCACTCCATATTCGTCACTTGAGATGTGTCCCATTTGTTTTTGTTTTTCCCAATTGGTTGATTGAACGCCTCGCAGCTTGAGAACATGGCGAACATGTTTTTTACTTGCGACGTGTCCCAGTTCGATATGTCTTGGTTAAATTTTGATGCCCCGCGGAACATCATTGACATGGTTTCCACCCGAGAGGTGTCCCACTTCGAAATATCGCCGTTGAAGGTACTCTTACCATCGAAAGTAGCCTGCATGGAAGTAATCCGACTCGTGTCCCAGTCGGGCATGATCCCAAAACCACTCTCGCTGGCATAATTGGTACAAAGTCCCCCAACAGCATCTTCACTTAAACACCTATCGAGTGCGGTCATGAAATTCGAAGCATCTAGCTCGGTGGAAACGTAATCATTCGAATGTATACAGGTTGATGGCTTTACTGAAACTACCGTTGGACTTGCACAAAGAAATTCGTCTTGGAAAGCAGTGGCTCCTTCAAAAATGTTCTGGTAGCCTGTCACTTTTCAATCGTCCCACGTCGATATGTTCTGATTAAACGCTCTAGCGTTATAGAACATCGATTCCATCCTAGTCGCACTCGAAACATCCCATCCACTAATGTCTTGATTGAATGCATACGCGTTTTGGAAAGTGTACGCGAATTCCATCACACCAGATACATCCCAGTCAGCCAAAGGTTGATTGAACGTGTAAGCGTCATAAAACACGGTATAAAGCGAATTCACTCCGAAGATGTTCCATTTTCCGATAGGTTGGTTAAACTGAGAGTTTCCTCTGAATAGTGAATTTATATTTGTCATCGAAGAAGTGTCCCAATCCCCGATGGGCTGATTAAAAGAAGAGTCTGTGAACATACCATCTATTCTATTCACCTTCGACGTGTCCCATTTTCCAATCGGTTGATTGAAGCTATTTGTTTGTTGCCAATCACCTGCAAACATTTCGGACATACTCGTCACTTGAGAAGTGTCCCAACTTTCAATTGGTTTATAAAATGAAGCTTTCTTAAACATATAAGCCATATTCTTCACTTGATAGGTGTTCCAGCCCCCAATTTCTTGATTGAAGTATGAGCCATAAAACATTGCTTGCATATCAGTTACTTGCGCCGTGTCCCAACCTCCGATATCTTGATTGAACGCTTGAGCATTAGAAAACATCGATTGCATTTCCGTTACTCGCGCCGTGTTCCAATTTCCAATGTCTTGGTTAAACGTTTTAGTGCTAGCAAACATTGATCTCATATTCCTCACTCGGGATGTGTCCCACTTCGAGATGTCAGCGTTGAATGTGTCCGTATATTTTACAAAACCTATTCCTCCGTTATTCCATCCGGTCATACTTGTTACCAAACTCGTATCCCAATTCGGCATCGTCCCGTAATTATTCGTGGACGCCCACGTCGTGCACTCGCCAGTCACCGGTGCTTCTGCTAGACACTCTTCGACGAATGCATGCCAACTCGCGTCGGGTATGCATATGGAACACACGCACGAACTCGTGGGACCGGTGATGGCGTTATCGCACGTAAATTTGGCTTGAAATGCAGTCGCGCCAGAAAACATGCCAGTTTGCGCTGACGTCTCCGCCGTTCCAGTCCACGAGGAAATGTCGTGGTTGAACGCAGAAGCTTGCGAAAACATATATTGCATATTATTCACTTTTTCTGTGTCCCAACTCCCAATATCCTGGTTAAAGGAAGTAGCGGACACAAACATGTTTCTCATAGTCGTCACTCGCCCAGTGTTCCAACTCCCAATGTCTTGGTTGAACGAAGAAGCGGACTTAAACATAGATCTCATATCAGTCACTTTCTCTGTGTTCCAACTCCCGATGTCTTGGTTGAATGCATTAGCTCCATTGAACATACCATCCATAACCTGTACATTCCCGGTGTTCCATCTTGAAACGTCGGCGTTGAACGTGTTTTTACTTCGAAAGCCTTGCGACGCGCTTCCATCCCAACCACTCATATCCGTCACCAAACTCACATCCCAATTCGGCATCGTCCCGTAACTATTCTCAGAAGCCCAGGTCGTGCACTCCCCAGTTACCGGTGCTTCTTCTAGACACTCTTTGACGAACGCATGCCAACTCGCGTCTGGTATCGGCGGGAAAAATCTATGTCTAGCAAATGCGATTGTTTCGAGACCGTATCCCGCAACGTTTCTCGACGTTGCCAGGGATTGATCAGTTTTGTCCTCCTCCCATCTTGACGAAATAGTACCTGGAACACACAAGGAAGACGCACCATAGGGAGATGTAAAATAGCCCGCCGCTAGTGGTTTATAGTAACACTTTCCGCTGTCGTGTTTTATTTCAAATCGAACCATTTTGCACCAATTATCCGTAGATTGATAGGCTGCGATATGTTTGTAAGAATCCTGAGTTTGTTCCGCTACATTTTCGTCAAACAAGGTAGATTCCTTCACTTGACCGGTAGCAGAAATATACGTGCCCATAAATGTAACTCTGTACGGCAAGAATTCCATCGCAGATTGACAGTCACCGAGAAGAAGGTAATTGTCCTTGTCGTCGCCGTTAAAGGTATCATCGAGAACCTCGTATTCGCACGACGTTCCCGACCATCCATCGCGACACGCGCAAATCCAATCCGTCCGGTCGTGTTGCAAGCCATCTGCACTTGGAGACATGCAATACGGAGGCCTTTTGATGTTATTTTCCAATTGCGTTTGCAGTTGCAAAAGAGTCTCGGTCGCGTTTTCGATGTCTTCTATTCTCGAGTTGAAACGTGATAAACCGTATCCTCCAATATTAATATCACCCTCGGAAACGTTCATGTTCCCGTACGCTTTCATTTCCGACGCCGAAACGTGTACTTCACCAACACCGTTGATCACGCCAACTGTTCCATCTTTGGACAATACGATTGGCCAATCTGGAACGCACTCGTACGTCACGTTGAGATATTTATACGTCCCCAAACACGTGTCACCGAAATTACTATTGGACGCAGTCATCTCGCACGATTGAGTGCCATGACACGAATCTTTCACATAATTAAACGTCGAAGTGGAGAGACACGCGGTGTTTTTGCTTGCATCAGCGTTTCCTTCCATCGGGCACGTCTCGGAATCCGTTCTTCCATAGTTTGTGTGTATAATTTTAATCAGCTTTGTGCCACAATGTAACGCGACGGTGTTGGTCTCGCACGCGATTTCTGATATCACTTCTGCGCTGATCGGTGTTAAAACGAAGGAGAACAGAACGATCAACGCGATAACGAAGAAGGAGGGGAAGAAGGAGGACGGAGAAGAGGAGGAGAGGAACATCCTATTCAACTAAAAAGTGTGCGCGTGTGCGCTCTCTTTTTTTTGACGGTTGTGCGTTGTTGTTTGTTTCTTTGTTAAACGCGACCTCTCGTTTAAATGTTCGTTTCGTGCTGTCTGAAATGGCCGCGAGTCACACATCACGTCGCTACACGCATTCTGCTATTACAACTACTAGTACTATTATTACTGCATAAACTACAATCCTCAACTACTACGAGCATACGCTCGAATTTCCTTTTCCCTTTCTCTTACACGAACAAATCGAACGTATACACCATCGACGAATCGGTTTTCGCGTACCTCCTTTTGGACTTTACGCCGCTTTCAAATAGAAAATAACTGGTCGTGTACCCGACGTAATCATTCACCACTCGCGCTCCTTCATTTTCTAACGCACCAATCGACCATAACATCGCGGGACCAACAACAGTAACGATTAACTTTCCATCATCCTGAAGTGAAACTTGAAACTCTTTACAGAAGCCGTAGTTAAGAAAAACTTGCAACAACGCTTTAACGCCGTCGACAATTTTTACAGAGTTCTCCTCTTGGGAGCCATCGAGATTGATGAATTCGGGAACACCATCGAACGGTTTGTCTTCCGTCAACTCGAAGCCATTCTTTAAGAAATTGAAAATATTCCGGCTAACCAAGTAACTAAACGCTGGAATCAATTCTTTCCGGGTCGTGAATTTTTCATCTCGTTTCACGCGTTTCACTTCGCCTTCAAACCCAAGCTTCTCTTCAAACTCCATGTCCGGTTTCCCGTTGTTTCGGTTCAAAATCGCGTTCAAGGTTGAATATTGCGAAAAGCTAATGTGGTCAAAGTATAATGGATTCTTCAAATCTCCTTGTTCCATCGCGAGCGGGTAAATCAAAGACTTGTACGCCTCGTACGATAACTGCCGCGTCTTCCAAGACTTAATCTGAAACTCATCCATCGCGCAAATGTTCAGCTCATCTATGGCATCGTACGACGATCTCAACAAAGCAACGGCTAATGCTATTTCTAAAGTTTTTCGCAAGAAAACCGGAGGGTCGCCCCATTGCGAAATCTCTTTGAACTCGTCGCTGATATCTATGTTTTGTGGTCGAAATAAATCTCCCTCTTTTCGTATTTCCTCCTCGAACGCGTACGAGGACGAGAGAAATACAGAGAAAGGGGAGGAGAATAACGAGGAAGAGGAAAGGAAAGCGAGAGCCATCAGCGCTTCTCTTCTGTTTTTGCACTGCTTAGTGTTGTATAGAGTCTGAGTATGCGTTTGCGTTTGAGTTGTTGTCGTCGCGTCGTCGTCGTTACAGATATCCAACATTTCTCTTCGACCTCCTCTTCGGCTTCTTCTGTTCGTTCGGTTTGGGGATGAAGCAGATCTGGAAGCACAGAGGACGTCTACGACACTGCGCGAAGTCAAAGTGAACATTTTTGTGTGCTCGTCGCTCTGTTATTAAGAGTGTGTAGGGGGGTAAAATCGTTCGTTGTTAAGTTAAGAGAAGGGAAATGGAGATGATGTCGTCGTAGGTGAATTTTTGAGAAAAGTGACGACGTAATAAACGACGACGAATTGGATTCAAGTAGTATTTTTTATACACGCAACTCACGAAGCATCCTATTTTTATCGGACGAAGAATACCGCGCCTTTATCGAGGACGTTGTTGATTTTCCCTTGCAATCCCTCGTCTGGCTCTGGTGCGGAAAACGCCGTGTTCCCTTCGTCCCCGTCCTCTTTCATCGCTTTACACTCGTCCGAGCACGTCTCGTTGCAATAGTCGTCAGATTTTGGCGCGAGATCTAAGCACGCTTTGACGCACTGTTTTCGATGAGTATTACGATGAGTTGGTTGGGTAAAGATGAGAGCGATAAAGGTGAGTGATACGGTACACCGACGAAAGGATGAAAACAGAAAGAAATGTATGAATATACATATCGCTCGCGAACGCCGACGAGACTATGATGAAAGAAATACGTCTGGTGCAAACATTTTTCTCTCCCAACGTACCGTCTTTGTGCACTTTTCCACTTGCTCGTCCGCACGCGCGGAGAAGATGTCCGCGTTCCCGGCGATGGGCATCGTCATCGTCGACGTGGCCACAGTCAAGGACGCGGCAAAGCACACCGCCGTTTTCGTCGTAAACCTGAACTTCTCGTTGTTTTCTTTCGTTGTTCTACTTCTTCTTCTCGATGACGATGAAGCAGATGGTTTTGTCTTATTTTTCTCTTCTTCAATTGTACAACAACAATAAAGAGAGGGTTGTCGCTTCAGCACTTTCCGCGCGCTCGCGTTGTTGTTCATGCGACGAACAGTAGTGTTAGTGGTCGAGAGTGTCGTCGTCATCTTCATGTGGTCGTTTCTTTTTTTACTCTTCTCCCGTCGATAAAAAGTGTTTAATAAGGAGTACCGTTGAGTGCGCGCAGCAAAGATACTAATTTGAAGAAACTACTTTCTGATGACTCACGACTGGTCTGATTTATTTCTCTGATTTCTCTGATTTCTCTGATTTCTCTGCTTGATTTCTCTCTTCTTCAAATTTTTTTTATTCTGTTTTTGTTGTTCTCTCCTGCGACGACACAAAAACACACAAAGAAGAAAAAGAGAGATTTAAGTATGATGTTTCGACGCGCAAAAATCTTCTCGAGAGTACTCTCATCATCATCATCATCATCATCTTCGTCTTCATCGTCATCATCATGTTTAAATAATGGAAGAGAAAGAGCGCTCTCGTCGCTCTCCTTCAAATCATCATCATCATCATCTTCCTCTTCTTTTCCATTAAATACATTTTTGAAACCCTCCTTGAAGTCTTTCTCCTCTTGGAGTGCTTTCCGTCGTCAGACGACGCCTCTTCTTTCTCAATCGACGACGACGCGAACATCATTGCAAAATAACAACTTCATCATCTCATCGGCACAGAAGAAACGATCGTACGTAGGAGTTGTCGTCGAAGATGGGAACGTAGACAGAGCCATGCGACGAATGAAACGAACCATGATCAACGAGAAGATGTTCGATGCGTTCAAAGAGAGACTCGGACAAGGACGCGACGCCGGGTTTAAGAAACCGAGCGAGAAGAGAGTGTTGGCGTTAAAAGAGAGAGATAGGAGAGTGTTCAAGAAGAAACTGAAACAGAAGATTGGATGGATCTTACGCAGACGAGAGCGAGGGTTTTAAACGTGATTTGATAAATATACGTAAGCGAAAAGAAGTATGTACGCTCGCGAGCGCGCGTTTCTCAAGTCGTCGTCGTCGGCAAAAGTAGAATATATAATAGTGTTTAGAGAGTAAGTAAAAGCGAAGTAGTAGTCATTTTAGTAATAGTAGAGTAGTTGTAAGTGGTACTCATCAGTCATGGTCAATGTGCCCGTTTTTAAAAGCAGTTGTTAGAGTACTTCACGAGAACACCTAAACGCATCGTCATTTTTTGTGTTGTTTGCGCTCTCTTCTTTTTCATGCAGTCTTTTCTCTCTTTTTTTGGTAGTCTGTCTCAAGTCTGTCTAAAAAGTCTGTCGACGCTTCTGTCAAAAAACTGACTGCTCTTCCTTCACAACAAAGAAGAAGAGTTTAAAAGTAAACACACACACACACATATATATATAGAGAGAGACGAGTCGGAGTGATTCGTTTTCCTCCTTCTTTCTCTCTCTATTAGTGAACATCTATCAATCAGAGATCAATCAGAGAGAAGAAGGTGTTTGTGTTTTTGCGATTGATTTCCATTTTTCCTCCTCTCGAGAGCTATAAATTCCCCCCGTCTTACTCACGAAGAAGAAGATGGCGGACATCACGCAGATTCTGGTCAACACCCAAAATCCGGATCAAACCGTTCGATCTCAAGCCGAGCAGCAGTTGGAGCAAGCCAAAGAGGCGAACTTTTCCTTGTACCTCTCCTCGTTGGCGAAAGAACTCAGCGATGAGTCGAAACCGAGCGAAGTCCGACGACTCGCCGGTTTGATCTTGAAAAACAGCATCGACTCGAGGTCGTACCAAACGAAGAAGAGTTTACAGCAAAAATGGCTCAATCAAGTCGATCAAAACCAACGGATGGAGATCAAGTCTATGATTTTCCAGGCGTTGAGCTCGCCTGTTCAAGAGATTCGACACACGGCGGCGCAAGTGGTGGCTAAATTTGCCGCTGCGGAGATACCTGCGAAACAGTGGCCGGAGCTGATACCGCAGTTGCAATTGAGCGTTTCCGGTCCTCAAAGTTCCACGGAATTGAAGCAATCGACGTTGGAAGCTTTAGGATACATCTGCGAGGAATTATCGTTGAACGGAGAGCAAGGGGATGATTTTGGCGGCATGGGCGGTTTGGACCAAACCGCGGTGAACACGATGTTGACGGCTATTATTCAAGGGATGGACAAAACGGAAACGAACGACGAGGTGCGATTGGCGGCGTGTAACGCGTTATCGATCGCGTTAACGTTTGCCTCGGAGAACTTTTCCAAGCAGCAAGAGAGAGATTACATCATGCAAGTGACGTGTGAAGCGACGGTCTCGCCGGATCAAAGGATTCGATACGCCGCTTTTGAAGTTTTAGTCGGCGTCGCGGAGGAGTATTACGAGTATCTCGAAAGTTACATCTCCGCAATTTACGATTTGACCGTGAAAGTTTTACATGGAGACGATCCTCAGATTGGTTTACAAGCGATTGAGTTTTGGTCGTCGATTTGCGAGGAAGAAATTGGACGAAAGGATGCCATCGAAGACGGCGAACGGGACGTCAAGTATCATCAATTCATCGAAAAGGCGTTGGGAGTTTTGACGCCGATGTTGCTCGAGCAGTTGACGAAACAAGAGGAAGGTCAAGACGAAGACGAAAACGCGTGGAATTTAGCCATGGCGGGCGGAACGTGCTTGAACTTGATCGCAAACTTGACCGGCGATCAAGTCGTGGACGGCGTCATGCAATACATCACGCAAAACATCCAACAAGATAACTGGAGACAAAAGGAAGCCGCTCTGTTTGCTTTTGGTGCTATTTTAGAGGGTCCGTCGAGAGAAAAATTAGCTCCTCTCGCGAACGATGCGTTGCCGTTCTTGTTGAACTCGATGAACGATAAGAACACGCACGTGAAAGATACCACGGCTTGGACGATTGGACGCGTCTTTGAGTTTGTGCAATCGCCGGAGTATCGTTTGATCACGCAGAGTAATTTGGGAACGACGTTAGCGGCGCTGACGGAATCTCTCAAAGACGTGCCGAACGTCGCTGGGAAAGCGTGCTGGAGTATTCAGAATTTAGTCACCTCTCTCGGTGAAGATGATCTCTTGCGACCGGCACTTTCGCCGTTTTTCCAGCCCATCGTGCAAGCGTTGTTGGTCACCGCGGAGAGACCGGATGCGGAGATGAAGTTGAAAGTGGAATGTTACGAAGCGTTGAACGATATCATTCGAGGTGCGAGCACAGAAACGTTAGTTACGGTGCACCAGCTCATTCCCGTCGTCCTACAAAAGCTCGGGAGCACGTTCGAGACGCAAGTGACTTCCCAAGACATGTTGGAGAAGCAAACCGATCAACAGGCGTTGTTGTGCGGAACTTTGCAAGTTATCATTCAACGCTTGGGATCGGAAGAAGCGGCGAAAGGCTCCTTAGCGCAGCACTCTGATAACTTGATGACTGCTTTTTTGAGAGTTTTAGCGAATCGATCCGCGACTGTGCACGAAGAAGCCATGCTCGCAGTCGGCGCTTTGGCGCACTCGGTAGGTAAAGATTTCGAAAAATACATGGAGGCGTTTTACCCGTTCGTCGAGGTTGGTTTGAAAAACCACGAAGAGTTTTCTGTGTGTCAGGCGACGGTTGGTGTGGTTGGAGACATCTGTAGAGCATTAGACGAAAAGTTGGCGCAATGGTGCGACAACATCGTGTTTTTGTTGTTGCAAGATTTGCAATCGTCCGAGTTGCACAGAGCCGTGAAGCCGCCGATTTTGAGCTGTTTCGGCGACATTGCTTTGGCGGTTGGTCCTTCGTTCGATAAATATCTCGAATTCGTTTTACCCATGTTGCAAAGCGCGACGAGTTTGGCGATGACAAATCAAGATCCAAACGTTGAATTAGACGAAGATACGGTGCAATACAAGAACGATCTCAGAAATGGCATTTTCGAGGCGTACACCGGGATTTTGCAAGGGTTCCGAGACGATAAGTCCAAAATCGCGAGTTTGGCGCAGCACGCGCGCTTTATTTTATCCTTCATCGAAGACATTTCAAAGGATCCGTACAGAGATGCGAGCGTGACGAGGAACATGATTGCGTTGTTGGGAGATATGGCGGATACCATGGACGGTATCGGCGAGCTGTTCAAAGAAAAGACGTTTTACCAAGCGTTGTTCCAAGAACTTCACTCGCAATCTTCAGACGACACCAACTTTGACTCGACTTTACACTGGGCGAGCGAGCGCATCGCCCAAAGATTGACGCAATAATACAAGTAATAATATACTAATACGAATAGCTGACGAATTGACTGACAATAGCATAACTAATAAATAATAAGAATAAGAAGAGAGAGAGAGAAAGGGAGAGAAAAGAAAGACGTGAAGCGCTGTTTTTTTGTAAGAAGTACTAAAGTACAAACGAATCAAATAAACGAAACTCTTCATAAAGCGTTAACAATTTAATATACGAGTAAACTGCTACTAAACGCCTTCAACTACTACTACTACTACTACTACTACTACTACTACATTACATACTTGTTCTCTATGATTGCTAGTAATAATTGAATCTACATTCTTCTTTTGCGTTGCAAAAGTTAATAACTCCATCGTTGGCCATTGTCCTAAACATGATGTCTTCCGTGTCAAAGCTGTGCACCGGGTTCCCATAACTCCTATGCGTTTGCTTCAAACGATAATACTGGTACGGATCGCCTCGCTGGCCTTTCCCTAAACCGTACACTGTGATAGTCACGCACAACGGACGTAACATTGCGATACCTACTAAACCCGACGACGCGCAATTACCGCCTTTGAAGTTTTTCGAGTGCTTCTTCTCGTAACATTTTCGGAACTTCTTCAACGAATTCTCCGCCACCGCTCGGATTTCAGGCATGAGAAATAAAGTCTGCACGTCTTTTCGTTTCAACTTATTCTTTACGTAATACGCTAACCGAACGAAATTTTCCGCCGCCGTGCGCGAAGAAATCAGAGTGACTCCTTTTTCCAAAGGCCACCCTCCGCCTCGGTAGATTTTGTTTATGCCGCTTCCATCGTGGTATGCGATTGTCCACAATCTATTTAATAATCTGTGCGTCGTTTTCTTTCCGACGAACTTTTCGTATCCTTTCGTCGGGGCTTGATTGATGCGCACGACTACATCGTTCGCGTCGATTTGTTTCCCGTAATCCATTTTGAGAAGATGTCCTGAGTTCCCGACGAGTGCACACGTTCGCCAGGGCGCGTCGCCATTTGCTGCTACACTATTTGTCGCTACTACTGCTGGTGCTGCCAAAATATCTCTCCCAGAGTTTGGTAATATGGACGCGGGGATCTTCTTATCTCGATAAGCTCCCGTGTTTTCGTAGTTCTTTCTATGCGCGAGTGTGGAAACGGTGGTTGCTTTATTTGCTTTCGCTTTTGGCGGGAAGAGTGCGATGTACTCTGGCGAGCACGCGTGCGAGTGCGAAGCGTGGCGAGAGAACATTGTCGTTTTCGTAGTTTTCTTTGTTTTTGGAGGAACTGCTTCTTCACTTTCTGCTTCATCTCGGTTGATATTTTCCTCGTCGTCTTCCTCGTTTTTTTTGTTTCGAACTTCTTCCTCTTGGTCACCAACACCTAATAATTCCCCCGTCGCGTTTTCTTCTTCTTCTTCTTCTTCTTCTTCTTCTTCGTTCTTTCCGTGTACTTCCACCTCATCCTCGACTGATACTTTCGTCGATTCTTCCTCGTCTGGATTTAAGAATCCCGCATCGTCTGCGCCGAGAAGTCCTTTGATTTTTGCTTCTTCCTTTCCAAATGCAAAAGGACTCAAAGGTGATGATGATGTAAACGACAGACCCACTCCTGCGAGCAATAATACAAAGGAAACGAAAAGAGTTATTATAATAATCAATCGTCGTTGCCTTCTTCCTTTCACATTTGCCCCTATTGTTGGTATTGTTGCTGATGTCGTCGTCGAAATCATCGTCATCATCGTATCCTCGTCGTCGCCATTTTATCGAATAATACGTGTGATGAGTACACGTTTTGTCCCGAAACTTGTTTGTTGCTTTTTTTATTTTTGAAGGGGGAAATTAGGGTTGTGTGTGCAAGAGGGTGGACGAATTCTTTGCATTTCCCACACAACAGAAAACAAAAACAAACAAAAATTAGTCTTCGTCGTCGATTATCGATGAGAACAACAACGGGGTTCACCTTTGGCACACACGGTGGAAGAGCAGGATTAAAAACGTCTTCCTCTTCTTCTTCTTCTTTAGTCAGACAATTCCTGCCTTCATCTTTGGTTCGCTTTCTTGACGCGCACAACAACAACACCTTTGATTCGTCGTCGTCGAGATTTAGACGAGGAAGGAATTGCGCTTTATTTTCAACAAACGCCGCCGGGAGAAACGATTCACGACAACAACAACAACAACAACAAAGAGGAAGAGGAGGAAGAGGCAGAGGAGGAAGAGGGGAAGGGAGAGAAAGAAGAGGAAGAAGACAAGACGTGGATTCATTCGATGATTCCGGTGGTTGGGGCGCTGGTTTACGAAACGCGCGACAAGGAGGAAAAGGAGGAGGAGAAAAACAACAATTAAAACCGATTTTTTCAGCCTCTGCGGAACAACAATATCAACACGAAGTAACACAAAGCGTTGGTGGAGGAGCAGTACCACCTCCGGCACCACCAGGATGGAAACCAAGTGTACGCGAGGATATGCAAAACGATTTCGATGCCATCAGAGCGGCGACTACGGAACCGCCTCGAGACGGTATGAGGAGAACGACCAAGAAAACATCGTCTTCGGCGCCAAAAAATACGGCGACGAACAGGTTCAAAGAGAACCGAGGCAAAGGCGGTGATGAAGAGCGGAAACGATTATTTCAACGACAAATGGATCAATTCAAGCAAATCAGTGATGATTCTGATTCTGATGGAGATGACAATTACGATGATTACGATGATTTAGATGATGATGATGATGCAGACTTTAGGAGCTTCCACGAAAACTTCAAGCAAAGGAGCGAGGTGTCATCAACTCCTACGACGCAACGCGCGCCGAGACAAAGAGAAGGCCGCGAGCGACTTTTTTCTTCTTCCGAAACGAGCAGAAACCCTCCTAATGCACAAAAAAGTAGTAACAGTAGTAGTAGAAGAAGAAGAGGTGAAGATGCATACCAAGACCAAGAAGCGGCACCCGAACGCGCACCGGTGTCAAAAGGCATGTCTCGCTTTTTCGTCACCTGCCATCCGGGATTGGAGGAAGTTGTCGCCAAGGAACTTTCATCGAGAGAGATTCGAGCGCAGCACGTTGAAATAGGCGCATCTGGTGTCTCCTTTGTCGGTACTTTAGAAACTGCATACAATGCGAACATTTGGCTTCGTTCGGGAACGAGAGTGTTGTGCGAACTCGCGTCTGGGGATTTAGATCCGCGCGAATCAGGTTTCGATTCCGTGTATGATTTTGTTAAACATTGCGTTCCGTGGCAAGAAGTTTTAATCAACGCAGAATTAACGTTTTCGATCGAAGCGAGAGTGTGGTCAAATTCTCAAATTTCGAGCACGAAACTCGCGTGCACGAGAGCAAAAGATGCCATTTGCGATTACATTTCAGACGCGTGCGGTGGTATTCGCCCGAGAGATCCGCGCGACTTTCGCGGCAACAAAGTGAAAGCAGACGTTCCGTTGTTTATGACTTTGTATAAAGATCGGGCGACGCTTTATCGCGACACGAGCGGTGATTCTTTACACAGAAGAGGATACAGAGCAAATTTATCTGTTCATCGAGCCGCGTTGAACGAAGCCGCGGCAGCTGGGTTACTTCACATCGCCGGATGGCCGGAAGCGCTCGACGAATGGAGAAGCCAGCGAGAAGAAGATGACGATATACCGCCTCCTGTATTTATAGATCCAATGTGCGGTTCAGGTACGATGGTTGTTGAAGCCGCCTTGATGGCTATGAATGTTGCACCTGGGCTAGTTCGGTACAAAAATGGTGGATACGCGTTCCAAAATTGGCCAGATTTTAACGAGGACGTCTTTCTCGATTGCATCGATAACGCCGAAAAAAAGAGAATCGCAGAGGAAGAATTCAATCAGTTTTCCGATCAAAAGAATAAAGTGACGTGCTTAGGCAACGACATCCATCCTGGTTCAGTATCGTTGGCGCAGCGCTCAGCTCTTGCCGCCGGTGTACCGCACGTCGTAAAAGTGTACCAATCTTCCGTTGACGAGTGGGTAGTTCCGCCTTCGTTATTAGAATCGAAAAGAAGAAGCATTTGTACGAACCCACCGTGGGGGAAGAGAATTTCACTCGATAGTAGAATGAGCAACGTGAATCGTAACGGGAGCGGATCATCAAATAGAGATTCTTCTTACGGAGGCGAGAACGGCTATAACAATGAAGACGACGACGACGACGAAGAAAGATGGGGTGGTGGCGATGGCGGTGGTGATGACTACAACGAAATTTTGCCGGGAGATGTGAACTCGACCGAAGCCGGAGACGCTTGGAGAAAGTTGGGAATCTTTTTAAAAAGAGAAATGCCAAACCAGTCCGCGTTCGTTTTATCTGGAGACCCTTCTATATCGAGAGAAATTTATATGCGCGCGAGTCGCAAGCACGTCTTGGGGATTGGCGGCGTCGACACGCGATTATTACGATACGACATTCTTCCACCAAAACCAAAGAGAGCAGATTTTTAAGTGGAAAATTGTCTAAATAAACTAGTTCTTCTACATGTATTGCTTACAATATTGCTAGTATTACTACTTCCTATCATACACTATGTGGGCCTACTGCTTTTGCTGAATTAGTGCTGCCTCGATATCGTTTTTTTTTTTTTTTTTTTTTCGCTGGCTTTGT
>Ga0257106_1000341_pt1 | contig 28898 bp, 24 predicted proteins | sample LP_taG_3_FD_190177 | JGI IMG/M metagenome (GOLD analysis project Ga0257106, IMG submission 190177) | Marine microbial communities from Northeast Subartic Pacific Ocean, Canada - LP_J_2011_P26_10m | ecosystem: Environmental > Aquatic > Marine > Oceanic | place: Canada: Northeast Subartic Pacific...
AGCCATCCTCGAACCATACCTTGAACAGTGTCCGAGAATTTCTGAACTGGATGATGCATCACAACGACGCTTGTCGTTGATGGTTGGTAGCGTCGATGAAACCGTCGGTATATCTCACCTAGTGGATTGCCTCGCCGATGGAACAAGCCTCGGTGGCGATGGTACGATTCGTTGCTACGTCGGGTTCGAACCCTCAGGGAAGGCCCACATTGGATGGAAGGTCCTCTCGCTGCAGTTACGAAGAATGCTAGAAGCGGATGCGAACGTCTTGATTTTCCTTGCCGATTGGCACGCTTGGGTCAACGACAAGTTCAACGGCGTCATGGCAGACATTCAAACCACGGCTACATACATGGAAGAGGCATTCAGAGCCCTGCTTGGTCACCCTGAGGAAGGTGATGGACCTGGCCAACTGAGATTCCTATGGGCTTCGGAATTGATGGACAGTGGCGATTACTGGGCTCGAGTGCTTCGGTGTTCCAAGGGTGCAACCCTCGCTATGGTTCGCAAAACATTCACTATCATGGGGCGCGATGAAGCGTCCTCTGACCACGACCTCTCCAAATTCTACTACCCTGCAATGCAAGCAAGCGATATTTTTGAGCTCAAGATTGATGTTGCGCTGGGTGGAATGGACCAAAGAAAGGCCCACATGTTTATGCGCGACGTTGCGGCAAAATGGGGATGGGAAAAGGCGACTTGCCTCCACACGCCAATCATCTCATCGCTCAAGGCAACTGGAACTCGAATGGAAAGTTTCGATCACAAAATGAGCAAATCGGACCCGTCTGGCGCAATTTTGCTCCACGATGCAGAAAATATCCTTCGTAATAAAATGAAAAAGCACGCCTACCTCGACCCCGCAGACCAACATTCACCGGTCTACGAACTGGCTGAACACGTGGTGCTCCCCGAATGGGGCGAAATTGTCGTGACGCCAAACCCAAAGTTTGGTGAACCATCAACATGGACTGATTTAGCGGCCTTCAAAGCTGCAGTGAGCGACGGCACCCTGCATCCATTGGATGCCAAACTCGGCGTTGCTGCAGGCATAAGCCGGGGGCTTGAAGCCGTTGCTGCCCATTTTGAAGCCACACCTGAAACCCTTGATGCAGTGACTCGCTTGGCCAAGTGATTCAATCTTCGTGAAGCGAGAAACCTTCCTCGATGCTGTGCACATCAAGGCGAAGAATTCGCCGAGTGTCACGGATGTAATCACGGGAGGGCAAATGGTCAATCCCGACCGTAGCGTTGACGGTCAGGCATTGTCCTGGCTGGAATTGGTTGACGTATTCCTCAGAAAGGATAGCCATGATGGTCGGCACATCTTCGGGCAGGTCATCGCTTTGAAGGCTCGTTGGATCAAAGAGTTCCATGTATTGGACATCTTCGTAGTAGTTTCGCTCAAGATCCATGCTGAAATTACGAGGGTCTGGGAGGTCTTCACGCTTTCCGCCTGCATCTAAAATGGCGATGGCGTTCTTCAGGCACATCGGGCATGTTTCCAATTTCTTGCGAGCTCGCGCCAACTGTTCATGTTCAACCCATTCATGCTTGCATTCTCGGCAGGCGTATGCGGCGCGCTTTAGCCAACCCATAGCCCGACTTGTGCTGTGGACAACGGCATCAAAGCGCAAAAACCGAGTTCTGTCCCGCATTCGCAAATCGGCGATGTGATATCGGTTTAGTTCAGAAAACCCAAGCACTCTAATGACGGGGCGCGGACTTAGGTTATGGAGTGAAAATTGCTCTTCAAGAACGATGGTTCCCGAAGCGAGGCATGTCGACATGTTGCTCATGAAAGCCAGGCCAAGATCCTCGTGCTTTTCCAATTGTTCCCATTGAATTTCAAAACCCCAAACGCTGTCTTCAGTCGAAGCCAAAGCAGCAAAGTCGGCTTTACAGTTTGCTTCAAAAAAGGTCCGCCAAGCGGCTAGCAGTCGTTGTTCTTCTTGGTTCGGTTCGGTAGGGACTCTTGGCGACATGGAAGTTCTTGTCACATCCGACGGCTTTCAATTGTTTCGATTGAAATGTGCAACTTTCAATCAAGATTGAGTAGTTGAAGTTGGGCTAAGGTTCATCAATCCCTTTCATGTCGAGTCAACTGTCCCCTCACAGAGGAGGAGCGTGTACCCCATGGCAAACATCGTCGTTCTCGTTAAACAAGTCCCAGACACCAACGCTAAAATCGTCGTTTCAGGCGACCGAGTTGACCTTTCAGCCGTCAAGAAGGTAATGAGCCCCTACGACGAGTTTGCAGTTGAAACAGCGCTCCAACACCGCGAGGCAACTGGAGGCGAAGTTACGGCCCTCACGCTTGGTGGACCTGGAGCAGATAAGGTTCTCAAGGACGCAAAGGCCATCGGTGTCGATCACATTGTTCGAATCGATAACGAGGCTGAACTTGACTCGAACGCGCTTCAAACCGCAATCGCCTCCGTATTGAGCGAACTTGCTGCTGAAGTGATTTATTGTGGCAAGTCCGCAGCAGACAGTGGCGCTGGCTCAACTGGTCCGGGGATTGCAGAGCGTTTGGGCTGGGCTTCAGTCTCGAACGTTACATCCGTGGCCTTCGATGGTGGCATCACCGTTGTGGCCCCAAGCGAGGGTGGGAACGCTCGTATTTCCGTTTCCATGCCTGCGGTTATTTCTTGTGACAAAGGTAACATCAAGGTACGAAAGCCAAACGTCAAAGGCATCATGCAAGCTAAGAAAGCCAAGGTGGATGTCAAATCAATTTCAGTTCAAGCCTCCAGCGTGGCCGTTGTATCCCACAGCATGCCACCTGCGAAGCCTGCAGGTAAATCCTATGAAGGTGGCGCTGCGGCTGCTGAAGTCGCCCGTCTTCTTCGGGATGAAGCCAACGTAATCTGAGGGGAACAACATGACTGAAACCATTGTAATTGCTGAAATCGCAAAAGGAACCATCCACGCAACAACTTCTGAACTCGTCACCGCTGCTTTAGCGCTTGGTGGCTCACCCATCATCATCGTCCCCTGCACCGACGCAAGCCTCGCTGATGCCGCCGCTACCATTTCGGGCGCAAGCAAGGTGATCGCTGCTAAATCTGAAGCATTCGCACATTACGATGCTGCTGGTTGGGCTTCCGCCATCGATGCAATCGCACCCGCTGGAACAATCATTACTGCTGCAACCCCTCAATCAAAGGACCTCGCCGCTCGACTTGCTGCACGCAGATCGTTGTCCGTCGTCCAAGATGTTGTTGCTATCAATGGAAATCAATTGACTTCCCCCGTTTACTCTGGAAAGGCCATGCAAACTGTGGCCCTCTCAGGACCAGCTGTTGTGAGCGTTCGAGCAAATGTGTTCGATTCAGCCGCTGCCGGTGGTTCAAACGAAGTTTCCGTGGTTGATACCACTGGGAACATGGCTACGGCTGTTCAAGAATTCATGGCACGTGCATCGAAGCGTCTTGACGTGGCAGAGGCTAACGTCATTATTTCAGGAGGAAGAGGTATGGGTTCCCCAGACAACTTCGTTCATCTTGAAGCCATTGCAGACACCATAGGCGCCGCTGTTGGAGCCTCCCGTGCTGCCGTTGACACTTGGGAAACAATCCCTCACTCAATGCAAGTGGGCCAGACTGGAAAGACCGTTAATCCTAACCTCTACATTGCAGTTGGAATTTCGGGAGCCATTCAGCACCTTGCAGGCATGCGCTCTTCGAAGTACATCGTTGCTATCAACAAAGATGCTGACGCACCAATCTTCCAACACGCTGATTACGGTATTGTTGCAACTTGGGAAGAAGCACTTCCAGTGCTCCAATCCACGCTTTCGGGCATGATGGCCTGATCAAGCGTATTTTCCTCGCCCATAGAGACCGCCGGGGCCAGCCCCTTCACCAACGAAGGGGTTTGTTGCCCGCTCATGACCAATCGTCGTGAGTGGTCCATGACCTGGGTAAACGATTGTGTCTCCATCAAGTGGCCATAACTGGTTGTGAATGGAGGCGGCTAACACATCAAAGTCCCCCCCGGTGTCTGGAAGGTCCGTCCGACCAACAGAACCAGCAAACAAAGTATCACCCACAAACAGATGATCCGGTCCATTGGCCACAATCAATTTGAGGCAACAGCCTCCGAGGGTATGGCCGGGTGTGTGAAGAATGGACAACGACAGGGCTCCAAAATCCATTGTCTGGCCCGAGATGAGGGGTTCGTCTGCAATGGCCGGTGTCGGGGCATCAAAGCCCCAGCGTTGCGCTGAAGACTGAGCTAGAGACTGGAGGTAAGTGTCATCGGGGTGCAGGTACCATTTCACCGGATAGTGCCCTAAAAGATCAGGAATATGACCGCTGTGATCAAAATGAGCGTGAGTGTTGACAAGAGCAACGACTTTTCTTGGCCCGAGCCCTTCGTCATCGGCTGTGGCTTGATCGTGTGGCCCATTCGACCAGTCAGGCCCGCGCCCTTCGAAATGGTCAATCCACGAAATAAGTCGCTGAGGCTCGCTCCCTCCATCGATGATTATCGTGTCGCCAGTGGTCCGGTCGGTGACCACCGAGCAGCGCATCTGAAGAGCACCCACAAAGAAGCATTCAACCCACGGGTCGAGGACGGCCATGCGTTAGCCACAACGCACCCCTTGATGAGCCTAAGCCCGCTTTAGGCTCAATTGTATGGAATCACTGGACCATTGCCCGTCGCTGTCACAAATTCTCAGTTCAAACCGGTGGACGCCTGCCGAGAGTCGAACCTTTACCTGTGGTTGAGTGGCTATTTCCTTCCCAGTGGAATCAACCCAAGACCACATGACGATACGATTCTGTGCATCCTCTGAATGCAGACCGTCAAGAACAACCACTGCAGTTCCATCTTCATCGCAGGTGATTTCACGATCCTCACCCGCTCGAGGGACAGGGGGAACCGGTGCCAGTACCTCTTCATTCAACGCATCAAACAGGTCTTCACCGGGCATCATTGCCATGGTTGACATCTCATCATCAAGCGCTTCAAGCAAAAGTTCTGTATTCATGTTCAACGTTCCGCTGGTGGAGCGCTCTTCGGTTGAATCTTCAACAACCTCCCCCAATGCTTCTTGGAGCAAATCCAGCCCGTGCTCAACGGGCTTGTTCAAGAGGCCCCTTTCCTCCTCTGTCAGAAGGTTTTGAACTGAGTCATCTTCTCTATAGATTTCTTCAGCGGAGAGTTGTTCTTCGTTGGCTCCCTTCTGGAACCAAGCGTTCAATTCTGAAGCTTCAGTTTCAATCAGCGTACCGTTCATGGAGAAAGAACCAATTGGTTCTGCGTCGGTCCAATCGTTTTGATCTTCACCCGCAAAGTAACAAACGCTGCCATCGGCGGATGAGGCCAGCAAGGTCGGCATGCCTTGATGCTCCATCTTCCAAGATGCCCCACTGGCCGTTAGGCCGAAAAGGTAGAACCATGAGGAAACCACAACTTGTTCCTTTCGCACCAGCAAAGATTGCACTGCGTAATTTGTCTGTATAATTTCGGTGTGTTCGCCTGCCGAATAAGAGGTGACAAGCCCGTCTTCAAATCCACATATAATGCCGTCTGAACTTGCTGCAGTGTGCGTTAACCTTGTTTTCAAATCGCTTCTGTGGAGCAAACCTTGGCCCTCGAGGGACCATGTTTCCATCTCCAACGCTTCCTCATCGCCATCAACGAGGGCGTAACCTTCTCGTCCGAGGACCAAATGACCTGCGCCATCGAACCCAAGCGCCGTGATGGCTTCTCCGACATCGCCTCGCGCTTTGCGGGTCCAAGCCACTGTGGAGCCTGAGAGGGCCTGCACGGTGCCATCCTCATGTGCAAGAACAAGATGTTCACCGACAAATACAGCCTTCAAAATATGTTCAAACGTTGAAGAGAGGTTGGTGATACCTCCATCATAGCCAATCCTTTGCAAGCGACCAAGTGCATCGATCACGGCCATGTCATGAGGCCCTTCGTGAAGTGAGTAACCACCGCCAAGAATTTCTGCATGCCATGCGACACTCCCGTCTAAATTCAAACAGGAAAGCCCCTCAACATCATCAAGGGCAAAGAAACGACGGCCACGATTGCATAAACCTACAATTGAGCCTGGCGATTGCCAAGGAGTTTGTTGCTCATCCGGTTTAGCCCCTTCAATGGTGACAAGCATAAGTTGACCTCCCTGTTCAGCCCACGCTAAACTTGAACCATCCCCTGATAAGCACAATTGCGTTACCTTTCGCTCTGGTTGAAACGCAATTTGCGCCAAACGGGTGTTGAGCATGGCTGGTTCACAGGCTGATGCCAATTAACCCCATCCCTTTTTTGAGCGAGAAATCCATTCCTCTAAGATTCACACCTCGGTGAACAGAATGATTCAGTGGTCCAAAGATGGCACAAGGCCTCAGGAACCGTCGTTATGCATGTCAATCACTTCATCATCTTCTGATGATTCGTGTTTTGCAGCGTCATTTCGAGAGGTGAAAAGGCGTTGGAGGTAGGCGTCGTCAATGTCGCCAGTGACGTATTCGCCGCTGAAGCAACTTGTGTCAAATCGCTTTGGAGGGGCATCTCCAATTTTAGTCGCTTCCACAAGGTCGTCGAGTGATTGATAGAACAGTCGATCGCTTCCAATGATGTCGTTGATTTCATCGATTGTTTTTCCATTTGCGATGAACTCTGTGACCGCAGGCATATCAATTCCGTAGACGTTTGGATGGCGCACTGGAGGAGCGGCTGATGCGAAATACACCTTTGCAGCACCCACATCACGGGCCATTTCTATAATTTGGGCACTCGTGGTTCCACGGACGATTGAGTCATCGACAAGGAGGATATTTTTTCCAGAGAACTCATGTTCAATAGCATTCAATTTACGACGCACTGACTTTTCCCTCAAGGCTTGACCTGGCATAATGAAGGTTCGACCAACGTAGCGGTTCTTAACAAAGCCTTCCCGGTAATTGACTTGTAGCGTTTCTGCCATCTGAAGGGCTGCAATCCGGCCAGAATCTGGGACCGGAATAACCGCATCGATATCGTGATCGGGCCATGATTCCAATATTCGTTCAGCGAGGCGCTTGCCTTGACTGAGACGAGCATTATACACCGAAATCCCATCGATGACAGAGTCTGGACGAGCAAAATAAACGTACTCAAAGACGCACGGAGCAGCCTCGACCGGTTCAGCGCATTGCCGAGCAAAGAGGTGACCTGAGTTGGAAATGAACACCGCTTCGCCGGGTGCAACATCTCTGACCACGTCGAAGCCTAACGCAGTAATAGCAACTGATTCACTTGCGACCATCCATTCTGTTACGTCTCCAACCTCGCGCTTTCCGAACACCATCGGCCGAATGCCATGAGGATCCCGGAAGGCCAACAAACCGTACCCTGAGAGCATAGAAACGCAGGCATAGGAGCCGATGACGGCTTCATGGACGCCTTTTACTGCTCCGAAAACGGTTTCAATGTCCAGATGGGGTTGTCCATCGATGGACATGTTTGTTGAACGTTGATCGAGTTCGACAGCAAGCATGTTGAGCAGAAGTTCTGAATCGCTGCTCGTGTTCATGTGGCGGTGATGGCGATCGGTAAGGAGGGTTTTGAGTTCCGCTGCATTGGTCAGGTTACCATTGTGAGCAAGGCTCAACCCGTAGGGCGAATTGACGTAGAACGGTTGAGCTTCTGCCCGAGAGGAGGAACCCGCTGTTGGATAGCGAACGTGGCCGATGCCGATGTGGCCTTGCAACCGGCGCATGTGGCGTGTGTAGAAGATGTCAGAAACAAGTCCGTTTGATTTTCGAAGTCGGAATTGACCATCTACTTCAGTCATGATTCCAGCGGCATCTTGGCCCCGATGTTGAAGCACACTAAGGCCGTCATAAATCAACTGGTTCACATGAACGTCTTTCCGTCCAACAATTCCAATGATGCCGCACATGCTGTTGCCTCAACCCGACTAAATCAAGGCGCTTTGTAGCCATTCCGCTTCTCGACGAGTGTAAAATCACTCAAGCCTTCGGGCGATGGGACTTCTTTGCCCAGCTGTGTTTGCGCATTGTTGATGTTTCACCGTAGCCACAGGACGCACAAACGGACTTTTGCTTGTGATATGCGCTGCGTCCGCAGCGTCGGCAACGAATGTGGGTTGTCTTCTGACGCTTACCCATGGATGGAGTACCCTTTGACATAGAAACACCTGCTGAACTCGCCCACTCACCTCCTCCTTATGAAATCAACGGAGGTGGTTTTCGCTTTGCCAAGCAAGAATTACTCTTCTTCAAAGACTGTTCTGCGTGCTTTCTGAGCAGTAATCGTGGAGAATGTGGTACCAAGCGCCAACCCGAGAGCCAACAAGATGGCACCAGTAGAGACGAGCAGGTGAACAATGTTGTAGAAAATTTGAGCCTGCACCGAGCCGTTGTTCTCCATCAACAAATCCCCTTGGTTGAGCAAGACAATTGTGGTGAACAGACCGATTGAAGCTGCAGCCAGCATGCCAAAGAGAGGGGCCAGTGGGCGTTTGCGAGAATCTGCATAGAAAAACAAGTTCCCGAGAAGCAAAAGCGAACCCAGCGTGTATGAAGTAAGCAGCGCGTTTGCAAATCGCGGCAAGCTGTCGATTCCAGCCCCAATCGATCCACCAAGGGTAAAGTCAAGAGCCCAAACCGAGATGAGGGGCAACAAGAAGGCGATAAGCATGGCTCGCCAGGTAAACACAAGCCGAGTATCATTCATCTGTGTCCCCTCCGAGGTTCGCCGCCACAATGGCGGTGACGTGACTCATTTCCTTTGCCGTTGGTGGGTCGACCGACCCCGGTTCTGGCAAGGAGCGTTCGTGAAGGAAGATGACAACTCCGAAGACCAAGACGGCAATGCCTAGCCCAACAGCTGTGCCGAGTAAATCCGCACCGGCAAGCCAAAGATGGTATCGGAATTCAGTTGCATCAATGGCATGACCGTCGATAAGCATTCCAAGAACAATGATAGAAAACACGAAGCCAGCACCAAACCACAGGAGGTTTGACTCTTTTATTCGATCATCACCAATCATCCTCAAGGACAAAGCAGCACCTGAACACAAGCACGAAAGGAGAAGCAAAAAGGTCGGCCAAAACACAAGCCAATAACGGTTTATTTCACCGTTCAAACTTGGCGTGAGGTTCCACCAATGCATGCCAATGAACCATACAAAGCCAATGATGAATGACATCACACCCAATCGTCGGTCGCTCTTTGGCAACCGCCCGACTGGAACATTGCCGGAGAAAGAGATGAGGTACAATCCAACAAGAAGCAGAGCGGAAGGGCCGACAATAAAGCCAAGCAAGTGCCCTGCCTCGCTTGATGGCGATGTTGGAACCGTCCATGGGCTGGCTATGATGGCTGCAAATCCTGCCATGGCAAGGCAACGAGCGAATGTGCGCTGAAAAGACCCTTTTGTCGAGAGGGAAATCCAAATGCCAATCGGAATCAATGCAGCAGGGAGCCAAAACCACAGGGCAGCCTGGGCCATCGCATCCATGGTGATGGCTCTCCCGTTGTTCTTATCAAAGGAACCCTGAATTTCACACGCAGTGGCTTGGTTCTATGGCAATGTTTGTTGCGGCATTCCTAAATACCCGACTCTTGTGGCCCGAATGCTAAGGTGCTCTTATGGTTAAAATGCCTCGTCAAGTAAAGCGATACAGCCCCTCGGCTGGCAAGCACACAATGCATACAGTAGAGCGCGTGAAGAAGAAGCGCGCTTCTGAACTTCGTTGGGGTCAACGTCGTTTCCGCCGAGTTATGGCTGGTTACCGTGGTTTCCCACGTCCAAAGCCTGAAGGCCGTGAAAAGCCAACCAAGCGAGTCAACATTCTTTTCCGCTGCACCGAAACCGGAAAAGCGCATTATGCGCCCTGCCAGCGAGCAAAGAAGTTCGAATTGATCGACAAGTGAGATGAACAATATGGCAAAAAATTTCCTTAAAGTCGCCTGCAGAGATTGCGGCAATGAAACCACCGTTTTCTCTCGTGCAACCACCGTTGTTTCTTGCAGCATTTGTGGCGCAACCCTAACCAATCCATCTGGCGGAAAAGCAAACCTCATCGGTTGCACCGTTGTTGAAGCACTCGAGTGAAGGAGGCTGAGCCTCCATGCCCTCCGAGAAATCAACCTCCACCCCCTCAGAAGGCGAACTTGTCGTCGTTTCGGTTACCACCGTCAAACAAAATGGAGCTTATGTCTCCCTTGATGAGTTTCCAGGCGTTGAAGGTTTCATTTTCATTGGCGAAATTGCAAGCGGCTGGGTCAAGAACATCCGAGCCTTCGTCCGAGAAGGCCAGCGCTTAATCTGCAAGGTCATGCGGACTCGTAAAGATGGCACATCGCTGGAACTTTCACTTAAATCCGTTTCCGAGGAACGTCGCAGAGACCGACTCCAGGAATGGAAGAATGAACAAAGGGCTCACCAACTGCTCAAGGTACTCGGTGAGAAGGTCGGATGGAGCGCAGATGAAATCGCTTCCTCTGGAGATGAACTCAGCGACGCTTTTGGTGGTCTATACACCGCCTTTGAAGAAGCCGCAATGAGCGAAGGCTCCTTGCAAGATGCTGGATTCGAAGGCGACTGGTTACAACCATTCATCGAAATGGCAGTTGAGAACATCATCCCACCCTATGTGGAGATCCGGGGGACGCTCACATTGAGCATCAACGCAACAAACGGGGTCCAGGTTATCCGAGATGCCCTGCTTGCGGCTGAATCCCACTCCTCTCCGGAAAAAGAAATCGAAATTACGTGCCATTATAATGGAGCCCCTGAATATCGAATTGAACTAAAGGCACCCGATTTCAAGACGGCTGAATCCCTTTGGGAGCAAGTAACATCGGCTTCTCTTGAACATGTTGTTGCCGCTGGTGGCGAAGCAGAAGCCTATCGAGAATGACCACCATACAAGATAAGAGGCGATGACATGGCACGACAAATTCTGCAACAATGCCTTACCTGCAAAGCATGGAGTTTGTCCACAACTTGCACATCATGCGGTGAAACTGCCCAAGCGGCAGCGCCTTTGAAGTGGTCGCCTGAAGATAATCGAGCAACAATTCGCCGAAAAATGTACGCAGTGGAAAGCAAAGAATGGGCGGAAAACCTCCCTACACTTCCTTCTCTCCAAGACATGACTGACGCTCACGTAGCATCGGAAGAAGAGTAATTTCGCGTCAACACCTAACCCTCGAAAAGGGCCTCTAAGGGCCACCGGGAATGTCAAACATTATAGCGCGGCGCGATTCGTTTGAAGGTTTATGGGATTGCACATTGAATGGAGAAATCAGCCCAACGTCCTCGGCGATCACCGAATGATGTTGTTCGCCCTTCCGGGTGTTGGTAATGTGGGGAAAGCGGCACTGGAAGGATTGACTCAGGTCAATCCATGCACAGAATTGGTGCGCATCCACCATACGGCCTTACCCCCACTGGCGATGCTGGATGGAGATGGACTCTTAACCCCACCTCACTTCTCCCTATCCGCTATAGAATCATCTACTGGAGTCAGAATACTCACACTTACTGGCACTTCACAACCGCTTGATCCTCAACATCAGGGCAGCCTAGCTCAAGCTCTTATGGCTTGGCTAAGTGAGCAAGGGGTGAACGAATTGTATGTTCTTGCAGGTTTAATGGACCAACCGACCAGAAAAGAATGCTTCATCGTCCCCTCAAGCATAGAACACAGAATGAACCTTGAACAAGCAAGCGTCGATGTACGACGAGATGAACCTCGATCAGGCGCTATTGGCCTTACTGCATTGATGGCATCAATTGGACCCCTTCACGGCATCCAATCAGCATGTGCCATTGCAACGACTGTTGGTTCAAGCGGTGACGTGTTTGCTTCACAGCGCCTCCTTGAGGCGCTTGATGGATGGTTCGATTTAGGCATCGCTCTTCCCGCCGACGCCCAAGCCATGCTCGCAGAAAAGTTATCCGCTATGGCGCCTGGAAACAAGGAAGATTATGTCTCCGAATTAACTGAGACCCCTGACGCCTTCTACATGTGAGGGAGTACCCCTCATCTCCTGTTGTGTTGGCGAACCAGATCTGGGATCAAAAACAAATCGATGAACCAACCCAATCCAAATAATCCAAAGGTGAGAAGATAGAGGAACCCAAGCGCAATTTGGTTCATATAAAATCGATGTGCTCCGAAAAAGCCTAGGAAAAGCCACAATATATACGCCACTAAGATGTCTTTTTGCCCACCATCGGACAACGGCCGTCCACTCTGTAACTGTTGATAATTGTTGTACGGTGGTAGACTGACAACCTGGGCAGGGGGTTGGTACACAGGTTGTTGCGTCACGATGACTTGCTGCGGTTGTGCTTGCGGGGCTGCATGATAGTGGTTGTGAACAACTGACCCCGTGTGAATATTACCAGAAACAACGCTGTCTTGGATGTTTGGAATTGTACCGGGCGCTGGTTGCATAACATCCACTCATTTGAGCGGAGAGGTTTCATCTAAAAAGTTCCTCGGCAGACAAAAAGGCGCCGAGAGAGAGATTTGAACTCCCGTGTCCAAGGGACAGTGGATTTCGAATCCACCGCAATACCGGGCTATGCGATCTCGGCCGTGTGCTTTGGTTCAGCGCCACCGTCATAAGCATGGTGCTATGACCTGCAGCCATGCAGGTTCGCTTCCACGGCCGAGACCACAACCTCTCAATCGAGTGTGAATCAGGCACCACAGTTCGCAGCGCTCTGGCAAAGGCCAGCATCTTAGCGTCAACCGTGATTGTCAGTCATGATGGTGTCGTTCTGCCTCATGCCACGGTCCTCAATAAAGACACTGAGTTGCTTGTAACAACGGTATCGTCTGGTGGTTAATCAGCTCGTTCAACACGCTCTGTAATCTGAATCTTGGAGTTTCGGTTGATTTGGCCTTTCACGTCAATCGCCCAGGCGTCAAGACTGATGTTTGCCGCAACCATCGTGTCACCAACTTCGGCAAGATCGTATTGAGGCCCCCAATCAGCCGCCCAACCTTCGACCTTCATTGAACCGGTGGCGTCCATCAACATCATTCCTTTGCGATGCCAAGACTTGCCATTGCGCCCCACGCCTTTCTTTTCGAATCGGTAGACAAGTTGACCTGTGACGTTCCAACGAGCCCGGAAATCGAGTAGCGTTGCATCGACGTGTTCATCTTTTCCAGCATGAACGACAATGGCATGTGGGTCTACTTTCAGTTGCAATTCCCCCTTGTAGTTCGCAGAAGGGACAACACCGTCAAGTTTTACACGGTCCCCCTTCAACAGACCCTGCGGCCAAGCTGGCTCTCCGTCTTGGTGGGTGTCGACAAGAAGCTGAACTTGTGCAAAAAGGCCGTCCTGAACCACTTTGATTCTTGGGCGTTGTCCTTCGCCACCACCGGTCACGCTGAACACTTCAGCGATGAGCGTCATTCGTGGTTGGAGTTCATCAATGCCCGTCAAGTCATATGAAGCAGTGGAACCGGGTAGTCGCACTGAGCCACCATTCAATTGAGAATCTGAACCATCTCCACCAGGGCAAACTGCTTTCCAATCGCAAGTGGTACAACGGGGGGTTTCTGGAGCTTCGACAGACACACCGCCCGGAGAAAAACCACGCATGGGTAAAGGGTTTGGAGGACAATCTTCCATGGTTGGCGTCTCCCCTTTGAGTTGATGCCAAAGTGAATTTAATTCCGCTTCCATTACCTTCATTTCTGCAAGAGTTGGCACATCAATCTGCTTGATAGCGTCGGCTCCTAAGTACCAAATTTCGAGTTTGTCAACCGTCTCTTTACGGTCATGAGTCACCCACCAGAGCATTGCATACATCCTCAATTGCTCGACGTAGTTACCGGAGCGATCGCCCGCCCCAACGCTGGCTTTCAGATCCACGATGTTGATGCTGCCATCCCATCGATAGACGAGATCGTACTCCCCCTGGAACCAATGTTCAGGGTGAATGGCGTTCATTGAAAATTTCCCCGCATTTGGATCAACAAACCACGGGCGAGAAATCTCCCAGGCCTCAATCCATGAAACAGGGCCGTCTTCTGCCAGTGGGTGGCGCAAAGCGAGGTTGTAACTGCGCCCGTCAGGGGCTGGCCACTCGGGTCGTATTCCCTTCCGCCATGCGTCAAGATTTGGACCCCCGTTGGCATCGAAGCATCGCAGGACTTCTGCGAGGTGCATCTCAAGGCCCTTCAGGCACATGTTCAAGCATCGCTGTGGATCAACGCTGGACCATTGTCCTGCTTTTCGTTCATCTTTTTGCCATTCGAGTTTCATTGCCTCGAGCGCAACCGGAAGGTGAATCGAAAGGCGTTCCTGTGCCCATTGACGCAAGCCCTCAAGATCGGATGGCCACATCTCGGATGGAAGGGCCAAAAGTCGATCTGCGGGCCAAGCGGCGTTTGCGTCTCGGCTTGGCACCCCATTTGAGTCAAGAGGGACATGTGAGAGCGTTTCTGGGGAGGCGTTGGCGACAAGCAACGCTGGAGATTCTTGCAACATGCGGCAGAACGCTTCCTCAACGGCACGACCGACGAACAAGACTGGGATTTGTGGCATCCTAAACCGCCGCACTTTTTCGTAATACCACAGCCTCGGGCACGTGGTGTAGGCGTTCACTTGGCTGGCGCTCAAGCGCTTAAAGGGACCGATGGTATCAACTTCGGGAAGGGCAAGACGCACAGGCATAACTTAGCGTCTTACACCGACGCTTCTTAAAGTCTAAGATGGAGTGATGTCGGTCTTTACCGTGATTCTTGTTTTTCTGGTGTCCATACGCAACTGGGGCAAACCAGCGCGCCAGCCAAGTTCCGCAGCCATCAGCGACAGATGGTCGCCGGGACGAATCGATTCCAACTGCCCGGTAATGCTTGAACCAAAGGCTGCTATTTCTACGACATGCTCGCCGTCCCAAAGGTGCATTGCGAACATTGTCCATGGTTTCTCATCAAGACGAACCCCCGAACGCTTCCGCAAGCTCAAAACGATGCCTTCGACATTTGCACGTGTACGCAGCAGGCCAAGACGAGTGAGTTGTTGTTGTAGACCGTTTTCTCCATTCTTAAAGCGATCTTGGGCTTCCGAGAGGGACAAGATTTCACTTTTTTCGTCCAAATAAAGCCGAGGACTTCCCCGCCATACACCGGGAAGGGCGTTGAGGATGACAAGTTCGCCCTTGGGCCCTTGATGCAGGTGCGCAAAAGAACCCGGTTCGCTCTCTTCAACAGTCAACTGTACGCCACCTGCTACGAGCATAGCGCCCAATACGGGTTCTCCGAAATGATTCGGAAGCGGCCCCCAGGCCCCAGTGAAGGTACCATGAACGTTGACTCGGTTCGGGATGCTTGCCAGAGTTTGGTTTGGTGAAACAATCGATAACGAGCGAACTGAGGTGATTGTTTCAAGCAGGGCGTCGTTGATGAAGCCCCCTTCATCGTCTTTGGCAAGGCTGCACCAGTGGCATCCAGCAGCCTCACCATTGCAAGCCTCGCCTGGTCGTGCTGGAAGGGCAACAGGACCTGAACCCATGCTTTGCATGGCCCGATTCACAGCGAAGAATTCCTCAGTCATCGTTGTAATTTCCTCGTTGGTTGGGGCAGGGAATTCAATTCGGTGAGGGCCGCCTAAGTACCAGCCTTCCAACCCGTTCACAAGCAAACCTTCGTGCGTCTGATGCCACAACCAAGCATAGAATCGCAGCTGGTGTTGGAGGGATGCGGCAAATCGAGAGGTGGGGTCGCCTGACTTAATGTCGATAAGACGGATGCTGCCGTCCCAACGAAGAACGAGATCCAATTCTCCTGCTGCCCATCCTTCAGGATGGTAAAGGCGCTGAGGTTGGTGCACGCGAGGATCCTTGACCCACGGCCGGGCAATTTCCCACGCTTCATGCCAGGAAACTGGTGCCCCTTGAGCGTTCCAAATCATGGGTTCATCTATAGCCCAAGTGCGCATGCCAAAACTACGTACTTTCTCTGGAACAGGGAACCTTGGTTCATCGCCCCAAGCAGGTGAAGGAATCTCAAACGGACAATCGCCTGCTCGGTAACTTTCGAGATAAGGCCCTCCATTTTCATTTTGGCAGCGGTTCACTTCCTCCATAAAAAGCGTCAATCCCGAACGAAGTTTTTCACCCAAGCGGTCCACGTCAACATCGTCCCAACTTGCGCCTTCTGCGTGCCAAAGGGAGTTGTTCCATGCTTCTAATCCATCGTCGTAGGCACGTTGAGCAGCAGCGGGTATTTTTTCGACAATCCATTGGCTAAGGTCTGTAAGTGAGTTTGTACTTGCTTCAGGCCTGTGCATCAATAACCCGCACAATTCATCTTCAATGACAATCCCTAAGATTTGGGAAGGAGTTGTTGGCCCCGAAAGACCGAGTTTCGAACCGAGAAACCACTGACGTTGACATCGCAAGTAAGTGGTGAGCCCACTGGCCGAAATCCTTGATCTGGACCGGCCCAAGGGCCCGCCGAGTGGTGGAATTCCGACTGGCATATCATGTCCTCCGGAGTTCAATGGTTGAAGGAGTAAAAGTCTCCCGAAGTGCGTTGTTCTCGATCTTTCCGGCTAGCGGATTTATTGATCCGTGGTCGCTTTGAATCGTGATCTCGTCGGAAGGTCACATTGACCCCTTTGAGGAAGCGATTCATGCCTTCTTGAAGTTTGAATGGACCTTCTGCTTTACCGTGGCTGCCACCTTCACCTTCAAAGACAAGTAAAGAATCACTGACAATGTCGATGAAGTACACGTCGTGGTCAATCACAAACGCTGATTTTTCATTGGCTTCCATGGTTCTTCGAATGGCTTTAGCGGCCTCCATTCGAGCGTTCGCATCGAGGTGTGCAGATGGCTCATCAAGCAAGTACAGGTCGGCTTCTCGGCCCAAACAGATAGCGATTGAGACAGCCTGGCGTTCTCCGCCTGAGAGTTTTTTTACGCGCTTAGGAAGCAATTCATCGACACCTAAGGCCCGAATGACGTTGACGTTGAATTCACCAGCTCGCCAACGTGGCCCGATCTCACTGTCAAGCCAAAGTTGTACACTGCCGTCGATATCAACGTCAATGTGTTGTGGTTTGTATGAAATTGAAGCGCTAGAGGTGACCCAACCTTCATCGTAATCGTGTTCGCCAGCAAGGACTTTGATCATGGTTGATTTGCCGGTTCCGTTGGGTCCTACAACACCGACCACTTCTGAACGGTGAACAGCCCCTTCACCAGTGCTGAGGGTGAAATCACCGAGTTTTTTGCCAAGTCCGCCCCAAGAAACCACTTGGGAGCCGAGTTCTGATACCCGGTTACTGTGGTTGAGGAATTTGATTGGTTTGTCGCGGATTCGAACGTTTTGCTCTGGCAAGAATCCATCGAGATAGGTGTTGATGGCTTGGCGAGTTGAACGGGCTGGTGTAAAGATTCCAAAGGCGCCCTTCTTCCCATAAACGATGTGAACAAGGTCGCACAGCACATCGAGGACAGCAAGGTCGTGCTCAATGACGATGACGCGCTTCGTTTCTGACAATTCTTGGATGATCCCGACAATGCGCATTCGTTCATGGATGTCCAAGTAAGAAGATGGCTCATCAAAGAAGTACACATCCACATCCCTGAGAAGGGTGGCGCAGATGGCCATGCGCTGAAGTTCTCCGCCAGAAAGCTGCTGAATCGTGCGTTCGAGCAAGTGATCAATTCCAAGTTTCTCAGTCATCTCTTGGAACATGTTTCGTTCGTCGACTTTAGTCAACAAATCTCGAACCGTCCCTTGAACCCGCTTTGGCAAGCGGTCGACGTTTTGTGGTTTGAGAGCAACACGTATTTTGTCAGCTTTAACGGCAACAAAGAAATCCCTCAATTCTCCGCGCGGCAATGATTCAATCACACCGTCCCAGTCTGCATCTTTGTCCATCCAGTCCCCAAGGTTTGGAATAATTCTGCCAGATAAGGCGTTGATTGCTGTCGACTTACCCATGCCGTTTGGACCAAGAATACCTACTACACTTTCTTTCGAAGGGGTTGGAAGGCGGAAGAGACGGAAGCCATTCATCGAATAGCGGTGAATCATATCCGTTTCGAGTTCGCTTGGCAACTGTTCGATAATCAGTGCATCGTGGGGGCATTTGTTAACGCAGATACCGCAACCAATGCACAAACTTTCTGAGATGTGCGGCTTGCCTGTTTTATCATCAAGAATGATGCATTCTTGTCCGTTTCGAACCGGTGGGCAGAAGGCATGGCATTCATCGTTGCACTTTTTTGGTTGACAATTGTCTTCCTTTAGAACGGCTACTCTCATTGGCTCACCTCCTTCTCCGTTGATTCGATGTTATTGGCTTGGACTTATGGAACCCGCGCCCAAACAACACGATGAACAGGAGTTCTCGTAGAGATCGGGCATGGCCCAATGCGTTCTCAAATGAGTCCCTTGAGATGTTCGTGGCCTTTGATGAGGCGAACGGTGCATGGAGTTGGGAACTTCATGCTGGCCTTGCGCAATGCATCTCGGGCTGTGAGGTAGAATTCTGGGTGAACTTGCAACGAAATAACACGTTGGCCACGCTTCACACGGGCTGCTGTTCCGACGTTCTTTCCAAATGCACAGCGCATTCCTTGCGAAACACGGTCAGCACCTGCACCTGTTGCTTGCTTGTTTTCACGAAGCACGTGGTGTGGGAAAGTGTGAACCCGGAGAGCGTATCCTTGGGAGCCGGCCTGCTTTCGGATCGTGGAATTGGAAATAACACGGGCGGCTTCAAGCGCTGTGTGACGGATTTGGACGTTGTTATCAGAGCGCAGTTCGAGGATGACTGGGAACTTCCCTGTCTCCGCAGCAACACGGTTTCCGACGTGGTACTGGTGAATTCTGTTGTTTGGGACACCGCCGATGAACTTACGGCGCGTATATGCAGGTCCCTTCAATCGGCGATACATAGATGCTGGTTTGCGTGCCATAATGAACTCTCCAAGCAACCCTGCGAACGATGGTTCCTTTATCATCTCTCCGCCTCGGCTCGTGCGGACAATAAAGGCCAATGATGCAAGTGCTGGGCGTTGATTCGCCTAAACAAAAGCATTCATGTGCTCCATTCGTTTGTTTCAGTTCATGGCGACGGGCTGGCGTGGGTATCTAGAGGAGGAATCCGAATACCAGTGGATAGCCATGGCTGGCTTTTTGGTCTTCATCCTTCTTGGAGCGGCGGCGATTCAAGGGACAAGCAATCTACCTGGTGTCTCGGCCGGCCCAAGCAATGCCTCCCATGCAGAGGTTCGAGTCCTGGACATCGATTACGGCTCAGACGGGTCATTCATCGCCAAAGTGGTCACCGACACAGGCATCGATCTTTACATGCACAACAGCGATGCCTCGGTGACCAAAATCATTGACTCTTCTGAGGGCGTTGATGCAAGTGAAATTGAATTCTTGACGCCGTTGGCCAACGGCAACGTGGCGATCTCTCCCGCAGCCAACACGGTGATGGTGATCCACTCGCCGGTGAATGTTCCGACCGGAGAAGCGCTGATTTCAACCCTAGAAATGGACAACAGCACCGGGGATTTTGAAATTCTAGATTTGGCAGAAAAAACCTTCAATTCTGAGAGTTCCTGGCTAATGGTAACCGATGAAGGCTCAAGCACTGGATTGCGAGGGTTCGGCAGCATTGGGCAAGGCTCTGTGTCAGCCGATACAATCAGTACCTCGATGGCTTCGGCCGTTCTCTCGATGCCAACTTCGGACACTGCCGACGTGGTTTGGCAACACGTAGCTTCGGTTTCTGGAAACCTCTGGGGTGCAAGCGGCTACATTTCCTTCGCATCGGATGTATCGGGCGCTAGCGCAGCATCCCCTACCATCGTGCCTGTAGTTGCGGTCGTGGAGTGGGACAATTCCATTGACGCGCCGACAATCAAAGCCATACACACAGGGGACACGGGGACTGTTCACACCCTGCTTGAACTCGACGATTCCACTGTGTTTGCAGCGGGGACACGTGAGAGCACCCTCATTGATTCAAGCGGGGAGATGGTTCACATCGATCAAGGCAGCGTTGCTGCAGTCGTGGACGATTCAGATCGCGTTTGGCTCTTTGGCGACGTGGGCAGCAAGACGATCATGCGTTACGATCAAGGTACGATGGAATTGCTTCCCCTCGGGCGCCCTCTCTCTTTCGCCGCCGAAGCAAGTGGCTTTGGAATGAAACAAATATCCCTTCATGGCGTCGATGAGCTTGGCTTTATAAAAACACTGAATATTGACACATCAGCATCCAGTTCTATAGAAAGTGGGCGAGGATTCCTTACCTTCATGTTCCTCAGCGTGTTTACCATTGTGATGCTGGTGATGGCATGGTCTGTTAGCGAACGTTTTCTGAACGCTCGGCGCTCTTGAATTGTGAGCCCCAAACCCATATTTTTGTGCGTTTTGCAAAGGTAAGGTCGAGAACCTTCATTTGCTCTCGGCCACGACAAGAAACTCTAGCGGTACGAAGGAGGTGAGCAGATATGACAAAGCGTGGCATGATGGACCAGTTTATGGACATTAAATCTGAACATCCAGACTCGATTTTGTTTTTCAGAATGGGTGATTTCTACGAACTGTTTCATGAGGATGCTGTAATCGGCTCAGAGGTGCTTGGACTTGCGCTGACCTCCCGTGACAAAAAAGCAGACAAGCCGATTCAGATGGCTGGCTTTCCTTGGCACGCACTTGAAGACAACATCCGCGGCATGCTGAAAGCAGGTCACAAGGTCACCGTAGCCGAGCAGGAACAGGAACTGCGCGAGGGGGCAAAATTGCTCGAACGAGTGGTGACCCGTGTTTACACCCCAGGAAGTTTGTATGAAGAATCGCTCTTGGGTCAAGAAGATCGTTCCCTTCTCGTCAGCATCTGCCTGGCAAAGGAGTCCATGGGGATCGGAATCATTGACGCTTCAACAGGGCAGGCTTGGGCTTCGAGCCTGCAGGGCGAAGATCGGTTCTCTCGTGCGCTGGATGAAGTGCTGCGTTGGCGACCGACAGAAATCGTCGTTGCCCCAAAGGATGCCGAAGACGCAACCCTCAGGGCGTTGTTCACTCATTTGGACGGCGTGACAATAAGCCAACACAGAGCCAGTGAATCAAAGCGAAGGCAGCGATTGACCAAGGTTTTGAACGTCGCTGATCTAGGGCATCTCGACCTTGATGACTCACCCTTGGCGCTTGCTGCTGCAGGCCTTGCCGCCGATTACCTCGCATCCGTCCACCTCACCGACGAAGTCCCGTTGAGGGATTTGGAGGTGATGGAAGAAAATGCGCATTTGGTTCTTGACCAAACAACTCTGAGGAACCTCGAATTAACTTCTACGCTTGCTGGAGAATACGAAGGAAGCCTCCTTTCGACGCTGAACGCTTGCAGAAGTGCAATGGGGCGAAGGTTGCTTAAAACTTGGATTTTAAGGCCTTTGGCGGACTTAGAGGCGATTGCCGCACGCCATGACGCAGTAGGGTCCTTGTCCCGTTCAGCCCGCCGGCTTGACGGGCTTAGAGAAGCCCTCAAAGGCCTAAGGGATATGGAACGCCTTGCGACTCAGTTGGCTTACAACCGGTCAAATGGACGAGATCTACTGGCCGTGGCTGATGCTCTTGAGCGGATGCCTGCCATCATTAACCTCTGCGAAGAAACCAGCAACCCACTTCTCATTCATCTTGTCACCGGCCTTGATGATTTGCAAAGCACAGCTGAAACTATTCGAAGGACGCTTGTTGATGAGCCGCCGCTCAGCGTTCGAGATGGTGGTTTACTTCGCATGGGCTTTGATACAAAAGTGGATGCGTTGCGGGAAACCGCAGCAACCGGAACCACATGGTTCACTGATCTTGAAACAAAATTGAAGGCGGAATTGCAAATCCCATCGCTAAAGGTTCGAATGAACCGTCAAATCGGATGGTTCATCGAAGTGACAAAAATCAACGAATCAAAGACACCAGAGTCTTGGAAGCGCAAGCAACAGATGACAAATGGTTCCCGATATGTTACCGATGAACTGCTCGAACGGGACGATGCACTGCTGACCGCTAACACCAAAGTCAAGGAACTTGAATATCGAGCGTTCATCGACCTTCGCGAGGCCTGCAAAAATCACGCTCAAACCTTGGCCCAAATTGCCGGGAAGGTCGCTGCTATCGACGTCTTGCAATGCTTTGGTACCATCGCTCGCAGCAGGTCTTGGACAAGGCCAGAAATGGTCGAGAACGGCGCCATGCGGGCCGAAGGCGCCCGCCACCCAGTGCTAGAACAACAATCAGGATTCGTTCCGAATGATTTGGACCTGAGCAAAAACCGAAATTTTTTGTTGATTACAGGACCCAACATGGGTGGGAAATCAACATACTTGCGGACGACTGCCTTAATGACAATTCTAGCTCAGAGCGGTTCTTTTGTCCCAGCTACAAAAGCCCGAATAGGTCTTGTCGACCGGATTTTCACCCGTGTAGGAGCGAGCGATGATTTACGCCGAGGCCGCTCGACGTTCATGATGGAAATGATCGAAGTTGCCCATATTCTCCGACGTGCTACTTCTTCGTCGCTGATCCTCCTTGATGAAATTGGGCGTGGAACATCAACCTTCGATGGTCTGTCCATTGCTTGGTCCGTAACAGAAGACATTTGCAAGCGGATAAAAGCAAGAACCCTCTTTGCCACGCACTATCACCAATTGATTGGACTTGAAGGTGAAGTCGAAGGTTTGGTGAATGTCCATGTTCAAGTCGCTCAGACGAACGGTGAACTGAGGTTCATGCATACCGTGGCAGACGGCCCTTGTGATGACTCTTACGGGGTTCAAGTTGCTGCTCTTGCGGGGTTACCACGTCCTGTTGTCGAGCGTGCGACTGACCTGCTTGCGTTCTTGGAACGCCAGGCGCAAGGAGCCAAAGCGGGTGAATCTGGCACACCTACGGCTCGCGCTCAAGGCCAATCCAGCCTCATGGGTTACTTCGCAGCAGCAGCGATAGGCCAGCAAGCCACGGAACCTGCTATCGCCCAACCACCTCAAGCGCATTTGGACTTAATCGCCAAATTAGAAACGCTTGATGTTGATGAGTTAAGTCCCCGCCAAGCGCACGATGAACTGTATCGACTCAAACAATTACTTGGAGATGGCTTAGATGAATGAACCGAATAGAATCATCCAACTTGACGATGCAACCATCGGTCATATCGCTGCAGGTGAAGTGGTCGAACGTCCGGCTCAAGTGGTAAAAGAACTGCTTGAAAACAGCCTTGATGCAGGTGCGAAGCGAATCGTCATCACCGTTGAGCGCGGCGGTTTTGACTTAATTCGAATCGAAGACGATGGCAGCGGTATCGCAGCGAATGATTTGCCATTGGCCCTTGATCGCCACGCCACCTCCAAATTGAAAACCAAAGAAGACCTCAATTCGATTCACACCTTAGGGTTCAGAGGGGAAGCCCTCGCAAGCATAGGCATGGTTTCAGGCCTCAGCATCGCAAGTCGACCGGGCGGTGAAGAAGGAAAACAAATACGCATGATTGACGGTATCAAAGCCGGCGTCGAACCCTTTGGCATGCCAAACGGCACACGCATTGACGTGGAACATCTGTTTGAAAACACACCAGCAAGGCTTGCCTTTCAACGCCGCCCAGCAACTGAGAACGCAAGGATTGTCGATGTGGTTGTTGCCCACGCAATGGCCCACATGGATGTTGGATTTCGACTCCTTATCGACGAGCGAGCCGTGTTGGATGTGCCAGCCTCGGAACAAATGGCTGACCGCTTGTACGACCTTCTTGGAGGCCAAGCACAATCCATGCTCTCTATCCAAGCCCCTCCTGCCGACGCCCAAGCACCTGGTGAAGAAGAGTGGCAAGGGTGGATCAGCACCCCTGATATCACCCGTGGGAAAGGCGATGACATCCACATTCTCATCAACGACCGCCCCGTCGCTTCCGGACCGTTCTTGCAGGCGATTCGAAGAGGGTACAAAACGCGACTCATGCAGGGCCGCCATCCGCTTGCAGTGCTTTCATTGACGCTGCCTCCAAGCGAAGTGGATGTGAACGTCCATCCGACGAAAAGGGAAGTGCGTTTGCGGCATTCTTGGCGCGTGTTGGAGCGCCTTGAGCGAGCGATAGCCCACACCCTTGAATCGGTACCGACCGAGCCAGATGCAGCAGGTGGGATTCCCGGTCTTCAAGGGTTAAGTCAGCAACAGGTACCCAGCATTCAAGAGCATTTCAAACCCCAAACAGTCACGCCCACACCGGCTGAACCGATTGACCCAATTGCTGCCGCAGCAGGTACAACTCCGATTGTCCTACCGCGAGAACTGAAGCCCGTGGCCAGCCCTCCGGCATGGGCTGTTGCAGCAGGAGCGCAACTAAACCTTCATGGCGGCGAGGCGGAAGAAGCGCTAAAACCAAGCAAAATGCGGCCACAATCAAGCGCACCTGCAGCACAAAACACACTCCCTGGTCTTGATGAAAAGCCCACAGCACCGGCCCTTTCACCTGCTGAACGAAGCCTTCACAGGCACGCCGGGCAAGGTCTTCGAAGTTCTCCAAAAGACGAATCCCCTCTGGGTGAAGTGATCAACGATTTACCCAAGATGGAACCTTTGGCTCAATTTGCTGATTCATACATTTTAGTCCAAGCTGAAGATGAATTGCTGTTAATCGATCAACACGCTCTTCACGAACGCGTTCGGTATGAACGATTGCGCAACGATGAATCGATTTGGGCGAGCCAAACCAGGTTGGAACCGCTTCAATTGGATTTTGATGCTCGCCAAACCGTTCGGCTCAAAGCCGCTCAAGACACCTTCAGAACAGTGGGCTTTGAGTTGTTTGAAAATGAAAACGGTTGGTCTGTAACCGCAGCCCCTCAATTGCTTGATGGCGACGAGGTGGTTCCATTCATGCTTGATTTGCTCCAAGATACATCAGAGGACGGAGCACCATTGACCACTGTTGATCAACGCAAGGATCACCTTGCCTTCCTCAATGCCTGCAGAGGGGCTGTCAAAGCGAATGAGAAGTTGACGCTCCCTGAAATGCGAAGGCTTCTGGATGATATGCGACGCATCCCGAACCCGTGGGCTTGTGTTCACGGTCGGCCGACGGCACTTCGCCTGCCTCTTGATGCATTGGACCACCACTTCGGCCGTCATGGCTAATCGCTCAGAGGGGGCAAGGTCACAGCCTCAATGCCGACACCGGCTTCCCTCAACCTGTCAAGGAACGCCTCGTCCGCAACGGTATGAAGGTCTTGCCCGATGATTTCTCCCCCGCACTTTGACGCAAGCAGAACCGCTGTCATGAACAGACGGTGATCGCCAAAGGTGTCAACGGGAAGCAAGGGGGCCGTAGGGGTCTGGTTTCCTTTGACTGAAATCCCGTCGGCAGCCACGGTGGCGTTCAGTCCAAATTGCTTCAACAGGTCTGCAGTACGAGTCAACCTGTTGCTTTCTTTGTAGGCAGCATGCGCCGCACCAGACAGACAGCCACCAGCATTCAGTGCAAGAACTGCGGCCAGCGGAGGAAGCAGATCATTCGCATTTCGCAAGTCGATGTTTACAGATTCGGTAACGTTGATTGGGCTCAGCACAGATTCATGCCATTGAACACCAAAATCAACTGAAGATGTTTCCAACAGTTCATGCCCAATTGCTTCGGTGTGTTCTGGCCAGCCTTCAACCCTCACCTTCCGGGCTGAAACCGTGCAAGCGAGCAGAGCGAAAGCCGCCATCGAAGCGTCACCTGGCACTTGGTACGAACCAGCAAACGAAAGTGATGAAGGTGTGAGAATCATTTCATTACCCTCGCTATGCACTTCGCCTCCAAAGGCTTCCAGCATGGACTGGCTAAGGGCAGAATGCCTTGAAGACACGGCGTCACCTTCCAGCGTCAATGTTGTCGTGCAAGGAAGGCTGGGTGATGCGAGAATCCAAGCAGAAACTGGCTGACTTGATCGGCTGACATCTAAAACGATACCTTGCTCTAAGTTTGCTTTTGACATCGGACCCTCAAGAAGGGCTGGCAGTCGTTCTTCGCCCATACCGATGGAGATTGTGACACCTGCCTGTTCAAGCGACGACCACAAGGCCTTGGAGGTTCGCCGCCTAAGTGACCCATCGCCATCCAACATAATTGGGCCTCCAATCAACCCTGCATGAGTGGATAGAAGCCTCAAGGTTGTACCTGAATTGTTAGCGTTCAAAACGCTGGCTGGGCGGATAAATCCCGTTCCACCCACACCATGAACACGCCACATAACAGCACCAGGATGGTGTTCAAAGTTAACGGGATTTACCTGATGTAAAACCACTCCATCAGCCGAAAGGTCTTCGATGGCAACACCCATTTGTTGAAGGCAGCGCCGCATCGATCGAGCGTCCTCCCCTGCATGCTGAACGTTGGACAGTTCCACTGGCTCGTTGGTCTGTGCTGCTAAGAGAAGCGCCCGAATCAGGTGACTCTTCGACGGTGGCAATGCCCACTGAATGGCTCTGTCTGAAGTGCTTGGAGTGATACGCAAGGCGTGAAGATTATTCCTTCTGTGTCCCTTTCCACTCGCAGACCAGCGCTTAGCCCAACGCTTGCCCATGTTTCTTCCAGCCATGCTTTAGCCATCAACCCTTGCAAGACAGCATAAAGACCGAGAGCGCTCTGCCCAGTACATGTCCATTGCAGATTCGCTCGGTCGCCCCTTGAGGGACCTGCGCATCTCCGTGACAGACCGTTGCAATTTCCGCTGTAGGTATTGCATGCCAAGGGAACACTTTGGTTCTGATCATAAGTTTCTAGCACGAGAAGACATTTTGAGTTACGAAGAAATCACAACCATCACCTCTGCCATGATTCCACTTGGTCTTTCGAAGATCCGAATCACCGGTGGTGAGCCCTTGATTCGCAAGGATATCGCACGCCTCATCGAGATGCTACGAAGCCTCGATGCTGGAATGGATTTGGCCCTCACCACGAATGGGGTGTTGCTTAAGCGGAATGCTAAGGCCTTGAAACAAGCCGGTCTAAATCGAGTCACAGTAAGTTTAGATGCACTTGACGTGGGTTTGTTCCAAACCATGGGTGATACCGAGCACACGGCGGCTGAGGTTCTCGCAGGCATTGATGAAGCGATCAAAGTCGGGCTGAAGGTTAAGATCAATACTGTGGTACAGCGCAATTTGAATGAAAGTCAAATCACACCCATCGCCCGAGCCTGTTTCGAACGGAAAATTACGCCTCGGTTCATCGAATTCATGGATGTTGGCAGCACAAATCAATGGAATTATGATTCAGTTGTGACCGGTGATGAGATTCGAGAGATTCTGTCCAACTCTTTGGGCCCGCTGCATTCAGTTTCAGCAGGCCACCCTTCGGATGTTGCGAAGCTTTGGCAGACGGAGCATGGAGAAGAAATTGGCCTGATTCAATCGGTGACCTCACCGTTTTGTGGCGATTGTTCACGGGCAAGAATTTCTGCGAACGGCTCCATTTACACGTGTCTATTCGCAACAGAAGGTCAAGACCTCCGTTCTTTGTTGAGGTTCGGGGCTGGAAAGCAGGATTTGGACCAAGCAATTCGATCCATTTGGAGCTCACGAAAAGATCGTTATTCAGAAACACGCACAGAGTTGAGTCAACCACGATCCAAGGTTGAAATGTCATTCATTGGCGGTTAGTTACGCTTCCAATGGAGGCAACATCACGTTGACGAGTACACTCTGCGAGTTGGTGTCGATGAGTTTGAAGCGCCATGTCCCTGAATCAGAGCCAATAGTCGTGGAATCAATAACGAAGTAATCACCTTGACTCACCGAATACCCAGCATCTCGGTCGTGGAAGGAAACATTTGCCCCGATTAAGCCGTAGACATCGGCGTCGGCGACTTTCCCACCTAACGGATTGCCGTCATCAAAGGAATCGGGTGCGAGGTTCCACTGAAGTTTGGCAGGATCGATGGTTTGGTCGAGGCTGGTCAGTCGAACCACATGGAAACCGTTGGAAAGACCGCGCACGCTGACGGTGGCTTGGGGTGCACTTTTTTCCGTGGTTGAGAGGGCCCCTTGCATCAGGACGAACACCATGCTTGAGAGCATCACAGTAATCGCAAGCAGCAAAACGGTTGCGATAACGGGGCTGACTGCCTCGTCATTTTTCGCCCGCCGCATGCTTCGCATGGTATGTCTGTGGTAACGATGGGACTTGAACCAACCGCTCAAAATCGGCCAAGTGAATGGCTTTTGATTTCGCCTTAGAACAGCCAAACGGGTTTATCGCATTCCATCGCTCTTTTGATGCCGCCAATCGGGCCTAAAACCCTGAGGATTCCTTCCGTGATTAAATCGCCTTTGAAGAAGGCGTAGCCGAAGTTCTTAGTTCGAAGTGAATTCTTCAACGCCCTGCCCATCGAGGCTCGCAACCGATCCTCATAGGCGGTCAACGGGGTGCCTTTGTTTAGGTTGTCGAGGATTGCTTCGGCCGCAAAGCAACCAGAAATGATGGCTTGTGAAATACCACCCCCGTTGCTTGGCATGACCAAACCGGCCGCATCGCCAATGGCAAGTGTTGTGCCATCGACCATTGTTTTGACTGGCCCACCCATTGGGATCCAGCCCCCACCCCACGAAAGAACTTCAAAACCTAGTTCATCGCAAAACGCTTGCAAATGTTCCTTGAGGTTGCCTTTCAAGTAACCAGCACGCACGCCCAACCCCACGTTGGCAGTATCTGGGCCTTTAGGAATGATCCAGGCATAGCCTGAAGGAGCGACTGAACCGAGAAACACATCGAAAGTCTCGGGTACATTTCCTTGCACTTGCGCATACATTGTTGGAACCTGGTCTTTTGGTCTATAGTCCTCATTATCGCCGTGTCGCAAGCGTCCAACATGGGCGAGAGAACCGCTT
>Ga0257106_1000342_pt1:0-25000 | contig 28860 bp, 37 predicted proteins | sample LP_taG_3_FD_190177 | JGI IMG/M metagenome (GOLD analysis project Ga0257106, IMG submission 190177) | Marine microbial communities from Northeast Subartic Pacific Ocean, Canada - LP_J_2011_P26_10m | ecosystem: Environmental > Aquatic > Marine > Oceanic | place: Canada: Northeast Subartic...
GATTCTCACGTATTACGCACCCGTTCGCCACTAAAGTTAAAAACTTTCGTTCGACTTGCATGTGTTAAGCATACCGCCAGCGTTCATCCTGAGCCAGGATCAAACTCTCCATGGTACTTATTGATCTCTTTGAGATCTAGTAGAATTAAACTTTTAATCTAAAAATAATAATAACAAACAAGTCAATTTCATGTCAAGCGTTTAATGTAAAACCTCTTTATTTAATAAATAATTTATAATTAATATAGCGGCTGGTATAAATTAGACTATCCTTTTCTTTCAAGGCTTGCTTGGCTAACTTTGAATCTCTGGTATTATATTAGTAGCATCTTTTTTATAAACACAACTTGGCATGAGTATTTTAGTAATTGGAGGTACAGGAACCCTTGGGCGTCAAATTGTAAAACAAGCTTTAGATGAAGGTTACCAAGTAAAATGCTTAGTACGAGATTTTCGTCGTGGGGCATTCTTAAAGGATTGGGGAGCAGAACTTATTTATGGTGATCTCTCAATCCCCTCAACAATTCCAACATCGTTAAAAGGTGTAACAACTATTATTGATAGTGCAACTATCCGTTCTACAAGTAGTTATACTTCAGAAACTATCGATTGGCGAGGTAAATTAGCACTCTTAGAAGCAGCAAAACTAGTTGGTATCAAAAAGTTCATTTATTTTTCTGTTTTAAACGCGTCAAAAAACCCATCAATCCCTTTGTTGTCATTAAAACTAAAAATGGAGAAAAAATTAGAAACATCGGGTTTAAACTACACGGTATTCCAATGTTCTGGTTTTTTCCAAGGACTTATAAGTCAATATGCGCTTCCTATTTTAGAAAATGAAACAATTTGGTTGCCTGGTAATTCAGCACCTGTTGCATATCTTGACACACAAGACGCTGCTAAAGCAGTTGTACAAAGTTTAGGAAGTACGGAGTACGATAAAAAAACTGTGTCTCTTATTGGAGAAAAGTTTTGGACTTCTAAAGAAATTGTTGAACTTTGCGAACGTTTATCTGGAAAAACAGCAAATATTTCATACATTCCATTTGTTGCCTTTAGCCTTTTAAGACGATTTTTCCGTTTCTTCGAATTTACGTGGAACATTGCAGATCGTTTACAATTTGGTGAAATAGCAGATGATCCAAGTCTACGTGTTAAACCTACAAATGAAATTGTTTGGTCGAGTAATAGACTTAGTCTGGAAAGCTATTTACAAGAATACTTCGGAAAAATTCTTAAAAAGTTACGTGAAACTAATTACCAACAATCACAGAAATCAAACGAGATTTCATTCTTGTAGGATAAATAGCCACAAACTTATAAATACATTTACATTTATTATGTAAATAAAAAATAAAAAGTAGTATCTTGACGTCTCAATAGGACTTAAACTATAATTCTAATTGTGCGTCAAGCAACTAAGGGACTGTAGTTCAATTGGTTAGAGCACCGCCCTGTCACGGCGGAAGTTGCGGGTTCGAGTCCCGTCAGTCTCGTTATAATAAAACTCTAAATTAATTGCGTGAGTTATAAAACTCTAGACAATAGTCCGAATGGGAAGAATAGTACTTTTAAGCTCAAATTTATTACCTATTTAAAATTGTATTTAATAACTTTGAATTCATTAGTAGCTCGAAAGATTAAAAAAGGATAACTCTCTTCTAAATTTTTAGAAGAGAGTTATCCTTTTTACGCAAAAATGTTTTTATTGTAGTTGCTTTAAAACTTTAAAAGTTTTTAACTTCTACATCAACACCTGCTGAAATATCTAAGTTTCGTAAATTTTCAAGAGTACTATCTGTTGGTTTATAAACATCAATAATACGCTTGTGTGTTCTAATTTCGAAATGATCTCTTGCATCTTTGTTTACATGCGGAGATGTTAAAACACAATATCTACGAAGTTTAGTAGGTAAAGGGATTGGACCTACTGCATCAATACCGCTTGCTTTTACTGCATCAACGATTTTTGTGCAAGAATTGTCTAAAATCCCAGATTCATAAGCTTTTACACTTATACGTAGTTTTTGTAGTTGTAATGAACTCATTTTTGTCTTAAATATTAATCAATAATTTTCGACACTACTCCAGCACCAACTGTTCGACCACCTTCTCTGATAGCAAAACGCATACCCTGCTCAATAGCAATTGGGTTAATAAGTTCTGCTGTCATTTTAATTCTATCACCAGGCATTACCATTTCAGCAATACTTCCATCATCACCAGTAAATTGAACAATTGTACCAGTAACGTCAGTTGTTCGTACGTAGAATTGTGGACGGTAACCTGTAAAGAATGGAGTGTGTCGACCACCTTCATCTTTGTTTAAAATATAAACTTCCGCCTCAAATTTTTTGTGCGGTGTAATAGAACCTGGAAGGGCTAAAACCATTCCGCGCTCAATTTCAGTTTTTTGGATACCACGGATTAAGATACCTACGTTATCCCCGGCCATACCTTGATCAAGAGTTTTTTGGAACATCTCGATACCAGTAACAGTTGTTGCTTTCGTCTCTTTTAGACCAACTAGTTCTACAGCCTCTCCAACTGAAACCGTACCTCTTTCAATTCGACCAGTAGCTACTGTACCACGACCTGTAATAGAGAAAACGTCCTCAATTGCCATTAAGAATGTTTTTTCTGTATCACGCTCAGGTGTTGGAATGTAAGAATCTACGGCATCCATTAGAGCATAGATAAGGTCAACCCACTTGTCTGCACCTCGTTCTTTTGGACCACCTTCTACTGCTTGTAGAGCTAATAAAGCTGAACCCGATACGAAAGGAATTTCGTCTCCTGGGAAATCATAACTTTCTAGAAGCTCTTGCACCTCTAGTTGAACTAATTCTAGAAGCTCTTCATCATCAACTTGGTCAGCTTTGTTTAGGAAAACAACTAGATAAGGTACACCAACCTGCTTTGCTAGTAGAATGTGCTCTCGTGTTTGAGGCATTGGACCATCTGCCGCTGATACTACAAGAATACCACCATCCATTTGCGCAGCACCCGTAATCATGTTTTTAACATAATCCGCGTGGCCTGGACAATCAACGTGTGCGTAGTGTCGATCAGCAGTTTCGTACTCTACGTGTGCTGTATTAATAGTAATACCACGAGCCTTTTCTTCAGGTGCTGAATCAATTTCATCAAACTTTTTAGTTGCATCAGCGTTGTGAATTGCTAATGTAGCTGAAATAGCTGCTGTTAGAGTTGTCTTACCGTGGTCTACGTGACCAATTGTACCAATATTAATGTGTGGCTTAGATCTTTCAAACTTTTCGCGTGCCATAGAAATTTAATCGAATTAAAATTTAGCTTAATTTATAATGTTTTCAATACTTTTGGCGAAATAACTACTAATTTTAGTCTTAAAAAATTAGGCTATTTTAATATCTAAAGTGTGCAAAAGCTTTATTTGCTTCTGCCATTTTATGAGTTTGTTCTTTTCGTCTAATACTGTTACCAGTCTCTTTCGCGGCGTCTATAATTTCATTTGAAAGTTTTATAGACATGTTTTTTCCTGATCGTTCACGAGCAAACTCTGTAATCCATTTTAAAGAAACGTTTGTTCCGCGGTAAGCTCGGATTTCGATTGGAACCTGGTATGTAGAACCACCCACTCGGCGTGATTTTACCTCAACTCCAGGCGTAACATTTTTTACAGCTTTTTCTAAAACAAGAACTGGGTTTTCTTCAGTTTTTGTGGAAATAATTTCTAGAGCGTTGTAAACAATCTTTTGTGCAAGAGATTTCTTACCCGATTGTAATATTCGACTTACTAGAAGAGTAACTAAGCGACTGTTGTAAATAGGATCTGGCTCAGCTATTTTTCTTTGAGCTCTACTTCTACGTGACATAGTTAAGTTTATTTTTAATTTTTATTGATTATGAAGAAGCTTTTGGTTTCTTACCTCCATATTTTGATCTACTTTGTCGTCGATCTTTAACACCTGCAGCATCAAGTGTACCTCTCACTACGTGATAACGGCACCCTGGTAAGTCTTTTACACGACCCCCACGGATTAACACCACTGAGTGCTCTTGAATATTGTGACCAATACCAGGAATATACGCTGTAACTTCAAAACCTGATGTTAATCTAACACGAGCAACTTTTCGTAGCGCTGAGTTAGGCTTTTTCGGCGTTGTTGTATACACACGTGTACAAACCCCACGTCGTTGAGGACAAGATTTTAATGCGGGTGACTTTGTCTTTTTCTTATTAGCTACTCGTTCAAATCTAACTAATTGTTGAATTGTTGGCATAAAATTTTTTATTCAGTTTTTTCAATACCGTATTTACGCATAAAGCGATCTACTCTACCTTCGGTATCAATAATTTTCTCTGAACCAGTATAGAATGGGTGGTTACCTGACCAGATATCAACATTTAATCTTGGTTTTGTTGAACCAACTTTCATAATTAATTGACCATCGCAATAAACTTTGGCATTCGGATACCATTCAGGATGAATTGATGTTTTTGGCATTTTTTTTTCCCTTTTTTTAACGCTTAGAGAATTGAGGAGCTTTTCTAGCTTTCCTTAATCCATATTTCTTTCTTTCCTTACGGCGAGAATCACGAGTTAAGAACCCTTCTGATTTTAAGCCCGCTCTGTTTTCAGGAGACATATAGCATAAAGCTCTAGCAACTCCTAATTTAATTGCATCTGCTTGTCCTTTTAAACCACCACCATGAGTATTAACATAAATGTCATACATATTTTCTAAACCTAGAGTGGTTAATGGGATTTTTGACGCATTAATATACTGCGAGTTAAACTGCAGATATGATTCTCCTTGCTTATTGTTTACAAACATAGAACCTGTACCAGGAACTAAAATAACTTTAGCTACGGAAGTTTTTCTACGTCCTATCCCAAAATAAGCTGACTTCGTTTCTGAAGCTGATAAAGACATAATTTAATTTGTTGCAGTCGTTTTTAATAAATTTTGAGTAAGTTCAAAGATTCGTTTTAACAATAATTTATTTTAGAGTTAGTTGATCTTGTCTTTTAACAGTCGTTTAATGTCTTCTTTTTATTTGCGAAGATCTAAATCAAATCGTTTTTTTAAATTATCACAAACTTCATCAGCTGATTTTTGACCAAAGTTTTTAAATTCTAAAAGGTCATCGGCTGAATATTGTAATAAATCGGATAAAGTATGCACATTTGCTCGTTTTAAGCAATTGTAAGCACGGACAGATAATTCTAATTCTTCTATAAAGACATTATCTAAATGCTCTCCTTTTTCCTCGGGAACTGGTAACTCTAGATTCAACGAATCTGTAGATAATGTATCCGTGATTTTCAAAATTCCAAAAGTATTCTCTAATATTTCTGCAGACGCACTTAAAGCTTCAGCGGGAGTAATACTTCCATTTGTCCAAACCTCTAAAATTAAACTTTCTAACTCAGAATTAGAATTACTTTTTGAAGTTTCTACAAAGAAATTTACCTTATTAACTGGCATAAAAACAGCATCCACAGCTAGGAAACCTACTGGAATAATAGAATCTAATTTACCACTCGGTACATAATTCTGGCCACGGGCAATAAGAAATTCCATTTCTAAATTACCATTACCAGCAAAACTTGCGATATACTGGCGAGAATCAACTAATTCTAAATTACTAGGTAATTCAATATTAGCTGCAGTAATGATACCCGCATTGTTTGTAGATAACCTAACTAACGTTGGTTCTCTAATACTGCCTTTTAAAACAATTTGTTTTATATTTAAAAGGATATCAACCACATCTTCCTTAACGTTTGGAATCGTTGAAAATTCATGATCGATGCCTGTAATACGAACACCTGTAATAGCAAGACCGGGTAGATTAGATAAAAGAACACGTCTTAAAACATTACCTATCGTAGTACTTTGTCCTTTGATAAAGGGCCCAATTGAATATTTTGAATAAAGCTGTGTTGGTATTTTTGTTGCAGACTCGAGGCACTGAACTTGAAACATGACTTAACTAAAATATCTAGAATTTAGCAATGAATAAAAGAGTACTTTTTTTTTATCGGGCGTAGTAATTAAACTCGTCTTTTCTTTGGTGGTCTACAACCATTATGTGGAACTGGCGTGATATCCTTAATTACTAAAACTTGTAAACCACAACCTTGTAAAGCACGAATAGCTGTTTCACGACCACTTCCTGGCCCGCTTACAACTACTTCCGCTTCACGCATTCCTTGATCATAAGCAATTGTAGCTACTTTTTCAGCAGCAGACTGAGCCGCAAAAGGAGTTCCTTTTTTAGCACCTTTAAATCCACTACCACCTGCAGAAGCCCAGAATAAAGTATTTCCTTGCTTATCAGTAATGTTTACAATTGTGTTGTTAAAAGTTGATTTAATATGTACAACTCCACTTGTTACTGTTTTTTTAGATTTCTTTCCAGAAAATCGTTTTATCTGTTTAACCATATTAAGTTAAATTTTTGAAGACTTTTTACTTTTTGTTTGAAACAGGAATTTTAACTTTTCCTTTACGGGTTCTAGCGTTAGTTTTTGTTCGCTGTCCACGAACAGGAAGACCAACTCGGTGACGTCGTCCTGCTGCGGAACCAATGTCAGTTAACCTCTTGATGTTCTGAGATACAATTCTTCGTAAATCACCTTCAGTTTGATAATCCGAATCGATTATTGCTCTAATCCTTGTAACTTCTTCGTCAGTTAAATCGTTACATCTTGTACTTGGAGAAACATTAGCAGCTTCAATAATTTGATTAGCGCTTACCTGTCCAATTCCAAAAACGTACGTTAACCCAATATCAATCCTTTTATTACGAGGAAGATCTACTCCTGAAATACGTGCCATTTTATGCTGTTATTTCTAAGTTTTTATTTACGTTTCATTTTTGCTCGCCCTTGGCGAACTTTAAGTCGTGGGTCTGATTTACAAATAAGATAAATTCGACCACGTCGTTTTACAACTTGGCAATCTTTTGAACGATTTTTTAAGTTACCAATTGAACTTACAACTTTCATAAGTTTTAGTTAAAAATTTATAATTGAAGGGTTCCAAATTTTAACATTATTTAATTCAGGCGCCAAGGCAATTGGTTATACCCATTTTATTAATTTATGCTAATGGACTTGGAATAAAAAGTCTATGTGTTTTTAAAACTCTCATAGTTCTGGGAAACAAGATAACCACGAATTTGAGACGAAACGTCTGTAATTACACCAATTAGAATAATTAGTGAAGTTAAATTGCTAAATAATTTAAATTGAAAAACATTTCCAAGTAAAAACGGGAAAAACGCTAAAAACGCTAAAAAGACACCACCCATGAAAGCTAAACGACTAATCACTTGCTCAAGATACTGAGTAGTTTCTTTTCCTTGTTTTAAACCTGGTACTCCGTATGCCATTTTTGTTAAATTTTCTGATAAGTCTTTAGGCTTTAATACTAATAGAGCATAAAAACTACTAAAGAAAATAACTAGAACAATATTTAACGCGAATGAACAAAAAGTTAAAATGTTTGTTAACTGGTTTGCTTCTAGGTTTAAACCACCGGTAAGCGCTAATTGCAGCGGATAAAATAAAAACGTTGCTATCGTTGTACTAAAAACAAGAGGCATAATACCACCTTGGTTTAATTTAATCGGAATATAGCTATTTTTTATCTCGGTAGTTTGAGCATTTGGTTCATTAGAACTAAAACTTAATTGGCGGGCTGATACAATGTTTATTTTTTTATATGAATCTTGAACTAAAACAATTAAAGAAACTATTAATAAATAAATAACGTATGCAACTGCTACTGTGATAATGCTGTTTTCTTGAGCATTAAACTTACTAAAACTAGCAGGGATACCACCAATAATATTAATAAAAATAATCATTGAGGAACCATTACCTAAGTTTTCATTCGTAATAAGCTCAGCGAACCACATAGACAGCATTGAGCCTGTTGTAAGAGCTAAAATAATTTTGAAAGCTAATACAAGACTCCAATTAAATACAACAGGTTTTACTACTATAAAAGCGATTCCTGTGCTTAAAATAAGAGCCCAACCAAGCGTTAAATATCTTGTATACTTTGTTATCTGTTGTCGACCAAGTTCACCTTCCTCTTTTTGCAAACGCTCTAAAGATGGTATAACGGGAGTTAACAGTTGAATAACAATAGAAGAATTAATGTAAGGTAGAATCCCTAACGAACCAATACCAAGAAACGCACTTCCAGTTAAGTTTTTTGCTAATCCAAATAAAGGGTTAGCAACTTGACTTTGTGCAAAGATATCTAAATCAACATTTGGAACAGGAATATAAAGCCCTAATCTAATTAGAAATAAAAGACCAAGAATTTTAACAATCTTTTTCTGTAGTTGATTTAGTGTTTCTGATCCTGCCATTTGTAGTTTAATTAGACGTTATAAGATCTTAAAGTACTTAAGCCATTGATTGTGGCTCTCGCATTATTTAATAAGTTATTAGAACCTAATTGCTTTGATAAAATGTTTTTTACCCCTGCTAATTCTAATACGGTACGAATGGAGCTACCCGCAATTACCCCTGAACCTGGAGCCGATGGACGCAATACAAGTTTAGCTGCACCAAATCGACCACTTGTTGGGTGTGGAATAGAGTTAGAACTTGTTAAAGGCACGGAGATAATATGCTTTTTACCATCAGTAACACCTTTTCGTACAGCTGTGATAACATCCCCAGCTTTTCCAACACCAACACCAACTTTACCTTGTTCGTTTCCGACTACAATAATAGCGCGGAAACTCATTTTTTTACCTCCTTTTACAACTTTTGTTACACGCTCAATAGCGACAACACGCTCTGACCATTCAGATTTGGATTTGACTATTTTTTTAGGACCCATGCTAAAAATTTAATAAAGAACAGTATTTTAGTTAGATAGATTACTTACCAGTTTTACCTGCTTTACGTCTGATAACTTCACCTTCGTAAGCAATACCTTTACCTTTGTATGGCTCCGGTGGACGTACGGAACGTATTTTTGCAGCAAACTCACCAACCATATCTTTTTGCATTCCAGAAACAACAACACTTGTTGGACTTTCTACTTTTACAGCTAAACCATCTGGAGGTACCATTGTTACAGGGTGACTGTAACCCATATTTAGAACAAGATCTTTTCCGCTTAATTGAGCTCGGTAACCAACCCCTGTAATTTGGAGTCTTTTCTCAAAACCAACGGAAACACCATGAACCATGTTTGCAACAAGTGTTCGTGAAAGACCGAATAAGGCTTGTGATAATTTAGTATCCTGAGTTTTTTCAATAAATAAGTTTTGACCACCTTCATCCATGGTGCAACAAACTAATGACGGTAAAATACGCGATAAACTACCCTTAGGACCGTCCACCACAACTTTTTGCCCGTCTAGTTTTATTTTTACTTTTTCCGGTATAACTATAGATTTCTTGCCGATACGAGACATATTTTATTTACGAGTTACCAAATATAACATAAAAGTTCACCACCAATACCCTCTTTACGGGCTTGTTGATCTGTCATTAAACCGCGTGATGTCGAAACAATTGCTGTTCCAAAACCTCCTAAAATTCTAGGCATTTTTTTAGCACCACTGTAAACTCTTAATCCTGGTTTACTTATACGTTGTATTTTTTCAATACTAGGTTTACGCTCTTTACCTGTATATTTAAGAGATAAAAGTAAGGAGCTATTTAATCCATTTTTTAATTCTTCAAAAGAATCGATCAGACCTTCGGCACAAAGCACTTGGGCGATGTTTCGAGTAATTTTCGTCGAAGGTATTTGTACAATTTGATGTTTAGCTAGATTCGCATTACGAATTCTAGTTAACATATCAGCTATAGTATCAGTAGTCATTTAGTAATTTTTTTACGGTTATAAACTAAGCTGCTTTGAAAGGCATTCCGAATGACTTTAATAAAGCGCGAGCTTCCTCATCCGTTTTTGCAGTTGTAACAATGGAGATATCTAAACCACGCATTTGAGTTACATCATCATAATTAACCTCAGGAAAAATTAATTGTTCCTTTAGTCCTAAATTGTAATTCCCTCTACCGTCAAAACCATTTGGACTAATTCCACGGAAATCACGAATTCGAGGTAAAACAATATGAATTAATTTTGTAAGGAATGTATACATCTGATCCTTACGTAACGTTACCGAAGCACCAATAGACATACCATCACGAATTTTAAAACCCGCGACAGACTTTTTAGATTTGTTAACAATTGGCTGTTGGCCTACAATTAACGTCATTTCCTGTACACTAGCGTCTAATTCTTTTGAATTCTTTGCCGCTTCGCCAATCCCTCGGTTAACAGAAATTTTCACAATTTTTGGTACTTGCTCAATATTCTTATAACCGAATTCTTCGATCAAAGAAGGAACAATTTTTTGCTTATATAAGCTTTTTAAATCTAGTTTCATGTCTAGTAAATTTCACTTTGTTAAAGTTACGAGCTTTTGTTAAAGAACTTCAGGTGCTAAAGAAACAATTTTAGTGAAACCCTTTTCTTTTAATTCTCGAGCAATTGGACCAAACACTCGTGTGCCACGAGGATTATTTTCTTTGTTAATAATTACGGAAGCGTTATCATCAAAACGTAATCTTGAGCCATCTTGACGACGAACAGATTGTTTTGTTCGAACAATTACAGCACGAACAACATCTGAACGCTTTACTGTAAGGTTAGGTGTAGCGTCTTTAACAACGCCAATAATCACATCACCTACACGACCGTATCTTCGATTACTACCAAGAACCCGAATACACATTAGTTTCTTAGCACCGCTATTATCTGCGACTCTTAAACAAGTTTGGGGTTGTATCATGTTTTATGTTGCTGATTTTCTTAAAATACTGACTAAAACCCAGTTTTTAGTTTTACTAATGGGTCTTGTTTCACGAATACGCACCTCATCTCCAATTGAAGAATTCGAAGTTGTATCATGAACAGCATAACGCTTAGTCCTAGTAATTACTTTTTTATACCTCTTGTGAGTAATACGATCGTTTACAGAAACGATAAGCGTATCCTTCATTTTGTCACTAACAACAATACCTATTTTTTCTTTTACGGCCATAAATTTGGAATTTAATAAACGAACAAAGTCAAAAATACAATAGATTTTACTTTGTACGATTTATGCTTTTTCTAAAATTTTTGTTTTGATAGGCAGTTTATACGAAGCTAACTTTAAAACTTTGTATGCCATTTCTTTTGATAAACCGTTTATTTCGAAAAGTACTGCACCAGGTTTTACTACAGCAACCCAATAAGCTACTGTACCTTTACCTGAACCCATTCTCGATTCAGCTGCTCTTTCTGTGATTGGTTTATCAGGAAAAATTCGAATCCAAATTTTTCCAGTACGACGAACATAACGCGTAATACTACGTCTCGTAGCTTCGATTTGTCGTGAAGTCAGCCAAACAGGTTCTAAAGCCTGAATGCCGTAATCTCCAAAAACGATAGTATTTGCTTTTGAAACTCCTTTAAATCTTCCACGGTGTTGTCGACGAAATTTTGTTCTTTTAGGAAGTAACATTTTAAATTTCTTTTAAATTAAAAAATCTCTTTATTAAAGATCCACACTTTAATGCCTAAAACACCGTATATCGTGTTTGCGCGGTGCGTTGCATAACTAATGTCTGCTCTAATTGTCTGCAGCGGTACACGACCTTCACGAGCCCATTCAGCACGAGCAATTTCTGCACCATTTAGTCGACCGGCAACTTGAATTTTAAACCCTTTAACGCCACTTTTTTGTAGCATTTGCGTAGTTTGACGAATAGCCTTTTTAAAGGCTACACGCTTTTCTAGTTGATCTCCGATAGATCTAGCAACTAAAGAACTTTCATTTTCACTTCGTGTAACTTGTAAAACTTTTACACGAATTTGTTTCGAGTCGTTGACTAATTTCTTAAGACTGTCTTTTAAATCAGTAATTAAGCTAGTTTGATCTGTATCAACAGCAATTGCTTTAGGTCTTGCTGCATGAACAATAAGTTCTAGCTGATTTACTTTTCGGTGGATTTCTAATTTAGCAATTCCTGCTTTACTATAAATCGGCTCGAATTTTTTCTCAAAAAACGTTCTTATTTTGTAATCTTCTTTTAGAACCTCACTGTACGCACTATAGTTAGCAAACCAAGTGGCCTTGTGAGCTTGGTTAACACCGGTTCTAAAACCAGTTGGATTTATTTTCTGTCCCACAAATTAGATCCTTATAATTTTTTATTTGTTTTTAGCTTTCCATAACAATTGTTATGTGTGACGTTGCTTTTAAAATTCGGTAAGCTCGGCCTTGAGCTCTTGGACGAAATCGTTTCATCGTCGGCCCTTGATCAGCATAAGCAGATTTAACTACTAGTTTTGTTTCATCAAAACCACGGTTGTTTTTAGCATTTGCTGTGGCTGAACGTAAAACCTTTATAATTGGTGCGCATGAAGCATAAGGCATAAATTCTAAAAGCGTTAATGCCTCAGGATAAGTTTTCCCTTGTATCTGTCTAAGAACACGGCGAACTTTGCTAGGAGACATTCTAACGTATTTAGAAATAGCTCGAACTTCATTTGTTTGTAAGAAATTCTTTGTCATAGCTTTTACTAACGTTTTCCTTTTTTATCTTTTTTTACGTGTGAGCGAAACGTTCTAGTCGGAGCAAATTCACCAAGCTTGTGTCCGATCATTTGGTCAGAAACAAATACTGGAAGATGTTGACGCCCATTATAAACTGCAAACGTGTGCCCAATCATATTGGGAAGAATTGTTGTAGAGCGCGACCATGTTTTAATAATGTCCTTTTTGCCTGCAGCATTCATCTGCTCAACTTTTTCGATCACATGAGACGCGACAAAAGGGCCTTTCTTTAAAGAACGTGGCATCTTAATTTAATTTAAATTTTAAAACTTTCTTATCGGCGTGAACGTAGAATATATTTACTACTTGCCTTTGTTTGGCTTCTTGTTTTAATACCTAACGCAGGTTTACCCCAAGGTGTTACTGGTTTTGGACGACCAATTGGAGATCGACCTTCACCACCACCGTGCGGGTGATCAATAGGGTTTTTAACAACACCACGAACCTTCGGTTTTTTACCAAGCCAACGACTACGGCCAGCCTTACCTAACGTAATATTGATTGCATCAATGTTACCCACTTGGCCTAAAGTCGCATAACATTTTTTGTTAACTAAGCGAACTTCATTAGACGGTAATTTTAAAGTAACAAAGTCACCCTCTTTTGCAATTAGTTGTGCGTATGTTCCAGCTGCACGTGCAATTTGGCCACCTTTTCCAAGTGTTAATTCAACGTTGTGAATAATACTACCTAAAGGAATAAATTCAAGAGGCATTGCATTTCCAACTTCAATAGGAACATTTACACCAGAGTAAAGATCCATCCCCACCTTTAAAGAACGAGGAGAAACAATGTATTTTTTAGAACCATCTTTATAATGTAATAAAGCGATTCTTGCATTTCGGTTTGGATCGTATTCGATTGTAGCAACTTTTGCTGCTAAATTTGATTTTCTATGAAAATCAATCATACGATATTTCCTTTTATGTCCACCACCACGGCCTCTAACAGTAATAATCCCTCGGTTGTTTCGCCCACCACAAGCTTTTTTACCAACGGTTAAACTTTTTTCTGGTTTTACTTTTGATAAATCATCAAAGTATGACACAGATTTAGAACGTGTGCCTGGACTATAAGCCCTGTACAGACGAATTGCCATATAAAATATTTAATATTTAAGAACGTCTAAATTTTGTTTACGATAATTTAGCAATCATTTAGGTTATTCCTCGAATAGAGTAATAGAGTCCTCTGATGCTAACTTCACTATTGCTCGTTTATAACGAGCTTTTTTTCCTATGTACCTTCCTACTCGACGCTTTCTTAATGGTAGTAAAGAAGTGTTTACGGAAATAACTTTTACATCAAATAACTGTTCAACAGAAGATTTAATAGCCGTTTTATCTGCTTTACGATCTACTGCGAAACTGTACTGATTTTGCTCAATTAGCCGTATCGTCTTTTCAGTTAGGATTGGGTACTTTACTATACTTAGTAAATCTTGTTGATTAGATTGAATGTACGACATAAAAATAATACGAAACTAACCCTTTAAATTAATACTTTTGTGACTGAATCTTTAACATAGTATTCTTTTTACCCGGAACCGAACCTTTTAAAACTAAAATGTTTTCTTCTGAGTTAATGTAGAGTACTTCTGTATTTTTAAGAGTTACCGTAGCACCTCCCATCTGACCTGCCATTTTTTTACCAGGGTATACACGTCCAGGTGTACTACCTGCACCAATACTTCCTGGTAATCGGTGGTTCTTAGAACCGTGAGTCATTGGACCACGGCTAAAGTTGTGGCGTTTCTGGTTACCTTGGAAACCTTTACCAATACTTTTACCCGTCACACGGACTTTTTCTCCCACCGAGAATGTGTCAAGCTTAACAACTTGACCTAGTTTAAATTCCTCAGGTGAAGACACATGGAATTCACCAAAATATTTGAAACCTTTATCGCCAACTTTTTTTAAGTGACCTCGTGTAGCTTTATTTATGTTTTCTACTTTTTCTTCACCGTAGCAAACTTGAACAGCATCATAGCCATCTGTACCTTTAGTTTTAATCTGACTAACTTGACACAGTTCTGTTTTCAAAATTGTTACAGGAAGAATTGTACCTGATTCGTCAAAGATTTGGGTCATCCCAACCTTTTTTGCAAATAGGCCTGCCTTCATAAAGTTAATGTTTCGGTCTTAAATTTTACTCTAAAGCAATGCAATTTTAAAAAATTTGCTTATATACCTAGGCTCTAGGCATATTAATACTGCATATTATAAGCGACAGCTCCTCATTATGTCTACTCGTCAATAGGTTAGTCTACATACCATAGAAAAAAGAATTTTTTATAAAAAAAAATTCCCGGCGGTAAATACACCTTTTTAAAAACTGAGTAGCATTTTACAATATAAAATGAGTGTCTTTACTTTGTTAAAGACAAAAAATAATTTTTATAAACGGAAAATTATAATGGTTAAAGTTATTGGTATTGATTTAGGAACTACAAACTCAGTAGTTGCTGTTATGGAAGGGGGTAAGCCTGAAGTTATTACAAATGCTGAAGGCGAAAGAACAACTCCCTCTGTTGTAGCGTATACAAAAAAAGGAGACTTACTTGTTGGGCAAATCGCAAAACGCCAAGCCGTTATTAACCCAGAAAACACGTTTTATTCAGTTAAGCGTTTTATTGGACGTAAAACAAGTGAAGTTAACGAAGAACTTCGTCAAGTATCTTATAAAGTAATTCAAACAGAAGATATTATTAAACTTGATTGTCCTGCGTTAAGTAAGCAATTTGCGGCGGAAGAAATTTCAGCGCAAGTATTACGTAAACTAGCGGAAGATGCATCAAAATATCTTGGAGAATCTGTTAAACAAGCAGTAATTACTGTACCCGCTTATTTTAACGATTCACAACGTCAGGCAACAAAAGACGCAGGTAAAATTGCTGGATTAGAAGTACTACGAATCATTAATGAACCAACAGCAGCTTCACTGTCATATGGTTTAGACAAAAAAGATAATGAAACAATCCTAGTATTTGATCTTGGTGGCGGAACATTTGACGTTTCTGTATTAGAAGTAGGAGATGGGGTTTTTGAAGTTCTAGCAACATCTGGTGATACACACCTAGGTGGCGACGATTTTGACGAAAAAATTGTTCAGTGGCTAGTAAAAGAATTCAAAGATCAAGAAGGAATTGATTTAACGCAAGATAGTCAAGCTTTACAGCGTCTTACAGAAGCGGCAGAAAAAGCAAAAATTGAATTATCAACTTTAACACAAAGTTCAATCAACCTACCATTTATTTCAGTAACGCCGGAAGGTCCAAAGCATTTAGAAAAAGAGCTGAGCCGTGCAAAATTTGAGGAATTATGTTCTGATTTAATCGCACGTTGTAAAACACCAATTGAAAATTCATTAAAGGATGCAGAATTAACATCTTCATCAATTGATCAGAACGTTCTAGTAGGTGGTTCAACAAGAATTCCCGCAGTTCAAGAACTTGTAGAGAAATTATTAGGAAAAACTCCAAACCAAACGGTAAACCCTGATGAAGTTGTAGCTGTCGGTGCAGCGGTTCAAGCAGGTGTTCTTGGTGGAGAAGTTAAAGATATTCTACTATTAGACGTAACACCTCTATCATTAGGTGTTGAAACATTAGGTGGAATTACAACAAAAATTACGCCACGTAACACGATTATCCCAACGAAAAAATCAGAAACATTCTCTACAGCTGTTGATAACCAACCAAATGTAGAAATTCATGTTTTACAAGGGGAAAGAGAATTAGCAAAAGATAACAAGAGTTTAGGTACGTTTAGACTAGATGGTATTGCTCCCGCTGCACGTGGAGTGCCTCAGATCGAAGTAACATTTGATATTGATGCTAACGGTATTCTATCAGTGACAGCTAAAGATAAAGCTACAAATAAACAGCAATCTATTACTATTTCAGGTGCTTCGACTCTTCCTAAAGATGAGGTTGAACGTATGGTTCAAGATGCTGAACAGAACGCAGCTGCAGACAAAGAAAAATCAGAACAAATTGAAATTAAGAATCAATCTGAAGCACTTTGTTACCAAACGAAGAAACAACTTGAGCAGCTTGAAGCAACTTGTACTCCTGAAGAAAAGCAAAAAATTGAAACTTTAGTTTCAGAGCTTGAGGAGGCAGTAAAAACTGACAACTTTAACTCTATGAAAGACCTTTCAGAAAGCCTGAAAAAGACCGTAATGGAAGTTGGAGAAAAAGCATATAGTGCAGCAGGTAATGCAGAACAAGCTAATGACGATGTTATTGAAACAGATTTTTCAGCTGAAAAATAGTTTTAACAACTACTTATAAGTGCTTAACTTTTACTCTAAAAATAATTTTTTATTTTATTTTTAGAGTAAAAGTTGAAATTAGAATCATAAAGTGGTATATTTATAGGACAAAGGGTCGATGCCCGAGCGGTTAATGGGGACGGATTGTAAATCCGTTAGCATAGCTTACGTTGGTTCAAATCCAACTCGGCCCACTTTGATAAAAATAAGACATATTATTAATTAGTAAAATTTAATTCATATTATAAATTTATAGAATATTGAGAGTTCCGTAACAAAGAGGGGAAAATAATATATAATTATATTTATACAACCTAACAAAAATTAATTGTTAGTGTTTTAATAGATATTTTATATAACTATGACAGACGTATTAAACTTACAAATCCCTTCACCAACATTTGGTGGTAGTACTGGGGGCTGGTTACGAGCAGCCGAGACAGAAGAAAAGTATGCGATTACTTGGACTAGTAAAAAAGAACAAGTTTTTGAAATGCCAACTAGTGGTGCTGCAATTATGCAAAGTGGTGAGAACCTATTATACCTTGCAAAAAAAGAGCAGTGTCTTGCCCTTGGTACTCAATTACGCACGTTATTTAAAATTAACGACTACAAAATTTATCGTATTTTCCCTAATAGCGAAGTACAATATTTACACCCTAAGGATGGTGTCTTCCCAGAGAAACTAAACGAAAGTCGTGTAGGAGTTGGAAACGTTGGCTATTCAATTGGTAAGAACCCACAACCAGTTAGCGTTAAATTCACTGGAAAAGCTACATACGATTAAACACTTATTTATCTACGTAAAAATGATTACAGATATTCAAATTTTTCTAGCTTTAATGGTTGCCCTAACAGCGGCAATTTTAGCGATTGGCTTAGGCCGCCAACTTTACATTTAAACAATAATATCGGTTGGCAACCTCAAAAACTTTTCACTTTATGAGAGTTTTTCTAGTGGGGTATATGAGTAATATTTAATTGTATAAACTATAATTAGATTTAATACTTTAGCTTTCAATTATTATTTGATTCATAAATTTAGGAACATAAATTAATACTATGTTAAAAAATAAAATTTTAGTAGGGAGTTTTCTAGCGAGTCTTTTCTTTTCTAGCATTACCCCAGTAAATGCTCTAGAGCTGGACGAAGATACAAGAACGGTTACTCTTGATAGTAAAGGAAACAGTGTAGTTCTAACTCCAGAGCAAGTTAAGCGTGGTAAGCGTTTATTTAATAATGCTTGTGGTACTTGTCACGTTGGTGGTCTTACAAAGACAAACCCTAACGTTGGACTAGATACAGAATCTCTAAGTTTAGCTACGCCACCTAGAGATAGTATTACTAGCTTAGTTGCGTACTTTAAGGATCCAATGACTTATGATGGTCTAGATTCAATTTCTGAGATTCACCCTAGTATTAAGAGTGCGGATATCTTCCCTAAGATGCGTTCTTTAACTGATGAAGATCTTTTTGCAATTGCTGGTCACATTCTTCTACAACCAAAGGTTGTTAACGAAAAATGGGGTGGTGGTAAAATTTACTACTAAACTAACCTAAGTTATACTTAAAAAATCAAAACAATAAAAATTCTTTTTTGTTGTTTTGATTTTTTTCTTTCCGATACCTTTTTTAGAAAAATTTCAATATGACTAATCTTTCTAAACAAAATATATCAGCTAATGATTGCCTAATTTTTGGTAACCACGATAGTATTCTAATATGTGCCCTTTTTACACTTAATCCCAACACTACATTATTCAAAAAACTTAACCTATCTAATAAATCCTCCATTACAACCCCAACATTGAAAAAAATTCTAAATAACAAAGAATTCTTTAGTGACCTTTATGATGCACTGAATAATAAAGCAATACGACAACTTGCTTATACTTTATTAAGTCCCATTTTCATAAAAAATTATACTACTCCACAAGCAACCACATTAAATTATGAAATAAAAAAGGATTTAGACTTATTAGAAAAATATTTAGAAAAATTTCAGTATATGTACTTTCGCTATTTTTTTCCTATAAATGATAAAATACCCTTACCTTCGACAAATAAAGAACTTAATACTAAAGCTATAAAAGCTCTCTTTTTAATACTAGGTATTTAGGTTCAAATTTTAAGCAATATTCGAGTACTCAACGCATTCAATACTAACGTTTAATAACCATTTAATGATTTTAAATTTAATTAGTTTTTTCGGGGGATTCTTAGTTTCTAGTATTATTGATACAAGTTTAGGAGAATTTAGTGAATGGGCTATTGTGGGTGCTGCACTTGTTGTAGCCAATATAGAATCATTTAATAATTTTTATTATTCTATAACTGTAAAAAACCGAAACCCAATATTTCGTAAATCTTCCATTACCACGTTATTAGATTTTTTAAATTATCTCAAAATTGGGATCGTTTATGGTTTAATTGTCGATGCCTTTAAACTTGGAAGTTAAGATAATTTTTAATTAACTTTAGAACGACCGATACCTTATTGTTCTGGTATAAAAAAGAAGCTAGTTGCTAACTTAAGTTAACAACTAGCTTCTTTTTTGCTATCTAACTAAACAATAATGTTTATTTATTAGTCTAGAGGACGCATAGATAGAACTGGCTCGTTCTCACGGTTAATACCTTTTTCAAAACCAGCTGCTGCTGCTCTTGCACGACCAGCGTGCCAAAGGTGACCAACCCATAGGAAGAATCCTAGGAAGAAGTGAGAAGTAGTTAGCCAAGAACGTGGAGATACGTAGTTAACTGAGTTAATCTCTGTTGCTACACCACCTACTGAGTTCAGAGCACCTAGTGGTGCGTGAGTCATGTACTCAGCAGCACGACGCTCTTGCCATGGCTGAATGTCATTACGGATCTTGTTTAGATCTAGACCGTTTGGACCACGAAGTGGCTCAACCCATGGAGCTCTCATATCCCAGAAACGCATTGTCTCACCACCGAAGATAATCTCTCCAGACGGTGATCTCATAAGGTACTTACCTAGACCTGTAGGACCTTGAGCAGATGCAACGTTTGCACCTAGACGTTGGTCACGTACTAGGAAAGTAAATGCTTGTGATTGAGAAGCTTCAGGACCTGTAGGACCGAAGAACTCACTTGGGTATGCAGTGTTGTTGTACCATACGAAAACAGCTGCAGTTAGACCCATAAGAGAAAGCGCTGCTAAACTGTATGATAGGTAAGCTTCACCTGACCAAACGAAAGTACGACGTGCCCAAGCAAATGGCTTAGTAAGGATGTGCCAGATACCACCAACAACACAAAGGAAACCTAGCCAAATGTGACCACCAACGATATCCTCTAAGTTGTTTACACTAATAACCCAACCGTCACCACCAAATGGTGATTTAAGAACATAACCAAAAATGATTAAAGGGTTAAGTGTAGGAGCAGTTACTACTCGTACATCTCCACCACCTGGAGCCCAAGTATCGTAAAGACCACCAACGAAACAAGCTTTTGTTACTAGTAGGAAACAACCAATACCTAGAAGGATTAGGTGAATACCTAGGATAGTAGTCATCTTGTTCTTGTCACGCCAGTCGTAACCGAAGAATGGGAAACTTTCTTCCAGAGTATCTGGACCAATTAGTGAGTGGTAAACACCACCAAAACCAAGAACTGCTGATGAGATTAAGTGAAGTACACCTACTACGAAGAATGGGTATACATCTGTAACTTCACCACCAGGACCAACACCCCAACCTAAAGTTGTTAGGTGTGGGATAAGAATACAACCTTGCTCATAAAGAGGCTTCTCTGGAATGTAGTGAGCTACTTCGAAAAGTGTCATAGCACCACACCAAAAAACCATTAGACCTGCGTGTGCAACGTGTGCACCTAGCAGCTTTCCTGAAACATTAATTAGACGTGCGTTACCAGACCACCAAGCGAATCCTGTAGATTCAATGTCGCGGCCTGCAATTACTGTGTTAAAGGGCGTTTCCACGTGGTAATACCTCCTCAGGGAAGATGAAGTTTTCATGAGGTTGATCTTGTGCAGCCATCCAAGCACGGATACCTTCGTTTAGAAGGTTGTTCTTAGTGTAGAATGTTTCGAACTCCGGATCTTCTGCAGCTCTAAGCTCTTGTGAAACGAAATCGTATGAACGTAGGTTTAGTGCTAAACCAACGATACCGATTGAACTTGTCCACATACCAGCTACTGGTACGAATAGCATGAAGAAGTGTAGCCAACGCTTGTTAGAGAAAGCAACACCGAAAATCTGTGACCAGAAACGGTTAGCAGTTACCATTGAGTAAGTCTCTTCAGACTGTGTTGGTGTGAACGCACGGAATGTGTTCGCAGCATCACCATCTTCGAATAGAGTGTTCTCAACTGTAGCACCGTGGATTGCACATAGAAGTGCACCACCAAGGATACCTGCTACACCCATCATGTGGAATGGGTTAAGAGTCCAGTTGTGGAAACCTTGTAGGAAAAGAAGGAAACGGAAGATTGCAGCAACACCGAAGCTTGGTGCAAAGAACCAACTTGCTTGACCTAGAGGGTATACAAGGAATACTGTGATGAAAACAGCGATAGGACCAGAGAACGCGATAGCGTTATAAGGACGAATTCCTACTAGACGTGCGATTTCGAACTGTCTTAGACAGAAACCGATAACACCAAAAGAACCGTGAAGAGCGATGAATGTCCAAAGGCCACCAATTTGGAACCAACGAACGATATCACCTTGAGCTTCAGGACCCCAGATAAGAAGTAGAGAGTGACCCATACTGTTAGCTGGTGTAGAAACCGCAGCTGTAAGGAAGTTACAACCCTCTAGGAAAGAACTTGCTAGACCGTGAGTGTACCAAGATGTTACGAAAGTAATACCTGTTAACCAACCACCTACTGCTAGGAAGGCACATGGGAATAGAAGAAGTCCAGACCAACCAACGAAAACGAAACGATCACGCTTTAGCCAGTCATCAATAAGATCGAAAGGGCTACGATCTTGATTTTGTCCGATTGCGATAGTCATATTAACTATATTTTTTATTTTTAATTAAAAGTAAACTGTCATCTATCTTTTGGATAACTTAACTATAAAAGCTAAGGATAGGAAAATAGATCTAAATATTACTTGTCTTATCAGTATACAGAATAATTATAGTATCAACTTACTAGAATTAGCTAAAATCTCTAATAGTAAAAATAAGGAAAGACCCACTAATTTTCAAAGGTTTTGTATTAACTTTTTGCTAAACAAGAAATCCTTTTAAATTTTATAGAATTAAAAAAAAACTACCAATTTTCATTTTCATTGATTTGGCCTGTAATTTTTAACCAGTTTTGGGCCTCGATATAATTATTTGGAGCTAAGCGTATTGCCTTTTTCCAATAACTACCTGCTTTTTCAAAACTATTTTGGGCAAGCTCAAATTCTTTTGTTTCAGAAGCCTTTGTTCCTTGATAATGATAAATAACGGCGATATTATTAAGTGCTTGCGGCAATCGAGAATTCAATTCAAGGGCTTGATGATAATATTCTAATGCTTTTGAATAGTCACCGTTATTACTATAAATTAAACCGATATTATATAGAATGTAACTTCTATCAAAGGGATCCTCCTCCAATTTTAAAGCTTCATAATAATTCTCTAGAGCTTCGGCATAATCTCCACTCGATTGGGCAGACATTCCATAACGATAATAGGAAAAGGCTTGTTTTTCATCTTTAGTGGCAGGAAGGACTTTTAAGAGGATATCAGCTAAAACGGTAAAGGTTTTATCGATAAAATTATCATTTTTTTGATTCATTGTTTGAAATTGTTAAAAACCGTTAAGTATTCTTTTCTTTTTGGATACTCTACTATTATTTGCTTTTTTAGCTAAAAAATATACCTTATAAAAGTATGGCACAAAATTTTAAAATTTCCCTCATCGACTTTTATCAGATAAGTAATCGAAATGCTTAGCGGGAAACGGATTTGAACCATTGACCTTCGGGTTATGAGCCCGACGAGCTACCAAACTGCTCTATCCCGCGTAAATGTTACATTATTATAGTACATTAGATTTTGAAAAATAGCAATAAACTTTCTGGGGAATACCCTGTTAAGATGAAGATAGCTCTCTCTAACTTAGAATAATATCAAAATAAAAGTTTTTAAAATTCAAGAATTTTTTTACCAACCTGCCACTGAAGGTCCAAGTTGTTTAGTAATAATTTTAAATAGCATGTCCAAGAGTAAAAGGCTTTATAAGTATAAGTTAAAACATATTTAAGTAAATTATCTTTTATCGATTTATTCTAGATTATGCCAGATGACTATCACGTTTATTTTCAGTGTCCTGATTTAAAAATTTAACTAATAACGTGCTACAATCATTAATATAAACAACTTTTTGTTTTAGTAACATATCTAATTAATTTAGATATCTAATTTTTTAGTCTTTCCAAGCTTAAACATTTATGACAGCGTCATTTTTACCTCCAATTCTAACTCCAATTGTTACACTAGTTTTTCCGGGTATTTGTTTTGCTCTATTTTTCGTTCTAATTGAACAAGAAGACGTAGCTTAAAGTTAAATCAAAGGTTCCTTTTAGTTTATTAAACAACTAAAAGTGAACCTTAAGAGTATGAATTGATACAATTCATTTTAAATCACCAAATTAATGCAACTAGAATCATCTTTAGATAATTTAATATTTTTAGTCTTATTGATCGTAACAATCGTCTACTGGGCGAGTATAGTACTGACAAATTTTAAAATCCTAACAAAAATAGGCTTTTACGGAACCGTTTTAACAAATGGTTTAATTTTTTGTCTACTAGGTTTCCGTTGGATCAATTACGGTTACTTTCCACTAAGTAACCTATATGAATCGTTATTATTCCTGGCTTGGGGTATTACTTTTACAACCATCGTTCTTGAATTTAAAACTCGAACACCGATTATTGGTTCTATTAGTAATCCCATATCACTTTTTATTACTGGATTTGCCGGATTATCACTACCGGAAAGTATGCAAGCTCCATCACCGCTTGTACCAGCATTAAAATCCAACTGGCTTATGATGCACGTGACGGTAATGATGTTAAGTTACGCCAGCTTAATCGTAGGATCGTTACTTGGTATTTTCTTCTTAATTTTAGTAAATGGAAAAAAGGAAGAAATTATCCTACAAGGAAATTCCTACGGTACTAACTTCCAAGATAAAAAGTTAGTAGATGCAGCATTTTATAAAGAAGACGTAACTGAAGATTATACAAACCTAGTCATTGACGAAGTTGGTAAATCTGAACCAATAAAAGATAACCGTCTGAGTCTACTTGAAAGTATTGATAATCTGAGTTATCGAACAATCAGTTTTGGCTTTCCCTTACTTACAATCGGTATTATTGCAGGGGCCGTGTGGGCAAATGAAGCCTGGGGTTCTTATTGGAGTTGGGATCCAAAAGAAACATGGGCTTTAATCACTTGGCTTGTCTTTGCTTCGTATTTACACGCGCGTATTACGAAGTCATGGCAAGGTAAAAAACCAGCAATTATTGCTTCATTTGGCTTTGTTGTTGTTTGGATCTGTTACTTAGGAGTTAATTTCTTAGGAAAAGGATTACACACGTATGGTCAGATGCTTTAAAAAATATAAGCGTTATCTAAAATCTGAGAACTAACAAATAAACCAGTATTTTCATTATATAAAAACGTTTAGGAATGTCTTATTTCCTAAACGTTTTTAGAGTTAAAAAATCAGGACTCCAGTTACCCCACACTATTAAGCTGTGAGGTTAATTTCAAACCTAACTTGACAATACGAAATATAAGATTTATTCTCAATATATAGAGATTTATAATCTTATTTCTTTTTGGGGTGTAGCCAAGTGGTAAGGCAACGGACTTTGACTCCGCTATTCGTAGGTTCGAGCCCTACCACCCCAGAAAAAAGAGCTTAGGGCTTGTAGCTCAGTGGACTAGAGCACGTGGCTACGAACCACGGTGTCAGGGGTTCGAATCCCTTCTTGCCCGTTATAATAATAATAACTTAGTACTACTTAAAACCATTGCCAAGGTTAGTTTTTTCAAATTATCCTGTTGGGTTGACAAAGAATTA
>Ga0257106_1000343_pt1 | contig 28805 bp, 32 predicted proteins | sample LP_taG_3_FD_190177 | JGI IMG/M metagenome (GOLD analysis project Ga0257106, IMG submission 190177) | Marine microbial communities from Northeast Subartic Pacific Ocean, Canada - LP_J_2011_P26_10m | ecosystem: Environmental > Aquatic > Marine > Oceanic | place: Canada: Northeast Subartic Pacific...
TCGTCTCCGTCTCAGAAGGCTTGACAACAACTTGATTTGTATTATCCATAGGACTACTATCCGTGTACGCGATCATAAGTTCCGTAGCGGAAGCATCGTAACACACGGCGACGTTTGAGCTTCCTACTGGTCTATTATAGATATGCCCTAAATCAAATGTTGCGAGATCCGTGTTATTCGTTCCAATTTCAATGAGACCATCCTTAAATTGAGAGTTAGTAACGTGAATATTAGCGACAGTTCCTATGGATGTGACATTACCGGTCACGTATAGATTACCGTTTACGTTTAAATCACCTTCTGCGCCACTACTCGCAGTCGAAATACCCGTGAGACTCACGGGAACTTGTGTTCTGAATAATTGTTTGGTACTTTGGTTATACGCTACGAACGTATTAGTCGTCGCATCCGTACCATCACCTGCAAATACTGTTGAAATTTCGAGAGGCGTGAGGTAAAAACCACCAGCTTTTGTTGCGTCGATTTTATCGTTACTCGCGTTGATGACGACGGAGTTATCATGCTGATCTTCTCTACAATTCTTACCGAAGCGAAGCTCCGTGGCAGCACCGACGGTACTCAAGTTCTTCGGCATTTAATATTACTACTGATTTTAATTTGCATACATGAGACCCGCACACCCATTATTCACTCTGAGAATGTTATAATTTACTGCATAAATCGGGTCTATAATTTCCCGAGATTCGCTATGAATCTTTACTGATTCGACACGCGAAAAATTAAGTGAACCAGAAGGCTGTAAGGAACTCGTGTTTAAGCAAAACGAATGTAAGAAACAATCCGGGGATGTGACAAAATTGGTATGATAATAGCTTTGTACATCAACGAAATGAGGCTTTGCCCATTTAAACGAACTTAAATCGGTTCCGTTAATACTTATTTTTAGCTTGTTATCTACGGACGTCAGTGTACTTTCCATATTAGTATTGGCGCACGCTATGTACTTGACCGGATGATTAAACGTCAACTCTTGAACCAGTTCACCAGACGGAACACTCTTTTGCACCTGTGTTATGAGAATATCGTGAGCACGAGAAGCCATAATACCGCGCTCTTCCGTATCCAAGTAATAATAATTAGCGTAAGCATCCACGTTATAATTACCAGCTTGTGGACCCCAATAAATGCGTAATTCTACAGTACTGTACGGCAACGCCACGAGAGGAATGGCGGATTGAGGACCCTCACAAAAAAAGAAACGCAAAGGGTAAAAGTATGAGCGTGCAGATGCACCGGGGTGCACACCGTTAGAACTTTTGGATACATTTTGCGCATACATATCTACAGCTATATTCTCACTAAAATCATAATCTTGAACGTCTATAACCTGCCCGGCCACTAAAAGTTCCACCTTATCTATCACATCTCCCCAATCTTGGAGATCGATAGCTTGCGCGTTATCATCTATAGTGAAATAGGTGTATCCTAGAAGATCACCATTTCTTTCGAATTTGATAGATGACATGGAATTACCTTTCACAGCTCCTTGTATCGTCTGCTTTTCGACGGACTGTGAAAAGTTAGAATGCCTTTTGAATGTGGAAGTGAAAAATGATATTTCGGGCTCCCCAATTATATGCTCATCTTGTGCACCAATAGCTATAAGCTGTACTATCCCAGAAGACATACTTACTATTATAAAAGTATTTTTAAATTACGAGTATGTAACGCCCTGAATTTTATGCGAGGTTTTTCTTTTTACATGTGAACCTAAATATGAATACGCAGTCGACCACCGTCGCCGCTGTACCATCTTGTTTATCGATGTTAAATGTTAACCGGTCAAGTTTACGGATGGGATTATGATACGATTGTATGATGGGATAATCGTTTTTAAATAATACGAGTCGAGTTGACCCACCGACAGTAAGAGCGGTATGTTGACAAATAATCGTGCCAAAAACACCGTTTAAATGATTATCAGTCGAATCCCCCAAATCTTCTTTACCACGTTGAGAAAAATAACTTTTAAGTTCCTCTATACCAATATGTAAAGCTGTTTGTGTAGTTCCACCTGTTGAAGTTATGGTAGCTGCCATTATCTGAGCTTGAACAACATTTTCTAAAGGAGTTGGTAAAAAAGATGTAAAATCGGTTTTGTCAGAAACGCTGTGATCGATGGTATCAATAATCACGGTGTGAAACTCATATTCGTTCGAAGGCGTATCAAATTGTGGCGCTGTGATAAGAGCCATTTAATATACACGCAGAACTTTTTCTACTTAAAAATTTAAATTATTTTTTAACTAGAAATTTTTTTAAAAAATTATAAATGATAAATTATTTTTTTACTCTACAAACCTGTAACTGGACTGATCCTTGACAAGTTTTTGACTGTCACAGACACCACCGGTGCTACCAGAATAAGGACTGGTGTTCAGACAATCGGTCGTTTTGGGTAAGTCAAACATGGAACCTTGGCTCACGGTTTCGATCTTCACGGATTTGGGCTGATACATACTCTTAACAGGAGAGGTGAAAAGCATCGCGACCGCTGCGACGACGGTCACGATGAGAACGTACTTCAGAATTTGGCGGTCAACTAGGTTGAGTTTCATTTACTATGTACTGACATTTTTATTAAAGTGCGTTAAAGAGAAAAGATTAGTTTCAATATAGATACTAATGGACGGTGAAATTGTTATCGAGCGTAATGACAGCAACGTCATGAAATTAGACGACAATGAGCAAGCCATCTTAGATGAGATCAGCTTGGATTTCGCAAAACCACCGAGACCTCAGATGATGAATCGTTCCAGATTATCTCCTGAACCACAGCCCACGAAACGTGTAGCCTTTCAAGAGGATATAGATTCGTTCGCGAACCCCACGAAGACGAATGCACCCCCACCCCCTCAGAATGAACCACCCATAGATTACGGTGAATACGAAGATGAAACGCCTCAGATGGGTGGTGGGTTTGACTATGGTCCCGGTGAAGTAGAGGAGCAACCTTCTCCTGGGTACAAAACGGTAGACGAAGAGAAGGCGGATCTCGTGAACAAGCTTGGGCGATTAGAAAAGAAGGGGTTCGCAGTGAACAAGAGACTGAATGTGTATTCCCCCGTAGATGAGTTACGTACAGAAGTGAAACGGATAACGTACAGTATAGACGTAGATAAGTCTGTCAAGTTTTCTAGGAGAATGCTCATAGCATGTGTGACTGGTTTAGAGTTTATGAATAAGCGGTATAATCCATTCGAAATTCAACTCGAGGGTTGGTCTGAAAATGTGATGGAGAATGTCGATGACTATGACGAGGTATTCGAAGAGTTATACGTAAAATATCGAACTAAGATGCACGTCGCACCAGAGGTTAAGCTCATAATGATGCTCGGTGGTTCAGCTATGATGTTTCACTTAACAAATTCAATGTTCAAACAGGTCATGCCAAATATGAACGATGTGATGAAACAGAATCCAGGTCTTATGCAAAATATGATGAGCGCGGTTCAAAATACCGTGTCTAAATCTGACGCAGCCTCTTCCTCCGCCGCGGCTCCAGGGGAGCGCCGCGAGATGCAGGGACCTGGACTTAATATCTCGAGTCTCATGGGGAATATCATGATGCCTCCCGCACCACCCATGAGCACGACATCTCTCCAACCCCAGACATCTATAGACGAAGATGATGACATTTCCGATATAGTCTCCATACAGGGTGATGAGGATAATGGCGATGACGAGGTTAAGGAAGTTAAGATGCCCGCGGCCAAGGGTAGGAAGGGTCGTAAGAAGAAAGTTGAAATTAATTTGTAAACCTATATAAATGATAGGATACAGTCCGATTGACTTCGACGATCCGCTACCTATCCAGCGGGACCGTCAGAAGGAACCAGAGCGGGTAAAGTATAAAAAAATTGAGCCGACTGTCAGCGATGAAAACACAGAGTGTAATTTTGTAGTCATGTTTTTCATCGTGGGAGTCATCGCACTCGCTGCGATGGATGCGATTAAGAGGTAAGTATCACAACCGTACCACATGAATTATCTTCACATGTTACGTTTGATTTTCTAAATCCGAAACACGTTCTAATAAGGCATGGTACGCTTGTTCCATGACTAATATTCGTTCTTGTAAATTTGTTGTTTTTAATTTTTCGCGATCGAGATCGGTTTCTAGTACAGCGATCTTATCCTTTTCTGTTTGAAATTCTGTATTGATAGCCTTGGTTTGTAATTCCTCTTTTATAATACGCACATCTTCTTTTGTAGTTTGAAGGCCCGTTTTTGTGGTTTGTAATTGAGCATCCACTTTTTGAAGACCTGCCGTGGTTAGTACGGACAATCCGGTGTAATCGACTGATAATGGAGATTGTGTTTCTATCGGTGTTGTGTATTTTAAAGTATATTTTTTCTGATCTTTGGGGTTTAAATTTGCGTATACTTCGGAATTAATCCTGGTTTCATCTTGTTCATCGTTATTAGGTTCATAGCGTGTATAAAATGGTACACATTTATCTTGATCGATCGAATCTAATTGATCATATTCATCGGATGAGATATCGGTTTCTATTATTTTTGTTTCTTCACCGCTTACGAGAAATGCGAGTTCTGGTATTTTACGAACATCTTGGGCGATAAAACCAAATTCTAATGAATATTTATGTTTATCTTTTACGTTTTCCCATTCTTCGTCGGTAGGCATCCATGTACCTATCTTTTCGGGTGTCTCGGTAATTTTTTCATATCTTTGTGGTTTGAGTTGATTAATTAACGCGAGAGGGTCTGTGATATCAGATTCGTTATACTTAATTCTATCATCGGAGGACGAGTTGATAGACGTACAGTATATCCTTCCATTGACAGCGAACCTGTCAGCGGCTCCGACGGGGGCATATCCAACTCCAATCTTACCGTCATCGAAGATTGACATAGCTTGCAACCCTACCCCCGCCGCGGTATAAACTTGGAAGGCGATCTTTCGACCGTACCCACCGGCTAACCGCGTATTTCCTCCGCTACCCACAGTAAGTGTTTTAAACCATTGATAGTATCCCAAAACCGGATCAAAATCACCAGTTCTGAGTAAAATGCCTTGCGCGCCAATCTTCACACCATCAGTTATCTCCGCGATTCCGTGGCACGTGAGTCTCGTGTTTGGCGCCCCCTCCCTAGATAATTCTAATGCATTGGGTGCCTGGGTCTGAACGCCCCATGTAATGTATAATCTAAAATTAGCCAATTGAGCCGTTACCAATGGATAATGTTCGGCAAAAAGTCTTACTCTAGTTCCATGATTCCAATATACAGTCTGACCGGGGGCCGTAATAGAGTTACTATCTAATGCGTGGGGACCACTTCCATCGTAGTACATGGCTGTGTTGGTATCCGAGGGTACTATTGGACCGTCGTTTGCTGAACCAGTTGTATTCGATGATGATCCACCCGGTAATTGAATCACGATATGATGCCAACTATCATCTATTTGCCAATCATTATAGGTTCCAGTGTTTCCATCATATTTATGCGGTTTGAATGCAAAACCGTAGGGTGTTGTATTTGTTACCGAATACATATAATCTCTCCAATTTATCCATATCCAAAATCCAGGACGATTTGATGCGGTACCACCCCATCGCAACGCACCCCACGCACTCTCACCCCAAGTACATAAAACCCGTTCTGTAGCCCATACGATACCGGCGGTACCACTTATCCATTGACCATTTGTTCCATTCCCACTCGTATTAATTCTATATATACCCTGAGAATTACTCGAATATGAGTTCCGCGCGTCGTACGGCACCCTGAACCAGAAAGATATACCTGTTCTCTGGTTGCTATTATTACTTCCCTGTGCGAGTATACATTCCATATACCCTTCTCGAGCGTCGTACGCAGTGGACCCTTGCGCATAAGTCATATCTTGAACCCCGAATGAACCTTCTTGTGAATAATGAAATAAATTTTTGTGTAATGTGCAATAATCGGTTCGTAATTTTGTTTGTGAATCGCCTCTCGACGTATAGAAATCTTCCAAATAAAATTTAAATGGAACGGATGAAACATCTAAATTATCGCCGTTAGCCGAGTTTATGTGTAATCCAGCGGGTTCACGACCCCATCCGGCGACGTTGTGATTCCATGCACCGCCAGCGATACTTAAACGAGTTCGTATTAAAGCATCTCCACGAACATCTAACTTTGCATTTCCGTAAAATGTACCTGGATCCACTCCTGGATTGGGTTCTATTTGACCGATCATGAGGTCAGAAGGGTTATTATAATCGGGGAACCCGGATAAGTACGGCCAAACGTAACCAGGGTAATATTCACGGTAAGCGCGGAATATAATACTTGGACGTCTATAGGTTGGATTTATGACAACGTTTCCTCTTGAATCTACACCAAAACTCGACGTATCTCGGTCGTATTTATCAAATTCAAAATTTTCGTACCAATCACTTAAACCAGTCCACGACGTAGTTGGTGCATCGGTAGCCGTTGTTGACTGGCCATATGAAATACCGGAAGCTCCTATTTCCTTTCTTCTGATCACAGACCCCCCTATGGTAGTGGGAGCCGTTCCCACTAAAAATTCTTGAGTTACAGCTCGAATCGCATCTATACCCTGTTGTTGTGAAAGTTTACTTAATAACATTTCAGTTCGTCCGAGAAACATGAAACTTTCACTGTCATCGTATGAATCGTATACCCTATTTTCAATAGATGTGAGTTCGTATACAGCATCACCATAAAATCCACCAAATTCTATGACTTTACTTCCTTTCGTGTTTGTAGAATTACCATCCGCTTCGTTCGCGCCCACGTAGTATTTGTTTGCCGCGACGTATCCTTCGAATAAACTATTTCCTATAAAATTCTGTGTTAACGTCACGTGTTGTGTGAATACATTACCGTATAACGGCGACGTAATAAAAACGTGTTTACCGTTAGTTAGTGCGACGTTTACACTATCGAAAGCGTTTCGCGATAAATATGGTCCGCTATTCGGAAATGAACTCCCGTTTAAATAAATAGTAGGTGTAGCTTCCCACCATTTATCGTTGTTCCATTCTAATATAGAAACTTTACTTGTATCTATACGATATCCGGGTGTTAAATAATGAGTACTCAACAATTGACCTTTGGTTGATATAGCTAAACGATTCCCCGTATAATCTAAAGAAATACTGTGACCGTATTCATCTCGCCGCTGATCACCGTATAATGTTGATTGATTGACCCACGCTCCGGATAGAGTGTCGTATGAATACGTATCGACGGCACCACTTTGTGCAGAATTGCCGAGAGTTTTATTAACTCCTGGTTGACCGGGTGAAGATATAACCAACCGTAACGAATCAGTATATGAACTGGTCGCATCGGATTTACATAAGGCTACTTTCCATCCAGATCGAGACCAACCCCAACTTTGATTTCGCGTCGTCAAATTATGTTCCGCGAGAGTCCAAACTTCGTTTCCGCGTATAACCTGTCCCAATTGTGTACCATATCCTTGCCACGTAGAATGTGTTCCGCGTGTAAATACACGAGTAAATCCGGGGAGACCGTTTGGGTCGTATGTTGTGTTATTTGTCACACTACCCGCATAATTACCACCGGATGGTAAATAATTATACTGTCTATAGAGATAGTATAATCCACTGGGTATAGTATTTTCCCAAGTATTTGAAATACCCACGTTTGTTCCCACAAATGACGGAGGAGTGGTGGTAGTAGTGGTGATGGTAGTAGCGTCTACATTATCAAACACACCGATCTCGCCATATGGATACCAGGGTGATTTTGGTGCACCCACCGCAAAGCGATTCCCGTCAGAGGACAAGGCGAGACTCGCTCCCCAGTCATTAGTGGTAGAAGAGTACCCAGGAGTCGCTTGTTGAAACAGGTCCCATGAGTTTGTACTAGTATTCCAGTTATATAAATAGGCGGGATTGTCACTACTACCACCGTCCACATGCCCTATCGCTAACCGCGTTCCGTCCGAGGATAAAGCTACCGTACTCATTTTTTTGGAATTGGTGCCATTAATGTCTTGGCCTATCTTATCCCAACCAATAGGCCCATTTGCGTTCGCCACCGTTTTAGCAGCGTTGTACTGATAAACACGTACTTGACCTGCGCTGGAAATCCCGTTGTAATCTACACCTTCGGCACCGACCGCTATACGTACACCATTCGCGTCCATAGCCACACATGAACCGAAATAGTCGTTGGTAGATACACCGTCTATATCACCACCTAGCTGCGACCATGAGTTATTACTTTCTTCATACACACGCACATGACCGAGGCGCACGTCGATCCCGGCGGCAGGGCCATCGTTTCCATAAGCGCCGATCGCCACACGCCGACCATTGTCCGACATACATACCTGACGTCCAATCCCTACAGGAATACCACCAGAATAGTCATACGCAGCCTCGCCATCGATGTCTAAGCCCACCTGCGTCCATGTTCCGGCGTTGTCATAGAACACCCGCACGTGGCCGGCGGAGGAGCCGTTGCCGTCGTTATAGGGAGCACCAATCGCAATACGCGTACCGTCCGCGGATATCGCTACATTATCACCGAATCTATCATCTATGTTCTCACCGTAGAGTGTTTGACCTACCTGTGCCCATGCATTTGTAGAATAATTCCATTCGTATACCCGTGCGGCACCGGTTCTATACCCGCCCTGGCTAGGATCAGTTGTGTATCGACCACCAGCAATCCACTTCGTACCGTCTCTAGATAAAGCTACAGAATATCCATATTGATCATTTGTAGTACCAAAAATAGTTGATCCTTTTATGGACCACGAGGATCCATTCCAATCATGTACTTCGACCAACCCCCTTTGTCCACCACCACTTGATGACGTACTATAGGGGGTGCCACTCACTATACGATTTCCGTCTCCGGATATACTTATAGAAAATCCAAACCAAACCGCGTACGATTGTGATGCGACAATGTCTCGACCACTTTGAGGACTACCAAAACTGGCTGGTACGGTGGTCGTAGTCGTAGTCGTAGTTGCAGTTGTGTTAGTCTGTGCAGTTGTTTGATTAATGTGTGCTATTTCTTGTGACCCCGGTGCACCGACCGCAAAGTGTTCACCGTTGAGTGACATTGATACTGAGTGACCGTATCGAGATAGATTATTATTCATAGTAATATTCTGAGTTGCGTCATATGGAACTAATACATCTACATCGACCGATGTATTGGAGAACGTCTGTGACCATACACAATTTATAGAATCGTATTCGTATACAAAAACTGATGTACCACCAGTTACAGAACCTGGGGCACCTATACATATAGTATCACCAGATTCCTGTGCTATACTCACAGAACTTCCAAATTCTACACCGGATGTTGTACTACCCGTTAGTACATTACTGTAATAAGACCATGAGCCCGTAGACGTATCTTTGTCATATACATAAACTTTGTTATCACCTGGTGACCCCACGGCCAATCTATCACCGTCCCAGTTCATACTTAAAGCGTAACCAAATTCTGATGAAGTTGTTCCTGGGTTAGATAAAACGGTAGGACTCGACCATGTATTTGATAATTTAACGTATTCGTAAACCCGTACCTCGTTTAATCTATCGGGTCGACCTATGGCGATTGTAGTATCATCGAAATCACATACTATAGGAACATCATCTTTTGGACCTACTCGTTGTCTGTTTTCATGTTCAGTATTTGACCAAGCTGGATTGTAAAAATATCCATATTGATCAAATTCTATAATTGGCCTGTCTCGTTTACCTTCAAAGTGGTAATAGAACGGCCCACCAGGTAAAATGGTACTGCTCATTTAAATATATGTAGAATTAAATAGTGAGATTTTGACTCTGTCGTACCGCAGTAACTTCTACTGTTTTAACGAGTAATTGTGTAGTCGTAAGACTGAAGGTTTTAATTTCGTCTGTAACCGTTAAATTTCTGGTTATATTTACATTTCCAGTTACGACGAGCTTAGCATCATTTGTATCACTGATGTTAACATTTGAACCAATTTGTAAGTCGGTTGTCGGTGTACTCGTATTAATACCCACATTTCCTGCGCTGTAGTGTATTACATTATTGACACCTGTTTCCGTCCACACCCCAGTCGAACTTCCACTTCCAGTAAGATCGGTTCCCCACACGGGTTTAGATCCATCACTTTTTAAAACTTGCCCCGAGGAACCTATGGGGAGTTTTTCTAGTGTACATCCACAACTCACTGTATTTGCGTACAAAATATCTCCTTGTGTATACGGTGTGGGTAATCCACTCGTACTTGACATATCTACCCATTCCGGTCCAACGCCATTACTTTGTAAAACGTATCCAGATTGACCTATGTTCAATTTGGTTAAAGTATCAGTAGCATTCGCGTATATGATATCACCCACATTAGATGTTTCTATATTAGAAATTCTAGATGAATTATCACTCAGATTAGTTATTATGGACGTTAAATCAGTGGCAAGTGCGATACCTGTAAGATTTACGCCAGAGCCGTAAAATGTGTCGGCAGTTACATTACCAGTTACCAGTACATTTCCACTCGCTGTTAAAGATGTTACGGTATTCAAAAATTGCGTCGTGACAGTGGTCGTAGGAGCGTTAGTCGTAACCTGTTGCAGAGTACCAACCTGCCCCGAAGCTCCCGATACACCTTGCCAACCAACTTCACCCGGGGATAATATAGTAAGAACATGCCCCGTTGTTTGTCCTATGGATACGTTCGCGGCTTCAGCACTTACATTCGCATATATCATGTCACCGTGTGCAGTGAGAATGGAACTTAAATCCGCGCCACCACCACCACTTCCGGTGTATTTTTGTGTGGATCGTCCGACTGAACAACGTCCCATTCTTATAGTTGTACGAGACATTTTCCCGAGGATAAATTATTCGTTTTTTCTTCTTTCTGGTTTGGAATTTTAAATCCACCCTGTTTATAAATCTTGAGTCGTTTATTGTACATCGCAAAAAATACCGACCATTGATCTACTATATCGTATATACGCGGATTGTTCTTTTTACCTACCGTTTCGCGCATGATACGACCTATACTCTGAACAATATCTGATTTAGGGGTTGCGAGAATGACCGTATCAAGACTGGGTATATCGAGTCCTTCATGCGCTTGACTAAACGTCGCGAATATGATTTGCTTTTTACTGGATTCGGTTAAATCTACTTCTTTCATTCCACCCATGTATAAACCCGAACGATCCTTAAATCTTTGGTGTAAATATTCACAGTGAAATCGACGATCACTTAAAACTAACACTTGTCGAGTTGGAAATTTGTCCAAAATTGTTTGAATCGTACACTTTATGAGCGCGTTTCTATCAGGCATTTCAGTGAGTTCCGTGATCATAGTCGCTAAAGAAAGTTTGCCGTATCGAGTGCACGGCGGTGGATCTCTGAATCGGTCACATGTAAAGTCTAGGGGGAACATATCGACTTGGTGTTGATTTTCTCGTTCAACCGCAAAAAAAGTGGGACCCATGAACCAATGTAAAACTTTTGTGAGACCATCCTTTCTATTCGGTGTGGCCGAAAGTCCGTATACGTGTTTAGGACACAATTTAAATAAAGATTGCGAAAAAACTTTGGCACATATATGATGAGCCTCATCGACGATGAGAGTACCTATACTATCAAAATCTTCGAATGAATATTCTTTTAGTGAAAGAGATTGAAGCATCGCGATCACAAAATCGCAGTGTACTTCTTTCTTATTTTGTTGGACTATACCTATAGTCGCCCCGGGACAAAATTGTTGTATACGTTCTTTCCACTGATTCGCTAAAAATTCCTTATGAACGACAATCATTGTTCGTAACCCCAGTTTACATGCTATGGCCAAGGATACGGTCGTTTTCCCGAAGCCGCAAGGCAATGAAAGAATCCCGTGGCCAGCTTCGATAGCTTTTCTGAGCGCTTCATTTTGGAAAGTTTTATCTCGTAGTTTTCCTTTAAACGAAACATTTATCTTACACGGTTCTGGTCTTGTATCTTTAGTTGCTTTTCCAAAATTTTCTTCGCCGTAAAATCTCGGTACGCATAATCCAGATTTTGCTTTTCTAAACACCTTAAACGGTGGGGGTGCTACACCAAAATCTGCATTAACTATTGGGCGTACCGTTAACGCGCTTTTTATCTCTTTAGTCTCACCGATTATGTAACCGGATCTGGTGAGACTCATCTATCAATTAGTTGTCTATAAGCTTTATATACTTCAACTTCCACGTGTATCCACTATAATCACCGGTGTTCCACACACCCATGTAATCGACATCTATATCCACGAAGTCGCCTTGTTTCAAAGATTGTACAGGCGCACCTTCAAATTTACAACTCACACGATTATATCTGAACGGAACTTTAACCGTGAGAATGTTTCCGTACAGGGGATTATCTACGTTTTTACCTTTAACAAAATACTCAGAAAAGGACTGTTTGCGCCTGACTATCTTATAAAAGTCATCATCTATGATAAATCGAATATACTTTTTATCGTTATGATCATACATGGATTGATGAACTTTACAACGTGTTTTCATATGTACTATCAGTACCCAAACCTATAAATAAAATTATTTAGGTTTCCACTTCATGAACATCGGTAAAAGGAAAAGTCCTCCTAATAATATAACAAAATCAATCATGAGAACCTTTTTGCGTATTTCCGGACACCAATTTTTGAAATCGTTAATTTGTTTCGAATCTTGAGGTTTGGCCCAATGATAAAACATAGCTAAATACGTTGGACCCATGTTCCGCCTACAGTCGTACCAATGATCATAGTACGCTAAAAGTATATAAGGGAAATACAACAGGGCTAAGAGTATCCATTTATTTTTCTTAGGTAAGAACCAATACCCACTGGCTAAACCAACCGTGAACCATATACATTTCCAGTTTACAGATGGTTTTGCGTCGTAACACGGTTTATCTTTTTTATCAATCTCCATTTTAAAATATATAAAGAAAATATTTTTTTTAAAAAAATGTAAAAGATATTTTTTAAAAAAATTTAAAGGATAAAAATTGTTTATATTAAATAGGAATGGCAATATGCTTAGGAATAAATGTGCCGGGTCCAACTTCCAGGAAGATAAAAACATGGAAGTTTGCTGGTAAATTTCTATGGAAAAATGCCACTGTACAAAATAAAACAGAGCTTGGACGATGGACGAAGAATGAACTTCTTGATCTCGGACCAACATTTGTAAAATTAGGGCAAATCGCTTCGACGAGAGCGGATCTGTATCCACCAGAATTTACAAAAGAACTGGAATCACTGCAAGATGATGTTCCTCCCGTGGAAATTGATGTAGATGTAAAATATGATATTTTTAAAGAATTTGACCCTGTACCATTTAAATCCGCGAGTATAGGCCAGGTCCACATGGCCGTACTCCAAAACGGTCAAAAAGTTGTTGTAAAAGTAAAACGCCCTGGAATCCTGAGTCTCATGAAAGAGGATACAGATACTATACGGGGTATAGTGTATTTTTTAGAGCGTATTGGTATCGATACGGGAAATAGCTCAGGTTTAGTTCTAGATGAATCTATAGAGTATCTCTTAGGCGAGGCGGATTATAAGCAGGAGATTAACAATGCTATAAAATTTAGGAAAAGTATGAAAGATGTCGACTGGGTGAAAGTTCCGAGAATGTATAAAAAATATTCAAACGATGAAATGATCGTCATGGAATATGTACCATCAGTTAAACTCACCGAGATTACAGATAAGAGGGTGAATAAGAAGAAGATATGCGAAGCCCTCATAAACGCATACGTAATTCAAACCATGGATAATGGTCTATTTCATGCCGACCCACATCCGGGTAACTTGGGGTTTTCGTCAAAAGGGAAGCTTGTATTTTATGATTTTGGATTACTCGTACCACTGTCAGAAGAATTAAGAGATGGATTCACAAAACTTTTTGGATTTATAGTTACCCGCGATACCGCGGGTGTAGTTGACACATTGGTGAAATTGGGTGTTATTGTTCCAACTTCTACCGATGTTTCGGATATTGAATTATTTTTTGAAAACATCTTAGGGTATTTAGAGACCCTAGATGGTTCTGGAATCGTAAACGATGATCTCGCCGCACAACTCGCGATTGAAAAACCATTCGTCGTGCCGAGTAGTTTCGTGTACCTCGCAAAAGCCTTTTCGACTATAGAGGGTATATGTTTGAAACTGGATCCAGACTTTAACTATTTCACATATTTGGAGCCCCTGATCCAACAACAGATAATAGAATCCGTGGATGTTGGTGATATATTCATGAAAACGACAGAGATTCCTGGGACGATAGGTAAAATAAGTACGGCCGTATCGGGTCTTCAAAAATCAAGGGGGTCTATGAAACGTACTATGATCAAAACGAGACAGGAAATTAAGATCGTCCAATACAGCGTGGTGTGCGCTCTATTGGCTGAGAAATTTGGGGACAACCCACCTTTAGCTATGTTTTTTGTTTTGTGTACCTTGTGGTTTACTTTTCGTAAAAATCAATAGATTTCTTACCATTCTTCTTGGGCTTATCGGCTTTTTTAATCAGCCTGTTATGTTCATCGAAGTATCCCTTCATACGATGCTGTTCATCACGGAGAATATCAGAGACCTTCTCCTTGATCTTGTCCACGTCAGTATCACGTTCCTTTTGGATCTTCTTACTAAGCTTCTTGAACCCCTTATTTTTCTTGTCAGCGGCGAATACGGTCATTGTATTTGTTATGGCGAGCATTTACTTTGTATCGACATTTAAATTTAAACGTTTTAACTTTTCCTCAAATTCCCTGCGCTCCCCGGGGGATTTAATGATCTCTCCATGTTTAAGAGCCCTGATTTCTGGACCAGTTAATTGAATTGCGTCTACCCTGAAATCTTTAAACGCCCTCATGGTGATGGGTACGAGAGGCTCTATGAGATCGTATATAGCTCGCGCGTAATCCTGGATCTCTTTCTGTGCATGGGAATCCATTCGAAGGTGGAGATAATGCATGAGATTATGAAGGTTAATCTTCCAATAGAACTCTGTGTACGTCGATTGAGGAAGATTTCCCCTGGCCTGCTCCCGACAGCATCCATCTTCCAGAAGTTTCTCATAAATATCGAACGAATTTTCCAGATGCGAATGCATACCATTTTGATCAATGTCCACCACACCTTCCGACCCCTGATGGTTTATCTCTGACTGACCCCTAAGTTCGGAAGGTTCGTAATATTCTTTCGGAACAATTGAATACCTGGCGGACATCTCATTCACACTCGCGGTACGATGGCGAAGATGTTGGCGTGCGATATAAATGGGCATCTTAATATGAAACTTGAACTCGACCATCTCAAACGGGGTCGTGTGCCAATGGCGGAGTAAATATCGTAAAAGTCCCGTGTCTCCTCGAGAAGTTTTCGTTCCGTCTCCATACGATACCCGTGCGGCTTGTACGATTGAATTATCAAGATTTTCTCTGGGCATATGGTCGACGAGTCTTACAAACCCATGGTCGAGTACGTTTACTTGCATTTTGAATTATCAAAGGGTCATTTCTTTAATCAGATCATCTATGCATCGATAATACCTTTTGAGATCTTTCATGAATCTTTTATTATTCTCTAGACATTCACACTCGGGACTATTTTTATATATGTACGCGAGGTTACATTTGGAATATTTAGTACGCTTTTGATTTTCGTTAGGTTTTCTGGGAACAAGTTTCTTCACAATCTTTTCCTTTTTCTTGGGCTCTACCCGCTTCGTGAAACTTATAGCTTGCATGACAGTATCAGCTAAATCGTCCTTCTTCTTAGACTTCATAAATGTTTCTATCCAATGTTTATTCGTATCATCTCTGCGTAAAAATGCTTCACATCTTTCTATGGATACCTTTTTACGTTTCGTATACTGCGCCTTTCCCGGGCCTACTACATCAGGAATTTTAAACTTCGCATCGTATATGATCGTCTCAGATTTTGGAGCTTTTATGACGAAATATGCGTGTAAAAAGTGTTCGACCATTTTCATTTTTTTATTACGATCGGGTTGTTTTTCGATCAAAATGATATCCGAATCTAAAATCCATGGTCTTTCATCTAAATGCTTTCTTAACGAAACGTATATACCATCTCTATGCTCGGGTGGTACCCCGGAAACGTCCCATTGAACGACGAGATTAGATGTTTCGTTAAATTGACACATAGCTAAATTCCTGATTCCAACATCTATACTGAGAATCATTTAATATAAAGAAAGAATACCCTTTTAAATACTTTTATCGAACCATGTTCATTACAACTATTAATAAAGTGATAGCCATCAAAATACCTGCTATGTAATACATGTAGATAGTGTAATCTGGATTTTCGCCATCGTCATCGTCGGGGTTTTCATCATCCGGATCTTGGTCCTTCTTAAATTTCTCGTCTTCTTCGGCGAAAAAGTTAAAACATTTAACCTTACAATACTCATAACAATCTTTCGTGTCAGCTGTACAAAACGGTTGTTCTTCGTAAATTTCTAAATTTGGGAACTCGGTTCTCGCGCTTTCGAGGGTTCTATACTCCAACTCTTCTTTTGGTATGTTACCGTAATAGTAATCTTGATAATTTGATGGGAGACATAAACTAACACAACCTTTTGTTTCTTCACTTTTATCTTCAAAATCATCATCGCCCATGAATAGTCCTGCGAGAAGACCACCTAAAGCTACGAGAGCCATGATCGCGTCATTCTTAATACCACCCTTATTTTTAGCTTCCGCATCAGCGTCAGCGTCTTTCTTCTTTTTAGCTTCCGCATCAGCGTCAGCGTCTTTCTTCTTTTTAGCTTCTACGTCCTTCTGTTTACGCTTAGCTTTCGCGTCTTTACCACCCTTTTTAAGAGATGCCTGGTCAGCTTGCTTTTTCAAAGAACTCGCGTCATCGATCTTTTTTGAGATTTTGCCACCAACTTCATCCGCGTTTTTTACCGATTTAGAGGCTAAATCATCCGCCTGCTTCGCAACAACGTTCGCGCTACCCGCTTGTTTAGATACTTTTGTCGCACTATCTATATTTTTACCGAGTTTAGCTTCTGTCGTTTTTGTAATTTTAAAACTTCCGTCTGGAAGTTTAAAACTACCGTTAGCCTTTTTTACAGCGGTAACGGGAATATCAGTTCCATCACTGAACTTAAATCTACCATCCACTTTCTTCGTACCTGGCGGAAGTTTTCCGCCGTCGGCTAACTTAAACGAACCATCACTCATCTTAAACGTTCCATCTAGGTTTTTGGTAGACCCATCAGGAAATTTTATGGATCCATCCGGTAATTTGAACGTGTTATTCGGTAATCTTTTGGATCCTTTGGGTAATACGACACCATCACCCAATCGTATAAAACCGTCTGGTGCTTTAAAAGCGCCACCACCATACCTTGTTGAACCAGCTGGGATATCAATTTTTCCCACCAAAGATAAATTACTACTACCCCTGGCGAGTGCTGAAGCCATGATGTGGTATTATTATATTACTTATAAAATAATGAGAGTTCGTCTCAGAAGAAGTCCGAATCCTGAGAAGAAATTTAGAATTACGTTTGTTGATGGTGGGTCAAAAGTTGATTTCGGTGGTAGGGGGTATTCGGATTTTACTAAGCATAAGGATGTTTCGCGTATGCGTCGATACCTTGCCAGGCATGGACGAATGGGTGAAACATGGACAAAAGGTGGGGTAAAAACCGCTGGATTTTGGTCCAGATGGTTACTATGGTCTAAACCATCGTTAGAGGAAGCTAAAAAATTTATATCGAAACGTTTCGGGTTAGTATTCGTTTAATGTAGTTTTCATAGATTCTATGTAGTCTAACGTTCGTTCATATGATGATACACTTTCATTATATTCGGTAGTCGTTTTATTTTTATAAAAGTTTGCTAGTTCGGCAGCCTCTTCGGCGTCTGCCTGATATTTTTTCATTTGCATGATAGCGTCGTCTATTAATTTTACGTATCGTTCACTTGTATTAAAGTCCGTTTCAGGTTTTTTGATGTACTCGGTCGCATCTAGTATTTTTAGGTTTAGCTCGTTTATTTTATCGTTCGAATAAGTCACTTTTAGTGCATTTTGTTCGGATACTTTAGCGTATACCTGTGCATTATTCTTTGATTTGACAGACATATTAGCATACTTAACTGCATTCGCGAGAGTGCGTGTTGAATCAGCTTCTATCTCGTTCATTCTGGTATAGTATAATATATTAAGCTACCGTGTTTATCGATGTTTTATTCGCCTTTTCTTTCAAACCTCTCCGTCTCATATTAGCTTTTATCTGATTCATCAAAGCTGCACTCGGCTTCTTGGGTGGAGGAGGGGGTGGTTTCTTGGGCATCTCAAATATAGTTTGAGGTTTCGTGAATACGGTTCCTTTATTAGTGGACCTGATCATGATAGGTGTCTTATATTTAGTGAGTACGTTTAGAACACTTTTACACATTTTGACAGTCTTTTTAGTTTCTCGAATCTTGTTCTTAAACAATCCATCGTCGAGTTTTTCCATTTCTTTCTTGAGTGCTTTATCTGTTTTAGTTACACGTTTACCCTTTACATTTTTAGTCAAACGTAAACCCTTTTTACGCGCTTTATCTTTGATGACAGACGCCATTTATATATACTCACATTTAAAAAAAGTTATCGGTTCTATATAATTTTGCCTGAAACGATGCATCTTTACCAAGTACGTTAACATCTTCGTTACCGTATATCTCCCCACAACCTATATCACCCATACAATCCCTGTCACCGAGAGAAACAGGGAGAGAGTAAACCTGATCACCCGGAGTAGACGTGTAATAGTGGTAGCGGTCTCTTCGCCCCCTGACTTCTTTCCCGTATAAGGGTAAAGTTTCATTATTGTCACCCAAAAGAACCCCCATTTGCTGGACATGTCCCGGTTTGTAGTGTTTTATGGGTGGTTTTCTGAATTCGGGTTCCCTGTGAACTTCGTAGGGAATTCTCACTGGAACTGAGACTGGAACCTCTACAACTTCGGTGGGTTTAGACATGAGAAATCCTATGACTACTATCAGCAGTACAATGATTACAAATGCGAGTGAATTTTTTGTTCGTTGCTTCATTTATATAAATGAGGAAATTTATCTCAACATACTATAAGTCATGGACAAAAAGAAAAAAGGTGGACCTAAAGTTTGGTCACGTCAACAAGAGAGAATTTTACAGAAATGGGGTGAAGCCGCTGCGTGCTATAGGTATATGCATAATCAAGCCTTTTTAACATATAAGAAATCGAGTATGCGTTTTACTATACCAGTCATTGTTTTGTCTACAGTCACGGGTACCGCAAATTTTGCGCAAAGTTCTTTTCCACCGTCTATGCGATCATCCGCACCAGCTTTAATAGGTTTCTTAAATTTAATTGCGGGGTTAATAGCCACTATTATGCAATTTCTCAAAATTAACGAATTGATGGAGGGTCACAGGGTTAGTTCCATACAATACGGTAAATTATCAAGAACTATACGTTTAGAACTTTCACTTCCCTTGGGAGAACGTAATCAGGACGGTAAAGCTGTCATAGAGGCTGCACGGGCGGAGTATGATCGTTTAATAGAACAATCCCCGTCGATACCGTACGAGATTCTGATGTCATTCGACAAGGCCTTCCCATCTGGGAAGAAATACCCGTTCAACAGACCAGAGATTATGGAAGTTCATCCCATAAATACGTTTATATCTGAAGAGCAATTCATACAAGAATTGAATAAAGATTTCCGATCAATTCGCGAAGACGTATACGCTGACGACGAGGAACTCGAAGTTGAGGTTGAAAGCGTTAGAGAATTTGACTCAGACGACGAGTTAAGTAAGCAAGCATGATAAATAAAATTATATTAAAGATTACGAAACACATGAAATAAGGATATACCTTCTTCTTTAAAGGATCAACCACCTTTGTTCTGAGTGTATCATTTTCCAAAAAAATATCTAAAGCTTGTTCAGTGAGATCATCTGACATGGACGCTTTTGTTAAAATACTCCCACAAAAAAAAGAGAGACCACAAACGCTTCATCAGAAGGAAATCGACGAATTGGAAAGGTGTATAAAAGATGGTGAAAATGTATTTGTGTGTGGGTCGTCTGGATCCGGAAAAACTTTTATAGTGAACCAAGTTTTAGATAAAACAAACAGTTTGGAACTTCATAGCGACTTTTTTCAAAAAAAGCATTCGTATATCGACTTTTTAGGGGACACGAGTATATCTATAATCATAGACGGCTATGATCAAAATACGTACGGACATAAACATTTAATAGATAAAATCTCCGCGGAAAATTTTAAAATAACCAAGGGATCTGTCGTAGTTATATCGAATTCTATACATATCATTCCAAATTTTAAACTTTTGATTGTACCGAGAAGAAGTGCGGATGAGATTTCGTCTCTCGAAAGTAATAACGAGAGAGCTTACGTGGCTGCGGAGAAATGTTGTGGTAATATACGAAACTTTTATCATTATTTGGATTATTCGGATTTAAAGGATGAATTTAAATCGTCCAAAGATATCATCATAGACATATTATGTAAACCCACAAAGTTTGATAATTCTCAAACTGTACATGAACATGGTCATGTTAGAGATGTTATCAACGGTAATTATCTAAATTCGGAGGGTTGTGACATGGTAAAAATATCCGAATCATTATCGTTGGCGGATGTATTAGATGTTGAGATGTATAAGGGTGACTGGCACACGATGCCGTATTATATATGCGCTGGCATATCTGTTCCTAAGTATTACATGGGGAAACTGTTAAACCCGGGTGACATAAAACCCGGTAGTACCTGGACGAAGTATGGTAATTATAAGATGAGATACCAAAAAATTAAAAATATTCGTGAAAGAAGTGGTAATCGATTAAGTACGGAAGAGTTACAAGTGATTAAGTTGTACGCTATTAAAGGTGATTTCTCGAGAGCTTTATCTTATAATATCGAACCATCTGATTTTGACGTAATCAACCATCTTTCTCTTCATAACAAACTTAAATCAAACGATATCATCAAACTTAAAAAGAAGATGCGAGCTATAACAAATGAGCTCTGACACCGACGTTGAGCAAGAAGAGTACGAGTGTGTTCGTGTGGTAGGTTCTGAAATTTATTATTATGGGGATATAGATCGTGAAAGTATCCTAGAATTCATTGAAACATATAAAAAATTGGAGATTGATCTCCTCAAAAAATCTATTGAATTTCCCGGATATTCTCCTATCATTCGTGTACATATCTGTAGTGATGGTGGAGACGTGTTTGCGGGTATGAGCGCTATGGATACTCTCAAACAGTCTAGGGTAAAGATTGAAACCATCGCTGAAGGTACTTGTTGTAGTGCGGCAACGTTTATGTTACTCGGCGGTTCTCGGCGCCTTATGGGTAAACACGCACACGTCCTCATTCATCAGATATCTTCTGGTGGATTCTTTGGAAAGTATCGGGATCTCAAGGATGAGATGAGTACGTGTAAGAAACTCATGAAATCTCTCAAGAAATTGTATAAAACCGAGACTAAAATCCCTAAGAGCAAGTTCAAAGAACTCATGTCACGAGATGTATACCTGGATTCTAGTGAGTGTCTCACGTACGGGATCGTTCACGCGATTGCTTAATATCAACGCTACGCTTGAACATGAGTATTACACTGAAGATTATCACAATAATGCTCAATGTATTTAAATTGAACGGGATGTTCGTAATCGGAGGAGGCCTAAGTCGTTCCATTTTTTCGTAATTTACAACTTTTAAAGAAGACATCTAATTAAAGTTGAGAAATTATTTACCTATAATGGAACGCCTTATCAAACAAGACAAGCATAACCGTGAGCGTTACGTCGACATCAAGGTTGAAGACTTGAAAAATGGAACTGCGGATATCGTGAAGGTTTCTGGTATTGTTGGGAGTGACAAGTTTTCTGTGTCACGAACCAACGTCAAGACTGGACATGAAAAGGCTCTCAAGAGAGCCCAAACCATGTGGAATAATGAGCATACCAAATGCACCCAAGTGTTACCAATGCTCGCAAACAAATGGGAAGATCGTCAGAAATACATCTCTGAGCCGTTTTACGTTCAACCCAAACTTGATGGTATTCGTCTACTCGTCTCTAAGGATGGGGGTATCTCAAGAACTGGGAAGATCATCCCCGGAACTGAGATTCTTGGTAAGGGGCTCAAGGTTGGTCAATACGTTGACGGTGAAGCCTTTGACCCTAACCTCAACTTTGAGGAACTTACGAGTACTTTCAAGACTAACCCTCTGAAGCTCAAGTTCCACGTGTTCGATTTCTTTGATCTCAAGGCTGAAGCCCTTGCCAGAGATAAGATGACCTTCGAGCAACGCTGGGAGTATGTCAAGGATTCTATCTACAATCCTTATTACGAATATGTCAAAACGACGCTCGTAAAATCCAAGAAGGATCTTCCTCTCATGCATCAGAAGCATGTTGAAGAAGGACATGAAGGCACCATGATCCGTGACCGCTTCAGTGTCTATGAGGTTGGTCAACGAAGCAACTACCTCCTAAAGCATAAGGATTTCCAGACCGAGGAATATGAAATCACTGGTGCCAAGACTGGTCACGGTCGTGACGCAGACGCAGTTGTTTGGGTATGTAAAACCCAAGATGGTCAGCAATTCAATGTCAGACCCGAGGGTACCATCATTCAACGTGAAGAGGATTACAAGAACCATGAGAAGTACATTGGAAAGATGCTTACCGTGCGTTTTCAAAATTTAACGAGTTTAGGAATTCCAAGATTTCCGGTTGGAATTGTAATTAGAGATTATGAGTAATATAATACTATGAATATAAGTCGTGTAGCTATTGATATAGATGAAGTCCTCACCCATTTCGTGAAACCCATGGCGAAATTCCACAATGTTGAAATGCCCGAAGCTAAGAAATACAGCTACGTGTATCGACACATGTTTAACGTGTCACATAATGAATCCGTTAGGATGGTAGAAAGTTTTTATGATTCCGAAGAGTTTCACATGTTACAACCTATTCACGGTTCACAACCCATACTACGTCTGTTGCGACCTAGAGTTGATAAGATGTACGTATTGACCGGTAGACAAAATTGTGTCCGTGATAAGACGGAAGAATGGATTAATTTCCATTTTCCCGGAATTTTCGACGATGTTATATTAACGAATAGTTACACGAGATTTGAGGTACAGAAATATGATATTTGTAATAGCCTAAACATAGGTATGCTCATAGATGATAACGATCTTAATTGTGCGATTTGTAAAAAATGGGGGATGGATGTCATGCATTTTGCGGGACATGATGGTAATGTATATCCATGGTGTGAAAAAGGGGATGATAGCGTGTTAAATTGGACTGAAATATATAACCTTTTTCCGAGATACAAATATGTGGATATAGAAGAAGCCTAAGTCGTACACCGTGACTTTTATTTATAAGATGAACTCTCTACACGACACTTTTAAAAACGGTGTTTCCATAATGAGCCTTGTGTGGGGAGTCGGAAAAATTCAAGAATTTGTCACGTGTAATCAATATTAAAGATACGAAACGTTATAGAATAAATGTTATCCGTTGTATGTTCCCAAGTACCCGGTCGTGTATTCGAGACTCCCACGGAGCAGGCTAGGATTCGACTGAAACACCCGAAAAGGGGTCCATACGCGGTTAAGAAAAATGATGATAAGAAGAAATTGCGTGATGAGATTTCACGAAACAGAGTCCTGCGCATGAAAATTGTGACACTCACTCGATGGAATCAGCGATCTTTAGAGTCTGCACTTTCTGATACGAAGCAGATTATCGAACTTTTAGAAAATTACGATGTTGACCTAAGTGATGAATAAATATTATTAATATACAAATATGTTTGCCCTCCGATCTCCCCTTCCCGTTGCCCACGTGCATACTACATACAAGAGACGTAAGGTTTCTCGTGTATGTAAGAGTTATCTCACAATTGATGAACAAAACACAAAGTCGTTAAGTGAGAGTGATCATGACGACTTGTTTCATATCATAACTTTTCACAAACCCGACGAAGAAGAAGGTGTTTATGCACTCCGTAAGTTGAACAACGAGGGTTTACCCGAACATTTTATCGTGGCGTGGAGGAACTTTGATGATGTTTTTAGGTACAAAGTGCTTCTTGATGCTGAAATGCAACGCTCATCGTATATTCAATTTGCCTCACAATACGAACTCGACTACATGTGTGAATCTGGTAACTATACATGTCGCATCGTAGATGATGGAATTCTTGTGACACCACCCACCGAGACGATGAAAACTACTGATTGGGAACGTCGTTCAGCTTTACTCAACGGTAGATGGTCTGTGAGAGAAAAGGATGATACACCCCCGGAGTGGCCTTAAAGGAAACGAAACCTAAGTCAAGATTATTTAATAAAAATGTAAGATGATTATTACACCGAGAATCGCGAATCGCGTAAACGTTCTACGCAGACATATGTCCGCGTTAGCTCTCGACGAAAAACTGTTATTCCCAAGATTGGTCAGATCTGTAGAAGTTTCACCCACGGTGAGTTGGGGGTATTCTATGCAAATTGATGTCAGTCACGACGAGAAGATCATTAACATCGAGACGGATTCTATGTCTCACAACGAAAAACGAGTTATTTTCCTTCAACATAAGAAAATGTTACGTGAAGAGTATCCTAATTATATCATTACCGAAAAACACACTTAAATAAATATTACACCACCGTAGTCGGCCGTTAAAGCGGTAAACTTAATTTTAATATCATCTAACTGTTTTATTATAAACTTAGCGTACTCTTTCGTCAAATCCAAATCTAATTGGGGTGGAACGATTATGAAATCCTTAACTTTACGACCCAAAAACGTAAATGTTCTTTTCGGAGATACGATTGTTGTCGCAGAAATACGTAAGTTTAGATTTTTTGAACTCGTTCTTCGTTCCGTGCGAATATGATTTGCCATACTTTTTGACTTTTTAATCACGATAGAACCCATTTCTCCGAGTTTATTTTTACCCGGAACCATGGAGTACACTCTAACTCTGTGCATACCTCTTCCCAAAAGATTTTTATGATCTTTGTACCTATTCATAATTTTTACGGTCATAGATCTATTGTTTTTATGCTTGACCAATAATTTTGCTGAAGCGACTGTCAGCTCGTTGAACGTGTTGGTGTTATATAAATTATCAATTTCCTTATCGTTCATATAATATATCCAAAGATAATATATTATATGAACATCCACATCGACAGGATAACGCGGTACATTCGAAAGGATATGTTTTTACCTTTTTATTGTTATGTGCCTAAGAAGGAGATACTGTCTCCGTACAATTATTGCAATTGTGTGATTGATTGTAAATATCTTCAGGCTCATCGTGTATCAAAACCGATTCAAGACTATTTACCGGTGAAAATCCGCAAATTGTATGAGAAATAGGTTTATGTATATTAACACATGAGTGTTCTTTCATGATGGCAACAGACGTAAAAGATCTAAAACATTTATTACACCTCACAGTCCCATAACCGTTATCTAATCTTTCGTTAATCTGTTCTGTTGTGTGATATCCCATGTGCGTTATTAGCTCGTTCATAGTTGGAAACACTGTACCACATATATCACACGAGCATTCGAATATTTGATTATAATTGAATACGTTTGGTACCCAGCTTCTGAAAAGTTTCAGTGGAAAGCACATTATAGTTTAGCTATATTTATTTTATTTACTATAATATATGAATATTGTAAGAGAAATTATCGTTTTGGTGTTTGTGACCACTGTTTTTTCTATTCTTTACTTGATACTTAACACGAGTAACCCGGACGATTTTGGGTTTAAATCATGGATAGATCCTATGTACTTCGCTACGACGACAATGTCATCCGTGGGATACGGTGACTATAGCCCTAGGACTGTCAGGGCTAAGATTGCAGTCATGTTTCAGCAGTTTTTCATCATGACCGAGATTTTATCTATCCTCTCTGGTTCAGGGTCTATGGCTCAAAATGCTGTATCGAATATTGTAAAAGTTATACCGGCGCCTATTTAAAAAAATCTCAGACTACCATAGATGACGGTAATACTTATATTAATTTTAATAATCGTATTTTTTGTATTACTGTTTAAGTTAAAAAAGAAGAAGGAATTGTCGTATAAATGTTTTCTTCTCACTTTACCTAAATCTGATGATAGACAAAAAGTGTTTTTTAATCACCACGACCCAACAGTGGAAATTGAGACTATTTATGGAATAGACACGAAACGTATTTCGAATGCGGAAAAATTTAAACATATCATCAAACCCGAATATTATAAAGAAGCCATCCGGTTAAAATACGATCGTCGCGGGGGAAGGCCTGATATTACGTATTTTAATTTGGGGGCTATAGGCTGTTATATGGGTCATATGGAGTTTTATAGAAGATGTTTTGAGCAGAATTTAAAATATGCGTTGATATTTGAAGATAACGTGATAGTGAAAGATCACCAATTATATGACCAAATTCAAAGTGTCATAGATGTTATGGGCGACGATTTTGAGATGTGTTTCTTCCATTGTTTATCCAGATACCCAGATAAGCGTGAAAATGGATTAGAGCGTGTAAAGTGGATATCCAGTACTAAATGTTATCTGGTTCACGTTGAAAATATGAGCCAGTACTATAAGTATTTTTTCCCCGTTGATAATCATATAGACATGAAACATGAGGATATTATAGCCGAGGGTGCGCGTGTCTATTATAAAGACATGCGTAAATATATGAGAATAGATAGGGGTAAGGGTAGTACGATAGGTCATAGTGATTGGGGTAAAAAGGAGTATTTTTCACGCCAATATCCGAATGTAAAAACTAACGTATTGGTTAGGGGGTATTAAACTGATTCTAATCTGGTGAGTTCTCTTTCATTACTAATACTTTTTCGTTTGTCTTTCACATTCGAAAAAGCGTTCAGCCATCTATTTACTGCACGTCTAGACCCTGTCACAGACGCTGCATCATCACTTACAACTATACTCAATCCATTACATACATCGGGTTTGTTTTCTTTGTCAGGAAATTGAATCATAAAAGCTTGAATAGAAATTGATGGTATATCAGGAGCTTCGTCCAGTAGTCGATCATAATCTTCCCGACATTTCATGATGAAATCTACCATATTTGCTCTATGTTTTACATCTAGTGATAACTCCATATCTATGTTCCTATAGAACTTCGACCATTGTATGCACATAGCGGAATGCCCTTCCGATAGACTTAAACTCTGACTAAATTTTGATATACTCGAAAGTATACCTGCCAGTACGTTAAGGCATGCAAATCCGTACTGGATTATAATTATACGCGTCTTAGTTTCACTGCTCACACCATCGTTACCACTTGGATTTAACACTGCAAAACCACCCACACCTGTGATGGAGGCTATTATGATTGATGGGTACGCTAACCAGTCATTCTGACGCTTATAAAAAATTCGAGAATGATTGTGAAGCCATCGATATCCTGCAGCCTTTTCTGCCCAACGTATTAACAACTTCTCCTGTTTGTCACACCACGTACACTCTGGGTCTGTCATAAATAATATTTATAAAATAATAATAGATGACGGATAAAGAATCCGTGATTTTTACATACGGTCGTTTTAATCCGCCTCACAGGGGTCATAAAAAAATGATAGAGGAGATCATCACAAAAGCGCGGAAGAATAAGAAAACGCCTGTGATAGTTGTATCTCATTCTACGAAGCCTCCAAAGAAAAATCCCCTTAATCAAAACAATAAGATAAAAATTCTCAAGGGGTGGTTTCCAAACGTTAAGGTATTAAAATCCGCACCAAACAAGAGTATCGCTAAGATCACGGAAGACTTTAATAATAACTCGCTCATGGTCGTGGGTGAGAATCGTAAAAATAGTTTCAATTTTTTACCATTCAGAAAAAATTCCGTTCAAAGACCAAAAAACGCGGCTTCTGCGACACGAGTTCGTACCGCAGTTTCGTCGGGTAATGTTCGCACTTATAAAAATTTAACACGATATAATTCTAAAAATTCAAATATATTTTTTCAAAAAATTAAATCAGGATTATTAAAAACTAAAACTAAAAAAAGTCCTAAATAAATTTATAAGTGGATCGACACCACCACTCGTTACCTCCAGACACTTCAAATAATAGATGTATGAGAACACCGCATATGAATATTATGGTAAGATTTGATAGTTGTGTAATTCTATCCCTGAGTACATAGAATAAGGCTACGTTCATGGATCCTATGACGAGACATTCGGTGGCGATCGTAACAGGATTTCTCATATACTGATGAATAATATTTTTTTCTAATTACAATACAAGACACCGATGCTGGTATTTTTCCTCATCATCGGTGGATTGATATACCTTGCTACCGTGTATATCAAACAGAAACATGGTACGTTTGATGCTTTCATCGATGAAACTAAAAGGCAATTATCAGGCGAGGAGGATGAAGACGAAGAAACCGGTTTCATAGAAGACCAAGATTTTCCGCCCGACTCAACAAACCGTATAGCTCCCAGCCCAGAGGAGCCTGATACCGAGACGGTTCCACAGCCTACACAACAACAACTCTCCAAGTGGAAAGAGCTTGAAGAGATGTGTAAACCGATGGGTATTCGATCTATGTATACAGGTTTTAAGGTTGATGAAGAAACTGGTGATTTTGTTCCTGAATATGATAATATCGATTGTTGTTTCGAACAACCGTGG
>Ga0257106_1000344_pt1 | contig 28779 bp, 13 predicted proteins | sample LP_taG_3_FD_190177 | JGI IMG/M metagenome (GOLD analysis project Ga0257106, IMG submission 190177) | Marine microbial communities from Northeast Subartic Pacific Ocean, Canada - LP_J_2011_P26_10m | ecosystem: Environmental > Aquatic > Marine > Oceanic | place: Canada: Northeast Subartic Pacific...
CGGCTAGGAGCGGCGGGTGGCCGGAGAGCGGGGAGACGCGGTCGTGGTGCGTGCGTACGGGGGTGTTGTTACGTGGGACAATGGCGGGTGGGGACGAATACGACGAGATGGGTGCCGACTTGTGCCGACCGATCGGGGACGCGAGTTCGGGGATGACGAGTCGCCAAAAAAAACCAAAGCCAAAGCCAAAGCCAAAAGCCAAAAGCGGCGACGCGAACATGAGGGCGGTGTTCCTGCACGTGCTGGCGGACACGTTGGGGAGCGTCGGGGTCATCGTGAGTACGTACCTGGTGCAGACGCGTGGTTGGGCTTGGGCGGACCCGGCGGCGGCGGTTTTCATAGCGTTCACTATTCTAGCGGCGGCGGCTCCGCTCCTGGCGACCACGGCTGGTTCGCTTTGGTCCTCCTTTTAGCTCGGTGCCATTCATTTTGCCACCGTGGATAGCGAGACACATTTTTTTTGGCGCATTCAAACGTCGGGGCGCTTGGCATTTGTTCCCGCCCGATATGGCGCCCGATATCGTTCCCAACGCGAAGCCCAAGCGGCTGAGCTTCACCCGCGAGAAGACCGGCTGGGGCAAGGCTGCGTTCAAGCTCCGCTTCATCCCTTTCCTCGGGGGCGGCCCGAAGGAGAGGGACGAAGATATTTTCACCGCGCAGGAGCTCGCGTCCAACGGTGCCGCGTCCAACGGTGTCGCGATCCCCACGCTCCAGCCCACCAGCAGCATGAAGAACGACCTGGGCATCGTCCCCAAGGTCAAGGGCAAGCGGTTCGCGGGCGTGGAAGGCGGCGGAACCACGTGGGTGTGCGCGATCTCCGAGGGCATCCCCGAGAACGTCGTGGAACGCGCCGAGTTTCCCACCGTGGACGACCCGGCGGTCACGCTCGGGGCCGTGCGCGCGTGGCTCGACGCGTGCGCCGCCGAACAAAAGTTCGACGCCATCGGCATCGCAACATTCGGCCCCGTCGATCTCGACAAAAACTCACACACGTACGGATACATCACGCACTCACCAAAGCCCGGGTGGGCCGACGTCGACGTACTCGGCATTCTCACGCACGGATTCGATTGCCCGGCCGGATTCGACACGGACGTCAACGCGCCGGCTCTCTCCGAACTCGCATCCATGCGACGAGAGATGGCCGCCATCGAGGCGGCTAACGAAGACAGCGACGGAGAAGACGGCGGCGTCCAACTCGATCCGGAAGATGCCATCCAGAACCTGTGCTACGTGACCGTGGGCACCGGCGTCGGCGTCGGCGTTGTGTGCGGTGGGGAACCGGTGCACGGGTGAGTTTTTTTAATATTTGTACATGGGCAATTGAACTGACGTCGTGTTTTTTAATCAACAGGTTGTCGCATCCCGAGGCTGGGCACATTCGCGTCGGGCGGCTCCCGCGGGACGGCATGCCGGGCGAACCCGGGTCCTTCGAGGGCGGATGCCCGTACCACGCGGACTGCGTGGAGGGCATGGCGAACGCGGCGGCGATCGCGCGGCGGTGCGGGTGCCACGTCAGTGAACTGAGCGAGGTGCCCGACGAGCACGAGGCTTGGGACGCGGCTGCGCATTACGTCGCGGGTCTGTGCTCGGTGCTGGTGATGACGGCGAGCCCGCAGCGGATCGTGCTCGGAGGCGGGGTGCTGCAGCGGAAGACGCTGGTGACCAAGGTACGGGCGCAGCTCAAGCGGCAGCTGGGAGGGTACGTGACGCATGACTTGGTATCGTCGAAGCGGGGGCTCGTGGAGTTTGTGGGTGCGTTTATTTTTGGTTATTTTTTGGCAATTTTTTGGCAATTTTTGGCAATTTTTGGCAATGGTTTGTATGGGCAATTGTACTGACGATGTTTTTTTGTGTTTACAGTGAGCTCGAAGAACGGCGTCGACGCCGGGATCGTCGGAGCTTTGGCGGTGGCTGAAAAGGCAAAGGCGGACTGGGAGAAGGAACGCGCTGGCCCGGGGGGTAAGGGTGGTAAGAAGAGGTACGGTTGGAAGGAGCACTTGTTGCACTTCGGGATCGGGGTGTTCTCGTCCTTGGTCACGCTGAAGGTTGTGGACGGGAAGATCAACATAGGACAATTCGTCATCTGAATGAATTGTGAGAAAATCGTTCGACAACACGAAAGCCGCGAAACGTCGTTGACTCTCGGATTCCCGATCTCGCTGTTCCGCCACTCCGATCGCGCGCACGCTGCTGTGATCACCATGTCCCGTCTCCACAACGTCCTCGCGCTCTTCGCGCTCCTCGCCCTCGCGGGCGCCGCGAACGCCGCCACCACCCCCGAGGGCGTCGCGTACCTCCAGGCCAACAAGCTCAAGGATGGCGTCGTGGAGCTCCCGTCCGGTCTCCAGTACCGCGTCCTGGTGGACGGCCCCGCCGGTGGCCCGTCCCCGGCCGCCTCCACCACGTGCTCCTGCCACTACCGCGGCACCACGATCGACGGGAAGGAGTTCGACTCGTCCTACAAGCGCGGCAAGCCCATCGAGTTCGCGCCCAACCAGGTCATCGCCGGCTGGACCGAAGCCATGCAGATGATGAAGGAAGGGGACAAATGGGAGCTCGTGATCCCGAGCGAGATTGCGTACGGCGACAGGCAGATGGGGCCCGACATCACCCCAGGCGCCGTCCTCGTCTTCACCCTCGAGATCGTCAAGGTCGGTGCCTAAACGAAGGGTCACGAACGAGCGGGACCGGAACCCACGCGGCGGCAAAGAGGTCCCCAGGGCTCCAAAGAGGTCCCCGGGGCTCCAAAGCGTCCTCCACGGATCGGTCGAGAAGTACTCACAGAATTGTTGAATTGTCAAAAACACTTATTCACAGCTACAGTGTTCACAACAGCACCCAATGCTTCCCTCTCTCCCCCTAACACGTATTATACCTCCCCTCGACCCCTCATCACATACTACCGCTGGCGGTCATGACGGCGAGGAACTCGTCGTAGTCAATCTTGCCATCCTTGTTCGTATCCGCCGCTTCCATGAATTCGTTGACGTCGCCGAATTCACCGTCGAGGCCGAAGTCCGCGATGACCTTCACCACCTCCTCGCGCGAGATGTACCCTGAATTGTCCTTGTCGAAGTACGCGAACGCGCGCGCCAGGTTATCGTCGTTCTCCATCTTGGCGGTGGACAACGTGGCGGCGATGAACTCCTCGTAGTCGAGCTCGCCGTTGCCGTCCATGTCCATGTTGTTGACGAGGTCCGCCACGTCGGAAGCCGCCTTGTCGACTCCCTTCTTGCGCAGCCCGTCCATGAGCTCGGAGATGGTGACGGTCCCACTCTTGTCGGTGTCGAACGCCTGGAAGATCTCCTTCATGCCGGCGATCTCCTCCTTGCTCAGGGTCTTCGCCACCGCGAGCATGCCCATCTTCTTGAATTTGTTCATCGCCGCGAACTTGCGCATGCGCGAGAGGACCACGTCCTCGAGCTGCTCGTCGGACGCGTCGCCGTCCTCCCGCACCCACGGATGGTTCAAGATCTCCTGCGCGGTGGCGCGGTCCTTCGGGTTGGACACCAGCATCTTCCGCACGACGTCCTTGGCGCCTTCCGAGATCTTGCCCCACGGGTCCGATTTCAAGTCGTACTTACCCTTGAGCACCTCGTCGAAGATGGCCTGCTCGGACTGCGCCCAGAACGGGGGTACGCCCGCGAGGAGGATGTACAGAATCACCCCCGCGCTCCAGATGTCCGCCTCGTTCGAGTAGTTGCGCCGCAAAACCTCGGGCGCGACGTAGTAGGCGGATCCCACAATGTCGTGGAAATGCTGCGCGGGTTCGAAATAGGTCGAGAGGCCAAAGTCGATCGCCTTGATCGGTGAGTCATCCGCGGTGGTCTTCAACACGAAGTTCTCGGGCTTCAAGTCGCGGTGGATGACCCCGAGGTTGTGGCAGTGCGCGACGGTTCTCATCATGGTTCGAAACGTACTCGCCGCTTCCTTCTCCGAGTAGTGGCTCTTGGCGACGATGCGGTCGAAGAGCTCGCCGCCCTTGCAGAGCTCCATGACGATGTAGATGTGCTTGCTGCCCTCGTACGCGTCGATGAGCTCGACGACGTTGGGGTGGTCGCCTAGGTGGTGCAAGATGCTGATCTCGCGTCGCACGTCTTCGACATCCTCGGCGCTCACCAGCTTTCGCTTGGCGATGGCCTTGCACGCAGCCTCGCGCTTGGTCTCCTTGTGGGAGACGAGGTAGGTGGTACCGAACTGGCCTTTACCGAGCTCCTGTGGGGGTTGGAAGGGTTGGTGAGGGGTCGCGCGTCAGGCGGTGTGGGGGGACGGCGTTGAGAGAAACATTTTGGGACGGGTTTGGGAGCCCGCGGGGCGCGGGAGGGCACGCACGTTGTGGAAGACGTAGTGGTCGTTGACGTCGTCGGTCTCGCGGCCGAGGATCATGCCCGTGCGTTTGCCGATGGTGCCCTGCGCCCCATTGCCGGGGGGAGCCTTGGCATCGCCGGCCCTCTTGGCGCCACGCCTCTCCGAAGGGCTCTGTTGTGACGTTGCGGATTGGGGAAGGCGATTAGCAATGAGAATCGTGTCGTCTACGGGGGGGGCGTATCGGGGGTTCACGTGAGGGTTCGCGTCTCGGCTCGGGCGCGAAGACTCACCGGTTCGCCTTTACTTAAACAAGGACCCATGTCGTCGGTGCGTGGGTATCCGCGGACTCGAGACTGCGACGCCGTTCGACACCTCCCACGACGAAACGTGAAATTGGCATGCACGTCCTTTTCCGAGTGGAAGTTTTCGACGAAAAGACACCTATGGCCATTCAAGGTCAAATAGATAAATAGCGCGCATGTGATGACCGGAAAGCGTACAATTCGTTGTGTATCATGGTGGTATATTCCGTTAGCAGAAACTCTCACGCCGCCGCGTAAGTCCGTCCCTCCAGCTGCGCGATCCTCGCCATCGTCCCCGTCGTCAAGAACTCGTCAATCTTCTCCGCCAAACCCTTGCCCACGCCCTTGACCTTCGTCGGCCCAGCCTTGGCGCACGCCTTGCCACTGGTGATGGGACGATCGAGCGCCCGGATCTCCATCGCCGCTGATTTATAAGCTCGAAGCTGTGAACAAAACACGCCGTCATACTAATTGCCCATATGTAAATAAAAAGAAACTCACCTTAAACGCGTCCGCCTCCTTGTGCTTCGTCTCCAGCCGCACGAGCTCATCCAGGCACGACGCCAGCGCGCTGTTGTCGGGGTGCGTCGCGGGTGGCCCGCCGGCGGCCTCCTCGTTGGTCAGCGGCGGGTATTTTTCGCGCAGAGCTTTCAACGTCGCGGGCCCATCCCATTTTCCTTCGTCGTCCTTGTAGATTACGAGCAGCGAGCCTGTGAACAAAACACGACGTCAGTCAAATTGCCCATACAAACCATTGCCAAAAATTGCCAAAAAATTGCCAAAAAATTGCAAAAAATAAAAAGAAACTCACCGATCTCAGAGTTGGCTCCCTCGGCGGGCAGCTGGAAGCCCATCGCCAGCGCGATGGCCTTGACGGCGTTGGCGGCATCCTTGGGGATGAACGTTTCGAAGCCGTCTGGAAACTTCGCGTCGTCGGTGGTCGTCGTCCCCGCGCCTCCCCCGGGCTTCTCGGGCTCGGGCGCGGGATCGTGCATGTCCCTCCACTGCAGCCTCGTGACTTCACCCGGCCTGGCGGTGAAGTAGCACTTGACGCGCATGCCGATGGCCTCGTCGAAGGCTCCGCGGCAGGTCCATTCGCCCTGCCCGCCGTGTGCGTCGAGGGACGCGTACGTGACTTTCAGCTTGCCGGTGACGCACCGCGGGCACGGCGGAAACGCGCCGAAGAGTTCGCCGTCGACGCATCGGGCAACCATGTTAGCCTTGTTCGCGGCGCCCTTCACGACGCGGTTAGCCTTGAGCCACTGGTTGAGCTCCGTGACGGACATGGCGCTGTACTTCGCGGTGAGCTCGGGGGACTGGTCGTACGTCGTGATGTCGACGCCGTAGTCCAGGGCGGCCTCCTTCTTCTTCTTGTCCTTCGGTGAAGCTTGGGTGTCATCGTCGTCGTCGGCAAGCTCGGGTTTGGGCTTCTTCGTATCCGCCGCCTTGGGTTTGGACTTCTTCTTCGGCTTGGGTTTCACCTCGGGCGACGCCTCCGCGGAGGGCGCGAAGTCGTCGTCGGAGTCGGAGAGGTCCGCCTTGCGTTTGTCGGCTCCTCCCATCGTGCGCGATACGAGTGTGATCGAGCGCCGGCGTTCAAAAGTTTGACAGCTGTGGCTAGTCTCGTCTCGTCCGAGATTTTTTTCAGAGTTTCGTCATCGCCAGGAAAAACTGCCACGATCGCCGGAATGCTATCCATCGGGGCGGGGCTTCACCCGTGTCGATGGGCGCGTTTGCGATCGCGTCCAACTCGGAACGCGGGAGATCGTCAATGTGGCGGTCCACGGGAGCGCGCTCGTGTGCTTTCCAAGGTTGGTATCCATCGCAAACACTCCGAATGGCAGCGTCTCAGCCCACGCCTTCCCGCAAATGCCCACACAACAAGATCATAACGCAAATGCCGCGTCAGTTATTTCTGGCAAGATAAGACCAGCCTCCTCGTCACAACCACACCCCCAACACTCATCACGATGTCCACTTTCGCCTTCACCCAGTCCGTCGCCTCGTGCGCGAGCCTCAAGTCCGTGCGCGGCAAGTCCGCGCCCAAGGCTCGCCGCGGCGCCATGCAGGTCCGTGCCGCCAACCTGATGGACACCTGCCGATCCTCCGGCCTCACCCAGTTCGCCGATGCGGTCGAAAAGGCTGGCCTCACCGGCGAGATCAACGGCGGTTCCTTCACCGTGTTCGCCCCCTCTAACGACGCCATGTCCGCGTTCACCAACCCCGACGGAACCCACTCGACCGCGGACATCCTCAAGTACCACTGCATCAAGGGCAAGATCGCGTCCAAGCACAGTAAGTTTTACCTTCGTGACGACACTGCGCTCGGAGATTTTTTCACCAAGCCTTTCGATCCAACCGTGCATTCTTTCGATGACGACATGCCGCCACCCCGCGTATACCCACCCCACGCTCTCCGCGTCATGTGACCACAGCGTACTGACCAACCTTTCCGTTCCACATCGATCCTCCAGTCACCAACTACCCCCTGATCATGACCCTCGAGGGTACCAAGATCGCCATCGACACCAAAACCACCCCGGGCAAAATCGAAGTCGGAGCCCCCGAGCAAGGTACCCAAGGCCTCGCCGGCCGCGTGGACGGCGGGTTCGTCACGCAGACGGACATCGACGCCGATAACGGCGTCATCCACGTCATCGACGGCGTCGCCTCACCCAAGGTGCCCCTCATCGGCCAGAACGGCGGCTACGTCGCGGGCACCGAACCCGGATCCGGCGAAGGACGCACCGGCCTCGACACCAAGGTCTCCTCCGGCGGCGGCGGCGGCGGCTGGTAAACATCCGATCCGTGCACACACGCACTCGATACGACACGATACGTAGTCTACCAACGCGCAATGCACGGTACACGTAGGACCACCGTCCACAAATAACGATTCAACCGTAATTCATTTATTTCATTCGACTCTAAGAGTCTTAACACTCATCGTCGCACCTGAGCCGCGGCTCGGTCCGCGACGCCCCCAGCCTCCTTCGCCAGCGTCTCCAACCTCGCGCACTTCGCGTCCAACTCCTCGATCGTGTGCCTGTAGAACACCGTGCTCCTGTGCGGGTTACAGTTACACTCCTTCACGCACCGGAGGCAGTACAGCCGCTTCGACTTGCACTCGCAACGAACGCCGGCCCAGTTCAGATCCGCCTGGCACCTGTGGCAATCGCGCTCGAAGAGATCGGGGGCGTCGTCAGTGCCAGCCATGCGAACCTGGTTACCGACGCGCGACGGCACGGCGGCTGACCATCGCTCGCGCTCGCGATCCACCCGCTCCTTCATCACCGCCGCGACGGTGGCGCAATGAGCCGGCCTGTTCTCGCACGCTTCGCACAACGTCGCCAGCAACTGATCGTGCGCCACGCTCTGGTACCTCTTCGCCGCGACGTACTGCTCGGTGGCCACGGCGCCGTAGGGGAGCCAGTCGACGGGCGCGAAGTTGACCGCCTCGGCGCAGTTGAAACCGGTGTTGAAACCCGCGTGATAGGCATAAGGGAAGCTGTAAACAAACACGCCGTCAGTCACATTGCCCGTGTGTAAATGAAAATAAACAAATAAACAAATAAACTCACGTGATGATGTACGACCGAGGGTGCTGCTCCGCTCTGTACACCGGTATGCCCTCGTCCCGCAGCACCTTCGGGGAGAGGATCGTGACGAGCGAGTGCAGTAAATCGGGCTGCGCGCTGAAGAGGTGCGGCAAACGTCGGCGCATCACCTCCTCAAACTTTTCAGAGTACGCCGCTGGAATGGAGTACCAAACCTTCGGGTCGCCAAAGTGGTGATAGTTGACGCTGTAAAAGTGGTGGTCCTCGACGTGCCAGCAAAAGGTGGACAGGGTCATGCCGAAGTACAGCCACGGCACCGTGATCCCGGTGGTGGCCTCCACGTGCTTAAGGCACGAGCTGGGATTGTAAGGCATGTTGCACACGTTCCAAGGTGACGTGGCGTACCTCTTCTGATCCGGAGCGTCGAGGCACGGATCATCCTGTAAACAAAGGTTTGCGCCGTCAGTCCAATTGCCCATACAAAAAATAGAAAGAACTCACCTTGTTGGTCAAACCGCTGCCAACCTCCATCGTCGCGATGTCCGCGCCGTATATAACCTCCACGCTTCGTCCCGCCGGTGACTCCACCAAACGCCAGAACTCACCCTCCAAGTCGCGAATGGACGTCTCGATCGGAACCCCGCCGGCGCCGCTGAAGTACTTGCGCTTGAAGTAGTCGGAGTACCGCTCCAGCGTCTTAACCGTGTGACGTTCGCCGCTGGTGAAGCCGTACTGCGCCAGGATGGCGTCCGCCTTCTTCGTCTCCGCCTCGGTGGGCGGGACTTTCGGGTGTTGTTTACACGGCCGCCCTGGGCCCGGTTTATGAGAAGCGTTTGAGTTCGGGTCGAGTTCGGTCCGAGCTCCTTCGGTGGCATCCCCCTTCGACGGCGACTCGGATCTCTTACCGCGTTCGTCGTCGTCGCCGTCGCCGCCGCCGTCGTCGTTCGCGGTGCTTCCCGGGGGAGTATCGGGGGCGGGCGGGGTCGGTTTCTGGCCGCCTCCGCCCATCCTGCCGCCGCCTCCGCCCATCCCGCCGCCGGAGAGTAAAAACCCGGGCGGGAACGTAGCCGGATCGATCCCCGCCGCCTCCAAAGCCGCGCGTGCCTTGGCGGCGTTCTCCCTGGCGCGCTTGCTCGGCCCTGCCGGTCGGTCCTGCAGCTCGTTGACCGCCTGGATGCGCGTCCGGAAGCGAAGCTCGTCCTTATTCGGAAGCCGAAACTCGGGCCGCCACGACGGCGGGCAGACTATGTTGCACACGCCAAACTTCTCAGCCTCCGGCCGTATCTTGTTGATGTACGCGAGCGGGTCCCCGGCCCACTCCTCCTCGGTGGGGTGGTACACGGGCACGGACGGGACGTCGTAGTGGTGCGCTGACTCGGGCTTGAACGCGCTCCGCACCGGCGGACCCATGAGGCATTGGTAGCATCCGTGGCGATTGTAGTCGCAGTCGTCGCAGCCAAACACCGGCCACGTCTTCGCCGAAGATGATGTCCCGTCGCCGAGGTGGGTGACGGGCGGGGCGTAGGGTTGGGTGGGTTCGGGCGGCGGCGGCGGGAGTGGGATCTCGTCGCGCTTGGCGGGTCCGGCGGGCCGATCGACGGAGGATCCTTCTCCTGGATTCTTCTTGGACCTGCCCGCGAGCGTGGAGGTGGACACAGCTGTGTCGGCACCCTCGGCACCCTCCTCGGGACCCTCCTGGGACGGACCTCCCGCGGCACCCTCGCCCTCCTCAGCGGCGGCGGTGCCCGCCACCGCGGCGGCCTTCTGTCGGGCAGCCTCCGCCTTGGCGCGATCTTCTTCTTTCCATCTGGCGATCATCTCCTCCTCGGCGCGCTCGCGTTCGGCCGCGGCGGCGGCGCGCTTTGCCGCGGCTTGCCTCCTGGCCTCGTCCGGGTCGAACAGCTCACGCTCTCTCTTGCCGGAGAGGATCTCCTTGGCGTTCACAGCGGAAACACGGGAAGGACGGCCGCCAGATCCGGGGGTCGGCATAGTCGCGTTGTCAGGCGTCATGTCGACGCGACAATGGGTCGCGAGAATGGGGTGTTCCTCGGAAACGCACGCGGGGGTCGGGACGCGAACGGCGCGGACCACACGCGGCCGCGCGGATGCGTCCGTGAAGGGGATCGTCAAGCGTCCGTCGCCGATTCGGGACGTCTCCACTCGCGACTCGCGATATCACGGCGCGCTCTCCAATGCCGGAGCCCCTCGACAATGCCGAAGACTTTCCCTCGACTCGACGTGTTGGGTTAGGTTTCCGCCTTCGTGTGATGAATCTCGTTTTGCACTTTTGCAGTTTGGATGAAGCGAGCGCCCGTCGAATCTCTATTAGGGGCGCACGCGGTGGCGAGGTGAACGCGCGCGCCTCGACCCGCGATGGGCGATACCGACCCGTCATCCGACGGTGACGATATCCCACTGCTGGGCGAAGACCTGGAGGTCCTTCGCGAGCACGGACCCTCGCCCGGTTCGCCGACGCGGGGCGGCAATCCCGAGGCTGCTCGTGTCGAGTCCGATACGTCACACGGGGCGGGTGGCCTTGAAATGGGAGAGTTTACTCGCCCCGGACGGCGGGAGGAGGCGCTGTGGGAGGCGTTCCAGGACCTCTTCCTGACCTTACAGGAGACCGGGGCGAGGGCGAAGGGCGCGACGCACGCGCTCGCGCCCCACTGCCTCCGACCCTTCATGCGGCTCACCCCCGAGGTGGTGCAAGGTGCGCGTCGCCCCGGCGCCCAATTCTCGCGCGAGCCACCCGACAAAAGCAACAACCGAGTTTTTCCCCACGCCCACCGCGCGACCCCCCGCCTTCGTCCGGCATCTTCATCCGGCATCGCGACTTAGACTGACTTACCCACGGCCCATGACTTACCCGCGCGCCCTAAACCCTTCAACCCACGCAGAGCTCGATGCGGTGCACATCGCACTCTTGCTTCCCACTCTCGAGGCGGTGCTCGTCGCTTTCCACCGGCATCCCCACGCGCTGACGCAGCTCGTCGAGGACGACGTCGAGGCCGCCTACGGGCTCTTCGGTTGCGCGTCGTGCCTGTGCGTCAGCGCGCTCGAGAGGTCAGATACGTTAGGGTTGGACCGCGGGACGCGCGTGGGGCTCATCGAGATGCTCCGCGTGCTCGTCTCGCCTTCCACCGACGTGCCATCATCATCGACCCAAAAGAACACAGCTGTGTCGCGGCGAGATGCCGCAATCTCCGCGGAGTGGGCCGAGGGCGCCGCCGCGAGGCTGCGTGAGACGCCGGTGCCCGAGCTGCCAGCCGTGGATCTGGCATTTCCCGCGCTGCGGATGGACGAGCCCGCGCCGAGCAAATCGGAGCTCAGCATGTACACGCGTCTCATGACTCAAGCCAACCTTAGGGCCGCGAAAGAGGCGGAGCGATCCGAGGAATCCTCGAAGGATGATGCGCTCGTGTCACCTTCGGACGCGGGCGGCGTGAGTGGCCATCCTCGGGGTCCATCCTCCCCGGGCGACGATGAAGAACGAAGCGACTCGGAGGAGTACGATTCGGAAGAAGAGCGCGAGGATGCGCTGGCGCGGTGCAGGGAGGCGCTCATCGATGGCGTCCCCGACGACACGCGGACTGTTCACTCATCCAAGCGAAGCCCCGGATCATCTTCTACGCCCGGTGCCGCCCTCACCGGCGCGTCCGCACCGAACGATTCGGAGGCGTCGGGGTTAGGGTTGGAGCTCGGGCTGTTCACGACGGGGCTAGCCCCGCGGGTGCGGACCGACCCGGGATCGATCCCGCCGCTCGAGAAGACCGTTCCGCCTGTTGGTAAAGCTGAAGGGTTGGCGCGGGACGTCGCGAGCTACGCGGCCGAGTCGCTCCGGGTGCAGTCGCGGCTCATGCGCCTCTGCGTCGACTGGGAGACACACGCCGATGTGAGCAGCGCCCATGAATCGGGGGATGACGAAACGGCTGGCGATGGAAGCGGCTCGGCGGACCGCTCGGCGATGACGGTATCCGCGCTCGCGGCGCTGTGCGCGGCGTCCGGGCCGAACCCGCTCGTCGCCGCGGCCGCGGTGCGCGACGCCGCCGCGGCGGCGCTCGCGCTGGGCGTGACGCTCGCGGCGACGGCAAGTGATGACGACGCCGCCGCGCTGGATAAGGCGAGGGCGCTGAGGACGTACTTGGGCGCCGCTCTGAGGCGGCACCCGGCGGCGCTCGCGAACGTTCGAGCGTGCCTCGCCGCGGCGTTCCTGCAGCGGCCGCTCGCGAAGGTCCCGCCGTTGGCTCCCGACGCTTCGCATCCGAAGTCGCCCTCTACTGAGTGTCTGCTGGACCGCGACGGGCAGCCCGTGACCACGAACGCGTTTCGTGACGCTTCGTTTCCGCGTTCTGTCCTCGACGCCGGGCCCGTTTGGTGGCTCGCGAGCCTAGAGGTCGGTCTCGGCTTCCTCGAGGACTGCGTGGCTGGAAGTCACTCAGCGGGGGAGTCAGTGGATGCCGCTCGATCCTTCGGCTTGGGCGGCGTCGTCTTGCCTCCAAACGCGCACGCCTGCGTCGGCGTCGCGGCGGCGGGCGCCGCGGCTGACCTCGGTACCCCCCGGCGACGCGAGGATATCGTACCGGCGGTGCTTTCACCCACGGCGAGCACGCTCGACGCGGTCGTGGGCGCGATGCTCGTCGCGTTGCGCGCGTTCACGGTTCATCACGCGGAGTCGTCAAACCTGGCTCGCGGCGGTTACTCTGGAAAGGAAGCCGGTGTCTCTGGAAAGGATGCTGGAAAATTAGCGACGAGCCTCGCGACGCACGCGCTAGCCTTGATCCGCGTGTATCGTGCCCCGCTGGCGGCCAGGCACTGCGACGCCATCGCCGCCGCGTTAAGTCAAGTGTCCCGCGCTGGCCTTGATCCTCACAGTACAGAGGCTGTGCGTTTGCTTTCGGACGTCGCGCTCGGGTCGTCAACGCCGAGTGGGCCCAGTTTGGCCAAGGCGCTGATCCCGCGCGAGTGCCGCGTCGAGCACGCGATTCGCGTTGTGGTTCACGCGGCGTCGCCGCCGCCCGGGTTACTCGCGGTCGCCGCCGGGTGGCTGGTGGCGTCGCTCGACGACGTGGACGTGGCGAAGGGGCTTTGGGAGCGATGCGTGGGGTTGATCGCGGGTGCCAATCAGTCATCGGACCGCCGCCTCGGATGGTATCGTGAGGCTGCCGAGGGTGGTGACGGTAACCCGCGGTTGATGCCGCGGCTGGAGCTGTGTTTGCTCGCGTTCCACCGGATGGACCGCGCGACACGAGCGGTAGCGCTGGCGGACGCGCTGAGCACGTTCGCCGGTTCGAACCCCGCGCGGGGCGACGAGATTTCTCGAATCGCCAGGTCGCACGTCGCGCTCGTTTGCGCGCACTGCGCGCGATACTTTCGTGAGACGCCGCGGTGGCTCGTGGGTCGGGTGCAGCGAACCATGCGCGGGGGCGAGACCGAGTGGCCGCTGGACGGGGGATCCACAACGCTGATGGGGCTGAACGCGCTCCTCGCGCCCCTCTGCGACGGCGGCGCGAATCACGAAAATAAAAAGTTGGGACGGCTCCGGGGAGGGATGGTCTCTCTCGACGCGGAGACGATCGCGTCCGTCCGCGCCGCCGCCCTCGCGCTCGCCGAGGCCCCAACGGATGACTCCCGCGTCTCCCCCGGTGAGGGTCAGAGGTGCCACGCGTACGCCAGGCGGGCCGCGTGGGAGCTCCTCAACGCGCTTCCCGACGAAATCGACGAAAACGACGAATCAATCGATGAACTCGAGGGCGACGCCGGGACGCTGGGCTTCCTGTGGAACTGCTCGCGCGCATGCCGCTCCGTCCTCGAGACGTCATCGTCGAGCGGCGACCGGTCGGTCCCGCCGTCGCTCGTCAAAGCCATGGACGCAGCCGCAGCGTCCCTGGGCGGCTCAGCCGTCGGCGACGAAACGGAATCCGCTCGAACCGCCGTCGTCTGCGCCGCCGCCGACGCCGCGTGCCGAACCACCGCGCTCATCGTCAGCGCGCACCGACGCTCTCAATCATCAAACGAATCAAACGATGACGCCGCCGACGTCTCCGGGGTGCCCGCGTGGGCGACGCTCGCGGCGCTATGCGCGTCCATCGCGAACTCCGCCAGGCGGTGGACGGACGCGGCGCTGAATGAAAAATTGCAAAATCCGACCGAGACACGCGCCGCGATTCTCATGCACGCCGCGGGGTTACCGTGCGCGAAGACGGCGCCGGCGTTGAACCAGGTTCGCGCGGGTCTCGCGGAGGACGTATCGGCGGTGACGCGCGCGGACGGCGGCTGGGCCCGCGCCCGTCGCGACGCGCTCTCCCTGTGCGCTCGCTCGGACGCATTCAACGTCGAGGGCACACTCGATCCCTCGGCGTTTGCGACGGCGTACCTGAGCGTCTCGGGCGGGTGCGACGACGCATCGGCATCATCCGCGTTGCTCGCGTGTCAGCTCGCGCTTCACCAGGCGTTGGAGTCCGCGGCGGTCGCCATCGGTGCCGACTCAAGTGACTTGGAGCGCGGGCGGGATGCCGCGGCGGCGGCGGCGGCGGCGGCGCGGTTCGAGGCCATCGCGAGCGACCCGGCGACGGAGTTCGCCTGGTCACTCGCGGGCGAGTGCGCGGCGGGTCTGTCCGGTCACATGGACGCGAGCAGGTCAAACGCCGTGGTGGCGGCGCTCTCGGCTTCGCGTGGAGCCGCTCGCGATCGAGCCCCGCGCCCCGCCGCTGCGCTGGAGATGCTCCGAAGCAGCGACGCGCCCGTGGCGGTCGACGCGGTGATGGACGCGGCGGCGGAAGCCGCGGGAGCGTTCGCGCGGGGTTGGGGTGGTGAATCTCATCGAAACGACGGCGCGAAGGCGGAGGAGGCGTCCGAGTTGTTGCGGGGGGCGGCGGCGTTGATGAACCGCGATTCACGGAGTTGCGGCACTCTTCGTCTCTCCCCGGTCGCCTCGTTCTCGCTCCTCACCGCGCTTCGAAGGCTGTGTACGCTGAACGCGGCCGCCTTGCCCGGCGTCGCGCTCGAGGACGTCTCGCGGTGGCGGGAGACGGCGTCCGCGGATCCGACGCTGGACTCAAAAGACTCGAAAGACTCGGGCGAAGAAGACGATGAAGACGCGGACGAGAGCTCTTCTGGACGAATAACCGCCCGCGACTGGGTGCTCTGCGCGCTGCTGACCCCTCCCGATGAACGCGAGGGCGGCGTGGGCGCGATGGCCATCGACGGTATCCGCGCAGAGATTGCGTCCTGCGCCGAGTCTTTGTGCGACTGTCTCTTATCGCCGTCCTCGCGGGTCCGCGCCGGGGCGACTTCGCTAACGACGGATTTGTGCGGGGGCGGCGGCTACGGCCTCGCGCCGGTGGCTCTCCTGGGCGCGATGCTCGCGCGTCTGCCGTCGCTATGCGCCGCGCACGAGACTGTCGACGCCATGCGCGTGACGCATTTGCTTCTACGCCTGGCCGTGGAGCGAGGCGCGGGGCGCGCGAGAGCCGCGGCGATTGGCTTAGCCGGCGTGGTGAAGGAGTTTTCGAAAAATTCGAAGGAGGCGTCCGGGGTGGGTTCCAGGGCGGAGCTCAAGACCCTCCACGCGCAGCTGCGGACGTTGGCGAGACTGTGCGCGCCGCCGTGCGTGTCGCATCAAGCAGCTCATCAAACGGTTGAAGCGATCGCGGGCCCGCCTCCGCCGCCGCCGCTGCCGCCGCCCCGCCGGCTCAGCCTCCCCTCCTCGAGAGTTGTCGCTGATGCATCCGAGGGCGTGTTGCGAACCCGGGCGTCCGAAACCGGCGAGCTGGTCAGCACGTCAACCTCCATCGCCCTGCCGGCGTCCATCGATGGAGACATAGGCTTCCTCGACACGACGGAGACGGAGGACGCGGATGCGGCGGCGTCCACGCGCGCGGATGCCGCCTTGGCCGAGGCGCGCGAGACGCTCGGGTTGCTCTCCGCTCGGCGGCTCGGCGCCTTGGGCGATCTCGCAACGTCCATCGGTGACGCGGATGAGCGCACGAGGCGAATCACGACGAGCCTCGTCGAGGACCTCGACCTCGCCCTCGCAAACGAGGAACGCGGAACCGGGAACGGGAACGGGAACGACGACGACGCCGCTCCAAACGCCGCTCGACACGTGTCCGGCGCTCTCGACGAGCTCGTCGATCGGGAGTTTGAGCAAGTCGCGCGCGCGGCGGCGGCGGCGGCGGCGCGGGGCGGGATCGCGGGAAGGTCGTTAGCCGCGGCGGTGGGTTTGGATCTGGACGACGACGACGATTCGGACATGGACGATACCGAGGCGTCCGATTTCGCCGCGGCTGTCGCGCGGCAGCACCGAGCGGCGGCGGCGGCGGCTTCGTCCGGTCGCGCTCGGCTGAATCGTTCCGGGCTCGGTTCCAACTTTGCGATTACCAACGTTGTCCAGCCGCCCGGGTCCGTGGACCCACACGTGTGCACGTTCGTGTCGTCCGGTAGCAGCTTCATGGAGCAGCATTGGTACTTTTGCTACACGTGCGACCTGACGGTGAGCAAAGGGTGCTGCGGCGCGTGTGCCAAGGCGTGCCACGTGGGGCACACCGTGGTGTACAGCAGACGGAGCAGGTTTTTCTGCGACTGCGGCGCGGGGAGCATCCCGGCGCACGAGTGCCAATGCCTGATTCCGCGGAGTTCGACTTCCGAAACGGCGAGCTCGACGTCATCCGGAGTGCCATTGACCGGCGATACGGTCGCGGATACGAGCCTCCTCCGGGATGAAAAGTCGTGTATGAAGAAACAGACGGGCGTCGTACCCGTCGCTCACGAATCCGACAGCGAGACGGACGAGTCCCCGGACGACTACGACTTTTCCGGGCTAGATGAAGACGAGGAGATCGAGTCGGTGACGGACTTGACCTCCGACCCGAGTCACTCGAAGGCGGTCGCGTCGCTTCGAACGTCTCTCTTAAGTTCTCCAGGGCTGACGTCGTCGTTGGTGGCGCTCTGCGATCGCGCGGTGGATCATCTCCGCGCCGTCGACCTCCAAGAGCTCCCCGCGCGGCGCGGGATGGAGTCGTCGGTGGCGCTGCTGTCGCTGCCGCCGCCCTTCGAGCTCGCGCCTTTACCCGCTCCGCCGAGGCTCCTGATCCCCGATCGCGACGTCACTGTACTTCCAGTCACCGGGCAGACACGGCCGGACCTCGTGCACCTGCGACGTGGTTTCAAGGCTGGTTCATTTGAAGTCAGACCGAGGCCGGAGAACGCGGCTCGGCGGGAACTCCTACCGGCTATCGTCATGGGCACGCTCAGACGCAGCGCGCTGAGCTGCGCGCGGGGTAGCGGCGTCTTAGCCGTCGCCGAGGGTGATAAGGTGTGCGTGCTGGACGCGGGCGCGCTCGCGGGATGCGGCGGCGCCGGGTCCATCGTCCCGGTACCCAACAGCACCAGTTCATCTTCGTCTGAAGTGCGAGTGGGTATCCGCCCGCTTTCTCGCAGCGGGGTCAAGTTCGAGGTGGCCAGGGTTTTGTTCAACCCGGCCGCGGACGAATACCTCGCCGTGGCGGGGTACGCGCAGTGCGTGGTTTTCACGCTCGGTGCCAAAGGGGAGGTGTTGGACAGGCTTTGCGTCGGGCCCGAGGAGTGGCCGCTCGACGGGATCGACGGGGCTCTTTTAGACGTCGACTGGATCCCCGGGAGTACGAGCTTACTCGCGCTGACGGTCGCCGCGCACGTCGCGGTGTTTGACCTCGCGAAATCAGCCGTCGCGCCGGTGCTGACGGTGAGTCTCCCGCCGAGGGAAGGGGAGGTTGACGGTTCGATTCCCGCGCGGATCGCCGCGAGCGCGTTGGCGTGTCACCGAGGTCAGAACCGGGTGCTCGTGTTATCGGAGGCCGGCGCGCTCTACTCTCACCCGCTCGGACCAAACGACAAAGGCGACGCCGTCGTGGACGTCGGGAATAAACTGGTGTTGCCCGAGTGCGTGCGAGGGCGGGAGGGTCTGAGCGTGCACTTCTCGAGAGCGCACGGCGTGGCTCTCGTGTCGTTCGACGGCGGGTCCACCGTGCTCCTCCGACTCGACCCGGAAACCGGAGCGGTTAACGCGTCGTGCGTCGTCAACGAGGACGCGGGTTCGAACCCCGACGGGGACAATAACGGGAGTGAAGATACGTACCCGTTCGGCCCCGCGGGGTTCTCGCACTGGTCCGAGGCGTGCGCGCCCCCGCCGGCGCCGCTCGCCGGCGCCGCGCCCGGGCCCATCGAGCCCCCGGCGCCGATCTTCGTCGCCTCCTCGGCTCGACTGGACGGCGCGGTGTGCGTGGTTTCCCTCGGCGGCGTAACGCCCGCGTCGCAGCCGTTACGCTCCAACCCCGAGCACGTCCAGAGCACCACGACCGCGCGGGGCGGAGTCGCGTCCTCGTCCGGAAGTACGCGCGCGAGTACCCGAGAGTCCGCCGCGAGCGTCGTCGCTAACCAGCCCGGTGTGTGCGGGTCATCGGGGTTTCAACCGAACAATTTGGACGTCGCGTTTTTGTTCACCCTTAGGGACGACGGATCGCTGCAGGTGTTCGCGCAGGAACCCCCGCCGCCCGCGGGTGTCGCCGCGGCGGACGTGCAGCAGAAACAGCTCGCGCGGGCGGCGTTGACCCAGGCGGATCGCGCGGCGACGGCGGCTAAGCTCCGAGGGGCTCGTCCCGACGTCGACGTCCGCGAAGATTTCGAAAACGGCGACGAGAGCGAATCGAGAAACGCTTTACGAAACGCTTTTCCGCTCGATTTCTTCGAGCGAACGCAGTGTGTCACGAGCGACGTCACCTTCGGCGGCGACCTCGCCCAGCGCGTGTCTTCCGATTCGCTTCGGTTCGCGTTGCAATCCGAGGATTCCCACGTCGAGGCTCCCGCCCCAGGAGCTTGCGAGGTGACGATGTCTCTGGCGAAAGCCGGGCACGTCATCGTCGGTCTGCGAGTGCATCTCGGTAACAGCGGGTCCACGCAGTGTCCCACGGAGCTCGTCATCGGTGCCGCGCCCACGCACGCGACGCCCAACGCGGTGCCCAAAGCGCCGGCGCCGCCCCCGGGCGTAGTCCCGCCGGGGGGCGCCCAACGCGTCTCAAGCAGCGAATTGCGTCTCACCGACGGCCGGCGTAAGTTTCCGTTTGAACTCGGAGCGAGGCGATGGTACGACATACCCCTGACGAGGCTCGAGTCCGTCGCCGCCGAGCGTGACCTCGTGGTGACCCTCGGCGCGGCTGCGTCGCCGAACACCCGCGTCAGGGTGGACCACCTCGAGGTTTACTCGATGCCGAAGTCGGAATTCGGGTGGGAGGCGGCGTGCGACGAGGCGGCTGAAGCCGCCGCGCTCGCCGCCGCGGGCGACGCCGAAGCCGCCGCGCGTGACGGATGTACCGACCCGTGGGAGGGCGAGGCCACGAGCGCCGGGCGGATGGACCGAGCGGCGAGACACGTGTCTCGATACCGAGGCGCGATGTCGATAAACCCCGATTTTACCGATGAGGAGCGCGTGCTGTGCACGTCGCTGAGTCTGCTCGAGAAGAGCGCTCTGGTCTGCCGAGACGTACCCACGGCGGACGCGGTCGCCAGGCTCAGCCTCCGCCTACTCGTCCCAACGATCGTCCCGAACGAGGTTAACGAAACGATTGGCGACTCACCCCGTTCAATCGAGGCGGCGGACGACGCTGACGGAAAGAAGAAAAAACCGGCGGTTCAGACCTGGGTCCCGTCGATCGACGCGCGGCGCTTGGCGTGGCGCGTCCTCCGCGCCGCGCTCACACATACGCACGACGACACCGACGACACCGACACCGCCGCCGCCGCCGCCGCCCGTAAGGACGAGGCGACCATCGCCGCCGTCGCAGAGGCGGCGGTGAAGCTCGTCTCATTGGACCCTCGACGCGGGCCGAGTCCCGCCGACGCCGCTTCGTTTCACGCGGCGTGTCGCGTCGCGGCTCGCGTCGCGTCGCGCAGGCCAGAGGCGTTCGCGTCGTCGCCCGCCGCGCGCGCCGCGGTCACCGCGCTGGTCCGCGCGTCCGAGGGCATGATGGAGGCGGGCGGGGGGGCGTGGGATGCGGAGGAGACGGCCCCAGCGCTGGCGCACGCGGTGGTCGCGCTCGCGCATTTCGAACCCCCCGCGGATGAATTGATTAATTCGGACTCGGGCGGCGACGTCGATCACGATTCGGCGGCTGTCAGGCTGGCGCGGGCGATGTTGCTCGCGGGCCGCGAGGATTCGAGGTACGCGGCCGCGAACGCGCTCACGGATGCGCTCATCGCACCGGCGGCGGCGCATCCAGCCGCGGATTACGCGAGGTGTCTGCTGCCAGCCGCGGAGTATTCTTCCGGAGAGAACCAACGGGATGGTAAAATATCAATCCCCGCGGGGAAGACGGCGCCGCCGATTTCAATTTCGCCAGCCGCGAGCACCACCCCGAGGCCGGCGCCGCCCGGTACGGAGCTCACCCAGTTCTCCTGCGACCAGTGCGATAAATCGCCGGTGCTGGGTGTCCGGTGGCACTGCACTCGGTGCCTGGACTTTGACCTCTGCGACGAGTGCCACCGAGAGTCGTCGCGCGGCGCGCTCTACCCGTCGACACACTCGGCGTCTCATCCGATGATTTGCTACCGCGTCGGGCCCAAACCACCTGGTCCGGGCGTCGGCGTCGGTGACGACGCGCAGGCGGCGGCGTCGAGCGTTTCATCGGCCGTTTCGTCATCCATCGAATTCACGGAAGTATCGGAAGGCAAGGCGAGGCTGGTCGCGGCTCTCGCCGCCGCGGACGACGGAGTCCTCGGCGCGCAGCGCGGCGCCGCTGAGCTCTCGCCGTATTTCGTGCTCCTCCGCAGGCTCACCGCCGTTCCGCGGTACGCCGCCGCGATGGCCCCGGCCGTGATTGGCGCGGCGGCGGAGTCGGCGGCTGCGATGCGAGGCGACAAAAAGTCCCCGGCTGCGGTTCGGGAAAAACTTTTGCTCCGAATCTCTCTCCTATCGGCCGTCTTAGCGGCCAAGGCAGCCTGCGCGGACGTCGACTCTCCCGCATGGGATACATTCGAGCCTCCGCCCGCGTCGCTCGTCGCCGACCTGCGCGCGGTCGCCTCGTCGCTGAACGCTTCGTTCAACGAGACTCCCGGTTCAGGGTTGGACTTTATCGCGCCCGTTGAGTCCTCGAGCGGCAACGGCAAACGGGTGACGATTCGATGGGGCGACCCGAGCGTTCACGACGTCGACTCAGCCTCGGAGCTCGCCAGGGAACGGGACATCGCCGACGCGGCGGACGAGCCGGGCGTCGCGGGTTGCGGCGCGCTGCTTCGTCCGACACCTTCCTTCGGGCCCGTCCGATTCGCGTGCGAATCGAAACTGGACGTCGACGAGAAACTCTTGGAGACGTGCGTGGCGCTGACCCACCAGCTGGTCAAGACACCCGAGTTAGGCCCTTCATCTATCTCATCTGCCTCGAAGCCGTCGAGGAGGCTGGGCGCGTCCGGGTCAATAACCCCGAGGGTCAATACCCCCACCGGACGCCGAGGGTCGATGAACCCGATGATTTGTTTAACAGCGGAGGATGCGAACGCGTGGATTGATACACTCGCGTCTCTGCTCGCGAACCCGCGCCGGTTGAAATCGTCCGGCGTTCGCGTACACGCTCGGAAGCTCCTGCTCCGCGTCGCGAAGACGCGAGACGCGTACCACGCCGCGAGGGACGCCGCCGCGCTCGAGGTTGAGCGATTTCGATATCAGACGGCGGCGCTGCCGAGCGCCGGGCCGTGGCTCGCGGAACGCGCGCCGCACGCGGCGACGCTCGCGGCGCTCGCGGCGCTGTCCGCCGCCGCGGACGTCGCGACATGCCGTCCGAAATCTTGGCGACGGTTCGTATTCCGATATCCCGAGTTTTTGGCCCGAGTCGCCGCCGCCGCGCCGTGGATGGGTGAAAAAGCGCAGCTCGACGCGCTCAAGTTGTTGACGCGCGCCATGACCGGATCATCCGAGGTCAAGGGCCCACCGGTCGCCACGCTCGGTCTCGGGTCCGGCGGAAGGCTTCGGGTGATCCGCCCGGGCGACGAATACACGAACAGCGCGATGGATGCGGCGCGGGGGCGGGCGCCGGACCGAGCGGGATCCGGATCGGACGCGGAATCGATACTCCGCGATGCTTCCAACGCCGCCGCGCTCGCGATCGTCGCGACGGGCTTCGACGCGTTCGCGCGCGAGCTCATGGTCTCGCATCCGTCACGGGCGGTGCGCGCCGCCGCCGCGGGAGCCGCGCGCGCAGCGTGGCGCACCGCGACGCCGGGCTCGAGTCACCGAACAAAAATCGCCGGCGGAATCTTCGCGCTGACCTCCACGCTCGCCAACGTCGGCGTCGCCGCCTCCGAGGCTTGCACGTTCGCGACGTGGATCCTGTCCACCGAGGCTGGGCCTGGATCCATCGAGGACGCGACGCGCGCGCTGAGCACGCCAGGTGTCGTCACCCGATTGGTCGACGAGCTCGCGCGAAACACCCGGACGCTCGCGACGCATCCCAACGCCGGGACGTACGAACGGCTGAGGCGCTACGTCGACGAGGAGGACGACGGATACTATCTAGAAGCTGACCCGATATGCTTCTCGAACGGCTTCTCGAGTGAGTCCGCCGCCTCGCTCGGCTATTCCGGCTATTCCGGCTATTCCGGAGATGTCTTTAAAAGGCAAAAGCTGGACGGTGGTCGCGCGGAGCTGTGCTACACCGAGCGCGCCGTCGTCGCGAGACTACACACGCGGTCATCCGTGAAGACGATCACCGTATCGCTGCACAACCCGAGCCGCGTGCGCCAGGTTCGAAGGCTCTCGCTCTACCGCGCCTTCGTTCCGGGCGTCTCCGTGTCTAGACTAAAAGCCGATAGGAGCGCGTGGCAGCGTATCGCGACGTGTACGCTCGCGCCCGGCGCTAACGAAGCCGTCGTCGATTTACCTCACCCGCTGACGTGCTCCGCGCTCGTCGTGGAATTCACCGGGTTCCACATCGACCCGCACGCCAAGTCCCAGGAGATGACCCAGTGCCCGCGGTGTTCTCGGCCGGTGACGGATAGGCACGGCGTGTGCGGTCACTGCAGGGAGAACGCGCACCAGTGCAGGCACTGCCGGAACATAAACTACGAGCATCTCGACGCGTTCATATGTAACGAGTGTGGGCACTCGAGACACGCGCGGGTCGAGGTTTCAATCCACGCAGTGGCATCGAGTATTTACCCACGGATACTCACCGAGGAGGACGCGGCTCGAGCCGTGTCGGATCTCGAGACGGAGAGTTCGTCCGCGGCGCGCGCCAGGGACGTGGTCGACTCGCTCAGGCACCAGCTTCGACAGATGCTGGAAACGTCTGGAAACGACGAGAACTTTGTCCGACCCGCTTTGTCCGACCCCTCGACGTCACCCGCTCGGCGACGCCTCGAGTCCGATCGATCGGGAAATGGACCCAAGTTAGCCGGAGTTTCGTCCGTCCGGGTCGGCAAACGCGCTGGTGATATTGTCTCGATGTACGGCGAACGGTGCGCCGCGGCTCACGCGCAGGCTGCCGCCGCGGAGCGTCGCAGGCGAGATGTACTAACCGCCCTCGCGGAACGAGCCGGATCGTCCTCCGGCGTCGACGATCGCCAAACCGGGGACGACTCCGGACGACTCCAGACGACTCCAGACGTTTCCACCGCGTTCCCCGCGACCACGAACTACGGGTGCGCCGCGGCGTTCGTGTCGCGCGTCCTGCCGCTCTGCGTCGCCATCGCCGACCTCGACGCCGTCCGCGATGAACTGGTGAGGGCGGCGAAGGGACCAAACGGGCTCGCCGCCGCGCTCACTCGTCACCGCCGTTTCCTGGGTTCCGGCTCGGCGCGCGAGGACGCGCGTGCGCTCCTCCTGGCGCTCGCGCGCGACGACCGCGACGGATCGATCGCGGAGGACGCGTGTGGCGTGATCGAAGCGCGCGCGAACGCCCTCTTCGGCGTCCCTTCGGGCATCGAACCACGCGAGCCCGGGTCATCGTTCGAATTCACAGAATCGGTTACCACGATCGCCAACGCGGAGTCCATCGAGCTCGTCGCGGACGACTGCCGTCTGCTGGCTGGGCTCGCGCGCGTATGCGCCGAGGATGACGACGACGACGATTCGTACGCCTACGACGGGTCATCACACGACGAAGCGACTGTCGCGGGAGGACTTCCGCCTCCGCCCACGCCAACGGGTGGCATCAGAGACGAGGACGAGGACGAGGACGAGGACCAGGACGGGGACGACACCGAACCGTTCTTCAGCGACGGCGCCTCGGGGATCGACGTGGGGACGCTGCTTCGTGACGACCTCGCGCGACTCGCCGGCCTCGACATCGATCCAGCCGCGGCGGCACCGCGGTCAGGACTTCCCCCGCGTCCAATTGCCCATACGAGAACCGAGCCCGACGTTCGAATTGAAGGTGTCGTTGGCGATGTCCGTTCCGATGAACCGCCGCTTACGACTATCGCGCCGCCGACCCCGGTTCGACTCCTGGTGAAGCTGGCGCACCGCGCGGCGCACGCGGGTCTCACGCGTGACGCCGGGACGTGCGAGCGCGTGATCATGCCCGCGCTTCGTCTGCTGAGGGGCGTCGCCGCGCTCCCGGCTATCTGCCGCGGCCGAAGTTCACGGGCCACTCTCGCGATGAAGTTCCCGGAGCCGCCGCGAAGAACGATGGAGGACTCACTCGGATGGGAGCCTTCGCTCGCGGCGAAGGCGAGGGCGATTCGCATCGGCCGCGCGTGGGGCGACCGCGCGTCCGTTCGCAGGCGCCGCGCCCTCTCCAGCTTTGGCTCCGAGGTGCTCCTCAGCCCCGCCGCCGGGGATCAATCCAAAAACGCCGAAGAACATTTCGTCGACGTCACTACTCTCACGCAAAGAAACGCCTTTGCACGCGAGGACGACGACGACGACGACCTCTCCGCCGTCGAAGGCGCCGCGGCGTGGGGCGTTCGCATGCTCCTCGCGCCGGGCAGCGCGGACGTCCGCGCGGAAGCCGCAGCGCTCATCCGGAACGTCGCCGCGGATGGTGAACGAAATCGCTTCGCCGTCCTCTCCTTACTCGCCGACGCCTTACCCTCCGTACGCATCGCCGTCGACTCGACGAACGCACGAGCCGGCGAGGGCGCCACTATCTGCGAGGAATACTTCGACACGTTAGCCGCCGTCATGGACGAGGGACCCTCCGTTCCCGCCGCGGCCGCCGCGCGAATGTACCTTCGAACGTTTAAAAAGTTACCGAAACTCGTCGTCTCGGAGATGACACAGGAGACGAATCGGCTCACTCGCGCGGATACGGATACGGACACGACCTATGGACCTCCGCCGCACGATACCGACGCCGGGACGTTACTCGGGCGACTCGCGGAGCTACTCGTCAAGCTCATCGCATGCCACGATGGAGGACGCGACGATGGCGACGGCGTGACGGCGGCTCGGCTCCTCGCGATTCCAAACGCGATTGACTCGATCACGCGGTGCTCGCTCGCGCTTCGATCCTTGGTCGTGTCAAGGACCGCGTCGACGACCGCGACGGAGTACGAGCTGTCGTCGCTGATCGATAGGGCGACGGCTGCGGCGGACGGCGCGAGGGAGGCGGCGATCGCGGCGGTCCTCGCCGAGGCTGCCAGGACTGGGCCGTCGCCGCTCGTCGGATCGGGTTTGAAATCATCGGACTCCTCCCCACGTGCGCATACGGATCCTCAGCCGTCGTTGTTGCCGCCGGCGCCCGTGGGTCACGTGCTGGCGTGGCTCGCCAAGCTCCTCCTCCCCGCGGACCAAGAACAGGACGCGTCGTACCGACTCAGGCTCGTCAAATCGTCCACGCAGGAGGAGTTTATTCGCGGTCAGATGACCAAAAACCCGTACGAATCCGCCGAGTGCGCGCTCGTGACGATGAGGGATGTGAAAAATTTCGTGTGCGTCTCCCTGGACATGCACGGGCTGTGCGACGACGACTTTGGCATGGAGCTCCTAGTCGCCGGTAAGATTGTCAGTCTGGACCTCACAGTCGGCGAGGTTTTCGAACACGTGTGGCGGACAGCCGTGGAGTCGGGAGTCAACGGGGGAGTCAACGGGAACGTCAACGGGGGAGTCAACGCCGACCCGAGGGCGGCGGCGACACGGATCCGCGGCCGACACCGGCTCGTGGACGACGACGACGACGACGACGACGACGAGGATGATCAATACGACGCGGGTGATCGCGACGTGTTAGGCTCTGACCGCTCTCACGCGGCGTGCCCGCCGATGGTGGTGACGTACAGGCTCCAGGGTCTCGACGGCGAGGCGACTGAGACGATGGTCTCCGAGATTGACGCCGACGCGGCCGCGGAGACGGACCCGGAGGTTACCTTTGCGATCTGCGCGACGCTGCGAACGCACCGCGGCTTGGACGCGCTCTTATCCCTGGTTCCCCTCCTGAGTTCATCGGAGGCTTCAAATTCAAAGGGCGCAAATACGTACGGGCAAGTAGACTCGCGTTCGCTCACCACTCCGTCGAGCGAGACGGCGTCTACGCTCATGCGCTTACTGAACGCCGCCGCGGAGCTCGCTGAGAACCGCCGAGCCATGCTTGCGGCTAGGGCGCTGCCCACGCTGTTAGCGGAGGCTGGCCGGCTGTTCGGTACAGACACGGACGCCGCCGAGGAAACCGGCAACGAGCTGCTGTTGCTAGTCGAGCGGTTACTCACCGAGGAGACCGCGATGGGCGAGGATACGGACCACACGAGTCCGCCCAATGCGAGTCCGCCCAATGCGAATACTACCGCGACGCCCAACGCGATCGCGCTCGCACCCGGCGGTCTCACGCGATCCTTCTCCCGCGGCGCCCTCGGCGGGAACAACAAACAAAGTTCGCAAAGTTCGCCGCCGGGACCCGGAACCAAGCCCGTGGAAGTCCTCCGTGGCAACGACGCCGCCGACGTCGCGAGACAGGTTGAGGTTTTCCTCGTCAAGCTCGCCGAGCTCACGAAGGGTGGCGGCGGGGGAACGAAAGGTGCCGCGTCGCGAGCCGCGTCGACACTGGCGCGGGTATTACCGAGGCTCGCCGCGGGCGACGCCGACGCCACGCGGGCGCTCGCCGCGCACGTCGCGGCGTCCGTGGCCAGGCTTCGCGACCTCGACTCACTCGCGGCGGGGTTACCTGGCGCGGAGACGTTGGCGCTGGAGCTACGGTGCTGCGCGTTGGTCGTGGAAGGTATTCCGGGCGACGGGGACGCGAGCGGGACGAGGCTCAAGAGCGCTTTGCACGAGAAGGGGGCGACGCGGGCGGTGACGGGGTATCTGTTGGACGTCGCGTTCAGCGCTCCGGGCGCTCGTGATTTGGACAAGGCGAGTGATGCGTGGGTCGACGCGTGCGCGCGCCCGGCGCTGCCGCACGCGCTCGCGACGCTGAGTGGGCTCATCCGGTCGCACCCGGAGGGCATCGAGTACGTCGCCGGATGCAGCTCCGGATGTGACACCGGAAGCGACTCTGGAAGCGGCATGCTTCGGCTGCTGCACGCGCTCGAGCCGGTGACGGAACACGGCGTGGGAACCCTATCGGAGAACGCGCTGCAGTGCATCGAACAGATGGACGCCGACGCCGCCGAGACGATCGCGGCGTTGCGCAGAGCCACCAAGGCGACGCAAATGCAAAAGGCGATGGAACGCCGCGAGAAGATGCTGAAGGAGATGGGCCTGACCCGCCTATCGCCGGCGTCGCCTTCCATGGGCGGCGAATCGATGTCCCCGGGGTCACCCGCCATGTCGCCGTCGCCCGGGAGTTACTCCATGGGCGGTACCGATGACCGATTCGTGACACCGCTCGGGTCACCGATGGGCGGCGCTCACGACATATTAACGGTTGCGGTGTCGCCGACGAGCATGCTGGGTATCGAGGACATCTCCGACGAAGAAGAGGACGACGACGCCGCGCTCGTGTGCCGCGTGTGCAGGGAAGGGTACAGATCACGCCCGCGGGAGCTCATGGGGGTGTACTGCTTCTGCAAGCGCGTCGAATGCGCCCCGGCGGCGACGAATTCCCTCGTCAATTCAACCAATACAACCGCGAATACAACTGGGTACGCCACGGTTTCGCACTTCAACGCCATTCACTTCGCGTGCCACGCGGCGGCTCGCAGGGCTGACATCGCGCTGCGCACCCCCAAGCGCGAGTGGGAAGGCGCATCTTTACGTAACAGCGAGACGTTATGCAACAACTTACTGCCGGTGTTCGCCGGGCGGGTCGGCGAGCCGAGTTTCGCGAGAGCCGCGGGGGCGTGGTGGGAAAACGTGGCAGCCGCCGTCGGGAAAACCGAGCCCGCGTCCGCGCGGCTTCGTCTGGCTCTCGCGGATGTTGCGATGCTGTTGGGGCGGTTCGCGACGGGCGCGAACGGGAGCTTCAGCGCGGATTGCCACGGGGGAGGACGCGAGAGTAACATGCGTGTGGTACCCTTCGTCCTGCAGTTGGCGGCGCACGAGCTGGCGAGGGACCCGAATTCGCATCCGAGCGGTAGCGCCTCTTCCTCTCGATCGCAAACGAACGCGGCGGTGCACTTGATCGAGGCTGACGACGACGACGACGACGACGTTGACAGCGTTAGCAGCGGCGTGCGTCGTCTGAATTTGAGGAACGCGGCGGCGGCGAGGT
>Ga0257106_1000346_pt1 | contig 28550 bp, 17 predicted proteins | sample LP_taG_3_FD_190177 | JGI IMG/M metagenome (GOLD analysis project Ga0257106, IMG submission 190177) | Marine microbial communities from Northeast Subartic Pacific Ocean, Canada - LP_J_2011_P26_10m | ecosystem: Environmental > Aquatic > Marine > Oceanic | place: Canada: Northeast Subartic Pacific...
TCGCTTCTAATTCTAAAAAAGATTGCTTCAAAGTCTCCAACGCGGCGACTTTGAAAAGCATTTCAGACTGTAAATCTTCGTATTTTTGTTCCCACTCGGTCTTTTCAGACTGCGCGATGTTGAGCTCGTGTGTGCGTTCGGTCAACGCCTCCTTCAAAGATTCCATCTTCATCTCTATTTCGCCTCCACCTTTTACTCTTTCTTTCAACATCTCAACCTCGTGTTCTGCGGACTCCAAAGCATCTGCGAGGGTAGCGCACGCGTGCGAAAGTTCGGAAACTTTCTCATCTTGCTCTCTGTACTCCTTCGCGAGTTTCGAAAGCTCCGCGTTCTTCGCGGACATCGAATCAGCCAATTCTTGCTGCAACTGAAGCATCTGCACGTCTTTACCTTTATTCTCTTCTTTGAGCGATGCCACTAACGATTCGTACTCCTTTAATTTACTATTACTGTTACTTTCTTCCACTTCTTCTGTTTGCACGGATACACTCGCGACGCTTTTCTTCTTATCTTCCATCATTTTTTGGCCCAATTGCGTCCGTAACGCTTCGTTTTTCCGTCGCTCACTCTCCAAAGTCTCCACCGTTCGTTTCGCTTCGTCTGTTTTCTCGTCTAAGAGTGACTGAACTTTATTCAAAGCTTCGACTGCTTTCTCGTTGTCCTTCTTACGCTCGTTTTGTTCCTTCTTCAATAATCGATTTTGCGCATCATCGTTTTCCTCTTCGAACGTTTTCAGTAAATCTGATTTAACCCGATCAACTTTAGTATCGACTTTTTCTTTCGTCGCGATAGCTTCTTTTTCTCCTTCCTTCTTTTTGTTGTCTTTAATAAATAAGAGTTGGAAGAGCGATTTTATCGAAGTGTCCGCTTTATCCGCAATTTTCAAAACTTCTTCTTCCTCGTTCTTGTCTCCCGGCTGCTGTTGCTGGTCTCGCGTAGGAGCAGAAGTACTCGCTTCTTCACCGCTGTTCATCGTCGTCGTCGTCGTCGATATTCTCTCTCTGAGCGTCAGAACGTACTCGTCTAGGGAAGCGAGCAAACTCTTAACTTCAACTTCGTTGTTGGAATCTCTCAAGGCGTCGGCTATGGAGTTTTGCGTCTTTTCGATCGCCCTGACTGATGGTTTCGCCGTCGTTGGCGCCGTCATTCTTTTACTACGATGGAGTTGTTGCGTCTGTGCGACCGTGTTCAACGCGTCGACGAAAATATCCTCCTCTTCATCTTCAATCACCATCGTTCGCGCTTTTCCGCCGGTAAACGGAGAAGCCGCCGTGCCTTTCTCGCTCGAAAGCGCTCTCAAACGTTCTGCCGTTTCCGTCGCTGATTTCTTCACCGCTTCCCATCTCGGCGAGGCAAAGATTCCAACGTTGTTGTTACCATCGTTGACTGTCGAAGTCGTTGCAAAACGAAATGAAGATGACGACGACAACGATGATTGCTTCGCTGGAGCCGTTAAAGGCGTCTTGGCGCCAAAATCGGTATCGACGCTCGCGCTTCTCGCTCGTTCCGCCGCCGTCATCAAACTCTTCTTCTCCTCTTCCAACTTCGCAATCTTCATCTCTGCTTTCATCTTGTCCTCTTTTAACGTCTCGTACACTTGAGTCACCTCGCTCATCTTTCTCGACGACCTCAACGAATATTCCACCTCGTCTGACTTCATCCGTTCCAGCATCAACTTGTAACTCGCGTTCTCTTTCGCCGTCTGTAACAAGTCCATCAAAACCGTCTTCGTTTGACCCTCGTTCGATTCCTTCAACAGCTGCTCCGCGATTTCCTCCACACTTTTTGTTGTTCTTTTATTATTATTATCATCGTCAACGACTGATGGTGATGATGATGATGGAGGCGGGGTCGTCATCTGTTCCACGTACACTTTCAAGCTCGGTCTCGTCAATTCTCCAGTCGTCAAATGCCTTCTCGTTGGCGTTGTCGCGTTGCCTCCATCAGAATACTCGGAATTAAAGGGCGATGATGCATTATTCGGAGAGAGCACTTGCGAGAGCGGACTTCTTTTCTTTCTCATCGCGTTTTCGTCGTCGTTGCTCTTGTTCTTAGTAGTATTAGGGGACTTTGAAGAAGCAGTCATTCTTTTTTCATCCTCTCTCGTCGTCGTCGAAATCATCATCTTCGAGACCGACGACGACGAAAAAGACGCGTTGTTCAAACGACTCTTATTCCTCGTCGTTGTCATCTAAAATTCTTCTTTGTCTTTTTCTTCTTTCAGAGCAGCGCGCGGTTTGTTACAGAGGATAAATATGCGTGGTAGTGTGTTGCTTTGTAACGAAGAAGATGATTTTAAAGTGACCGTTTAACTCTTCTCTCACACGCGGAACAAAAAATGCTCAATCTGAAAAAATGAGCTGTCGCTTGTGTTTTTAAATTTTTTCAGTTTCTCTGCTCTTTTTTTCCTTCTTTTCGTCTACGAATGAATTTTGATTTCTCAAAAATTCTATACACCATAAACGACTCGCGCTTTGCAAGTAAAAAGAGCGTTTGATATATATATATATACGTATTTATATATATATCTATCTATCGTTTTATGGCAGAAGAACGATTCTTCTTAGTAGGAGAAGAAGAAGAAAAAGAAATGATGAGAGCGAGATGCCGAAGGGAAGTGTTCGAGTATTCCGGGGTGATTCCTTCGCAATTGGTCAGGAAACATTTATCATCAGTTCTTCTTTCTCATCAGAAGACGAACAATTCATTATTAGTATCGTCGTCTTCGTCTTCACTTCCTTTCGAGCAGCGCGTGATGCAGACGCAGGAGAGGTTGTTAGAACGCTGCGAGAAAAGAGAAGAAGAAGACAAAGAAGAAGAAGAAGAAGAGAAAAAGACGAAGAAAAATTCAAACTCCAATAAAACCACCGAAAACACCAACCCGTTCGTAAAAACGCTGGAAAGAAGACGAGTCGAGGACGTTTTGAGAGAGAATTTTGAAGAGAATAACAACACGACCACGAGCAGCGCGACGACGACGACGACGACGAGCGCAGCTTATCGACGTCTAAATAATAATAATAATAATGGGAAGAAGCTGGACGCGAACGTCAAGTGTATTCTGGACGCGTACGAAGCGTCGTTGGATACTAGAGATTCTTCAACCGCGGGGGGTTCACGCGTGAGAGTAGATTTCTTTTGCTTGTTTTTGTTTATGCACGGCATAAACTTACCGTCGGCAAAGTCGCCGATGAAAGCAAACGCGGAGTGGTACTCGAGCTTAGGAGGCGGGAACTCCGAGGAGGGTAATGATTCAACAGAACAAAACAACGAACAACAACTAAAACAACAACAACAAAGAAGCGAACGCGATAAAGAAGAATTCGTGCGAATAAAGTTTTTAATCTCACATTGGAACGATATTAAAACGATTGCGACGAAAACGGACGACTTGATCGATTCTCCCGGGCTTATTAGCGCAAACTCGTGGGAGTGCTTCAAATACGTGTTTCAATTTTACGACGCGAACGAGATGAGAGAGATTGATGCCAAGAGCGCGAAAGAGAAATTGCAAACGGTACAAAACATCTATCGATTATTAGAGGACTCCTTGTCTTCGAAGATTTCATCTTTTTCCGGCGCGTTGAAGAAACCGTTCGAGTTGCGCGTGGAAAATTTGAAAAAGCAAACGTTTGCGCGCGAGTTAGTTTCCTCCGCGAGCACTGAAGAAGAAGAAAACGATGATGATGAAATAATCTCCTCGTGCTTGATTGCGAATTGCTCGGAGAGTACCGTGTATGTCATGGCACCCGTGAAGCACGTTCGAATCGATAACGTGGTGGATTGTTCCCTATTCATCGGCTCGGTATCCTCGACAATATTTCTCACGAGATGTGAGCGCGTCCACGTCGTCTCGGCGTCGAAATATTTATTTAGCAAAGCGTCGCACGATTGTAACTTTAACGTCGCAGTGGAGAAACGTCCAATTTTCGTCGGTGACTCCCGAGGTTGCGTCATGGGACCGTACAATTCCTACTACGGCGGGTTGTCGACGCACTTGAAAAAGTGCCAGTTGCATCCGGATTCGAAGGACATGACGGAGAGTTGGAAAAGCTCTCGGGTGATTAGCACAAATCCCGATCCCGATTCAGGTTCAGAGTCCGATAGCGACGTTAACAATAGTAACTTTAGCGTCTGCGTGCAGAAACCGGAAGATTTCGGGCCTTTCATCGTTCCGTTTTTGCCGTCCGAGGAGATTGCGTCGGTAACCGCCGCGGCTGCTGGCGAAAAAGGAGGAGGGGAGTATAATCAGTCGCACGATCTCGCGCCTTCCGCATCAACAGCTTCACCGGTAGAAATTACGAGAGCGAACCCATTTCGCATTCCCGGTGAATATATCACCTCTATGGATGAAAAAAACGAGCTCGTCGCCACTTTTCGCAAAGACATGGTTGAAAAAATGTCCAGCGGCGCCGACTCGGAAAAAGTCGCCATGATTCAGCGCGAGTTTCGAGACTGGTTGAAATCCACCGGTAATGCCAGACATGTCGGCGATTTGCTCAAGATGGAACGAACATCGACGATGACTTCCTCCTCTTCGCCAAAGACGAGATAGAGAGGAGAGATAGAAGATACATTTTGTCGTTTTTGTTGTACGTATTGTTGTTGTTGTTGCTGATGTAAAAGTTGTAAAAATAATATTTATGCTAACAGTCCCCTTGTAACTCTAATGCGTTGCGTGCGATAAAACACCCCTACCTAAAATCAATACTCGAACGACTACTTTTCCATCATCGAGATGCCATTGGATTCGCGTGTATAGTCACCCTTTCTATCTTCACGTCCGTCAACGGTCTCATGGATTCGTCCACCTTCGCTTTCTCCATCATATCCAAAACCGGGAACCCATCGATGACTTTCCCGAAGATGGTATTCTTCCCGTCGATGTGCGGCGCTTTCGCGAACGTGATGAAAAACTGACTTCCATTCATATCTTTCCCGGCGTTCGCCATGGCCACTATCCCTCTGTTCGTGAATTTCAAATGCTCTCGTATTTCGTCCTCGAACATTCGTCCTCCGTCGTAAATTGATTCGCCTCCTTTCCCAGTCCCGGTCGGGTCGCCGCCTTGCGCGATGAACTTCTTGATGATGCGAGTGAAAATCGTGCCATCGTAATAGTTGGAGGCGGCTAACGCGAGAAAATTAAAACAAGTTGTAGGTGCGTCTTCGCAGAAGAGTTCGAGTTTCAGGTCGCCGAGGGAGGTGTGTAAGGTCACCGACATTTATTCTATCAACAACTGCGCTGCTCGTTTATTATGAAGAGAGAATTAGGGGAAAACAACGGACATTTTGAAAGAAAGGAAACGATTCGAAAATCTTCACTTTATTACTCTAACACTGATACACACTGAACATCATCATCATCATCATCAACAACGACGAGATTAGAGCATGAGACGAAAGAATCCGCATCCTAAACGAGCGGAAAATGCGAGGACGGTTTTGAAGGTACTGAAGGGTGAGAGAGAAGAGTTTAGGGAAAAAGAAGAAGAACCGTTGGTGTTGTGTTTGCAAATACCACCTGACGGTGATGATGATGATGATGATGATGATGAAGAAGAAGAAGAAGAAGAAGAAGAAGAAGAAGATGATGATGATTATGAAATGGACGAACATATACGAAAGAAGAAACTGCTTTTCGGAAAGGATCGAAGAGAAAGAGAACGCACGAGTGCGATGTTTGCAAGAAGATGTTTGATAGACCATCCAAGTTGGCCAGACACATGCGTATTCACACGAAAGAGAAACCGTACGAATGTGATGTGTGCGAGAAGTGTTTTACTAAATCTGGTCATTTGAAAGCTCACATGCGTATTCACACGAACGAGAAACCGTTTGAATGTGATGTGTGCGAGAAGCGTTTTCGTCAATCTGGTCATTTGAAAAACCACAAGCGTATTCACACGAACGAGAAACCGTACGAGTGTGATGTGTGCGAGAAGCGTTTTCGTCAAGCTATTCATTTGAAAGACCACATCCGTACTCAACATTAGCTCATTTGTAGTCCTAACTGTACACATATACATTGTATTCATTACAGGTACTACCGATCGAAGAATCAATCGAAATACGCGCGCGACATTTTTTCCAATATATATAAGAAAGATAGGCAAAGTTCTTCACTATTTTCTTGTTGTTGTTTCTGTTGCTAGAGAGTGAGTGATTGTATCATAAAACAACCTTGAGTTAGAAAAGATGATGACGACGACGACGTCGTCCTCTTCTTCGTCTAGTCAACAGCAGCAGCAGCAGCAGCAATCTTCTCTGATGATGAGAGAGTTGATCAAGAAATGCACCGGTCCCGAGTTGGAACGAGCGGATGCGATTGAGAAGATGATTCGTTTGATTACGAATACGAATACGAAAGAAGGAAACAACAACAAAGAGAGTTCACCGTTGAGTCAATTTTTCTTGCTGAAAGGGATGCAGTCGATAACGTTCGCGTTGAACGCGTCGTCGTTGGAATCGAAGACGTGCGAGAAAGGGTGCGAGTTGATTTGCGTGTTATCGAAGAAGCATAAAAACAGAGCGAAGATGACGCAATTCGGAGGGAGCGGGAACGTGGCGAATTTGTTGCTGAGGATTGCGCGGAAATCGGAGAATATAGACGGGGAAACCTATTATCTCGCGATTAAAAGTTTAGCGAATTTCAGTCAAGAGTTGGATTCGAATCATCATCATTCTTCTTTATCTTCGTCTTCGAGTCATCACCACGCGGGGTCTCTTCCGTCTTCGTCGTCTTCGTTTTCCGCCGGCGGAGGGAACGAGTATTTCCCGGTGACCAAAGAGAGTTGCCTTTTACTGGTAAACTGCTTGATGTCCAAACGGTTGGAGTGCGCGGAAGCCGCCGTGATTGCTTTGATTCATATTTGCAGGGCGAAAACAAACAACAACAATAGTAATTTTGCAAACGCGGTTGGGAGTAGCGCGAGTAGTAGTAATAACGAGAAGAACACGAAGCTGATTTTGAATCACGGCGTATCGGAACCGCTGGTGACTTTACTCCAACGCGCGTTGTTACAGTCGCAACAAAGGACGACAAAAACGACGCACTTGCTGGATTATTGCGCGAAACTGATCGTGTTGTTATCCGGTCAAAGTTTAAAAGGTAGGCACATGTTGAGGCAGGCGAGAGCGATTGACGCTCTGACGAAAGCGTTGTTACAGTTCTCTCCGAGCGACGAGGCGACGGAGTCTTTAATTTGGGCCATAGCGTCGCTTTGTAACACGAGCGATAAATCTTCCACGTATTCTTCTTCGAACGAGGTGTCGGAAACGATGGTGTTAGCGATTGGCGAGGAGGCTATTGAAAGCGTGGTTAAAATAGCCGAGGCGCATTCCGGAGCTTCAGCTATAGCTCGACATCGGGCAACTTTGACCAGTTATCGATTGTCTTCGCTTTTAGAAAACAAGAAATATTTACAGCGACACGCGAAAACAACCTTTGCGACGTTGTGCGAGACGTTTGCGAGAGAAAGTAGTAATAGTAGTACTAGTTATAACAACAACAACAACAACAACAACAACGACAACAACAGCGGAGAGGGAGGAGGTGAACACAGCGCGACGAACAAGGAAACGTCCGTGCTAGCGTTCGCGACGATTGCTCGCATAGTCGACGACAAAAATTACGCGTGTGAACTGTTGAAAAACGACCGATTGCCGATTGGTGCGTACATAGGCACGTCAGTCGCGAGATGGCTCGGTTTACGAGTCGTCGAGAAGAACGATCCGGCGAGGGCTCTAGGGGTGTTGGATTTACTCAAACTCGCTGCGATTATAGGAAGAACTGCGCAAACGACGAAAAAGACGAACCCTCCGAGTCAAGCAGCGAGCGCATTTTGCGCTTCAGGAGGTGCGTACGTTTTATGCGCGTCTTTAGAGCCACCCGAACACGATTCCGACGGTGAGAACGACTCGGAGAATGGTGACGGTGGTGAAGACGACGACGATTTTTACGACGACGATTTTTACGACGACGATGGTTTCGGTACTCGAAGGAGTACCCACAAGAAGAAAAGTGCTAACAGCGACGACAACAACGAAACCGAGCAACAGTCTTCAGCCGCACTTGTGGACGCGTGCCGCGCGCTATCTGGTTTATCGTCTCATCCCGCGCACCATTCGGCTTTGCGCGCGGCGAATGTCGTGGAAGAGCTTCGCGCGATGTTACAAACGGCGACGGGAAGGGCGGGCGATCCGGTTCCTGCTCTCGCTCAAATGTTTGCAAAGGAGTGTTTACAGAGATTAGTCGGTCCAAATGGTACGATAAACACGGAGTCTGCGTCATACGATGTCGATAGATTCTTAACGCGAAGTTTGAGCAGGGAGGAGAAACCGGAGAAACCGACGACGACAAAAAAACTCGCCACCGCTTCGTCTTTGAACGCGCACAATAATAAACTTTCGACATCTTCGTCGACGATGATGTCAGAAAGCTTATTAAAAACGGCAAATTCCTCCAACATCGACCGCATGGAGCTGGGCGAGCACCGAATAAACACGCAAACGATGTCGTTACAACAACAAATGAAACGCAGACGAGGCGGTTCTCGTTTGTTCACTCGAAGACGGTGCATCGTTTTGCTCTGCTTATCGAGCGTCGTGCTCGTCACGTTCAGTTTAGCCGGGCGATTGACCGAAGCTATTTTGGCGTTAAAAAGCGTCTTATCTGTCGGGAACTATTAGCGATTTTTGATACGAATATTGTGAAAATGAAAATGACACGCGCTGTTACATTATACTTGTTGTTTGTTACAAAACTGCTGCTGCTGAATATCTTTGCTGCTTTCTCCCTTTTTTCTCTCTCTCTCTTTTTCTTCTATATACATACGTTGTTTACCCACACATCACAAAAACACACGACGATGCGTCCTTCGTGTGCAAGACAGAGAGAATGAGAGCGAGAGCGAGACTCAGAGCGGCGATTTAGAGCCCGCCGAGTCTTTAAGAAGAGCGAGCAAAAGAGAGAGAGAGATCAATTTGAATCTCTTTACACTACTAATCCATCGACGACGCGCCATTAGTATTATTATTAGTATTATTATCTTTAGACTTCTTATTCTCTTTCCGATTCCCGCAGCACGAATCCATCCCAAACATGCGCGCGTACCAAGGCATATTCGCCCGTTTTATTCTCTCCTCCTCCGCGAGCTCTGCTTCCGATTTCTTCTTTCGTCCTAGGCCCAGGAATCCCATTTTGTTAAATCTTGTTTTGGTGGTTCCTTCTTTTTATGAAGAGATTTCTGCCTTCAATTTTGCCCACCAAACAACAAACAACAAAAAGCAGAAAAAGGCAGCAGAAATGCAAGAATGCAAAAATATCTTTCGAAGAGGCACAAAAACAACAACTGTTTTGACGAAAAAAGAGACACCCAGACTACTCTTTATTCTCTTTTTTATATCTCTCGGAAAGAGTACACACACACAACACACACACGCGCTCTTGGTTAAAAAGAGAGATGAGCGGTTGTTCTTTGACGTCGTCGTCGTTACGCGTTCGTTCGGAACTACTGCGAGGAGGAGGAGCTTTTCCTCGAAGGAGGAGTCAACTTTTACAACAACAACAACCTCATCATCATCATCATCATCATCATCATCAAAGTCGTTATCGAGCTCATCTGCGACGAAAAACTTTTGCTTCTAATAACAATAATGACAACAACTCCGACGAGGCGACGACGACGACAAAAACGCAAAACGAATACTTCAATTGCACGATAATCTCAAACGAACCGATATCTCCGGACGAGAGTTTTCGGCTACTGACGGTGGAAATCGACGACGACGTGGCGACCGTGAGCAGAATGTCGAAACAGTTAAAAATGAACAAAGAAAAGGCAAACGGGAAGACGACGACGGGGAGGACGCACACGCACACGACGCGAGATTCCACAATTGACGGTGGATACGTGAAAAATGAGTCAGATTTTGAGAGCGAGTGGTTGTTGCGGTATAAGTTTCCAGGACAAAGCGCACAATTTAAGCTGTTTAAAGAAGAAGATTGGTTGAGAGAGGACGTCGTGGATGAGAGTCTCGGCCGATTAACGCACAAACTGCCCATCGCGCAATCGCCGACGAATTTACACATGGCGAGAAAGAAATCGCCCGGCGCGTCGACGAATACGAAAGCAGAATTCATCGTCGATGGTAAAAAAGAGGAGGAGGCACAGTTAGCGAAATTAGAGCCGCAGGCGAAGATGAAAATTTCCAATCCGCGAGGCTTTGGATTTTCCAACCCGCTGTTTTCAAACGAAAAGACGTTGGATAACGCGATGATGTCCGATACAATCAAAGTTCCCATCGTGATTGTCGCGAAAGAATCCGAAGGTTTCGCGTGCGCGAAATCTTTACTCTCGTCGCCGGCATTACTCGCGCACGCTTCCATAGCTCCCGTGACTGTTTTCTTTCTCGCGGAATCTACCAGTCGCTTACCAATCACGGTGGACGAAATCGAACGATGGAAGCGAGGGGGCGTCAAAATCATAACCTCGGTAAACGAAGATCCCGACGGTATCGTCGATTACCACTCCCTGACGATTCGTTCGGCTATTTCTTCTTCTTCCATCGGGGAGGAGGACTTTGAGAATTCCGGCGGCGCGTTTCCTAGAGCCAATATCGTCGGCGAAACGCGTTTGCAACATAACAAGTGCGTCGTGTGTTTAGCCGGAGTCAAAGGGAAGAAGGCGGTGGAGTGGACGACCTTGTTTGAGAACGCCGGGGTGAGAAGAGTGAATTTCTTCTCCGCCGCTTAATAAAGATTTTTTGCAAACAAATAAGTATATACCTTATTATACGCGCTCGTACCATAATACCTCTCTTTTCTTTGGAAGCCTTGGTTTAAAAATCGTCAAAATTTCTCTTTATCTCTTTCACAACACACACAAAAACATATAAGTAAAATAAAGATGGGAGGAAAGAAGGACGAAACTGCGGAGGAGCGCTCGAAGCGCAAGGAGAAGGAGAAGCGGGAAGGTTTGTCGAAGAAAAAGGATAAGAAGAGGGACGAGACTCCTGAGGAGCGAGCGGCGAGAAAAGCGGCGAAATCATCCGATGGGAAATCAAAAGACGAGCGCAAAGAAAAGTCGGCGAAAGCGTCAAAGCAACAACAAAGTGGCACGCAACAACAACAGGCTGCTTTGAAAGAGAAGAAGCAAAAGTCGAGAGGCCCGCCGGTGGGGATGATGATGCAGGAGAAGGGTGGGAGCAAAAACGATTACTTAGCCGGGATGGACTTACCTTCCTCCTCGGACGACGAAGACGTGGAAGAAAAGGTGGAGAGAGATTTAACCAAGAACGCGTTCGACGGACCTTCGGATAAGGAAGCCGCGAAAGCGAGGAAGAAAGAGATCGAGATGGCGAGGAAAGAGGCGATGGCGAAAGAAGAGGCGATGCGAGACGACGACGACGCGTTTAACGTTCGATTACCGGCTATGGATGACCAAGCGATGGCGCAAATGGCAAACTCGCGCGATATCAAGATTGACAATTTCTCGGTTTCCGTGAGAGGGAAGCCGTTGTTGACGGATACGAGCATTACGATCGCGCACGGGAGACGATACGGGATCGTTGGGCCGAACGGGACCGGGAAGACGACGTTGATGAAGTTATTAGCGAGGCGTAAGATTCCGGTGCCGGAATTTATTGACATTTTGTTGGTGGAGCAAGAAGTCGTCGGCGACGAGAGAACGGCGTTGGAATCCGTGGTTGCCGCCGACGTGGAGCTCATGGAGTTGAGACAGAAGAAAATGGAGTACGAGCAGTTGATGGAGAAGATGGCGCAAGCGGACGAGAGCAAAAATGAAGCTTTAATTAAGGAAATGAACCAGTTGACGTTTAAAGACGAAGAGACCGGAACCGAGATGGACGCGTCGCAAGCGTTGACGAAGACGTACGACCAGCTGAAACTGAAAGGCGACGATACCGCGGAGGCGAGAGCGTCAAAGATTCTGCACGGTTTAGGTTTTACCGTCGTTAGGAAAGGCGAAACGAAAGGCCCGGATCGATTTTCCATGCACAATTCGACCAAGAGCTTTTCCGGCGGTTGGAGAATGCGGATTTCCTTAGCGCGAGCTTTATTCATCGAACCGACGTGTTTGTTGTTGGACGAACCGACGAATCACTTGGATTTACGAGCGGTCATTTGGTTAGAAGAGTACTTGATGCGTTGGAAGAAAACTTTGATTGTGGTTTCGCACGATCGCGATTTCTTAAACGGCGTCACGACGGATATCATCCATTTGCACGACCACCAACTCGATCAATACAAAGGAAACTTTGAATCCTTCGAAGAGATGTACGAGCAAAGACGCAGAGAGGCGAACAAAGAGTTTGAAAAGTACGAAAAAAGAATCAAACAAGCCAAGCAACAATCGAACAAGAAGAAGCAGGAAGATATCACGGCCCAGGCGAAGAAGGACGCGATGAAAAAGAACGAGAAGAAGAAGAACAAAGGGATGATGGACGACGCGGACGACGCTTTGAACACCGCGAGAGCACCGACGAAATGGAACGATTACGACGTCGAGTTCAACTTCCCAGAGCCGACGGAATTAAATCCGCCGTTGATTTCTTTGCAAGATTGCTCGTTTCGGTACCCCGGTTTGGAAGGTTTCAGTTTGGATAATATCGATTTAGGCATCGATATGGGAACGCGCGTCGCGATTATTGGGCCAAACGGCGCCGGGAAATCAACCTTGATGAATTTGCTCGCCGGAGACTTAAACCCAACCGAAGGGGATTCGAGACGGTCGCACGCCTTGCGCATCGGTCGGTACTCGCAACATTTCGTGGACGTTTTAGCCATGGACGAAACGCCGGTGAGTTATTTACAAAGAAAGTACAAAAGGGCAGACGGGGGCAGTTACAAAGACCACGACATTCGCGCAATCTTGGGTAAATTTGGTTTGCCTGGACACAACCATTTGCAACCGATCGTGAAATTGTCGGGTGGTCAAAAAGCTCGAGTCGTTTTCGCGTCGATTTCGTTATCGAACCCGCACATTTTGCTCATGGACGAACCAACGAACCACTTGGACATGCAATCCATCGACGCGTTGGCGGACGCGTTGACTGCGTTTGAAGGTGGCGTCGTTCTCATCACCCACGACGCGCACATTTGTTCCAAAGTCTTAGACGACGAGACGAGTGAAATCTGGGTCGTCGATGATGGCGTGGTGACGAAATTCAACGGCGACTTTGAAGACTACAGAGACCAACTCGTGAAGGAAATCGCCGCGGAGCTCGACGCGCCGGTTGACAAAATCGATTGATTTTAAGTAAGAAGCGTATAATTTATTTTAATACGGATTTTCAACGAAAGAACAAAACATATACATACATATATACACACGCACACACTCTACACATATACACTAGTATCATAACGTTTTCATCAAATACTCTACAACCTCTTCCCGCGTGCTCCCGGTTGATTCTAAATACCCGACCATTTTCGCTAAGTTTTCGTCGGCTCTCAATCCCAACAAACTCGGTCGTCGTTGCACCTCCTTCGCGAATTCCGTCCCGGTGATCCCCAACTCCTTCTCCACGTACACAAAAAGTGGCTCTAATCTCGTTTCCACGTCGTACGCTAACACGGACGGAAAATTCGTGATTAATCCCCCCAACTGTTGTTCTCGTATATCTCTCGATTGTAAAAACTCCACCACTTTTCTGACTTCGTTCTCGTCGAATTTCACCGACCCATCGAGCTTCATCCCCATCTTTGCTCTCTCCGCTTCAAATTGCATCGTCGCTTGCGACATGACTCGTAATGCTGCCGATTTTGCCACCCCAATCGTCTCCAAGTACTCGTAAATCCCAATCGACTCTTTTTCTCGTTCCATGCGAAATTTTCTTTGCTCGACTTGCCTTCCCGGACGGATTCGAGATTCAATTTTTGTCTTCGTTGTTCTCATTTGTTTTCTGTCGTTGTTGTTTTTGAATAATACTAAAGGAGGAGGAGGAAAAGATCGTTGAAGAGTAGAGCGTCCAAACATCATCGTAATCTTTGTAGTAGTAGTAATAGTGTTTATGTTTGTGTGGTTATCCTATTCTATAATTTTTAGGGGATTTCACAGCAGCCGTCAAAAAGAAAAAAACGTCAAAAACTTTCGTCAGTCAAAACTACTTTTCACACGAAGAAGAACAAATCGTCTCGCCATTAAAAAGTTCATCATCAACGAGGACAAAAGCAAAACCCCGCAACTTTTCTCTTCTCAGAAGAAGTCAAGAAGAAGAAGAAGAAGAAGAAGAAGTCGTCATTATCACCACCAAAATCATTAAGTATTAATATTAAATGCCGCAATCATCATCGTTTAAGAAGAAAAAACAAAGCTCTCATCATCCGTCGCATCAACTCGCTTTGAATTCCAAAAAGAAACAGAAACAAATCGCGAAAAACCGACACGGGAAACGCATCGAAACTCGAAAAGGCCAGTTTCTCAAGAAGACGAACAAGTTGACGGATAACTTGAAAGCGTCCATACAAATTACTCGAGAGGTGAACTTGAAGAACGAGTTAGAGTTTGCGAGAAGAGCGACGAGTTCAGGAGGGACTTTGCGCGTGATTAAAGCACCCGAAGGGACGGAAAAAGGCGACGGAATTAAAGGTCCGAGACCGAAGAAACAGAAACCGGTGGTGAAAATTGGCAAAGGCGGGAAACGCATGTAAAAAGAAGAAGAACAAGAAGAAAAAGAAGAAGGAGAGTGTTGCTACTGTTGCTGCGTGACCAAAATGATGAAAGGATTTTTGAACGCGTTGAAATCGTCGCTCGATCCGGACGGCGGCGGGATAGACGCTTCGATAGACAAAATAGACATCCGAGACGTGATGGAACTTCGCGTTCGGCTAATACACGATACTTCCGCGTTTATTCGTTTGCCGTCGAGAGCGTGCGAAAGTTTGCTCGTAAAAGCTCCAAAGTTCCCGTTACCAATAAAAGTGAAAGTTATCGAGAGAGGCGCGCATACGAGTGGTAGTAGTAATAATAATAATAGAAGTAATCCTAAAAACGGGGGCGCGCCTTACGATATTCCCGCGCACGAGAAAGAGAAAATATTCTCGGTAATTAAGTACGTTTCTTGGGCAGGCTCGACGTCGGAGTTGGGAGGGCAGATATTTATGGACGTCCCAATCGCGGCAGCGAGATGTTTAGGTTTAGAAGACGGAGACTTGTGCCGAGTTTGGCCCGTCTTTTTTGCGCCGATTGCAGCCGCCGTTCACGTTTCACCCATGCGAAAAGACGATTGGGACGTTGTGTTCGCACAAAGCGACCGGGTGGAAGAGTCTCTGTTGAAGCAACTCGGGAGTGCGTACGATGGAATGAAGTTTCCGTTTTTTCCAAGTGTCCAAGCGGGCGGGAAACCTGTCGTGTTGAAATGCACGAAAGTGGAAGCGTACGTAGAAAGTAGCGAAAATAATAGTAAAAATAGTCAAGTCTTTCCGTCGGTCGTTCGATTAGCGCCGAACACCGAACTCATCGTCGCACCACCGGCGAAGGAAGACGTAACGGGCGATGAGCTACGAGACGGCGACAACGACGACGACGACGGCGAGAAGGAAGAGGAAAAAATGAAACCGTTTTGCGCTCGCGTACAAAGTCCGACGTATCACATTTTGGATGAACTCACGGTGAAAGTAGATCGCGATTTTAAAGCTATGAATGATGCAATTATCGACGATTTCAATTGCGACTTAAGTGGAGTCGCGTTACTTCGAGTGTCAAAAGATAAAAACGAGCAAGAGTTACCCTGTCGAGAAGGCCAGTTGTGTCGCGTGAAAATATATTCGGAGGAGAAAAAATTTCGCAACGACCGCTCTGCGCTCGTGCGAATAAAATATTCCTCGCACGAACACTTACGACCAGGTCACGTGGCGTTGTCGAAAGCAATCATGAATCTTCTAGGAACCGTTCAAGGCGATACGGTTGTGTTGAGTAGAGGTCCAAAACCGTTAAAAGTGGATGATTTCGCGCAAGTTGTCATTCAACTTCGACCGATCGTCGTGAAAAAGGAAAAGAAAAAATTCAAGATTTACGAAGACGACGAAACAAGCAGCGAGGACGAAGCAGATGGATTCGATTGGGACGATTCCGAGGAGAAGAATGCCATATTCAACGACACCGGTCTACTTCCAAAATCGAAACCGTTGACGGCTGCTCAAATTCTCGCGAGAAAACTCACCGGTCCGCAACGCATCGCGCTCGGTTTGGGTCATCTAAATGTCTTAGCAACGGACGAAAGCGATTACGACAGCGATGACGACGACGAAGAAGCATTATCTGATTTGTGTTTGATTACACCGGAATCGTGTAATTCTGGTGCCAAGTATGTCCTTCTCGATTGGCTCGAGGCACACGTGAAGTATACCGGTTCTGGCGAGTGCGGAGATATCGGCAACAGTCGAAATGGTTTTAGTAATGATAATGAGAGTAATACTAGTAACGATGGCATGCATTTGAGTTCGGATTCTAAAATTTTGTTATCGAGCGATGAGATTGGAAGCGGAGGGTATTTGCCGTTCGCGAGTTTTGAAGTGACCATTAGCGTGATTGGAGGGAAAGCGACGCATTTATCCGAAGACGCGATTCCACTGATTTATATCACTCGTGACGATCTCGTGAAAGAAAACTCGCGCGTAAGGGTTGAACTCGGGAAAACGACTGTTTATTTAGACCCGAGGAAAGAGCACGCGAATTTACTCGAACCTTGTTTAGGCGTGTCCGTGATGCCTTCATACGGGCGGTATAAACATCTCGGTGACGTTGCGCCTGGAGAGAGTTACAAGAAAGTCGCGATTGAAGTTTTGAAACGCGTGCGAGTGTCGTTATGGGAGGAGGCCCAAATCATGCGAAATGAACAAAATTGTTTCCAAATTCCAGGAGGCTCTATGCTTTGCGGTAAACCTATTGGATCGCATCGAGACCCGCTGGCGAAAGGCATCGCGTGGAGCATCGCGAACGATCCAAACTGTTACGCGAGCGTCGTCGAAGTGAAATGTAAAGATTTACCAACGCACCCTCGAAAAGCGATGAAAGCGTTACGACACGCGTTGCAAGCGGCACATCTGCGAGCACCAGCTATTTGCTTACTTTTAGATCTAGACGCGGTGTGTAAAAAACAGCCAGAAGGGGCTGAAGATAAGGGTGAAATGGACGACGCATATCACATCGCGGCGTTACTCGCGGATGAGATTAAATATTGCGTAAACATGGAAACCGTTTGTTTCGTGGCTACGGTGCAAGAAAAAGAGAACGTGGCTAAACCTTTGCTCGATCAAGAGGTGTTCATTAAGTTTCAGGATATTGGACCTATGGAAGACGATGCTCGTAAAGAGTCTTTAATGTTAATTTCCGCCGGCTTGAACTTTTCCACCTCCGAGGACGTTGCGGAGGATATTGCGCAAGACAGAAAAACAATAGGATACGACTTACGAGATTTAGACATTCTCGTCACTCGCGCAATTCAAAACGCGTTCAAACGGTTAAACTTAGACGAAGGTCCTGAGTTTCAAAAGCGAAAACACGGTGGAGATCACGAGTTCATCCCATTAACGGTAGACGATTACGAAAAAGCGCGAGTGGACATCAAACCGAGCGGTGACGAAGGTTTAAATCTCACGGATCCATCCGTGTATACAATCGAAGGTGGTCTAAATGCCATTGGTGGATACGAAGGGGTAAAAAAGTTACTCGAAGATTGCATGATTCTTCCCGGACAGTTTCCGGAAGTTTTTGCGCAGTGCCCTTTGCGTCTGAAAACGAATGTACTCCTTTATGGCCCTCCAGGTGTCGGGAAAACGTTCGTCGCGCACGCGGCGATTACAGAATCCGGCATGCGATGCATAAAAGTCCGAGGTCCTGAAATCATGTCCAAATTTATCGGCGAATCCGAGAAAGCCATTCGAGAAGTATTCAAACGCGCGCGCGCCGCTGCCCCGTGCTGCTTATTCTTCGATGAGTTTGATTCTATCTGTCCTCGAAGAGGCTCCGATAACGCCGGCGTCATGGACCGATTAGTCAATCAGTTGTTGACGGAAATAGACGGATTCGAAGAGTTACGAGGAGTGTACGTCATCGCCACGTCGTCGAGACCGGACACGATGGATCCCGCTTTATTACGTCCGGGCCGTTTAGACAACTTGCTCTTCTTAGACTGGCCAACGGAGAAAGAGCGATACGACATCATGTGGAAACTCACCAGAAATATCAAGACAGACCCAGACGTAAACCTTTGCGCCATCGCGGCGAAAGAAATGCCGCACGGCTCCACCGGCGCCGACATCAAAGGTTTACTCAGCAACTGCTCAGTCAACGCCGCCACGCGCGTGATTCAAGCGCACGAAGAAGCTTTGAAACTCGATCCTACTCTCCCAAACCCGACCAAAGTCCCGTCCATTACCGCCGAGGACGTTCGCTTAGCCCGGAAAAGCGGGTTCTCGCGCATGCGAGAGGTTGATCGAAAACAGTTGGATATCGTCTACGAAAATTTCAATCGAGCGAGAAGTAAAAGCATGAAGGATAAGAAGACCGCGATTATAGATGAGAGAGATTTGAAGCAAAAGTTTGCCAGTTGATGATGTGGTTCATCAGAATTCTCGCATTCAACAGTTAAAAGACGAATGAAGAGGTTCAGAGTGTTGTACTGGTAGTAGTAGTAGTTTTTTATTGTTGTTGTTGCACTCATCAGTTGTGAATCAAAAATAATCCTTCGCTCCTTGAAAATTAAAAAAAAAGAGACGTTTCAATTCATAAATACGCATGCGAATAAAGAAGTGCAAACAAAGCACAACGAGAGAGAAGAAATAGAAGAAATAGAAGAAGAAGAGAGAAGAAAAAAGAGAAGCGCTCCGTGTTGTTGTTGTAAACGACGTAAGAATGGCCGGTTCATCGTCGGATGCTTCTTCTATTCACCCGAACGCGCCGTTAACGTCTTCCTATCAGTGGAGCATTGGAACAATCTTGAGGAAAATCTTAAAAACAGTCTGGGTGATTCTCAACCTTTTGATTTTGATTGCCATCCCAGTCGTCGCGTATCAAATGCACAAACACGATTACGAACAGTTGTACATAGCCTGGTTCATCGCGGGCGTTTTTGCGATGCTCTCCATTCCGATTACGTTTTACGAAGTTATTTTACATCTGGAAAACTATCGAGCACCGAAATTGCAAAGGCACGTTATTCGGATATTGGCGATGGTACCGGTGTACGCGATTGATTGTTGGTTCGCGCTAAGATATAAGAAAGCGACTATTTATTTAGATACAGTGAGAGAGTGTTACGAAGCGTACGTGGTTTGGAACTTTTACACGTATTGCATGGTGTATTTGCAAGAGTTTTGCGTGCCCGGGTTGGAACACGCGTTGGCGAGGAAACCTAGGCAGCACCATTTATGGCCGATAAGCGTTATATTAGGACCACCGAGGGTAGGAGAGCCGTTCGTGCGGTTTTGTAGACACGGGATCATACAGTTTGTGACGTTGAGACCGTTTTGTGCGTCGATTGCGTTTTTAACCGAAGCGAAAGGGGTGTACGGCGACGGGCAGATTATGAATCCGTACGTGTCGTACCCGTACTTGGCGTTTGTGAATAATTTGAGCGCAGCGTGGGCGATGTATTGCTTAGTTTTGTTGTACCGGGCGACGAGAGAAGAGTTAGCGCCGATTAGTCCTTTCTATAAGTTTGCGAGCGTTAAAGCGATCATTTTCTTTAGTTTCTGGCAATCCGTGTTGATTGCGTTTTTAGTCAATCGAGGCATCATTAGGGTGAATTGGATCGATCCGACGTGGTCGGATTACGACAAGGCGGATTGCGCGAATGCAATTCAAGAGTTTTTAATTTGCGTGGAGATGTTTTTCTTCGCCCTTTTGCATTTGTACGCGTTCCCGGCGGATGAATATAAAGCAGACGGGGGAATAGGACCGGTGGGCGGATATAACATCGGGTTGAACTCGACCATGTCGAGAAGGAAATTGACGGATAATTTGTTCGATTTGTTCGACGTCAGAGACGTTTTGTACGACATCAAAACGTTCGTAGAAAACAACACGGAGTGGATACAGAGAAAGTTTAATCGATGCCTGGGACGTGGTGGACACGGGTCGGTACCAAATTCACCCGTGGCAGGCGCCGGAGGAGGAGGAGCAGGAGGATTATTAGGTAATTCTCCTCGGAGCGGGACGGATTCAAAGAAGAAAGGGAAGATGAATTACGTCAAGTTCGCGAACGATGATGATGACGACGACGACGACGACGACGACGACAAAAACGGCGGCAATAACAAGAATAGCGATAGAAATCCCTTAGTAGCAAACGGGTCCAGTCATCATCAAGTCATCGTCGACCTGGAGAAAAATGGTGACGAGTATTCCCTCTCCGAAGAAGAACTCGCGCGAGGCGACAGCGTCCAACTGATGGCCACATCTCCGAGAGCTGGTGCGACCGCGATGTCGCCCGGTCAGTCCTTCGAGTTAGTCAAGAGCAGGAACAACACGAAAGGAGGTTTAGACGATCAGTTGTAGTGTTGTAATGTAGAGAAGAATAAGAAGTGTTACTAGGTAAGTCGTATTTTATTAAAAAATGTCTTTCACCACTTTCATCATCATCCAAAGACGGCAAAACATATTTATGAACGACTCCTAAAAATGGGCGCACCACCTCCGAAAAGGGAATACCGCCGTCGTCGACACCGAGCGAAATTCCTCCTCTGCTGTTTCTCTTTTCTTTTGTTCTCTTTCCTCCTCGCGTTTCTCTCTTCTTCTTCTTCTTCTTCTTCTTCTTCTTTGTCTTCTTCTTTCCGGGGAAACAAAGTCGCCACCCCCGCGATTGAGAATGATGATGATGAAATTGATTACAACAACGCGCAGCAGCATGAGCAGCATGAGCAGCAAAACGACGACGAGAACGACGAAGATAACGAGAAGGAGGAGGAGGAACACGCGTCGTCGATTTTGCTAAACAACAACATCCATCATCAGAAACGTAATACTAAGCACAGGATTGGCGGCAGCGGCACGGGCGCTTCCAAACAGCTCGGGTTTATGAACGAGAACTTGGTTTCTAAACTGAAAGAGTTAGGGGAGAAACGACAGTTAGAAGAAGAAGAAGAAGAAGATTCGAAGAAGTCGTCGTTCAAAGGGTCGTTCGTGATGAACAAACGCAGAAGGAAAGTGAACGAAGAGATTCCGTTTCCGAGGAAAAAGTTGAGAGATACGTTGCAGCATTACTCGTTAGGTAAAGCGAAGAGAGATTTGATCAGAGTCATTCCGGAAGAAGACGAGGTACGGTTGACGCTATTGACGACGAGCAATAGAAAAAGTAGTAGTAATAATAATAGTTTTAGAAAGAAGAACGTGTGCGCGGTTATCGGCAACGGAGGGACGTTGTTGGCGTACGATTTAGGTGAAGAGATTGATAGCGCGGATGTTATTATTCGCTTAAACGCGGGGCCTATCAAAGGTTTCGAGAAGAAAGTAGGCTCGCGAACGGATTACAGATTAGTAAATAGATTACACATGGGCTTTAGGGAGACGAAAGATGAAATGGTTCTGCAACATTGCACAACCCCGGACGCGTTGGACGAATGGACGAGATTTAAAGTCAAACACGAAGACGATATAAACGTGAAGAAAAAATTGTTCGCGATTGACCCAGACTTCCACGAGTTGGCTATTTCGTACACCGATAAAGGCGTCGTCTCCAACGGGTTTTACGGTTTACTCTTAGCCACGGAGCTCTGCGACCAAGTCAAAGTCTACGGTTTCTTCCGCAAGTGGAAAGGCAACGTGTATTATCACTATTACAACGGCGAAGCGCCAAACGAAGGTCAATCTTTTCGAGACGATAAAGAAGGCGACCGGTTAGAGATGTGGCTGAAAGAACGCCACGCGACGCACAAAATGGGCGAACCGTGTCTACAACAACAAGAAAGTGACGAAGAATGCAAAAACTGCGCGCCCGGATTGGTTTGCGCCAAGAACGCGTGGCATCCGGTGCCCAAACCCGGGTACTGTTACGACGAGAAACACCCGGAAACGCCAGCAAATGCGAAAGGTTTGCCCAGAGCCAATTGTGCGAGAAAATGCGAAGCTTCTGATACCTGTCCAGGTGGTAAGCGTGGGTTCTGTAGTAAGTCGCTCGTGGAGACGTCGGAGTGCGTTTTTAGTTAGATAGTTCGTTCTTTAGATAATAGCGGATAGATGTGAGGATTGTTCGTTCTTATTACGCGAAGGGGAATACAAACGAAATTTCTCCACAAAAAAAAAATAATCTTTTCGTCTTCTTCTTTAGATGATGATGATGATGATGCAGAGCCGAGCTAATCCTCCTCCTCCTCCTACTCGTGCTTCTGCTGTTCATCGTCGTCGTCGTCATCAATCCTCGATTTTATCATCATCGGGGTCTTCTTCTTCGTCTTCTTTTCCGGCGGGTGAAAAGGAACAACATGAACGTTTTTATCGTCGTCGTCATCCAATCAGCAACACGAACATCGTCACAAGAAAAGCTTTTAGGAAGAAGAAAAGTGCAGTAATAACAAGAGGAGGATTCTTGGAAGACGCGATGGAGTTCGCGAAACAGAAATCCTCGGAAGTCGAAGAGGCGATTAAATCTGTCACAAGAACAACATCAAGGAGTAGTAGTAATAAAAGATTGAACGTGGAAGAGTTGAAAGAGGCACTTTTATCCAAAATCGCAACCGTCGAGCGAGGCGCGAGCGCGAGCGAAGAGGATAAAGAAGAGATCGACTTACTGGCTCAAAAAGTGGAAAACACGCAGAAACGAAAAAACGCGTTGGAAACGGAGGAGATAAACGGGAAATGGGAGTTGATGTACACGACGTCGGCGTCGATTTTAGGCTTGACGAAACCGAAAATTTTTCAGCCGTCAGGGCCGATTTACCAAACCATCGACGCGAAGAATTTACGAGCGTTTAATAGCGAAAGCGCGCCGTTTTTTAACCAAGTGAGCGCGGAGTTAACACCAACCACGAAATCGAGCGTGAATGTGCAGTTTAAGAAATTCGGATTGTTCGGCGGGTTGATTAAAATCAACGCGCCGGAAAGCGCGAAAGGGAAATTAGACACGACTTTTGTAGACGAGGATTTAAGAATTTCGAGAGGCGATAAAGGAAATTTATTCGTGTTGCTCATGCGAGACCGATCGGCGAATTTAGACGCGGAGTATTAGCTTTGACATCATTTCAATTTCAACATTCTTTTTCGCAGCGAGCGCTGTCGTTGTTGTTGTTGTTATAATCTACTTTCGCCGCCGTTCCTTTTGAACTGTTCCAACGCATCCGCGACGTCTCGTTTCCCATATTCTTCCGCCAATCCTAAAGCGTCCAATCCTTGTCTATTTCTTAAACCGATATCAACACCTCGCGCGTTCAATAATTGCTTCACGACTTCCAAGTGGCCAAACCTGGCGGCATCGTGTAACGCGGTATCGCCATCGGAATCTTGCGCGTTGAGAGGGACGCCCAAATCGACCAACGTTTGAATCGTGTGCGCGTGTCCCCAATACGCCGCTTTGTGCAACGCCGTTCTCCCGCTCCCTGGATCACCCTCTCTCACGTCCGCACCCTCTGCTAACTTTTTAATCTCCACGACACCGTGCATCGCGCTCTCGCGAAACTTGGCCGATTTCCGTTTCATCTCTCCAGCTTTCTGCGCTTGCGCGTGCGGACAGCAGTGCGGGACGCCCAACGCCAACAACCGCGAATACGCGTCGGCGAAATCGCGAAAAAACGCCTCTTGATCCTTCGCGTATAACTCCACGTACTTGCGAAACGTTCCATCTCGTATCAACGCCACGTCTGTCGGTAACATCATCAACGTTTTCGTCTCTTTATCCGTGTATTGCATCTCTCCGTCCCACTCTCTCGGTACCCAGGTTAAGGACACCAAGTTTCGAAAATACTCGTTATCAAACTTCAGAGGATTGTGCGTCCAAGGACCATCGTATCCGCTTCGAACGAAGTGACACCGTCCTAACGTGTGCGCTCCACTCAGAGCCACGATGTCTCGATCGCTCATGCCCATTCTGTGGAACACGTCTCTCAAATGGTCTTTTCCTTGACTCGCGTCCGGTAACCGTCCGTGCATCGGGCACCTCGCGTTCGTCGAATCGTCCGTCCTCCCGAACAAGTACGGCACGTGCGGCCCTCCGGCGAATTCCACCGCCAACGCCCCGGCGTAGGTATACAAATCCGCCTCGGATATGTTCGGGTGTACTTTCTTCACCTCGTGAAGCATGTCTCGAACGATGCCTAACCCGTTATTCGCCGGGTCGTCTTTCTCTGGTGCAAATCGCATGGTGGCGCCGTTCGACCCACCAGTTTTTGTGTGTTTATCGTACGTCCCGGAGGAGTGCCACGCTTGTCTGACCGCGATCGGGAACGCGATCACTTTCGAGTTTAGCAGAGCTTTGTGCAAATCTCTCTTTAATTGATCTTTATCATTCATGGTGTTATATAACTTGTTTTATTCGTATGTATTACGTGTGTGTGTAGTCAGTCGCGTGTGTGTAGTCAGTCGCGTGTGTGTGTCTCTGAAAGCAGAGAATTCTTGATTTTTTGTTACTTACGCGACAGCCGCTTTTTTCCTTTTTTGAAGTTTTTTTTTGCTCAAATCTCTCTTCTCTCAAAAACTTTTCTCGCTGCGGTTGTTTGTTTGTGCATCATAAATAATAATACCAAACGAATAATAATAACACTAATAATGGTAAAGAAGAGAGAAGAAGACGACAACGATGATAAGAAAGCGTTGGCTTTGAAGACGCGCGATACTATGTCGTTGGAAATGAAAAATAATGAAGACGATTTCGATGAAAATGATGATGAATTCATGTACTCGGAGATGGAAAAAAAAGCATTAGAAACCGAAGAGGAGGAATGGAAAACGTCTTCTCACAAAATAGAAAACATGCAACTCAAACTCTACGTCGACGTACTCGATAAACTGTGCAAAGAAGATAAGATCGAACAGTTCGTGAAAGTATTCGCGCCTCCCGATTTAGAGGAAGAAGACAGAGCGTATTTCATGGAGAGTTTAAAAGGGACGATGGAAAACGGGGAGAGGTGGAAACGGATGAAACGAGAGATTGAGATTTTAAAGACGGGGAAATATCGCGGGATATCCGGGGATCAAGAAAGAGGCCCGGTGGAATTTAGATTCGATATGATGGTAGACGAAGACAAAGAGGAAGACAGAGAAGATAATAATAATAATAGTAAAAAGAAGAAGAAGAATAGAAATAGCATACACATCATGCGGGAAGTCGTGTTTCGGAAAACGAACAACGTGTGGCACGCGGAAGGATGAAACCCTTCTTTTGCAATATAGTTTCTTAATATTAATCTTAATATTAGTCTTATTAATCTTATTATTATTTCCTAAACGTCTACTTTTGATGTTGTTGTTGTTGTTGTTGTCGTACTTGTTGTTGAAGCGCTGCTAGTGTTGGACGACGGCGAATCTCTTTCTTCTCGTTTCTTTCGCATGGCGCCTCGACTAAATCTACCGACAATGCCGGATTTACCATCTAATCCCAAAGCCGCGTTCGACGCTTTCGTCTCTTTATTCTTCATCCAATAGCTCTCCTCTTCTTTATTAATGACCTCCAAAAGGTTCGGATCGACTTTAATTTTACTAATCAAAGTTGGTACAAATGGATTTTCATCGCCTTCTCGGTTCCTCGCGAGTAAACGCCGTTCTTCTTCCGCTTCTTTCTCGACCAGTTCTCTAGCTTCTGCTTCCGTATATTTTCGTCCGGATGGATATTGCTTCGTCCCAATTAACGGTTGCGCTTTTTGGTTCATGTATTCCAGCTGTCTCAGCGCAAACTGTCTCACGAAATGTCTGCCGCTCCTTTTGTTCTTTTTCGAAGAGGACGAAGAGGTTTCTTCCTTTTCGTTTCTCTCACCTGCGTGCATATCGATCGCTTCCAACTTTGCCAACGGCCTTCGATTATAATACGCCCTGATTAACTTATCCTCTGGGTAAACGATCTTCTCTTTCTTCTCGGCGAGGAAATCGTTCATCCCAATCGCCGTGTTCGCCGGGTTGACCTGTTCCATCGCCTGTAACCATTTTGGTTTTTCGATGATGCCTTCGCCCGTCAGTCTTTGCGCTAAGGGAAACAAGAGATTTTTCGCCTCTCGTTTCCCGGTTTTCGTTCTCGAACGGAACATGTCCATAGTTAATTTGAGTGCTTGATTCGACGACGACGCCGCGCCTCGCTTCATTTTGTTCGTCGTCGCTCTTTCGTTCTAGTATTATTAGAGAAGTACTACAAGTGGTATTCTGTGTGTGTGTATGTGTTGTTTATTTATTCTGTGCGTTAAGTGTTTTTGTGTCGCCCTTTTTTTGGCTTCTCTTTCTCTCAAGTCTCTCTCTCAGTCTCTCTCTCTCTCTTCGTCTCTCTCTCTCTTCGTCTCTATCAGAATCCCGGAAATCCCGCAAACCTCGCAATCGCTGTTGTGAAGCGTAGTTGTTGTTCCTCGACAAACAAAGCGTATTCTTCGTCCGTTGGTTCTGGGCAACCTTTCTCTCGCAAGTAGTTTACGCAGTCGGTATGCTCTTTGTACCGAGCGAAAGCGATGTATTGCCAGAAGTTAAGAGGCACTTTCGCCTCTTCGACTAAGTATTGAAGGCAATTGAGGTGGCCGTCGATCCTTGCAGCGGTGTACACGCACTCGCTCTTTACCTTCTCAGATATCTTTCTTTCTTCAACAAGATATTTCAAGATGTCCATTTGACCACATCCTGCCGCTTTTATTGCCGCTACTTTTTCCGTCTCTCGCGAAGGTTTCACTTTGTCGAAAAGAAATCGAAGACAGTCGAGGTGTCCTCCAATAGCAGCTAGTTTACACGACTTTTCTTCATCACACGGGCAATCATTAGAGAAGCAGTACTTCAACATCTCGAGATTACCTTTAAATGCGGCCTGCTTAATCGTCTCTTCATCCCACTCGCAATGTTTCACTTCTCTCGCCCACTTGAGCAACTCGAGTTTGTTCGTTGTAGCTACTTGCCAACAAATCCAGGCTTGATCTATCACTCTTCCACTTTGACTTTTCTCTCCCCAGGGTATGTTATTCCACACCAATTCCAACGTCGAAATGGATGTACATTCGTCAATAGACCATTTTAATTCCGATACGTTTACCCCGGCGTTCTCAAGCACACCCCAACTCTCTCTATTCACTCTCGAAAAGAACCACCGATCTGTCCTATTCAATTTCGGAAGCACATGCGAGACAAACACGTCCTTGTGATGCAACACCAATCCCTTCCATAACTCCGTCGGTCCGAGCTTTAAACGCTCCATTTCCGCGGCGAGCTTTTCTCTCTCCCTCTTCTTCTTCCTCTTCTGCGCGCCGGATGCTATCTTTTTCCCACCCATTCGTTGTTGTGTCAACTTTCTTTTCTCTTTTTCTTCTTCACATGTATGTGTCTTTTCTTTTGGGGGGCGTTTTCCGTTACTCGTTGACTCAAAACTCTTCTCCAATTTTTATTCATTTTTATTACGCGTCCTATATTATTATTTATAATGAAACGCGGCGCACTGGTACAACTGAAATGCGCTATTCAGCATTACGATTGGGGCGTTTCCGGACAAACCCCGAGCGCGGTGGCTGAACTCGGTTCTTTAAACAGAGAGGAAAAAATTGATGAAGAGAAACCACACGCGGAGTTATGGATGGGGACGCATTTGAGCGGACTGAACGTGATTAAAGAAACTGATTCTGATTCTTCTTCTTCTTCTTTAAAGCAACACGTGGAAGCGAACGCGAAGGAAACGCTCGGGGAGAAATGCTTAAAAAGGTTTGGGAACGATTTACCGTTTTTGTTGAAAGTTTTATCCGTGGCGAAAGCGCTTTCGATCCAAGCGCATCCGGATAAACAGTTAGCGGAGAAGTTACACGAAGAGAAACCGCACATGTATAAAGACGCGAATCATAAACCGGAGATGGCGTTAGCGGTGACTGAATTTGAAGCCATGAGCGGGTTTATTAGCGAACCAAAAGAAGCATTGGAGAAGTGCCCGGAATTGAAACTGTTGACGGGGGTTCGTTTGGAAGAGATGGATGAGATGAAAGAAGATAAGAAAGCGCAGATGAAATTTTTGTTCACGAAAGTGATGTTGGCGGGAAAAGAAGAGGTGGCGAAGCAAGTGCGAGCGCTGGTGAAACGATTGGAGGAGGCAGAGGTAAAAGGAGGAAACGACGACGAGAGAGACCGGTTGGCGTTGAGGTTGAACGGGCAATATCCAGACGACGTCGGCGTCATGTGCGCGTACTTGTTGAATTACATCAAGTTGCAACCAGGAGAGGCGGTATACATGGCTGCGAACGAACCGCACGCGTACTTGGACGGCGAATGCGTGGAAGTCATGGCGACGAGCGATAACGTCGTGCGAGCCGGGTTGACGCCGAAAGCGAGAGATACGGAAATCTTATGCGACATGTTGACGTACAAGTTGGGGAAACCAGAGGTTCTCACGGGAGATGTCATCGATAAAAACACGAAACGATATTCGCCTCCGTT
>Ga0257106_1000347_pt1 | contig 28508 bp, 26 predicted proteins | sample LP_taG_3_FD_190177 | JGI IMG/M metagenome (GOLD analysis project Ga0257106, IMG submission 190177) | Marine microbial communities from Northeast Subartic Pacific Ocean, Canada - LP_J_2011_P26_10m | ecosystem: Environmental > Aquatic > Marine > Oceanic | place: Canada: Northeast Subartic Pacific...
TTTCAAGCATTATTTTATATTCTGTGCAGTCTTCAATAGTTGGCAAATACAGTATACAATGTCTAAATCCATAATTATGCATACCCGTCACTAAAAACAAAACTTTTGATAGAATGTCAATATTATTACAATTTGATAATTCCTCGGGTATACAACTTTCAAATTCGTTATTTTCATCTAAAATAGGTAAATATATTTCATAATCGCATACTTTCTTTTGTTCAATCGCTTTACTTAAGGGTAAATATATCAATTCATTCGTGATATTCACCAAATTTTCAGTTTTTGTTGCAGTCATACCTAATTTAGTTGCATTTGTTTGATTTAACAACTCCCATATTTTATGTTCTTCATGATAATCATGAATTTCGTCTACTAAAATCAAAACATCTTCCTCATAATTATATTTACTCAATATTTCTGTGGCAGATTTTTCAGTAGTAGAAATACAATACTTAGAAGCTTTGAATATATTTTCGAGTTCTTCTAAATCAGTAGTTCCATCTTTATCAGAATCAAATAAAAGTGTGTTATGATTCGGAATATAAGGTTTAATTCTTTCAAAGGCTTGCAGTGTATCAATTTTCAAAGGGGAAATCACTATTATTTTATCGTATTTCGCAGCAAAATGACAAGCAATCTCAAATTTCCCATATCCACATGGTAAACACATCAATCCAATTCCAGTCCAAGGTTTATTTAATATTTTTATAAATTCCTTTTGTTCTTTATAAAGTTTCTCCACCTTATAATCCGATTTTCGAGGATTGTAATGGGTTTCGCATTGAAATTTAATGGATACTATGTGACCTTTCAATTCATAATAATCTTTAACATCGGCTTGTAGTTTATAAGTATAGTACAAATACCCTTTACTATTTGGATGTTTATTCATGATAATTTCACATGCGATATGAAATGTACCCAGTTCAGATCCTGTTAGTAAGTTAGAAGTTCTATATTTAGATTGCTGTGGCAAGTATATTATTTCACCATTTTCTGTATAACGATATCCTAAACCATCTAATCCATATTCTTGAGGGGGTTTTTTCTTTTCGTTATTTTTTGATCTTTGTTCAGCTCTGGCAATCATACGCCTTTTGCGTGTGCGATTTTTATCATTTATATAACCGGAATCTTCTAATAAATTTTCAGGTATATTGGACCAATGGTACATTATATCCTTAGGATTATCTTCAATATGTTTTACTATAGACTGGTGTTCATATTCTAACCATTTTTCGTCTTCTTTATTTTTAACATACGTTCTCATACGAGATGTATTGTTTTTCTCTCTTGCGAGTGTTATCATTCTTGTGTAATATATTACACTTGAATTGTATTTATATGCTTTTTATGTAATATATTACAAAAAATAAATCATTTTTCAGAGAAATCAATAGTTAAAAATCAAATACCATCTTCCACTATCATATGTTTTTAGTGATGATAGGTCTAAGGTTGTGTTATATTCTTTAGTCAAATTATAAAAATGATTTAAACTGAAGATGTAAATGTTAATAGATCTATAATGGATAATATAAGTAATAAATCACCTCTAAGATATCCAGGAGGAAAAACACGAGCTTGTAAAAAATTAGAAGATATATTGAATGAGAATTTTAACATTAGAGACTTTGACAATATTGTTTCACCGTTCTTTGGCGGAGGTTCATTTGAATTTCATATCCAAAATACTTACAAGCTAAATATTATCGCAAATGATAAATTTCTTCCGCTATTCAACTTCTGGAAAACTTGTAAGTCAGATAAAGCAAATTTAATACTAAATCTTAGACAAAAAATAGGAAAGGTCGATAAAGATGCGTTTACATATTTTAGAGAAAGAATAATGAGTGAAGATTGTGTATTAGACCAAAGCACAATGTACTTTGTTATTAATCGCTGTTCATTTAGTGGCGCAACACTATCTGGTGGATTTTCATTCGAATCATCTCAGAAACGATTCACAACATCTTCTATTGATAGAATTGGGAATCTTGATCTAACTTATTTTGATATTTATAATCATGATTTTGAAGATTTTATCACTAATAATAGAGATAACCCCAGAAATATAATATTTCTAGACCCTCCTTACTATTTAGAAAAAGGATCTAAATTATATGGTAACAATGGTGATATGCATGAATCATTCGATCATCAAAAATTATACGAATCATTATCAATTACCCAAAATTGGTTAATGACCTATAATAACTGTGATTATATCCGGAATTTGTATAAAGACTATAAGATTATAGAAACAAGCTGGACCTATGGAATGAATAAATCAAAAGAATCATCCGAAATAGTAATTATGTCAAATAGTGAGAACTAAATTTCTTTGCAGTCACTTCTACCCTGTATATAGCTATGAGCATATATACCACCCCGCGAACCTTTATACTTTTTACCTTCACTTTTAAAATTCCTGTTATTTTTAAAAGTTATACCCATCACAGCTCTATAATTATTATCTGTTTCAGTAAAGATTTGTACATTATTCCAACTATGAGTAATTCCAGACCAGTTGATTTCGTAACAATTCTCAATTTGATTAGATTTTTTTAATGACGGTTTACCTTGGACAATAAATTGGCAAAAATCTGGTCCAAATTTTGGATTTGTTGTATTATAATCCGGTCCAAATACACTTTTACCCACTAAATCATCATCAGTTAAAGACCTATATATCGCATGTTTAATTCTTTCACCATCGTGATATTCCGTCGCCTTCTTTAAGAAATCTTTAACTTCCCGATGTTCACATATACAACCCTTATTACTTTCACTCCCCGCTTTATCACTAAGACCACCATATTGTTGAAATTCTTTTGCAGTTGTCCCTTTTTTGTGTGATAGCCATAGCAATTTATTACCACTTGAATCTTGTATAACATAATCCGCTTTAACACTTCTCCCCCTAATTGTTTGTGTAACTTTGTCTGCTTTACAACAATTCATATATATTGTACCATCTTCTGGTGTAATTATATGAATTGGTCCATTTTCAAATAACTTTTGTAAATCTTCTAACGACTTCTTCTCAGATTCCATAACATCTTTACAGGATGGTTTTGCCACATTAATTAGTGGAATATATCCGATTCTATTGTTTACTTTAATTTCTGCACAATATTTATGTCTTTTTATTTTTACCGTTTCAGGTGAAACAAAATATATATTCTCATTTGCTTCTATATCAAAGCGCTTATTACCGGACGAATCAGTGATATTACATGCTTTTATTGTTTTATATACAATGTTTTTCCAATCTTTTTTACTTGTGACGTATTTATCAAAACATAATGTTCCATTCGAAGCTCTCCCGCTTAGATTTGTAACCATTCCTGTGATAATTATATTATACTGTTATTATACTGTTATCACTTTTTAAAATTCTTGTTATCATTTTTATAGTACAAATATCGCAATTATACGAGTCTTAATCAAGCTCATAAATAATTAAAAATTAAATACCATCTTCCATTATCGTATGTTTTAAGTGGTGATAGATCCAATGTTGCGTTATGTTCTTTAGTAAAGTTCAATAAATGTGCTTTAAGTAAATACAAATCTATATTCAGGTCAATAGTTGGATTACAGAAAATCTTCTTTGCTTGTAAAGTATTATTAGAAGATATAGCTTCACACACTATAAAATATAATGGTACATTCTTCACGTTTGTTTCAAATTCTATCTTTTTAGTAATATTTTTATAATATTTTGTTAGTAATACATCATTTCGCAAAGGTACCCAACCTAAATAAAGAGAGGTATTCTTATTATTTAACAGATATACACATGCATCTTTATAAATAGACTTATAAGAATACAGCATTTCTTTGTGATTATAATCGTATGTTTCCAATTTTAAGTCTAAATATTTATATATATCGGGAACTATTGTTAACATGTTATTTTTTTCATATTTAATGAAGGAATTGTGTATTCTTTCGGGAATTTGTATACATACATTATTCGTAAACATCCAAAATAGAATAGTAATTTTTTTATAGAATGCCATTTCTATCCTTATTAATTCTATGTAACATTCTGTTTAATCAATTCTATTCATCTACTTCTTAGTCTATTTTTTCTACGTATTCTCTTCAACCTACGCATTCGCTTTAGTTTCGTTTTCCAACGTAATCTGGAAGATGCCTTTTTATACCTACAAGATCCACCTAATATTCGTAAATGTACTTCTATATTATCAGTATTTTCTAATTGATTATCTTCAAGAGTACCATTAAGAAGAATTTTGTCATTACATACTAAATATTGTGAGTTACTTGGTATATACTCATTGTCTTCTATTAAATTTTTTAATTGAGGGATTGTTAGAGATTCGTCAACATCATATACGTTGGATTTACCTGAAAATTTTATAAAGAGCTGCATTATAGTTGTATAAGAGTTTTAAGTTTAAACTATTTTCAACGCTTTTTATGTCTTCTTCCATCGGTATGTTTTATTACAGCAGGATTGTTCAATTGTCCGAATATAAATGTCCCATATTTTTTGTGTGTTGTTTCGTTTCTAATTTGTTTCATTAAATCGTGTTCCATTGCTCTTCCATATGAACATTCTTTTAGCACAATATCTTTATAATACTGTGTTTCGCATATATGGTTGTTATATGACCAAGATGGAGTTCTTGTGTAAGTATAATTTGTTTGTTTTACTTGTAATCCTTCTCATTATTTTTTTTTGCTAACAATCCATCATGCGCTAAAATTATTTTGGTGTGTTTTAACAGATTTATATGTGATAATGATTCAATCGTATTTCGAATAATCTCGATGGATGGATGCGATGGAATATACGACGCAGTTATTATAACGGTTAATGTGTTAGACATATATAACTATATTGATCCGTTTTATTTATTAAACATTCGGATTATTTGGGTCTATGCCTCTTTCTGCCAGATTTCTATTAGGAATCTGACGAAACCATTTATGACACATAGCTTCTCTTACCGTCATACGTTCTTGTGGATCATATACTAATAATTTTTCTATAAAATCAATTCCATCGGCACTCGTTAAATGTACATTTTCTGGTTTCGTATATTCATGAAATGATCTTTTTATTAAATTATTCTTATTTATCTCATCTAAGTAAGGATATCCTTTTAAAGGTATACGATATTTCTGTAAGTAAGTATACAAATCATCCTTTCCAAGCTTTTTTATAATTGCATATAACTGGTGTGTATTATCTTTTCCTCTAAAAAAGGGATCTTTTTTAAACATCATCTGTGCAACGGTACATCCTATAGACCACATATCCATAGAATAATCGTAATGAATTTTTGTACCATCTTGGGGATAAATAAGTAATTCTGGTGCCTTAAAATAACGTGATGCGACTCTAATATTCCACATACCACTTGGATGATAAAATTCAGCTAAACCAAAATCAATTAGTTTTAACTGTTTTTTCTCGTGATTTATAACTATATTATGTGGTTTTATGTCTCTATGCATTATACCATTGGAATGACACGAATTAGCTGCTATCAGTAATTGATCTGTATAATAACTTAATTCGGACTTATTTAGACTAGGATACAATTCCCGAAAGGGGACATTCTCTACATGTTCAAATATTAAAGACGGAGTTTTAAGTTCAGAATCACGTGTAACATCCAATAATTGTATAATATTTTTCTGACCGGATAAGTTTTGTAATATTTTGATTTCACGTAGTATCTTCACATATTTTATTGGCTTCAAAATTTTGACAACACATTTTTGTTTATTTAATATAGAATTGCCCTCAAAAACTTCCGAATATTTTCCTCTTCCAATTTTTTTTGTTATTTCATAATTATTCTCGTCACTCCACTGTACTTCAAGATCTTCATAGTTGTAGTAATTTGCACCTTTTTGTTCATTTACATCCTTATATATTCGGGAATATATTGGCGACGAGCTCATTTGAATAACATTTTTTCTAAAATGACTTGATTTAAAATCCTTACGTGATTTATTTGTATCTATAGGACTGTCCATTATAAATTATTATGTATAACATATAAAAAAATGATTATTAAAAAAAATTATTTATCCAAGTAAGAATAGTAAACTAAGTAAGATGAATTCACTTAAAAATGATATTGTAATAAATTTAACAAGGTATCTATCTTATAAAGATACATTTATTCTATCAAGTGTAAACAAAACATATAGAATGATTGTATCCACTTGCCCCATATGTATTAGGCGAAAAATCTTATTACAAAAGAAGATTGTTGATAGCTGTTTCTATCATATTCGTAATAAGGTTGAAATTTCGGGATATTCTAAAATCATAAATGTAGAAACACATTATACCGAATTAAGAGGAGATCTATTAAAATGGGTTGATTTACATATATATTACATACTTGAATCCGCACAAAAAAGGGTTGAAGATTACAACAAAGAACTCGATTCTATAACTCATTTGAATCATATTTATAAATGTATGACATAACTTCTTTACATGGTAAGGTTTTGTCGATATGTGATTTTGTTATATTACAGATTTGGAATGTTTTGGGATTGTAAAACGGTATATTTGCCATTGGATTTGAATCTACATTACATATTTTTATTCTCAATGTTACATCTTCATCACTATCATTACTATTTTTACGATCTACTATTTTGTAAGCATCTCGTTGGTTAAATTTTTTTACTAAATTTTTTTTCCCATTCTGAAGAACATAGTGGTCAGTAAATTTGGAAAATCCCTTAACATCGTGATTACTCAATATTTCACAAATTTCAGAACACATTTTTGGCGTTTTTGTCATTATATTTCGATATGATAAATCAAATTTAACAATGCGTGATTGATTCAATATTCTGTGTAAACGATATCTGACAAATATTACATTGAGTAATTCATCTTGAATTAATTTGGAAAATGCCCATTGTCCATCAATTATTCTACTATTTTTTATAATATGGTCGAAATCAATACTAAGTCTTAAACCTAGAAAATACCCGTCTCTGGCAATATAATCTAATTTATCTGTATCTATCCCGTGTTGAGTATTATTAACTATATTAAACTCCCATCTATTTTCTCCTATAGGTGGATCAATGACTTTACATACAAAATCAATTGATTCTTGATCCAATTCGATGTCTTTCCCTATTTCGCGAAACATATCTATTGAACGTTGTTCATGTGTGATCCATGAATTATCTTCCCGGATATTACCATCACTTATGAGCTTTGATATAACATATTTATCAAAACCATGACTACCGGGTCCATGGCCAATATCATGACATAATGCACCAATACATATTAATTCTTTAATTTTAGAATCTACATTCAAATGATCTAACAGTTTTGAAGTAATCGCATAAGTACCAATCATATGAACTTTTCGACTATGTGTAGCACTTGGATAAATTCGATATGCTATTCCAGTTTGATATATATAGTGTGTTCTATCAAAATATGGATGATCTATAACCTTTAATGCCATCTCTGATAAATATATATCGCCATGAATAGGTTCGTGAATGATTGACATTATTCTAATGTTATTATATCTACGAGTAACTAAATCATTTTTTCATAAGTATAAATTAAGTAAAAATATATTAGTTGATATGTTATGTATAACAAACATATTTCCAGAATTACATCTTTGCAATTTGGATTACTAAGTCCTGAAGAAATTAGAAATGAATCTGTTGCAGAAATAATACAACATCAGAGTTTTAAAGCGGATGGTACACCTATACCAGGTGGTTTATTTGACGCTAGAATGAGTCCATCAGAAAAAAATGAAAGATGCGAAACAGATAATTTACCATATCATATAACTCCGGGCTATTTTGGAAAAATAGAGTTAAATCTTCCCATATTTCATCATTTCCATATTAGTACTATTCAACAGGTTTTATCGGTTATTTGTATAGAATGCGGTAATTTAGTTAATCCACCCTTCGATAATACGAAAACATTTTCCGGGGATGAATTATTCTCTTTCAGTAAAAAGAATCACCCTTCCGAAATGAATTTGCTGAATCTTCCTAAAAAACAACGGTTATTAGCTTTGAAAAAAATCCAATCAGATAATCGAATATGTCCTGTGTGTAGCTGTAAACAACCAAAAAAATATACGATAAATTTGAGAGGTGTTGACACTATAGATGCAGTATATAGTATTACAGATGATATAGAAAACAAAAGTATTTTCCCAGAATATGTGTATCGTCTATTTCAGAAAATAAATGATAACACTTGCGAACTTATGGGATTTAATTCAGAAATCGCTCATCCATCTTCATTGATATTACATGCCATCCCAGTTTGCCCACCACTTGTTAGACCTTCTGTAAAACAAGGAAATGGGAATATGTCGAGGGATCATATTACCATAAGATATGAAGAAGTGATGAAATCTAATATCAGTATTAGAGGCTATTTAAATAAAGATCAACATAAAGAACGTGAAAAATTTAGAGAATATCTTGCTCATGATGTTGCAACATTAATTGATAACGAACCCGGGGGAGGGTTCCCATCAATGCCAAGAGGAAGTACACAACCACATCAAACATTTGGACAAAGATTAAGAGGTAAAGTACCTAAATTAGGACGTATTCGTGGTAATCTATTATCCAGAAGAGTGGAAATGTCGGGTAGAAGTGTCATTACACCGGATCCAATGATTGAACTGGATGAAATCGGCATTCCTGAAAAAATTGCGAAAAAAATAACGTATCCTATTAAAGTAACTGAAGAAAATAGGTCTTTTCTCGAGAAGTGTATTGAAAATGGTCCAAATGTTTATCCTGGTGCAATTGGTCTCAGGCGTAAATTTACTGAAAATGTTATAAAGCCTCGAAAAGAATTACTTCTTCAAACCGGCGATATTGTGATGAGACATATTATTGATGGAGATTATGTTTTAATGAATAGATTGCCTACTTTACATAAGAAGGGTTTTATGGGGCACAAAGCCCGAATTATGAAAGGATATAGTTTTAGGCTAAATGTTAATTCTACCGAGCCATATAATGCGGATTTTGACGGTGATGAAATGAATTTACACTGTCCTCAGAGTATTGCAACTATTACAGAAACAATAGAACTTGCTGGACTTAAAAATCAATGTATGAGTTCCGCTTCAAATAGTCCCGCCATAGCATTTGTACAAGATAACGTATTAGCCGCCCATATAATGACTCAAAATAATAGTCCTTTTACTCATAGAGAATTGATGAATGTTCTCGCGAGAGGTGCTCCTTATTATTATGGCTATATGAATAAGAGGAGCTATAGTGGTAAAGAATTATTCAATTTCTATACACCAGATTATAGTGACCCGGTTAACAAAACTTTAAATAAAAAGGATTTAATCCAAATCGTTTCAAAATGCTATCACGAACTTGGTAACAATAAGTGCTTTGAAATGACGGGTATGTTACAAAAACTATTTAATGAATATTTCTTACATCATTCATTTAGTATTGGTCCTAAAGATTTAAAAAGGGGTACAGAGGTTCATAAAATCGTTGATGAAACAGTTGATAAGATGATTATGAATATCACTAAACGAATTGAAGATATTCATAAATCTGTCGGACCTTGTGACAAAATATCATTTGAAAATTTTGTCAATAATGAAATTGAAAAAGCTACATCAAAAAGTGAAAATATTTTATCTAAAGATGAACAAAGTCGTTTTAAATCAATGATTGAATGTGGTTCAAAAGGTAAAAAAAAGAATATAACTCAAATGAAGGGTTTCCTTGGTCAACAAATCGTTAATGGGACCAGAACTAATACGGGATATACTCATCGTACTTTACCACATTTTCACAAGTATTGCGAAGATATTCGTACAAGAGGCTTTATAAGAAATTCATTATCAAAAGGATTACATCCATTTGAGTTTTTCTTTCATGCTGGGGGCGGTAGAGAAGGCTTAATTGAACAAGCTCTTGGAACAGGTGATTCGGGATATATTCAGCGACAAATGGTTAAAACGTTAGAAGATATGGTTGTTAAATGGAGTAATACGGTTAATGATGCACAGAATAATATTGTACAATTTTTATTTGGAGATGATGCGGCAATGGGAGAAAGCATTGAAGAACAAGATATCGTTAATATTTTCAATTCTCTAAGTGATTTAGAAATGGAACATTGTCTTACAAAAAACGAAGACCATCTAAATGCGTGTATAAACTCTCAAATATTAAACACAATCCCCCAGGATAAGGTACTTTTTGACAATTATTATAATGATTTTATTAAAATCAGAAACGATTTCATTGATATCTTATGTAATCAGCAAATACATTCGCAAGGAAATATAATCACCACGTGTAATCATTCTGTTAACATATCGCAAAAAGTAAAATTTATTGTCAATAAATTTTCATTGTCAAATAAGATTAAAACCGATTTAGATCCTACTACTATTCTTAAAACTTATTCAGATTTATTTGATAGATGCTCTCTACATAAATATTATACAGGAGGTACTCTCTTTAAATTACTTATATACACTCATGCCAGTCCTAAACAATTAATATGTCAATATCGTTTTACACGAGAAGCATTCAAAGAATTTGTTCTAAATATTGAAAAGAGTTATAAATTCTCAAGAATAGAACCAGGAGAACCTGTTGGAGTTATTGCTTCTCAATCTATAGGTGAACCTTGTACACAATTAACATTAAATAGTTTTCATTTTGCTGGAGCCGGTAGAAGTCAAGGTGTTCCTAGAATTAAAGAGCTTATGTATCTTCAATCAAGTTCCAGACAACTTTCCAACTCATCGATTTATCTCAATCGACCACATTCTATCCGAGAGAGTGATACTATTCAAATATTAAAAGAAATAGAATGTATCCGATTTAAGGATGTTTTAAAGAATTATAGTTTTCACTTTGATAGTCAGCATTATCCTTGGCAGAATGAAACATTGCAAAGATATCACTATTTAGAAGAGCAAGCTGGAGTTAATGATTCGGTAATTTACCAATGGGTATTAAGATTCTTTATTGATGAAGATAAAGTATCTCTTATTGATGTATGGAGCGCAATCAATGAACAAGAATGGGCAAATAACCCAATAATTGATCCGGAAACAAACTCAATTTTTTTCAGAATTGATGTATATAGTGTTACAAAAACCAGTAACAATATGAAAATTTTTCCTGTTGTTAAAAAAGGTGAACTTCAAAAAGATTTCGAAGTATCACTTATTGACGATATTGTCGAATATGGAATAGAACCTCTTATCATTCAAGGTATTAGCGGAATTACAAATGCCTCTTATAAACTTATTACATCTTATCGAAGAGATCCAGATCTAGGAGAAGTTCATGAACAAAAATCATATATGATTAGTGCTTCTGGTTCTGAACTTCAAAAAATCTTAAGTAATCCGGCAATTGATACTACAAGAACATGCTCTAACAATGTTATTGATACATATGAAACATTCGGAATAGAAGCTGCTCGTTCAGTATTGATAGAAGAACTCTCAATTGTTTTACAAGATGTTGCTAAGCTGGATAAAAGACATATTTCCCTATTAGTTGATAGAATGGTTGGAACAGGGCGACTATTATCAGTTAATATGCTTGGTATGAATGGTTACCAAAATGGACCTTTAACTAAAGCTTCTTTTGAACGAATTAGCAAAGAATTATTATCAGCAGCTGTTAATGGAGATATTGAAAATATTACTGGATTAGCAAGCAATATAATAGTAGGACAAGCACCACCTTGTGGAACAGGAATTGTTAATGTATCTATTGACGAAAATATGTATAATAATGTCAAATTTAATAAAGTAGAAAAAACAAACAATACAAAACTATCAACCAAATCCCAAAATACCAAAATACATAGTCTTATAGACTTCAATATCGATTAATCAGAAAGTATGCTACAATAAACCAAACCGATTTTATAAAACATATTTCGTGATAAGCATTTGATGTTGTTTGGATATCAGATACATTATATAAGGGACCAAATGAAGGATACCAAGTTGCATATCCGTGATATACATTATGTTCATGTTGACTAACATCATCATCGTGAAAATGATAACCTCTCATCTCATCATCGTGTCTAATCATGTTTACTTTAACTTGAAACATTGTTGTTATTAATCATTTTTTCAATTATATTACTCATAGATTTATTCCTCCCCAATTTCGTCTCTCGCCCATCTCATTTGTCCAATCTGTTGAAAATGGTGTCCTTTCGTCCATCATATTGTTGAATGTATAGTAAATAAATCGGGAATTATGTCTACATGGGCACACACAACCAGTATGTATCGTACCTATCTTTTCTATATTCGGAATATATTTAAAACATTTATCATACAAACTCGTTGGTCTCAATTTTTGATGTCTTTCGCAGCATTTACATTTACTATAATTTCTTATGAAAATCTCCGGATCATTAATATATTTTCTTACAAGTCTTTCCATATCCCAATCTCCTCCATAATCTATTTGATTATCAAAAATATTCAATAAATATTTATATCTCCTTAGAGAACCTTTTATTGGTATTTCTCTTAATGATTTATAGCTTTCTATCCTTTTCAAACATCTCTTAAATAGTGGTCTATGGTCTGGATTAAACTCAAATATTATATTTAAAACTTCTGTCGGAATAATAGTCATACCTTATTTAACATACTTTGAAGTTAAACATAAACGAGAACATCTCATCCATAGTTATTCTTTTATCAGGAGTCTTTTGTCCAAACAATCCACGCATATTGTATCTCATTCTAACATCAACGGGTATCTCTAATATATCTCCTCTTGTAAATACACCCTTTTTTGTTTCAGTTGTAAGAATATTAGAATAGGCTTCTTCATCTTCTGTCCAAAGCATACGATAATATTTTGTAAGCTCAGATACTATATTCGCATTTTCAGTTTTAAAATATGAACTTGGTGATTGAACAATGCTTCGTATTAAAGATTTTGTAGTTATGTATCCATTATATGGCTCATTTCCATCTACCCCTGAATCATCTTTGGTTCTTTCGGCTGGAACGATGCTTGTAGAAAGCATCATTTCTCCAAACAAACCTTTCAGTAAAGTTTCCATTGTATGTGTCTTTCCATTTAACCAAACATACTTTTTAGCTCTTTTGCTATTGGGGACAATACGAATCTTTTTTTGTGGATCATTCTTAAATATTATAGTTGATGCACCGGTTGATATGGGCTTGTTTCCTTCCCAATCAACTGAAAATTCATTCGGATAAAATTCAAAATTCGGAGTATTCGCATCAGCACTATATATTAGAAAATCTATTGGTGATTTTACCGTTGTTCCTTTTGTTTTCTTATCCAGATCAATGTTATATTTTAAAGTATACATAGATGTTCTTATTACGGGTATACTTTCGATTAATTCCATTGTTTTTAAAACATTATTTCCATTTTCTATATTTTGTATAGACAACCATAAATTTTCTACCATTTTTTCACTGTTCCCAATAATTCCATATGAATCCTCTATTTGTGTTATATATCTTTCTGAAAAAGATTTATCTATAAAATTTACTTCTGTATTATATTCATATATATATCTTCCGACTAAACAAGCGATTTCTCTCTTATTTCCAACATAGGAGCTTATATATATAATCATAATTTCTATATAACGATTGAATCTATTATGATTATTGTTCTCCCAAGATATACCTAAATTATTGAGTATTTTTTGTTTAATTGTTTCATAACCAATATTGGAATTTTCATTACAAAATTCCGCAATTATAGTACTGATTTGATTCAGTTTTATAGGAACTTCGTCGGGTAGTATAATAGAACTAAGGTAATTTCCTATAGATGATAGCGAGGTTATATACATTTTATTATTCTCATATGGTTTCACAACTTTAAAAGAAAATTTACCATCATTCGATGTTCTTGATTCTGAAATAGAATTGGTCTTATCTTCTAATTTGAATAGTTTGACATCATATACACCGGGTTTATACACTTCACCATCTATATATTTAAGATTATTAACCGATTTAATAGTCCACCCAATTAGAAATGCGATTGTATTGTTTCTACGAATTGTAAACTCACTGATATCATATTCATAACTAAACCATATTACATCATCTGATATGAGTTTACTCATGTTATCTGTAGACAACTGTATTGCCTCTGCGATTCTATTGTTTTCATTTAAAACATCCATTGTTCTTCTAATCACTACATTCTGAAGATTATTTAGAATACTTATGTTTAAATCTTTAATATATCCATTCTGAACAAGAATCTCAGGTTTATTGTAAAAATCATATGTATTTTTTACACTATATGCATTGTAGATAAGTGATTGAAATATAGCTGCCTTTGTAACTTGTACAATCTCCTCTGGTTTGTCATAGTAAGCATTTGTTACTATTGGATCATAATATAAATCATCAAAATCAAGCATAAGACTACTGTTTGATCTTTTGCTTATAAAATCCATTGGATTGTTTCCCCATTTTAAATCTTCTACTCTTTTTGTAGAATCGTCTAATATATTTATTTCTCCTCCACAAATCCCAAACGCATATTTTTTTTTTCCATTACACTGTTTATCTTTATGTAGACTAATTCCTTCTGGATATAAATAATGCCTTGTTGTCATTACAGTTATATAAATATAAATTGTAGGACTTAAATTTTAACAATCGTTCAGATTCTATATTAAAATCTATTAGAATAACATGAAGATACTATTTTTAACAGCTATAGTACTAATCTTAGTTTTCATAGTTTATAGTTTATATACAAATGAATCATTCTCAAATGAAGAACCATATCTAAAAAAAACACATATACTATCATATTTTGAGACAAATCCATTAGTATGTTATGTATCTAAATCAGAACAAGACGAAGATGTTAAATTTTTTGAAAATATTATAGGTAAAGAATTCCCATATTCCATTACTACTGACCCGGATATGAAATTCAAAGCAGATTTAGCTATTTTACCAGAAACTATCTTATTAAACCATAAAGATTCTGAAGGCAATTATCCATATAATTTCATGTCTCATATAACTGACATGTCTTTCTGTTTAATACAATTAGATGGTAAAACGGATAGTAAAACGGATAGTAAAACGGATGATTTGGAACCAATCATGTCCTTCTATGATTTAAATAATCGGCATATATATCTAAAAAAGGGGGGGTATGTACAAGAACTTTTTGAAAGTATGTTATCATATATTTATTCTAATAACTTGCCAAAAATAACTTATTATACCGATGATATTCAAGCTCAAAAAGACCTATCCGATAGAAAATGCGATGCGATTGGAACTCTTATGTCGCATCCGAATGTATTGTTTTTTAAAATGTCATATGATATTCGAATTAATATAGTACCATGGGATTTAGACGAACGCCTTATAGATGTTTTAGCTTACCATTTTAAAGTCCTTAAAAAAACTAAAATATCTCTTAAAAATTATAGATATAGTGATTTCAATACTGAACTCACCTCATATGGATACACTAAATCCTTATTTATTAACAAAAATCTTCCAGACAAAGCAGTTAATCATATTACAGATACTGTATTTCAGAAAAATGGTGTTATTCGTTCTATTTCGATAGGTGGCTCATTATATATTCCTTTTCATAATGGAACTAAACAATGGTTACAAAGCAAAGGGCTTATTTCTATAACAAATGGTCCTGAACATCCAAGTTGTACATTATTAGCTGGTAAAACATCCTGCTCTGGAAAAAATGCTGATTTTGCAAAATTAGTATATCAAAGAGAGTTCTGGGGAAGTAAAATACCAAATGACCAATCCGCATATTCATTTATCAAAAATTCATATAAAAAGAGGGATGACCCAGAATATGGTAAAGTATATCAGAACATTATCGAGAATAGCTACATGTGTATCGAAGATTTAAAATACAGAACTAAAAAGGATTGTATCAAAGATGGACATACATGGGATAAACCCTGTTTAAAAAATGATGAATGTCCCTTTTACAAAAAAAACGTGAATTATCCTAATAATTTTGGGCAATGTATAAATGGATTTTGTGAAATGCCACTTGGTGTAGTACGCAAAGGTTTTACACAATTTGATACCAATTTTAAACCAATTTGTCATAATTGTCCTTCAAAAGATCCACATTGTTGTCATAACAAGAAAAATATAATCAGTCCAGATTATGCTTTCAAAAAAGATCATATCAAAAGATTAGAGAACGTACAAGAATTAGAATTGAGAGGTATTAAAGTCTAGTTATTATCATCAATTAACATTTTATCTAACATATCTGTTATATTATCGCGAGTTAATCCCATTGAAATACCTCTTCCTATCAACTGTTCTCTTATTGTGTTTGGTTCCGCAACTTTTTCCCTCTTTTCTGAATCTGGAAATAAGCGTTTTATCTTCTCATCTTCTGAATCTACATTATCTTTACCTCGAATAATATCACCAATTATTAGTAAATCTTTTTTTGCTAGTTCATTCTCCTCAGTTGAGGAGTTTCTTCTCTTCCTACAATTAGTATCATGTGTATCCATTATACGTTTCTTTGTTATTTGTATCTTATCTCTTCTTACCACCGCGAGTCAACTTTTGCTTCTTTGTCGCCTTGCGTTTCTTTAAACTTTTCTTTTTATTTTTTGCTGCCTTTCTTCCACCTCGTACAAGTCCAATACTTGAAGAAGCAGATTGATCATGTGGAGATGGTGTTCTTTGTCCACTATTATCTGGGCTAAAAATCAACTTTAATTTAGCTAAACCACTTTCACTTTTAAGATATTTTAAAATTTCCTTTTTTAAGTCATCTGGTATATCTAAATTTAGAGTAAGACGTATTTTTTGTTCAAGACTTTTATCCGCATCTATAATTCTTCTTATCGTAGTATTAAATCTTACCGCCTTTCTCGGAGCAGGCGGCACTTGGATACTCCTTCTCGATGGCGGTGGAGTCATCATAACATCTATATTCATAGAATCTACCGAATTACTGGGTGTTTGTCTAGGAGTTTGTAATGGCGTAGTTGGACTTCTAAAACCTGAATCACTCATTTATTATAACACATTATAAAAATATTTTTATACAATATGAATTACTACATTTCACTTTTTATTGAAGCAACATTTGTAGGTATTGGTCTTATCATTGTTGGTTCTATTCTCGCATTTCTTGTTAGACAATGGTATCCTAAACCATTATTACCAAAATCGTGTGCATCTTACAATAAATACTATGTTATGGAATTTACTCTATTTTTAACAGGATTCTTATTCCATTTAATGTGTGAAGCTTCTGGAGTTAATAAATGGTATCTTACTAATAGCGCCGCCAGTTATTCCTCCTAATATGTATTAAATCATACTTACGTTTTATACTATAATATGCCGAAGGACTGGGATCCTCATTATGAAGATGAACAAGATTGGGAACCAGTTGTCTTTAAAAGAGCCAGCACTACATCTTCTGTCAATTCTCCCCAAGAAACCCCGATTCATTCTAAAATGTGTCTAGCTAGATCCAGAGCTGGATATACGGCACATGAACTTGCACAAAAACTACATATGAAAATAAAGGATTATCAACGAATCGAAACAGGCGAACTACTACCTACACCAGATTTATTAACAAAACTTAGAAAGATAATCAATCTTCAATAGGCGTTGAACGGATTCTATATATATTTCGTATAAGTATTTATAAGGTACTTATATTAATAATGCACGACCCTGGCAACGGTATTGTAGCGAATTTTTCCAGTATTACCTGGTTAATTATATATCCCGACATTTACTCGGATTATACTCCTTCATTTCGAATAGAAGCACATAATGGTATAACCTCTCCGATAATGTCGCAATATCATTACAAATTGATGGAATCTTATCACAGGTTTCTTCGTGTTCAGTATAAAAACTATAACATGGAATGTATTCGAGATTTAGAATTTTCTTTAAGTGAGTTAGACGAAATTTATTATAGCTCTATATATGGAAGCATATATAGGGGAGATGAGAGAGGGTTGATACAAGAAATAAGAGCTAGAATCGCAAAACATAAAAGGGTATTATTCCTTCAAACTCGCAAAGTAAACTCGGTATTAGGAAAATTCTATGATAGTCTTTCTCCACAAATGATACATAAAATATTAACATGGTTAAAAGAGGATAATCCAACTAAATTTGGCAAAATTAAAAGAGGACCTAAAGAAGATATATTATATAATCTTCATAAGCTTGATGTCAAAATAGACGGTAACTTTTGTTGTAAATTCATAGATCAAGTAAATCCTGTACTATTTCTCAAAGAATTTGGTGTAAAATTATTTAAAAATGGCAAAAGACAAAAAAATACTGTATTGAGAGAACTTTTAAAGGAACAAATTTATAATAGAGAAAAAAATTATTTAAGATATGCCTACATTACTCCTGAATTAAGAGGACTTCCTGAAAATGTTGAAAACAATATTCTATCCTTTTTAATATCATAATCGTATGTCGAAAAAAACATTCATTTAGTTAATGGGATGCCCAACGTGGACTATAAGTTGTATTAAATGGATGGAATATTTTGCGGATTTACTTTTTTATTGGACGGGTATATTAATTTTGATCATAATCCTGGTTAGATGGAATATGTTAATGATTATGCCCGCTCCATTTGTTATCGCCGGAGCTTTAGGACTAATCATCGTTTTAAAAACATTAGTTTCATTAACAATTCTATGTGGATTACACGATACTTGGGGCTTATTTACAAGTCTATTTATATATGCTCTAATATTTTTAGGACTCGCGGCTATAGTTCTAAAAACGAAAGCTCCAATTATAATGGAATATGCATCGCCTGCCGGATTACTAAAACTAAAGCCTATGCTTGAAAAATTATCTGCATGTGTTTTGGATGAAGGAGCAGCTAGCGCCAACAATGCATTAAATCAACAAATGGGTAATTTTGCAAATAATCTAAATCAACAAGTTGGTAGTGTAGGCAGTAATATGACTCAACAAGTTGGTAGTGTAGGCAGTAATATGACTCAACAAGTTGGTAGTGTAGGCAGTAATATGACTCAACAAATTGCTCAAGTTAGATAAATATTTTATGAGTTATGTGATACAGGAAATGGTTCATAATCCTTCCTTGCCCATCTCTTGCGGCTATAAGGAATTACAACCAAGTCGTCAAATTTTTTAACTTCCTTTACAGCTTCTTCTTTTGTCTTTTTTCTAGGCAATGGTGGATGTATGAAATCTTGATCTGGTTTTTCTGGACGCTTCCCAAAACAATTTACATTAAATTTCATTTTTTTGTCGAATCTTCCACCGTTTAATCCCGGAACTCCACACATTGTTCGTTCCTTTTCTGTATTTCCATATTGTAATCTTTTCCAAGTATTTTTTTGCGTAGGATAGTATGCCGTCTTATTTTCCGACCATCCATAATTACACCACTCGCCACCATGTTGATAGGAATGTAATAATTCATCATATGAAGCCAGCTTAGCCCCATATTGTTTACATACATCTATAGCAGTATCATAATCTACCAACTTACCAGTTACATGAAACACTTCGTCAATATCATGATCTAAAATTTGACTCAAGGGAGTCGCAATGTGTTTGTTTTCTAATCCATTTGAATGAGAATTTTCTGCGCCGGATGGTGTACTAATAATCTTTGAACCAGATGTATCAATTGTATTCAAAGATATCGGATATTTCTTTAGTAAAAAATATCCCCCAATTAATATTGCAAGAACTAATAATATTACTAATATAAACCCTAAATTACTTCCCGAAGCATTACTGGAGGATTCTAGCATCATTAATTGAACATATATTATTTATCCTTCCACTATAAAATCATGAATACTATCATCTGATGCTACGCTTTCCTCTTCGGACCAACTATCTTCGGAACCAATACTCTCAAAACCTTCAAAATATTTATTTTTCATCTCATTATAATCCGATTTTGTTACATCTACGTGATTATTATTAATAACTCCCAGTAAATACGAATTTCCAAAATACAAATCATTCTCTACTGGTGGAGGTAACTCATGCTTATTTTCATCTCCAGCTTCTCCGTTTTTCCATGCATATAAAACTAATATCTTATCTTTAATCGGAAAATCACACCTTCTCTTTAAAGAACCAATCCCTTTTGTTCTTTTAACATTTTTTGGAATATTATTCGTATTTAATTCATTTTCAATCTTTACGGATTTCATATCAAATTCGATTGCATCGCCGTTATATCTAAGACAAATTCCCTTTACTGTTGCCATCTTATATACTTTATATAATCCTTATTACTTATCATTTTTTTGAAAAAATGATTGATTATCGACTCTAAATAGTATTATAATTATAATTACACATTACAATCACTTTCGTCCATTTTTGGTCTATATTATAACATGCCTCAAAGTAAAAAGAAATATAACCAAGGATGGTACGGCGCGAGCGCGGTAAGCTATTCCGTAGTAAAATCTTATCATCCGAATACTCGTTTAGAATATGATGATGATGATGACTTTAGTGATACAGAATCTCTACAATCTGAATTTACAGATATTACTGATTCAACTAATGGGACTTTTGAACCAGAGAGTTGGGAAAACAATCTTATTCATGTGAATAATATTCCCAAAGTCAAGCAATGTGATGCTTTTCACCCAAAACCCGTACAGCAGTTAGAGCCAAATAGATACACTCAATTAACTGTCTTAAACAAAAATAGCGACACAACTCATATTCAACAAAACGGAAATACTCAATACCGCAACTGGTCCGAAGCTGTTAGAAAGGTTCTTTAAACTACCAAATAAATATGTAACCCATATTAAACAAAAATCGGATAGTTAAAAAGGATTGTTTAGACTACAAAGAGAAATATGTAACCCATATTTTTTATAAAAAATGATCTGTTTAATTGGTAAGATTATCTATAAGTCAAAGGAATTGATATCATTTATAAGGAACAATGTATCTCGATGAATATCTCGAGGAATATCTCCAAAACGCGAGGGGCTACCACGAGCATGAGGCTTTACTAGAATCGTCCCCAAGTCCATGGGCGTCTGCACGTACCGCCTACCGCGCCTCGTGGTTGTCCAGCGAAGACTTAGTTATTTAAGATAAATCACATATGTATAGTAGAGATCCGTTTCTTTTTTATATGCCACATAATATGTTTAACTATTGTTCCAACTGGTAAAATAATACCAAAAGCAAGCGTTATATTATAAGATAATGGATATTCGGCTCTGGACCTCCAACCTAGACTCCTGATAAGTGAGCCTTGATGATAAATACAATAAAAAGTGTATATACTAGAAGAAATTAAAAAAAATAAAACAAAAAACGGATTTTTTGATTCGGTTGAAGATTTTGAAGATTTTATTAAAATTTTACTTACCATAACTAACTAACTTATTTTTTTGATTTGGTTGAAGATTTTATTAAAATTTTACTTACCATAACTATAACGATGATGCATTAGGGACTATGCTTATTGATATTATCAATAAAAATAAATATGGTTGAACTGAGAATCGAACTCAGGCTTACTGTGCCGTTTGATAAGCTTTAAACTTTTCACAAACAATGGTACTACCACTATACTATTCAACCATATCGCTACATATCTTTTTTATTAGAACGTTTTACACGCATCTTTCCGAATACTATTTTTTTTTATAAAAATGATTATAAGACCAAGATTCTAATAACATAGGTGTAAGTGTTCATTATGGCTTACGAATCAAGTTTTGAATATAGTGGCGGAGTAGTTAAGATAGATAAAGTAACTTTTGGAGTTATGAGTCCAGATATGATTCGTAGACAATCAGTATGTGAAGTGATTCATCATGATACATTCTGTGGTAATGACCCCGTAACAGGCGGTTTATTTGATCCCCGTATGGGGATCTTGGACTATGGAGCTATATGTAGCACAGATATGCAATCAAACAAGGAAACACCGGGTTATTTTGGACATATAGAATTGGCATTGCCGGTATTTCATGTTCAATATTTTCCAGTAGTACAAAAAATTGTTAGGTGTGTATGCTATAGATGTGGTGAGTTACTTCATAAAAAATCCGTAAGTCATATTGTCGATAGATCTAAATTAAATCATTTAATTGAACATTCTAAAAAGGTTAAAGTTTGCCCCAATTGTGAGGCAAAGCAACCAGACAAGTATGTAAAGACAGATCTTTGTAAAATGCATGCGTTGTGGTTACCCACCGTGGTGAATGGGATTGAAACAGAAGAATCGAAATTTGATATGACGGCTAAATATGTTTTGAACTTGTTCAAACAATTGGATGATACTTCTTGTAAGATTATGGGTTTAAATCCAAAATTAAGTCATCCATCTTGGATGGTGATGGAAGTTTTTCCGGTATGTCCTCCCTCTACAAGACCCTCGGTATCGCAAGATAACGGGCAGCGCATGGAGGATGATATTACCATTAAGTACTGTGACGTTATTAAGTATAACAAAATGATAAAAGAAAAATTGAAAAATGACCCAGAGGCTAGAATCTTAGAGGATTGGCATAATATCTTACAATATCATACATCTACGTTAATAGATAATGAAATTGCAGGGGTATTACCTGCTGCTCAGCGTTCTGGTAGACCTCTAAAGGGTCTTAGACAAAGACTGAAAGGTAAAGAAGGACGTATTAGGGGCAATTTGATGGGTAAAAGAGTCAATTTCTCTTCGCGTACGGTTATTACACCCGACCCGGTGATTGATCTGGATGAACTTGGTGTTCCTCTCCGTATTGCAATTCAGCTAACATATCCTGAAAAGGTAACTAAGAAAAGCATTACAAGACTAAAGGATTGTATTAGGAATGGTTGCAAAAATTATCCTGGTGCAAGAGCAGTTTTCAAATATAAAAATAAGAAAACAATTTCACTCAATCATATAGATCGACACCAGTTTGCACAAATGCTAGAAGTGGGAGATACCGTTATCAGACATATTCAAAATGGAGATTGGGTAATCTTTAATAGACAGCCATCTCTACATAAAATGAGTATGATGGCGCATCGAGTAAGAATATTGGAGGGACTAACATTCCGTCTTAATATTAGTGCTACAACGCCGTATAATGCTGATTTTGATGGTGATGAAATGAATATGCATGTTCCTCAGAGCTTTTGTTCTGAGAATGAAATTGCGTGTCTAGCATCTGTGAATAAGCAGATTGTTAGTCCCGCACTGAATATGCCGATTATTACATTTGTTCAAGATGCTGTTCTTGGAGGTCATTTAATGACTATGAATAATTCTATTAATTTCACCCATCGTGAAATGATGAATACATTGGCATGGATTAAGTTAGATAATGTCATTCTTGATAATTCTGATACAGAAAAAACATTTTCTGGTAAAGAAGCGTTATCATTTTGTATTCCTAAGATTAATCTAAAGATTAAAAATCGTAGAGAAGATTTAGTTTTCATTAAAGATGGAGATGTAGTTGATAATTCGGGTTCTTTTGATAAAAAAGTATTTACGAGTTTGACTCACAGTATTTTCAGAGATAAGGGACCAGAACAATGTGCCGCATTCTTCAATAGTGCTCAACATGTTATTCGAGCATATCTTATTAAAAATAGTTTCTCAGTAGGTATTCGAGACTTAGTTCTTGAAAAAGCTCTAAGTAAGGAAATTAATGTTAAGATTGACCAGCAAAAACTCGAAGTTGAAAAAACAATACAGAGGGTACATTTGAATATGTTCGAAAATTTGTCATCCGATAGTGAAAAAGTTGCTTTTGAAAATAAGGTTACACATCAACTAACTGCTGCACGCAGTAGTGCTGAGAATTTGCTTAAAAAATGTCATGATTCTATTTTCGATAACAGATTTATGAATATGGTTAATGGAGGATCAAAAGGTAAATTGATTAATTTAGCCCAAATGACGGCATGTCTTGGACAACAAATTATCGAAGGACGTCGTGTACCATACGGATTCAATCACAGATGTTTACCACATTATACTAAATTTGACGATAGTTCTGAAGCAAGAGGTTTTGTTCACAGCTCATTTCAAAAAGGAATGAATCCTCTTGAATTCTTCTTCCACGCAATGGCAGGGAGAGAAGGTATTATTGATACAGCAGTTAAAACATCCAGTACTGGATATATCCAGCGTAAATTGATGAAAGCTCTTGAAGATTACAAAGTAACTTGGAGCAAATGTGTTAAAGATGCCCAAAATAACATTATTCAATATCTTTACGGAGATGATAATGCTGATGGAGTATCACTTGAGTATCAATCCGTTCCTGCAAAAAATATTACAGATTTTAAAGAAGAATATACAAATATTCCTAAAATATCTAAAAAATCTAAAACACGCTTGATACAATTAAGCAACACTGTTAAAGATATGTATCAATGGTATTCTGAAAATATATGCGAGGGTTCTCCCGAATCTAATCTAAAATTTCCAGTTCATATTACAAGAACTCTTATGAATTCAATTAAGGATGAACTTACCACCAATGAAAAACTTACTTCAGATTATATTCTTGATCAATATGAAGAAATGTTTTCTCGTCTTACTTTACATAAATATAATGACGGTATTTGGATGTTAAAATTCATGCTTTACATGCATTCCCATCCAAAGAAACTACTCCAAATGAAAGTTAACAAGAAACAATTTCAAAAATTTGTTAAATCACTTGAAACACTTTTCATTCGTTCACAAATTGAACCAGGTGATGCGGTGGGACCAGTTGCGGCACAATCTATTGGAGAACCTTGTACACAATTGACACTTAATACATTCCATTTATCGGGGGTTGGTGGCAAATCAACTGTTACAAGGGGTGTTCCACGTTTACAAGAACTATTTCACCTTAGTAAAAATCCGAAAAATACTTCTTTAACTGTTTTCGTTAATGAAAAGATAAGTCAAGATAAATCTTCTGTACAGCGCATTAGCTCAGAAATATGTCTTATTTGTCTTAATGACATGGTTACTACTTCTGAAATCAGATATGAACCCAATCAATCCAAATATAAAGAATTCAACGAATTTAATGATTTGTTTACTAAAATAGATACAAATCGTTCAAACTCTAAATGGATTCTTACCATATGGTTTGATCGCAGATTGCTTTTGGATAAAAGTATTGAAATGGAAGAAATTTATTACAGTATCTCACAATTGTATAAAGAAGGAGTATTTTGTGAATACTCTGATGATAACTCTCAACACATGTTCATTCGTATTAGAGTAGACCCGAATGTACAAGACCTTCGTAAACTTACGGTACCCGATGAAATTCCGGAAATTACAATCCTTTCAACTATTGAATCTAAACTTATGGATAATTTGGTCATCAGAGGTATTGATGGTATTAATAATGTCACGTTAAGACAAGATATCAGAATCGGTTCCAAAAAAGAATGGTTAGTTGATACGGCAGGGTCAAATATTGTTGATACAATGCTTCATCCAGAAGTAGACAAATATAGAACCTTCTCAAATGATATACACGAAATGTATCATATATTCGGAATAGAAAGTGCTCGTAATACACTTATTCGTGAAATTAGGGAAGTTATGGACGAAGCTTCGGAGATTGATCCCAGACACATACATCTATTGGTTGATATGATGACAACAAAGGGAGTACTTGTTCCAATCGATAGAAACGGTATGAAACTAACAGATGTTGGTCCACTTGCTAAATGCTCATTCGAAGAAGCAGATCAACAATTGTACAAAGCAGCTATATATGGCGAAACAGACAATATTACAGGTGTATCCTCGAATATTATATTAGGTCAAGCCCCACCGTGTGGTACTGGAACGGTTAATGTTAGTCTTAACGAAGAACATTTTAATAATCTTATGAATCATCATTTTGACTCTGATAAATCTAATACAGAAGATATTTCTACAGAAGTTATATTTGATTTTGATGAATAATCTTATCTTTATACAAAATCAAAAGTATAGAAATTTATAACAATCAAAATGAATTTTTAAACTTGACTAGATATAATTTCTTTTTATCCAATAAATATATAAACATACCCAATCCATCATCCCAATATTTATTATGGATAATCCAAGTTATTGTTTTAACTTTGATGAATAGTTCCTTAAATCTTTCACTATTATATCACTACTCTTTATCATTTCTATCACATTATTTGTTGTTACATTCGAACACTTTAACAACATAGGTCCCACAATTTTTTTTACATTACTACTTGTAACTATCATATTCAAGGTTTCCTGATGATGTATTAACTTCTGTTTTAATTCCCACTTCTCAATATTCCTTAAACTATCATTTACTAATTTAAACAATACCTTTTGTATCGAGTTCAAAATCAAAAAAGTTATTTTTACCTCATCTTCCTCTATACAAAATTTTGGAACTTTTAACTCTCTTTTTTCTATACTCTCTTTTCTCTTTACCAACATCTCCGATTCTATCTTATTATATTCAATATTATCTGTTCTAAATCGATTCAATTCTTCTATTATTTTTGTTAAAACATTCGAAGTTGCATCTATCAATTTATTAAAAAACTCATCCTCTTTCATAACATCACCTTCTTTCTATTACAATTTATTTTTTATCCAATTCTTCGTGAATACAGCCATCTATCAATTGAATCATAATCACTTCCTAATGCGAAATCCCCATTTGAATCATAATCAGTCTCAAATATTGGCGGACTTCTATTGATAGTCACATCTCCGCGGTAAGATATATCTTTTTCCTTTAAATATGTATTTACCATAGAATAGAATATAGAATAATCCTCTTTTGTTCGTATTACTAAATCAAAACTTTCATCACTTAAACCAACCACATCATTTTCTGTTACAGAATTTGAATGTGCTATATGCAGATATGATTCATCTATACCATACTTATCCCTCAATTGTAACTTACGTTTATCCTCATCTATCTCTAATTTTATAATATACCACCCATTATTTCGTAATTTATCATACTCATTCTTTAATCTTAAATCATCCACAATTACATTCTTTTTATCATGAATACTCTTTAACATTGATCTTATCCAAACTTCCGAATCTATCGCTCTCATCTTTGTTGCAAAATTTATCAATAATCCTCGATCCTTTCCTCTCATATTAAACAATTCGGATGCCAACTCTTTCACTCTTCCCGCAAAAGATGCTTTATAAAACCCATACTTTTTACAAATATTTTCTGCCAAATAAGTTTTTCCACTTCCCATCTTTCCAGAAATCGCAATCTTCATCTCTCTATATTTTATCTGTAAAAAACCTTTTATATTAATTTGGTAAATTTATCTTCAAATATCACATTATTAGGGATTTAGATACACTTCTTAAACCCGCCTTCTTATATGTAATATTTAATTTTTTCATCATAACAGTTATTTTTTTATTTTTAGTAACTAAGTCATAAGAACTTCCGTGTATACCATGTCATATGCACTTTCCTTTTAATTATATTATCATTCTATAATTAATGGCTACACTAATGCCGAGCGATTATTATCTAACCAGTGCTGGTAAAAAAAATAGCCCTAAAACAGGAGGTGTAGACAATTCAATAGTTGATATTGTTAACTTTAAGGATGGATGGTATAACCATCAGAATGATACTGGTAGAAGAGATGATGACGATATTCTTACTGTTTATAGCAGATTCAAACATATTGCTCATAATAGTTGGTTATTTGATATAGACACTATGCATGATACAATTAATCCTCATGCAATGCCAGTTGACTCTATTAATGATTTTTTAGTAAGAGGGTCTACTAAAACTAACAACGCAACATTTGATGAAAATACGCATCCAAAAGTTGTATTAATTCGAAATAAAATAAAATCAGCAAAAATATTGAACAGAAATGATATTGATATATTAGATGATAAATATACAATAATAAAGGACTATGGTCCGGGTTCTCATTTGCTGACTTTAGATTGCTTAATCGATTCTGCATCTACTCCAAGTATTAAAAAATTTTTAAAAAAGAAGGGAGACTTTTTCAATATTCATGAAAAAGGTTCTTGTATAACCCGTAGTCAAAATACTGGACCAAAACCTAGAACTTTTGATTTAACACCATCAATAGGTAGTTGTGTAGACAATAATTCTTCTATTAGTGGAGTAGATATTAGTTTGTATGAATATTTATATGAAAAATACAAAGACGAAGACGTTTTCCCAGATACAAAGAATGATAGTGAATCAACGAACTTAATATTACTCAATTATATTTGGCAATTGAACCTATATTACTGTATTTCTAAATGTGTAAAACCCAAAAAAAATGAAAAAACATCATATAAAACATCATATAGTAAGGCGTTATTAACATTGAATCGTCTTGCATTTACAGGATTTGAAAAAACTCCTGGTTCTTTTGTGCCAAAGTTTAGTTATAAAATTA
>Ga0257106_1000348_pt1 | contig 28377 bp, 16 predicted proteins | sample LP_taG_3_FD_190177 | JGI IMG/M metagenome (GOLD analysis project Ga0257106, IMG submission 190177) | Marine microbial communities from Northeast Subartic Pacific Ocean, Canada - LP_J_2011_P26_10m | ecosystem: Environmental > Aquatic > Marine > Oceanic | place: Canada: Northeast Subartic Pacific...
TCGGCTGCATCATGCAGGGCCTCGCCACCCAGGAGGGCCCCATCGCCAACTGGCAGGCGCACGTCGCGGACCCCGTCCACGCCAACGTCCTCACCAACGCGGCCTCCGGCTTCGGCTTCTACTAAGCAGCTTGCCCCCGCATCCACGCACGCTTAGTCTAGTTATCTGATTGTCTATAGATAGTTGTGATAGCTTGCACACCGACTACTCCGGCACATCTCTCGCCTCTCTCCGTGCAACCGGCAGACCGGTCCCAAAAATAAACTCGAATGCGAACGCCGATCAAAAAACCTCGTTTCGCGACTAAAAAGCAGTCCTTCATCGACACGGCTTGAAACCGACTCGCTTTCGATTTCATCGGACGGTTCAAATTTTCTCCCCAACAGCGAAGCGGGCCATCGCAGTGCCCGCAGAGTGTGCGCGGACGAGGGACGAACATCGACCCCCGCATCGACCAATCGCACCTCCCCGCGAGACTCGGAACCCACCCACGGAACCACCCGTCGTCGTTCGTCAACGAAGCCCCGCACACGGAGACGTCGCGGCGGCCGCTTCCGTCCGACCCACTGGGCACCATGGCGGGTGGCAAGGTGAAGCACTCCGAGCTCAGGCGGGCGGTGCGCGACCTGCAACACCGAGGCTTGCTTCACTCCGCGAGGTGGGCGGCGGAGCAGCTGTACGGACTCGAGGACGAGGCCCCGGGCGCGAGGGATGAGGACGAGGCGACCCCGGCGCCGGCGCCCGTTCCCGCGACGCCCACCGCCCCGATCGACGACGACGCCTCGGACGACGAGATGGACCTCGGCACCGACGAGAAACCCCCGAAGCCCGCCGCGGCGACGCCCGCGGACGACGGACCCGAGTGGCGCGGCCGTGGCGGCACGCCGGAATCCGCCGGCGACGACTTCATCCTCGCCAAGGCGTACTTCGACCTCGGCGAGTACCGCCGAGCGTCGCATCAGGTGACGGAGAACAAATCATCCCTCGGCCGATTCCTCCGCTACTACTCCCTCTACCTCGCGGGTGAGAAGCGCAAGAACGAGGAGATGCTGGAGGTGGGCGGATCCACCCTCGGGGGTAACGTCACCGGGCCGGGCGGCGCACCGGGCGCGCCGGCTCCCGCGGCCGCGGCGGGAGGATCGCGGGGGGCCGTCGGCGGCCGAGGACCCCGACCCCGCCGCGACGTCGTCAACGCCGAGCTCGAATCCATCTCGTTCGACCTCGCGCTCATCTTGAAAGACGACACCGTGGAGAACGCCGAGTGCCGCAACGACCCGTTCTTGCACTATCTCCTCGGGCTCGTGCTGGTGGAGAAGGAGTCGCGGGATGAGGCGAAGGCGGAGTTGTGCGCGTCCTGCCGGGGGTACCCGTGCAACTGGGGCGCGTGGGAGGCGCTCATGCCGCTCTGCGCCACCGTGGAGGAGGCGAACGCGCTGCCCTTACCGGACCACTGGATGCGCAAGTGGTTCATCGCGGCGTTGCAGCTCGAGCTGCAGGATAACCGCAAGGGCCTGCAGGCGTACGCCTCGCTGGTGATGGACATTCCCGCGTCGGCCATCGGCGTGGTGCAGATGGCGGTCGGCCACTACAACATGCGCGAGTTTGACCGCGCGCAGAGCATCTTCGAGGACGTGTACAAGGCGGACCCGTACAGGCTCGAGGGGATGGACACGTACAGTAACATCCTGTACGTGAAGGAGGCGACCGCGAAGCTGTCCTACCTGGCGCACTGCGCGGTGCTGACCGACAAGTACCGGCCCGAGACGTGCTGCATCGTGGGTAACTACTACTCCCTCAAGGCGCAACACGAGAAGGCGGTGGTGTACTTCTCCAGGGCGCTCCGTTTGAACTGGAAGTACCTCAGCGCGTGGACGCTCATGGGCCACGAGTACGTGGAGATGAAGAACCCGGCGGCGGCCATTGACGCGTACAGGCACGCGGTGGACATCAACCCTCGGGACTACCGAGCCTGGTACGGCCTCGGGCAAACCTACGAGATCCTCACCATGCCCTACTACGCGCTGTATTACTACCAAAGGGCGACGCGACTGCGCCCCAAGGATCCGCGGATGTGGTGCGCGATGGGGCAGTGCTACGAGAGCGACCAGCTGCAGATGACGGTGGCGGCCATCAGGTGCTACCAACGGGCGCACACCAACGGGGACCAGGAGGGAATCGCGCTGGGGAAACTCGCGAAGCTTCACCACGAAGCCAACAACGCCAAAGCCGCCGCGCATTACCACCGCCTGAACCTCGTGAGGCTGATGGAGGAGGGCGCGGACCAGCACGAGGACACGGTCAAGGCGCTGAGTTACCTCGCGGACTACTACAAGAACACCAAGGACTACGGGAAGGCGGAGTCGTGCTGCATGCGGCTGCTCGATTACGCCGGACCGGAGAAGCAGCTCGCAAAGGCGCTGCTGCGGGAGATTCACACCCTCCAAGAGGCAGCCGCGGAGCGAGGGGAGGACATGACGAGCTCGCCCATGGCCAACGTTTAATTAACACCGACTATTTCGAGACTAATCGCACCGCCGACTCATATTCTGACAGCTGACTCACCCGAACTTGTCGGAGATTCGCCTCAGGAGCCTGGACAGGCCGGGCGCGACGGACTCATCGGAGTCCCCGACGTCCACCGGGCACCCGTTCAGTTCATCGTCCCTGAGCTCCATCAGCAGCCGCCCCAGCAGGTTCTTCCCGCTACCGTCCCGCCCCACGCCCCACACGGCATCCGTCGGCGAGTCCTCCAGCACCGTCTGCCCCGCATCCCTCGATCCCATCAGCAGATTCCTCGGCGCGGCGTGTCGAGTCAGCTTGGCGCAGAGCGCCGCGCGCATCACCCCTTCCTTGCACGCGTCCCAATCCCGCCTTATTAAACTGGGTCTCGTGCGCTGTAACGTCCGGCCGATCCTCGCCGCTTCCTCCGGGGACGACGCCGCGCGGATAGCCTCCATCGCCTCCGTGGCCGCGACGTCGTCCACCCCGCTGAACTTTTGCGCCTGGTAGAAGTGCTCCACGGTGGGCCACTCGACAATCGCGCCTTGAGACTCTCCCCACACCGCGGGCGCGTCGACGGGATGCGGTGAAAAGTTGGACAGAGCGCCGTTGACGTCCCAGCTCTTGTAGAACCGCATCGCGTCCCCACCGGGACCCACGCGTTCCGACTCGCGCGTCGCCGCGACCGCCGCCGCCGCCTCGACCACCCCGAGCGGATCCTCTGTCCACGCGTCTTCACCTCGCGTCGACGAATCGTTCGGCTCCCCGTCTCTGGATCCCGCGGTTTCCGCCAGGACCCCCGTGGACGACCCCGGCGGCAGGTACCCGGTGATCAGGACGTCCCGCCCGTGCTTACTGATACCGAGGCCCCTCAGCGCGAGCGCGTCGGTCATACGCTCCAGCCCGGTCTCCCCGACGGGGCTCGGCGCGGGGCCGTCGCAGGCGCCGACGATCTTCGGAGCCACGAAGGCCATCACGTGGTGAAAGACACCGTCGCTCAGCGCGGGCCCCGCGAGCCCGCCGCCGCACTCCCAGAAGAGCTGGAGGTACCCCCGCCTGGCGCAGTAATCCGCGACGGCTCCCGGTGTGAGTACATCGAACTCGACCACCTCCACCCCCAACGACCGTAGCTCCGCTTGGAACTCCGGTTTGCATCCGCGCTCGGTCATCACGATTGTCGCCGCGTCGTCGGTGTTCCACAGGTTGGTTCGGGGCTTACGCTTCTGGTTCTCCTTCGCGTTCAACGCGCTCGACGCGTCGGCGTCTTCTTCATCGCCCGTGCCGAGCCCGTAGTTGGCATCCTCCGTCCCCGGCAGGTCCATGGTTCGCGACAGCACGACGCGAGCGGGTCGGTGGCCGTCGTCGCGGCGAGTCGTGAGGTTTGGGTTATCTCTGCGGACGGTGGTGCCGCCCACGACGACGGCGTCGGACCGCGCGCGCTCCGCCCAGACCTGCTGCCTCGCCGCGGGACCCGTGACCCACGCGCTGTGCCCCGAGGTTGTCGCGATCTTTCCGTCGATGGTCATGGCGTACTTGAAGACGCTGAACGGCCTGCCCGTGGCGACTCTGTGAAGTAGATGGCGGTTGGCGTCGCGGCACCGCGCGATGCCATCGGCGACGGCGGATGCGGCGCGTTCGTCCGCGGCGGAGGTGAATCGGGAGGTGAACTCGCCGAGGACGTCCACGCGGATGCCGGCGTCGCGGAGCGCGGCGACCGCGCAGCCCCGGACGCCCGGGACCGGGTGCGAGATCCCGACGACGACGCGCGATACCCTCGATCGGACGAGCGCGTCCACCGCGGCATCCTCGCCGACGACGGGGCCGTGCGTCGGCTCGAGGTTGAGGTAAGCGACGCCGCCATCCGCACGCTCGCCCGCATCGCGAGCCGCGAGCACCTCCGATCGCACGCCGCCCTGGCCCATCTGGAAGGTCCTCGCGACGATGGTTCCGGCGGCATCGACCATCACGCATCCGCTCCGCGGGTGGGGCTGGACCAGCCCGTCCGAGCCGTGCGACAGCTCGGCCGCGTGGAGGACGTGGGCGAGGTCATCGTCCGTGAACGTGAACCGCGAGGATGGATGCGTTTGGGACGGCGCGCCGGGCGGGTCCGAGCTGAGCGCGGCGACGACCCGCCGACCTTTTCTCGCGCATTCACCCCTCGGCACCGCCGCCCGCCTCGGGGATGCGCGAGGCATCCGCGCGCGATACGAGCCGCGCGCGGGATCGGACGCTCGAATCGCGAGCGACTGCATGCCGACTCGCCCTCCGCGTCTGCGTTCTCGCCGGGGACGACCCCGGTGAACCGCGTTGTGAGGACGACGCCGCGTGGACCAGGGTATCGATGGAATCAGTCTATTTTATCCAGGCGAACGTAAAACCAAAGAAACCCGCGGGCCGCGCGCACTCGCACACGCACACGGCCGCGACCATGGGCGGCATCGACGCAGACGAGTACCGCGTCAGCGATGCGATGATCGAGGCGTTCGAGAGAGACGGGTACGTGCAGATCCCTGGGGTCCTGACCGACGCCGAGATGGCCGAGGTCGAGGAGCCCATGATGCGGTTCATCAAGGGCGAGGTGCTCCCGGAGGGTAAGGACCTGTGCGACATGTCCGGCGCCGTGGACCGCACCCCGGACGAGTACACCGTGTTCAACGCGATGCTGCCCCGTCGCTACCTCCCCTCCATGCAGAACAACGTGTTCGAGCGACGCGCCGCGTCCATCGCGCGGCAACTCACCCGCGGCAAGAGCATGTCCATAGACTACGACCAGCTCCTCGCGAAACGCCCAAACTCCCCAGACTCCGTCTTCGCGTGGCACCAAGACCTCGCGTACTGGCCCCCGCTGGAGACGGACCCAGCCACCACCACGTGCTGGCTCGCCATCGACGACTCCACCGTCCAGAACGGGTGCATGAGGTTCCTACCGGGCAGCAACAAGGAACCCGAGCTGCGCAAACACGCGCCCGTGAAGATCGGCGGCGGGCGGCTGGACGAGACGAGCTCGCACGCGCTCGCGACGACGCTGTCGCCGGCGGATGAGGCGGCTGTGCGAATGGTGCCCATCAACAGGGGCGACATCACGGTGCACGACCAGCGGGTGGTGCACGGGTCGGGGCCGAATAATTCGGAAGGGTGGAGGCGGGCGTACGTGCTGGCGTTCAGGACCGCCAAGATGGTGAATGAGGAGCGCGCGCTGGGTTTCTCTCACTCGCACAACGACGAGTTCAACTGGGACGCCTTTCACGCCTGGCAGGAGAAGGACGACGCGGAGTGAGGCGCCGGAGTGGGACGGACGGTGAGATAACTTTGATCAGGAAGATAACTTTGATGATTTTGTGTGTAAAGCACTGCGTTTCGTAATAAAAGTCAGCCACGCGTCGTGCTAAGGACGCGTGGGAACACCTCCACGCTCGTAGACCACGCTCCGGGAGTCGAATTAATGTTATAGTCGGTCCGAGAACCAAGAGAAAAACCGGCGTCGAGGGGATGCCACCCCTCGCCGCCGCACCCGCCAATAAATGTTTTTAGGCCATGACAGCCTCCTGGGGGGCGGCCGCCTTCTTCTTCTTGCTCTTCTTCACCTTCTTCTTCACCTTCTTCGTCTTCTTCGTCGTCGCCTTGGTCGCCGTCCTCTTGATCGCCGTCGCGTGGATGGGCAGGCCGAGCGCGAAGAGCCTGGTCTGGTCGCCGAAGTGGTTGTTCGCCAGCCTGCCGAGGCCCGTAGCGGTGATGGCCGACATGAGCGTGGTGAGACGCTCAGTCATCCAGCGATCTGCGCCGCCGATGAGCTGGTAGCGGAGGTTGCAGCTGAGGCCCATGAAGGCGCCCATACCGAGGACGGACGTCTTGAGGTCCGGCACGGGAACCGACGGCTCGAAATCGTCACCCTCACGTTTTTTGTGCAAGCCCACCAGCGCCTTGTTCAACCCGTGAAACGCGCCGCCGGTGATGGCGCCGAGCGCGGACAGCTCCATAGCCTTCACGCCGACGGAAGCCGCGCGCATGCCCATCGTGTACTGCCTGAGCGGTCCCTGCTTGTCGAACGCGTTGTTGGGGATGGAGTCCAGCACCCGCTGCCACGCGTGTTTGTGCTGCGCGCCGAATGAACGAGTCGGGGTGAGGCACCAGACAGTCATGGCGTTCACGAGCGAGAGCTGCGCGATGTTCGCCGCCGCCAGGTCCCACTCATCCTTGAGCCTATCGCCGCGGTGCGCCGCCTCGTACATCAGGCCGCCCGCGATCGTCACCGTCTGCTCAAACCCGAGCTTCCACAAAAACGCGGGATCCGCCATGAGACGCCCGATGAACGCCCTGGACACCGGGAGTGGCGTGGAGCGCGACACCGCGCGCACCACGGACGGACGAATGTCCACCGACATGAACCGAACCAGCTGCGAGGAGGACACGATGCCCATCTCGATCGCCATGCGAATGGCCGCCGGGAGGGTGGTCAGAGTCTTGAACCACTCCTCCATGATGGCGTTGATGGCGTTGCGGTCGTAGCGCTCCTCGAGGGGCGCGCGGGTGGACATGAAGTTGTCCCCGTCGCCCTCCTCGTCGCCCTCGTCGAAGTAGTCATCGTCGTCGCCCTCGTCGCCGTCGCCGCCGCCTCCTCCGTTCTTGATGCCGCCGCCTTTGTTTCCGCCGCCGCCGCCGTCCGCCAGGCGAGCCTTGCTCGTCTGCTGGACAGCCTGGCCGGTGGTGAAGCTGGTCCTCTCGAGCGTCGCCGAGCCGCCGCCTCCGAGCTGGGAGCCGATGTTGACCTTGGCGCTGATCTTCATCGCCGCATCGAACTTGCCGTTGGCAGACTGTGTTTGGGAGAGGAGAGGGTGAGTGAGGTCAGCGAGAGTCGGCGCGGGAGAATTGGCATGATTGTCGCCGGGACCCCTCGTTCTGGAGTCGAATGCCGCAATTTGGGGTTTGCGACGCCCGGGAAGCGCGCCGCGACGCGCGCCTCGAGGGAACGTGGCACCCCGGACGGGCTAAATCTCGACGGAAACGCGGTTTAATTCACGATACTGCGGTGTCTGACTCACCTCGGCGGGGTCGTAGACGTCGGCTTCGGCGTACACCTTGACGGAGGCACGGACGGCCCCGGGCCTCGCGGCGAAGCGAACGCGGACCACCGGAATGCCGGCAGAGAGCGACTGCGGGCGACGCGCGGTGGCGAGGCTGACGGGCGCCGCGCGGGGGTACCCGCGGGAGGCGACCACAACCTTGGACGCGCGCGCCGGAGCGCGAGAGCGCGCGACCGCGGGGGAGACCCCCGCGAACGGCGTGGAGAGGACGCTCGCCTGGGCAGCCATTTCTTTCGCTTCACGAAAGCCGCGAAGAAAAAATCGGCAACCGTCGGAAGCCGGGCGTGGCCTCTGGGTTGTGTGCGATTAACTCCGCTTTGTCAACGACGCGCTGCTTGCGACGACGCTTACTGCCGGGTTAAGTCGACTTGGGGGTGAAGGTGAAGGTAGTGCGGAGTAGAATGGCGTCCACCGGCTCCGAGATTCTCTCCGAATGTTTGTTGCTTCTATTATCCTCGGCCACGCTCAGCCTTCCACTGACTTCTATTGTTTGCGCCAGTATTTTGCTTTATGGAAGCCAGCTCTCGTTAACTCGTCATTAACTCGTCAAAACGTCTCGATGCATAAAGCCGGTTTACAAATGGTGAGTCACCTCCACTCGACTCGCCTTCTCATTGGTGGGAAAGTACTTCCCAAAAGCAGATCGAATCGGAGGCGTAGATTCACTGCTGAAATGCCCATAGCGATCGCCTTGCGCTAGTTTACGACCCCTGAAAAAAATCCAACTCGGATTGCGAACAGGCGTGTTGTGTTGTTGGTGAGCGGGCCCGGCGAGTCAGGCTGGCCGGGTGGATCCACACACGCGGGTGGGCACTTTTCTCTCACAAGCAACTCTCGCCCTATTTTATGCCTAACCCTCATCATCGGCCTTGCACACACTTGCGGTGATATGTCCACCGCGGTATCCCGAGCCGTTCTCGGCCGCGTCTCTCCCTCGCTCCGCACCGTCAGGCGCCACACCGTCCGCGCCACCGCCGCCCGCACACGCACGGTCATGTCCGCCGCGCCCGCCGCGCCCCCGACCTACCTCCTCCTCACCCTCGACTACGTCGAGGACATCCTGGAGAAGCGCGACCCGTACAGGGCGGACCACCTCGCCGGCGCCAAGGCGCAGCACGATGCGGGCAAGTGCGTCATCGCTGGAGCGCTCCAGGACCCGGTGGACAAGGGCGTGTTCGTGTTCAAGGACTGCGACGAGGCGTACGTCAAGGCTTTCGTGGAGTCGGATGCGTACTACAAGAACGGACTCGTGACTGGGTACGCCATCCGCCCTTGGATGATCGTCGTGGGTGCCGACTGATTGGTTAGCGTGTGATACGAACGAAAGAGTTCCGTTTAGTCTAGTGCGCCGCTTGCGTGATGAAACTCCAGGGCGGTGAATGCGAGGAACGACGTGCTTGTCTTCTCCGCCCCTCCTCCCTGCGCTGCCGCCGTCTATTTTATTTTCCGTGCATGCATTTCAACCGACGCGTCCTACTTGACCTGCTTCACGACCCACCTCAGCCCCTCCTCCAACCCGGTGCCGTCCTTCGCGCTACACGCCTGGATCTGCCACGGCCTGTCCTTGATGTTGAACAAGCTCAGCGACTCCGCGATGTCGTCCGCGCTCTGCGCCTGCAGCAAGTCGCTCTTGTTCGCAAAGACGAGCAAGGGCACCGTCGCGAGCTTGTCCTCGCCGAGAATCTCGTTGAGCTCGTACCCAGCCTCGTCCACGCGCTTGCGGTCCGCCGCGTCCACGACGTAGATGAGCGCCTCGGTGTTTTCGTAGTAGTTGCGCCAGTACGGCCGGATGGTCTTCTGCCCGCCGATGTCCCACACGTTGAGCTTGAACCCGTTGTGAAGGATGCTCTTGATGTTGAAGCCCTGCGTCGGGGTGGTGGTGGTGATGTCCTCGTCGCTCAGCTTGCGAAGGATGGTGGTCTTCCCCGCGTTGTCCAGGCCGAGGATCAGGATGCGCGCCTGTTTTGGGAGAGGAAGGGGACAAGCGGGGACGGGCGGGTCAGTCGGTTTGGAACGGAAACGGGTGGTGCCCGAAGGAGCGTGTAGTTCCCCCGCGTCGCGTGGGAGACGCCGGGAGCGCGTGGGGCGTGGTATCGGCGCGCGTACCTCGCCGCCCGACTTTCTGAGTCGTCGTAGAAGGCTGAGAAGGCCCATATTGGCTCTTGGTCCGTACGCGTCGTCGCCCCCGGCGTCCGCCACGCGCGTGCCTGTTATGCTGGCGATCTTTTTTGACTTTCGCCAGTTGGAAGAGTTCGTTGGTGCGCCTTGAAAGGCTTTTTCATTTTCCTTGAAACCGACGAGTCGATCAAACACGCGAATGTCGAAACCGTGTCGGTTTCAACCGTCGCCTATCAAAATCAAACACCCAAAAACTGAACGTCCCGTCTTGCCAACCGAAACTCACAACGAGGGGCGCCATCGGAGAGGTGGCGGCCATGGACCCCCCGGAGGACGACCCCGGTCGGGTCGCGCCCTCGGTGGATATCACACCCGCGGGAACTCCCGCGGGCGGCGTCGGGACGGGAATCGGGCGGTTCCGAGCCGTCGGCCCCGGACCGAGCTCGGACTCGCCACCGAGAATTGAGACGAGCGGCAATCCGGGGCGCCAATCCGCCCGGCTCGGCGTGGGCATCCTGTCCAACATCCCGGTCGCGAGCGTCGTGAACGAGCGCGATGCGGGTTCCGGACGATCGTGGCAGTCGCAGAGACAGTCCGTCATCAACGACGGTCAGACCCGACGCTCCCCGGCGACGTCCCCGACGCGAACGCGCGACACGATCGCGAACTCGCCGCTGCGTGAGCTGCGAGGCTACGCGCGAACGGAGACCGCCCGGCGGGGCCCGAGGCGATCGAAAGGCGCCAACGAGCGCGCGCCGAACACCCCGGAGGTCAAGACCGGCGCGACCCCCGACGAGACCGCGCGGTGGAAGAGCTCCTTGCGCGAGGAGATACGCGGCGAGAACGCACGACCGAGGGACAGCGCCATGCATCGAAGTTTGCGACAGCCCCGCGTAGACGAATCGTCGTCGGCGGACGGCGGCAGGGAAGCCGCCATCGACGCGCTCATCGCCGAGCACGAGGACGCCCTCTCAGCGATGAAGGACGAGATGGACGGGGAGCGCGCGGAGATGCTCGCGGTCGCCGAGCGGATCAAGGCTGAGGCGAGCGAGGGCGTCGCCGCGGCGGCGGCGCAGTGGCACGAGGAACGAAAGTTTCTCAACCTCCGCGCCGACGACCTCGAGACCCAACTCAAGACTGCCGCGCAGACACACGAACACGAACGAACCGAGGCTGCGCAGACGTTCGCGACGGAAAAGGCGACGCTCGACGCGCGACTGAGGGACGCGCAGACGGAGGCGGCCGGCGTGGAGGCTAAGATGACGGAGAGGTTCGACGCGGAACGGAGAGGTTTCGAGACACGCGCCGAGTCCATACGAGCTGAAGCCGCCGCCGAGGTGGCCGCGGCTCGTGACGCGCAGGGCCGCGAGCACGAGCGGTGTAAAGCCGAGGTCGATCGCGCGAACGCGCAGATCCGAACGATGCTCGAGGACCACGCCGTGGAGCTTCGCGAGGCGACGGAGCACCTAGAAGCTTCCTTAGCGCGATTCGAGGAAAACGCGGCTCGAAGGCTCGAGCAAAAGGCTGCCGCGTGGACACAGGAGCGAGAGTCGCTCGAGTCCGAGGCTGAGGCCACGCGCGTGGTGCTGCAGACACAGCTGGACGCCGCCAAGGAGGACGCGAGCGCCTATCGCGAACACATCGAGGGGAAACTCGCGACGCTCACGGAGGAGGCCGAAACGCACAGGAGACGAGCGCGAGAGGCCCGCGAGGTCGCCGTCGAGGCTGAATCCATCCGCGCGGAGGCTGTGGCGTCCGCGGAGGCCTGGAGGAAAGAGGCGGAGCTCGCCAGGGCGTTCGCGGAATCCGCGCGGATCGACGCGCAAACCACGCTCGCGTCGGAGCGCGCCGCGATCAACGAGGAACTGGAGGCGATGCGCGACGCGCACGAAGTTCGAGTCGCGACCGCCCGCCGCGACCTCGAGGAGGAACGCGCGAGGGACGCGGAGAAGACGGGTAACGCGGTGGCAGCCGCCGAGGAAGGCGTCGCCGCGGCGCTGGTGCAGGCGTCCGCGTCCATCTCCCGCGAAGCCGCCGCGTTTTCCACCGCTCTCACCCTCCGAGCCTGGTGGTTCCACGCAAAATATCGCGGCTCGGCGGCTCGGGACGACGCGGTCAACGCGCTCGTCGGCACGAAAACCCGGGCGCTCGCGCGATGTGTCGTGCGCGAGTGGTGGCACGCGGCGTGTACGAAGCGAAGGGTACCCGGCGCGGTTCGCGCGTACGAGCACAGGGCGGCGCAGAGCGCGTGGATCGCGTGGGCGAGGCACTGCGCTTTCCGCAAGTTTCTCAACGACAGAGCGGCGGAGTACACGGCGCGACGGGACAGCGAACGCGCGAGGCAGACCAAGCTGGGTTTCATGCGGCTGTGGCAGATGGCGGTGAGGTACGAGGATCACGTGCGCGTGGCCCACAACAGGGTCAACGCCAAGCACCGCATCGCGACGCTTCGCAGGTACGTCCGCGCCTGGCTCGACTTCTCCAAGACGGAGATGCTGCTCGACACGATGATCGAAAGGTTCGCCGAGCGCCGCCGCGCCGCGAGGATACGCTCCGTGTTTCACACGTGGTTCGTCACCGTGTGCGCGGACAGGTACGAGGATAACCTCGCCGCGGCTGCGACGCAAAAGTTTTGGTCGTACAAGGGCCGGCGAGTCCTTCGAGGCTGGTACGCGGCGTCGCGGGAACTTTGGCTCGATCGCAGAGTCGCCGGGTCCTACCACGTCAAGGTGCGTAGACGCACGATACAACGGTGCTTCCACTCCTGGAGACACCACAGGCGCGACGAGCAATACCGACGGAACATGGTCGCCAAGGCTAAGAGGCACCACGCCGGGCGGGTGAAAACGCTGGCGATGAAAGCGTGGCGGTCGGCGACGGAAAAGTCCCGCCGCCGACACGTGGCGCTCCGACGGTTTAGAAAACGGTTGGAACGCAAGCGTTTATTCCGCGGGTTCATCGCGTGGCGCACCGCGTCGCACTTCGCCCTGCAACTCCCCGGCATGGTCACCGAGATGCACCACAGGCGGGTGCGGCGACGGGGCGGGCAGGTGTGTTTCTACGCGTGGCGGCGGCAGGTTCGAGCGACGGCGGCGAGATTTTTACAGGCCGCGGCTCACAACGGAAGACACCACACCTCGCGCGCGTTCCGCAGGTGGCGGGCGTTCACGTCCGCCAAGACCCGCGGGGTACGGTCCGCGAACGACTCGTTCGCCAGGAGGCTGAGGGAGAGCGCGGCGAGGGCCGTCGCGGCGCTTCGGTCCAACGCGGTCGCGGCCCGGATGGTCGCCAACGGGTGCGCCGTCATCGCCGCCCGGCGGAGGCGCCAGGCGCGTTCCCGCGCCTTCGCCGCGTGGGCCTCCTCGGTGGTCACCACCAACGCGGACCTGACGCGTCATCGCGTGATGCGTCGCAACAGGCGCGCAAAGTACGTGCTCGAAGGGTGGTTCCGGGTGATAACGCAGACCCGGCTCGCGACTACCCTGGAGAAGAGACGAGAAATTGCGATCCAAAGCTTTGTGGATATCCGCAACCAGAGGCTCGCGGTGAAGGCGTTGAAGGCGTGGGTGACGTACGTGGACGTCGCGACGCGCCACGAGCGTCGCGTCGCGAAGATGCGCACGGTGCGGCTGGCGCGTGTGACCTTAGTGGGATGGCGTAGCCGCGTCGCCGCGGGGGTGATTTTCCGGACGGCGATGACCACACGCCTCGGCGCGGCGGCTTCGTCGCGGGTCACGCGCGCGTTTACCGCGTGGCGCGTGCTCGTGGAGGTCCGCGGCGGCGCGCGTACGATCGCGACGCGCGGGTTCATCGCGCGGGACCGCGAGCGCCGGCTCGTGGAGTGCCTGCGTCGATGGGTCGACGTCGGGAGCCGGGCGATGGACCGGCGGGCGGAGTATCACGTTCGGAAGGTTACGCGGTGGCGCGCGAAGATGGCGCTCAAGGTTTGGCGCGTGATGAAGCGGGGGGCGACGTACAGGCTGGACGTGGAGCGCGCGGAGGAGGTCCGCGCGACGACTCGGCGGGAGACGGCGCTCGCGCGGCGGTTCTCGCGGCGCTGGCGCGAGACGGCGAGGGTCAAAGCCACGGAACGGATCGAGGACGTGAGGGCGTGGCAGTGCGCGTGTCGACACCTGGCGCGATGGGGTGCGCGGTGCTTCATCGCGTGGTACCGCGCCGTCGTGGTCGCCAACCGCAGGGTTCGTAACCAACGCGGTAGGGTCCTGGATCGCAAGGCGCTCGGCGCGCTTCGAGCCTGGCGGCTCGACACTTTCCTCGGGGAAAAGTCGAGGGATTCGCGCCGAAGCCGCCGCGGCGACGCGCTCGCCCGCAGGCGCGTGACCCGCGGTATGATCGCGTGCGCGCGCGCGTGGTACGCCGAGGCTGCCTCCAAGCGCCGCGGCCGCGAGGTCGCCGAGCGTATGGTCCGCAGGCACGCGCACGCGAGGCTCGTCGCGGCGTGGCGGGCTTGGGCGCAGCTCGCGCTCGCCGTCTCCGCCTACCGAGAGGAGGCTGAGATTGGCTGCGTCGCCGCGTGGAAACACCGGGGCGTCGCGCGCGTCTTCCAGGCGTGGCGCGCCGTCGCGTGGAACACGCACAGCAAGTATCCTCACAGGATCGCGTGGATGAACGCGCGGCTGGAACGAAAAAGGCTACGCCACGCGTTCCAATCCTGGAAGATCGGCTTCCACCGCGTCTTGACCCGGGCGAAATCGGCGCTAGAGAAACGCCTCGTGAAGACTACGGTGGCACGGTGGTTCGCGACCACAAAGTCCGCGACGGACGCACGGACGCACCAGGGCGTGAACATCTGGAGGTCCGAGCGCAAGGCGTGGACACGCGCGAGGGTCACCACGGCGCGGGCCGTTCGCGTATGGTCCCTAGAGGCGAAACGACTCGGATACCTTCGACGTCGATGCGCGTCGATGCGACGTAACGCGGACGTCACTAAGCGTCTCAAGGCGTTCACGTGGTGGCGGTACGAGACCACGCGATGCGCCCGCGATGAGAACAGGGTGCGTAACATGGAGCACCGCGTGCTGACCATGTGGCGCCGGCGGCTGGACTGGGACAACCTCGCCGCGGGCCACGCCGACGTTTTCTTTGCGCGAAACGTCAAGGGCCGGAGCGTGTCGTGGTTCAGGGCGTGGGCCACCGAGGCGGCGCACGGCGCGTTCGTTCGCGGCACGCGCGCCGCCCTCGTGGAGCGCGTCGACCCGCGCAGGCTCAAGCGATGGGCCTTCTACGCGTGGCACAGACGGCTGTGGCTCAAGGCGAGGACCGGCGCGAGGCTCTATACCCAAGAGTCGATGTCGTGGAAGCTCCTAATTCGCTCCGACGCGGGAACCGGCACGGATGATTCTCGCTCCGAGATAGGAACCGGCACGGACGATTCGCTCTTCGCGCTCGCGACACTCGCGTCCATCCCGGAGGCGCACGCGTCCGCGCCCGTGGTCATCGATCGCCCGGTGCGTCCTGGGTCACCCGGGTCCTCGGAGCCGTCCTCGTCGGCTCCCGCCTCGCCTCTCGCGCCGGCGCCGACCCCCGCGGGGCACCGCGCGGATACCCCCCGGGCATCCCCGGGCGACGACGAGTTCGCGTTCAGCCCACTCGCGCCCGATAACGTCACCCCCGATAACGTCAGGCAGCTCCGCCGCGAGCTCGACGCCGCGCGCGAGGAGGCGGCGGATGCCAGGGAAGACCTCGCCGCGGCGGAGGAGATTTTACGGGAGATGAACGAAACGCGCGTCGACACGGAAGCCGCGTTGGACGCCGCGAGGCGCGAGGCGGAGGCTGCGCACGAGGAGGCACGCGCGTACGCGCAGACGACGCGGTCCCAAGGGACGACGCCACCGGCGTCCCCGAGGTCCGTCCCGGGGTCCCCGCTGAGGTCACCGAGCGGCGGCGGCCCCGCGAACATCTTCGACTTGGCGTACGGTGAAACCTTCGCCGACGCCGACCCGCTCACGCCCGAACCATCCCCGCGGGCACAGATGCAACAACAGATGCAACAACAACAGATGCAACAGCGCCCGCCGTCCCCTGGTCCGCCGGTCAGGGAGGACGACGAGGACGTCTCCTCCGCGTTCAAATCGTGGCGCGCGCGGGAGACTCGGTTGATGGAGCAGTTGCTCGAGGCGCAGACGTTGGCGGAAATCGCCGAGGCGAGGGTCGTCGCCGCGGAGGCGGAGGCGGAGGCTGCGACGGCGGCCGCCGCGCACCTCGGCTGGAAACCGCCGCACGCTGACGCACCGGAGGGTAAGACGGCGTCCGCGCTGGTGCCGAGCGCGAGGGATTTCAGGGCTGAGCTCGAGGCGTGCGAGGCGAGACTCGCGTCGGTTCTCGAGACGACGGAACGGGAAAAAGAGAAAACCCTCGAGTCGCTTCAAAAGGCGGAGGAGGACGCCGAGAACGCGCGTAAACTCGCCGAGTCGGATCGCGTGGCGTTCGCGGCTCGCTTCGGGGATATGAACAGTCGCGCAGTACGCCTCGAGACCGCGTTCAACGACGCCGAGCGCGAAACCGCCGAGGCCAAGGACGTGATCAAGCGGCTCGAGGGAAAAATCGAGGAGCTCGAGGGAAAAATCGAGTCGCAGAAGAAGAAGCTGCGCAAGTCGGGCGGCGACGTCGAGTCACTGACCGAGGCGCTCCTCGCGGACACCGCCGCCGTGAACGAACGCAACGCGGCGCTCGCCAAGGAGCTCACCGCCGCGCGCCAAGCCAAGGATGAGGTGGACAAGAAGCTCGTCGCCGCCGTCGCGGCGAGAAAGGAGACCCAGTCCAAACTCGCCGAATCCAACAAGCTCCGCGCCGAGCTCGAGGCTCAGCTCGGTAAGCTCAAGGATAGGCTCGAAAAGGACATCGAGGACGCCGCGGAGCAGGACGATAAGATCAAGTCCCTGAACGGCGACGTCGCCAGGGTCACCGCGCTTCTCGCCAAGAGCGACGCCAAGAGGCTCGATCTGGAAAAACGGGCGGACGCCGCCGACTTGAACGTTCGAGACATTTCCGGTAAACTGGACGAGTCCACCGCGAGGGAGCACGACCTCACGACGAAGCTCGCCGCGGTGGAGCCGTCCATCGCGCGCGCCAACGAGGAACTGAGACGCATCCGCGAGTTGCACGCGGCGTCGGAGAAGACGGCGGCGTCGCTGAGAGACGAAAAGGAAACCCTGGACGCCAAGTTGGAGCGAGCGAATTCGACGGCGACGATCGCCTGGAAGCGGTGCCAGGACCTGTCCTCGCGTCTCAACGGCTGGGTGCGAAAGGGCGTCGACGACGTGCCGAGCGGCGGTTCATATTCCCCGCCCCGCGTCCTCGAAGAATTAACCGACGCGCTCAACACCGCCAGAAAGGACGCGTCGAACCAGTCCAGGCGCGCGGACGACGCCGAGGCCCGCGCGCTGAACCTGGCATCCTCCGAGATGCTGCTGAAGTCCAGGCTCGAAGATAAGAAGCGCGTGGCGCACGAGGCGAACGAGGCTATCCTCGCGTCCGCGGAGAAGGCTTCCGAAGACATCGCCGCGCTCTCCGGGGAGCTCGCGGGTCTCCGAGGGGGCGGGTACGCGACGCCGAAACGCGGCGCCGGTACCTTCACCCAAACCCCGCACTCGGCATCCCAAACCCAGACGCGGACCGACGCCGAGGAGCTCGCCGAGGAGGTTGACAAACTCCGCGCGGAGCTCGAGCGCGCGAACGATCGCCTCGAACGATTGAACGAGGACTACGGCGAATTTGACGCCGAGATGGACAAACACGACAAGGCGGAGCTCGTCGCCGCGTTGGCCGAGGCTCGCGCGGCGCTCGCCACGACGCGGGAGGAAAACCTCGCGCTCCGCGCAGAGGCTGCCGCCGCCGTGAACCGCGGCCCCGGGCTCTTCCCCGACTCCCCGGGCGAGGAGAGCGGCGAGGAGGAAGCGGCGAGGGTCGACGAGGTCCGCGCCGCGGCGGCATCGCTCAAGGGCGCCGCCAAGGTGAGAGTCGCGCTCGGCGCGTCCCTCGGTAACGCCGTCGACGCCGCCGCATCCGGGCGACGACGAAAGTCCGGCGAGTTACTCGAGCACATGGACGAGCTCGCCGAGGCGAACGAGTCGATGCGGGCGACGATCGTGTCGTTGACGACGGAGAGGGACGCGCTCAAGTCGGCGCTGGCGGAGTCAACGCGGCGCGAGGCGGCGGCGAGGGAGTCGCTTCGTGAGCTCAAGCGTGCATCGCTTGAGGACGCGATGGCGATGAGCACCTATGCAGCGACGCGGGAGCCGGTGCCCATGAGCGCGGTGGAGGCGCAGCTGGGTGAGCTCGAGTCGTTGGTCGGGGAGCTCGCTCGACGCGTCCCGCAGGCTCAGCGGCGACGATAAATTAGATAAGACACTTAGCCATAAATGATATTACTCTTATTTCAACAAAGCATACAATGCGAGCGCGCGCGCGCTGAAGATTATAATCAAATCATAACCGCCAACCCCCTCAGAACAGGCCAGGAGGCATTCCGCCTCCGTCCCCCACGTTCATCTCGATGAGCTGCCTCACGGACGCGATGCCGAACCCGATGCCGAAGATCACAACCATCGCCCCCAGCGACCGAAGCAGCCTCGCCTTCCTCGGCGTCAGCCCCGCCGCGAGCGCCGCCTCCATCCCTCGCACCGCGTCCAGCACCGCCTCCTTACGCTGCTCATCGCTGCCGGTCGCGAGCACCCTCAGCGCAGCCTCGGGCTTTGCGTAGAGAACCGCGTTGGCCACGTCGAATTCGTTCATGGCGCCGACGCTCTTCTTGAGCGACTTGTCCATGGTCCACGCCTCGCCCAGGCCCACCGCCTCAGCGTAGTACGGATCAGCCACCATGAGCCGCTCCATGCACGACGCCAGCGCGGTCGCGGATCGCGAGGATGACAACACGACGTCAGCCTCGTTGGAGTCCATCGAACCGCCCACGTTGGTCGCGAACGCGGCGTCGCCGCCGAATTCGCCCGAGCCGGAGCCCGACGCTGACGTGGAGCCGGATGCTGACGTGGATGCTGACGTGGACGCTGACGCAGATGCTGACGCGTCCGCGACCACGAGGGGCACGGCGTCGACGACGAGGTAGGGGTTCACCTGCCTGACGCGCAAAACCTTGAAGCGGGTCTCGCCCTTCGCGTACACGCTGAGGAGCTTACCGTTGACAACCACGTCGTGCGCGACGAGCCGCATGGCGGTGCCCACGCCGGCCACCTTACCGTCGGCCCGTCGGTACAGCGCGCCGAACTGTTCGGTACCCATGAACGCGCCTTCGTCCATCCGTCCAGCCCCGGGGACGATGTCGAACTCCGCGTCGTCGCCATCTTCGTACGCCCGGACAAACGGGTTCCGCGATAAGTCGATCCTGTTGGAGTTATCCCTCGCACCTTCCAGCACCAGCGGCGCGGTGTCCGAGACGGCATCGGACGGGTCCCGCATGAGCTTGGCGAACAGCGTGAGCCAACGTGGTTCGAACAGGTTCAGGCGGACCCGTGAGCCCGGGAGGCAGACGAAAGGGTAAGGGACTATAGGGATGGAAAACTCCCCCGGGAGTTTTTCACCCGGTGACTGGTCGGGTAGGTACGCGGGGGTGAGGTCGTCGGCGCCGATGAGCGACGCGACGGACGCGCGGACTGAGCCGTCCTCGTTCGCACCCTTCGTGTTTGCATCGGATTCCGACTTTGCTGACTTCGATGCCGACGGCTCGGTCGTTTTCGCGCCGAGGATAGAGTCGTCGGATGGGAGCGTGACGTCGAACCAGTCGACGTCGGGGAGGTCGGCGATGGTGGCGCTCTTCTCGCTCTTCGCAGCCTCGGCGTCGGATCCGAGGAAGAAGTCGTGGAGCGGGGTGGGCAGGATGGGAAGGTCCAGGAAGACCATCTGGAGCTGCTGCAGTCGGAGGGTGCTGGTGGAGACGGCGCGGAAAGCCTTGAGGCGCTCGCCCTTGCGCGACTTCTCAGCCTCGATCGCGGCCGCGCGCTCCGCCCGCAGCCTGTCGGCCTCCTCCTCCTCAGCCTGCCTCTTGGCCTCCTCGTCATCGCACTCGTCTCCGAGGATGTCGCACAGCGCGTCGATGGTAGCCTTGGAATCCGGCATCGGCGGCGGGGAATCCGCCTTCGCGGGCGGCGTCTTGGACGCCTCCGACGGTTGGAACCATTTCGGCCAGGCGCGTAATCTTGTCGCACTAGTTCCCCGCTTGAGTGCGCCGGACGTTCCGACGACGGCGCCGGTGGGAAGCCTGACCGCGACGGGCCTCGAGGAGGCCGGTCCGGCGATGGCGCGAGCCCCGACGCCGGGGCATACCGCGCGAACGGTCGCCGTCGGCATCTGTACCGCGTGTTATCGAATGGCACACCTCGACTTTCTTGGGAGGGCCACGTCGACTGCCCGAGTCGCAGCCAGCTCACACCCGAGCCTCGGCCTCGATCGTGTCCGACCGTGGTGTGGCAACCGACCAAAACTTCGACCAAAAGTCAAAATTGTTAAATCGTCAGACGCCGCGCGCAGAGTCGGCGGCGCCATGCTCCCCCCGAAGATGTATTCAGCGGCGATGGGTGCCTTTCCGCAGACGCCCGTGTTGATCCTCGCCGTCCTGTCCGCGGGCCTGGCGCAGATGATCGCCGGGGCGGTGGTCATGAACGTGTTGAAGTTCATCCCCTTCGGGCGCAACGCGATGGTGGAGCTCAACACGTCCAAGACGTTCCGCAAGTTCGACTCGTTCGGGATGGCCTACGTCATGGGTTTCGCGCCGTTCGTGTCCTCATTCATGTTCGTGTGCGCGTACTGGATCCTGGACTGTAAACCCCCCGTCACACCCTTGCTCGCCGCGCAGGTCTTCTGGGTCATCGGCGCGGCTCACGGCATCATAATCGATCACGCGAGCATCAAGTACTCCGTCGAAGTCGCCGCGTACTTTCTGACCTCCACGTTCATCAACGCGGCGGTCATGGGATGGGTCGTGGAGTACATATACAAGAAGCACCACTGGGCCTTCTGATGATGAAGAGTTAGGAGTTAGGCGGCGAGGCTTCGTTTTAGTGTACTACTACGGTACAGTACGTATCACATGGTGCTCCCGAGTCCGGGCGCGGGCGCTCGCGGCGGGGGCCGGCTCGGCGGCAGCAGCGGCTCCCTCGGTCCCTCCACCACCCCTTCATCGTCCGTGTCTACACCGCGCGCCGCGTGCGTCTGTCCCCGATCATGTCCGCGATTCGAACTGAACAGCTCTGAGCGCATCACGGAGTCGTACGCCCACATCAGCCAACCCCGCGGCGGCGACTGGTTCATCGCGTTCGATTCGTCATCCCCGCGCCGACCGCCGTACCTCCCCCGTCTATCGCTCCGTCTCCTCGGTCCATCCGTGTCCAGGCCATCCCCGCCCGTGACGTCACTCGCCGTGTCCGACACGTCCCCGGGGGCGGCGCGATCGCCAAAGCCGTCGAACCTCCGAGTCGTGGCCACCGGCGCCATCATCCGAGCCAGCGCGTGCGTTCCTCGGTGCGGTATCTCCTCCAACGAGATGCGAACCGCGCACATGATGGGCACCGCCAGCACAGCCCCGATCCCTCCCCACACCGAGAACCAGAACACCAGGCTCAGTAAGATGACCACCTCGTTCAAACCCAAGCCGCGGCGGTACACCGTCGGACCCAACACGTCTCCCACTACGAATGACCCGAGGGCGGGTATGAACAGAGCGCACCAGCGCTGCGCGTCGGTGAGGTCCGGGAGCAGGACGATGAGCGGCAGGGGTATGACCGTCGCGATGAAACTTCCGAGGTTGGGGATGAAGAAGAGCCAGAAGGAGACGATGGCGACGGACCCGGCGAGGCTCCCGGGGACGCCGCAAGCGTAGATGAGCCCACCCACCATCGCGGCTCGCACCGCGCTGAGCGCCACCATGATCAGCACGAACTTCTTCACCGCGCCGTGGATCCGTCGCACGATCTGCGACCGCAGCCTCGTGGGCACACGCGGGGGCGCCAGCAGGAAGAGGACGTAGAACATGGTCACCGCCGCGTCGCCGAGGTACCCGACGATGTTATTCGCTGTACACAAAACACGACGTCAGGTCATTCTAATTGCCCATACGAGAAGTAAAATACACTCACCAAACTGCGTCCAAAACGTCTCGTCTTTCAGCAACGTCTCCGCCCGTACCTGCAGCGTGTGCCAGGACGCGAGCGCGAAATCGTCGCGCTTGAGCAGGCGCAGCGCGATGCGATCGGTGAATTCCGCGAGGTCGTTGACCCTGTCGATGAACCGATCGTTCCAGCTCTTGTCCTTCCAGTGGAAAGCGATCCACTGCTCGCTCAGGTACAGGGCCCAGATGAAAGTCGCGCTGACGAGCATGACTAACGACAGGGCGAGGACCAGCGCGAGCGCTCGCGGGACGACGACCACGCGCGGGTGCCACGGGGTTCGCACGTTCCACCGCCGGAGCTTGGCCTGCTGGTAGCGCCAGTCCGAGGCGAAGTCCACGAACGGGCGAAGTATGAGAGCGATCCCCAGGGCGAACACCAGCGGGCGGAGGAGGTAGTCGAGGTGCTCGAGGAACCAGCACAGGCAGCACGCGGAGATGACGGAGACGCTCAGCAGGAGGACGAGGTCGTCGCTGCTCGCGCCGGGGCCCGCGCTGGTCGAGGGGCCGGCGCCCCCGCCAGCCTGCCAGCCCCCCCCCCCCCCCCCGCCGTCCGACTCGGCATTCGAGGCGGACCTTCGCATTTTTGAAACGGCCCGCGCCTCTCCCGGGCTCTACGTCTCGGGTTTCGCGCTCCCTTCGGCGAGGATAGCACGCGACGAGGCTCACTTCCGTCGCGATGGCCTGTCCGCTCACAGGGGGTACCCGGTGCACTCCCAGTGCAATGGGCAATGGAGGGCGGGCGACACATGAAATTTATCCATCTGGGCATTTTGGCTCGAGATTTTTGGCTCGAGGTGTGTGACTGGTCTCTCGCATCACGCTACGCTAATCCTCGACTCTCCGGGCATCGGGAGCGCCAAGCTGAGGCACGCCGTCCTCTTCTTGGCCTTCTTCCCACCCTTCACGTCCACCGTCGCCTTCTCCTCCTTGCCCAGCGTCTTGGTCCACTGCACGAATCGGTAGGACAGGTACAGCTTGCCTCCGAAAGTGATGGGCTTGATGGCTCCTCGGAACATGAGTGACTCGGCGAGGGACACGGTGAGCCTCCTGGGCGCCGCGTTCTTCACGATGGGCACCTTGCTCAGCCAGGTCATCTTGCCCACCTTTGCGTCGGAGAACGCGAGAGCCTTCTCGAACGCGCCAGCAGCCTTGGCCGCGATGGGGAGCTTCGCGAGCGGCGCACAGACGGTGACGCTGGGCTGGATGCCGTAGCACGCCACCCAGGTCGACGCGGCGAAGGCGACGCTGATGACCTCGTGGAAGACGAAAGCCACCGGTATGTCCTTCGGGCCGAGGCCCTGCTCGACGAAGTAATCCCTGATACGACCCATACCTGCCCGTCGTCCGTCGCGCGACGCGCGTTGGATAACTGTGGATATAATCTGATCTGCGGTTTGTTCTCGTGACTTCGTCCTCCTGGTGCATCACTCTCGCGATGCGTGTGCACGCCGGGGTATCTTTCCTCGCGGCGGCGGCGCCGGTGCGCCGGTGCCGTGGGATGTATAGGGACGCGGTCAAGGCGGCGAGGCGGCCCGCCGGGTCGTCGCCTCGCGCATCCATCGGGGTCTGGGGGGGCGTTCGGGCGACGCCCCCCGACGGTAAGGTGCCGAGGACGACGACGACGACGCCCGGGGTCGGCGGGCTGGGTCGAAGGGGCGACCTGGCGGGGTCACACGCCGCGGCGGCCGCGACGGCTACCCCCGGAGACGGCGACGGGTCCGCACCGGCGCCCAATCCCACCCCTTCACCCGATGAACCCTCCACCATGGCGCGACTCATCCGCTTCCTCGTCGCCAATTATTTCCTGGTCGGCATGCTCGTCGGCGTGGCCCTCGCGTATCTCGCGCCCAGCCTCGGGTCGAACGGCGGGCCCCTCCGGCCGGAGTTCACCGTGAACCAGGTCATGATCCGCGCCATGTTCCTCATATCCGGCCTCAACCTGCCCCTCACCGAGCTCAAGAAGGCCGTCACCAACGTCAAGGCCAACGCGCTCATACAGGCGTTCATCTTCGGCTTGCCCGCCGCGGCGACTGCGTACTTTTTGGGACCCGCGCTGAAAGCCGCGGGGGTTCTTACCCCGAGGCTCGTGGACGGGCTGGTGGTGTTGGCGTGCCTGCCCACGACCATAGGCAGCGGCGTGGCGCTGACCACCGCCGCGGAGGGTAACGTGGCGGTGTCGCTGTTCCACGCGGTGTTTAGCAACCTGGCCGGTATATTCATCACGCCGGCGCTGATATTCTTCTACCTCGGTGCGGACTGCGCGTCGGTCGGGTCGCCGTACGCGGCGGTGACGAAGCTCACGTCGCAGGTGTTGGTGCCGGTGGTGATCGGCATGGGTTTACGGGCGGTACCCGCGGTCGGGGAGGTTCTGTCGAGTAAGCCGGTGAAGGGAAAATTGAAGCTGACGAGCGACTGCATCATCCTCGTCATCATCTGGAACACCTTCTGCAACACGTTCAGTAGTGGGTTCGGGGTGCCGGCGAGTGAGCTCACGTCTTTGTTCGTGGTGCTGAGCGTCGTACTGGTGGGGTACAAGGCCTCCATACTGGCCGCGGCGAGAGCGGCGGGGCTGGCCAACAGGGACGCGGTGAGCGCGGTGTACATGGGTTCGCAGAAGACGTTGGCGTTTGGCCTGCCGCTGATCAAAGCGTTGTTCGAGGGTTCGCCGGAGCTGGTGTGGTTCTGCTTACCCGCGTTGATGTACCACCCGATGCAGATCGCGCTCGGGAGCGCGCTGGTGCCCAGGCTTAGGGAGTTTGCCAACGCGAAGCGGGATTGATCGCGGGTCCATTCGAATCGACGAACACTTCCGTAGACGGTGAGACGGCATTCATGGGCGACGTGAAAGTTCGAAGCCGGCTGTTTCGCCGCGTGTTGAAATCAAAATTACCATCGATGTAGTACACACGACCTGTCAATCAGTCGAAATCGCCGGACACGGACACCTTCCACTCCTGATAGCTCTTCTCGTCGTCCACCCCGCTCGCCCTCACCCCCTCCAGCTGCTCCTTCAGCACCATCTGCGCCAGGTTAGCCCACACCTCCCCGCCGATGGCCCGCGCGATCTCCGGCACCGCGACGAAGTCCACGGAGAGACGGAACAGCAGCCTACACCGCCCCGGCCTCGCGGGGAGCACCACGTGCATCTGGTGCACGTTCCAGTCCCCGGGGCCATCCTCCAAACCAACCGTGGAGTCCAGCACGCACGCCGGGAGGAACGTCGCGGACCGCGGCACGGGCTTGCGCAAACCGCGCAGGACATTCGCCACGATCTTCGGGAACACCGCGTCGCTGATCCGCTTCGCGTCCACCACGTCGAAGCTCACCGTCGCGGTCCTCGAGGTCCGCCCCCCCGGCGCCATCAGCCGCGACAGAACCTCCTCCGCTTCCATCGGGATGTCCACCGTCACCTCCGCCATCGGCGTGAACCCCTTGGGCGGCGCCAGCGACCGCCGTGGTACCTTGGCGAGCACCTCATCCTCGACCCCCGGCTCCCACTTCCCCGCCCAAAGGTAGAGGAACCCGTCGCGTTCCACCACCGGCGCCGCGTCCACGTACACCCCCGGGAGCATCTTCTTGATGGACGGCATCTTGACACACTCGCCGCCCGTGGTGTACTCCCACCCGTGGTACGGGCACTGCGCTCGGCCGTCGACGAGCTTCCCGAGGCTCAGCGGGCACGCCCTGTGCGCGCACTCGTCCTTGACGCACCCGGCGGCGCCGTCGCCGTCCCTGAACATGACCCACGGGACGTTGAAGAGGTCGAACGGGACCATGGTGGCTTCGTCCAGGCCGTTGGCGAAGGCGACGGGGAACCAGTGCGCGCGCTCGGCGCCGGTGCCCGTGAGGAACTTTTCCTCCATCTGCGCGGGCGGCATCGACGGGATTGCGAATTCGTCGTTCCGGATGGCGCGCGTCCGGGCGGTCGATGGGTATTCTGCGGGCGCTTCCATGGAGGACGAGGCCTCCGCGGTGGCCCCGGAGACCTCCCCGGGGCGCTCGGTGCTCCTCATCGCGACGTCGCCCCGGTGTCCCTTCCCCGCGACACCGCCCGTCCGGCTAGCTGACGTCGCGCTCCTTCTCGACGCCGCTCCGAGGCTGCGCGATTGCGCCCGCATCTTAAGACCCTGGGTATTCTCCGCAACAACGCCGATCCGCGAGGCGCTCGCCGCGCTCATGCTCGCTCCCGCCGCGCTCATTGCCACACGCGAATCCGCGATGGGGACCTAAACCCACGCGCCGGTCCTTCGGTGTCCGCCCGGTTCCAACCGCGGCTTCGCAGCGCGCGTCCGGAACACTCTGGGTAGGCTCGGGAGGTAGGGCGAGATGATGTGAGGATAAACAGAAGCATCGCGGATCTCCTCGCCCCTCCGATCTGCGCTGGTCCGTGTTTCTGATTGGCCGGAATCAATTCCTCATAAATTGCAGACTGATCCTCATATGGATCCCTGGTTCGATCGAGCCAATTTCGCGAGAAGGGCCGCGCCGATCGACGACAGGAGCCGAGCGGGCTTCGCAAGCCTTCACTGCCAAAACTTTGACCAAAAAAGGAACTTGCGCGCCCTTTGGGAGAATTGGGCAATCCATTATCGAACGCGCCCCGCGATACCCAAGATGGCCGACCTCTACGCAATGGAGGAAGATGATCGTCACCACTTCCCCAAGGTAACCGACGATGACAAGGCGGACCACCTGCAGAAGCTCCTGCGCAACCGATTCGAGGTCCTCACCGGCTACGCGGACATGAAGAAGCAAACCGCGGAAATCGAGAAGAGGTTCAAGTACTACGACAAGGACAACTCCGGCAGCCTCTGCTTCGAGGAGTTCGACGCCGCGCTGACCGAGATGAACCTCGGCGACGCGCCCAAGTCGGAGCTCAGGGCGCTCTTCGACCGCTACGACTCCAACGGCGACGAGAACGTCTCCTACCCCGAGCTCATTAACGGCGTGTTCGAGGTGGCGCCCCATCCCTTGGCGCAGAAGGAATCGCGCAGGATGCTGGAGAACATCCGCGCGCAGATCGCCAAGCGCGGCGGCTTGAACGGCATCCGTTCCCTCGGTAGGTCCTTTCGCATCATGGACGACGGTGGCAACGGCAAGATCGAGCCCGAAGAGATGCTGTACGGCCTACGGGACCAGGGCGTCGAGGTGGAGAGGAACGAGATTGAGCAGATCATGCTCCACTTCGACAAGGACGGTGACGGCTCCGTCATCTTCGACGAGTTCCTCAGGGCGCTCCGCGGCAAGATGAACCAGCGCCGCAAGGGTCTCGTGAAGCTGGCCTTCGGACAGCTGGATAAGACCGGCGACGGCGTCGTCACCATGGAGGACCTCATGGGCATCTACGACGTCTCCGAGAACCCCGACGTCATCAACGGACTCCTCACCCCGGACCAAGCCTTCCAGGAGTTCGCCAAGGTCTGGGACAGGGACCGCAGCGGTAGCGTCCACCTCGACGAGTTCATCGACTACTACCAGGACGTCAGCGCGAGCATCGACAACGACGACTACTTCGAGCTCATGATCCGCAACGCGTGGCACATCTCGGGCGGCGAGGGCCAATACGAGAACACCGCCAACCTGCGAGTGCTGGTCATCCACGACGACGGCTCGCAGGAGGTTGTGGAGATCAAGGACGACCTCGGCTTGGACGTCAACGACTTCCCGGCCATCAGGAAGAAGCTGTTCATGCAGGGCGTGAAGAACATCAAGAAGGTCGAGGTGGCATCCGCCATGTGAATACGTCTTAACAAATTAGCTCGCATACAATGTGATATAATATGCCCTTTCCCCAACCCCCGAGACACACGCGCGTAGCGCGCGCGAGCGCCGAGTCTTTACACGTAGGAGCCGGTACATGCCAAGTATAGGATGAGGGGCACCGTCGCCCACGGCGCGGCCTTCTCCAAGCACTTCGCCGCGTTCACGCTGGCGCCCGAGAGCGGCGGTGCGCCCGGAAGGTCGGCGGCTGATGACGACGAGAACGCGCGTCAGTTGGAGTCCTCCCGCGGCGTCGACGTGGTGCTCAACGCGAAGGACGGGTGGGAAAAGGAGCTGTTAGGTGACATATGCGATGCGCTCCACCTGTCGGGCTCCCCGTACGCGTCCAACCCGTCCCCGGAACCCCCCGCGCCGCGCCATCTGCCCGACGTCGTGGTCGAGTTGTTGGACTTCTTCGAGGAGAGACTGGAGCCGGAAACGGACGGGGGCGACTCCCCCGGGGTGTGCTACCACCCAACGCGACTCCGCACGAGACCGCTGGCGGGTACTGACGACGGCGACGGCGCGTGGACGCTATGGACCGCGACGCCGCGGGTAGACGAGACCCCCGAGACGTCCACGACATCATCGTCCTCATCATCCCCATCATCGCGGAACAACACCGAAGACGGCGCCAGCGGAGACGGATCGGGGCGCGCACGCGGGGTCAAGAAGGTCAAGAAGGACACCCGCGCGATCCACTTCGCCGCGCTGTTGGTCAGAGAGTTCGGCCGCGATAACCTACGGAAGGGCGGTGGGGTGGTGGACGTCGCGGGCGGC
>Ga0257106_1000349_pt1 | contig 28345 bp, 16 predicted proteins | sample LP_taG_3_FD_190177 | JGI IMG/M metagenome (GOLD analysis project Ga0257106, IMG submission 190177) | Marine microbial communities from Northeast Subartic Pacific Ocean, Canada - LP_J_2011_P26_10m | ecosystem: Environmental > Aquatic > Marine > Oceanic | place: Canada: Northeast Subartic Pacific...
CCGCCGCCACCGCGAGCTTTTTCGCTTGTTTCGCTTGTTTCGGCTGTTTCGGCTTCGCGGGTTTGGGTGCCTTGTGCTCGGTGTTGACCCCCGACATCGCCTTGTCCAGCCCATCCATGAGAACCGCCCTCACTGCGTCGCACGCCTTGGTCCACGTCCCCTTGCTCTCCAGCTCCGTCGTCTCCTCGCCCCCGAACCTGGTCAGCACGTGGTCATACACCTCGACCCCACCCTTGGGCCGACCGATACCGAACTTGAGCCGCGCGAACACCTTATCGCCGCACACCTCATCTATGATGTTGCGTATGCCGTTGTGCCCGCCGTGCCCCCCCTTACCCTTGAGCTTGATCGCGCCCACTGCCGTGTCCAGGTCGTCGTACACCACCAGCAGGTTCGAGTTGGGAATCTTGTACCATCGGCACAGCGACCGGACCGACTCCCCACTAAGGTTCATGTACGTCTGGGGCTTAGCGAGGAGCACGGGGACCCCCGCGATCTTACCGACGCCAACTTTGGCGCGGTGCCTCGACGCGTCCGTCCACGATATACCCTCAGTCCGCGCCAGGATGTCCAGGACGTCGAACCCGGCGTTGTGCCTGGTGCCCTCGAAGCGCGATCCGGGGTTGCCCAAACCGACGAGGAGCCAGCGGCCCGCCTCGGACCCGCCCGACCCGTGGCCGCGCACCTTCTCTATCAGCCGCATCGGTGCGGTCACCACCTTGCGGACCACCGCGAGCAGGCCCATGGGCGCCGTCGCGCGAGTGGTGAAGCGGTGAAGGTGAGTGCCGTCTTTGTAGTCTATAAAAACTATTGTCGTGTCCGCCGACACAAGATGGGCGCGCTGCTGTCCGCTCCGAAGGGTCGGGAATCAAAGTCCGGCCCGACATCCGGCGTCGTCAACCCGCAACACGCCTTAGCCTTACACTCGGATGTCGCCGTGGACCTGAACGACCCTGAGGTGGCATCGGCGGCGAGAGATTACCAGACGCGTGTGACGCCCTACACCGACGCCGACGCCGCATGGATCTCATCCAATCAAGGAGCGAAGAAGCTCGATGCGAACGTGAAGATCGTCGGCGTTGGATACAGGAATCCGGATACCGGGCATCCGGTGGTGCTGGTCACCTATCCCCTGCGAGTCGCGGCCGACAGGTCCAGAGCGGACAAGAAAGGGTATAGTACGCACAAGTGGAGTAGCAGGAAAGCCTCCCAACCGGTGCCGTGGCCAAACACGTTCTGGCTCGTGTGCCCGGATGTGGCCACCGCCGTGGGTACCTTGGAGCACGCGGGGCTGGTGCGTGACTTCCACAACAAGTTCGTCGTGGGTCACGAGACGTACGACCCAGTCTCGGCGGCTAAGTTTGCGAGACAACACGCGAGGTACGCCGCGTACCGGTGGAGCTTACTCACGCAGGAGGATCGTTTGTACTGCGTTCAGGAGGGATACGACGCGGTGTTGAGGGACTGCGGCGTCGGGGGTTTGAGGTTCGTGAATCAGGTCAAGTGCCTGCACCTTCAGTACGGGCACTACCTGGCGAGCGGCGGTGATAACGTGGCGGGGGAGTGGACGAGGGCGGAGCTCGACCGCGGAGGAGAGAGAGTCGTACTAGGTTCATGAATTATTACAGTTTGATTCCCGCCGCTCTGAGCTTGTCCGCGACGTACGTTGACTTTGCCTCCCTCGTGTCGCACTCGTCCAACTCGAACCAAGGCAACGTCACCACCCTCCGGTGCCTCTTACGTAGGAACATATCGCGAAGCTCCGTCGCGGTGGTCGGCCGGGTGACCCGGCCCTCCTCGCCGTCGGCTGAGATTTCATCCACAAAGTGCGTCGGTCCGTCAACCTCAACCACGCAGTCGTGCTCGGGGACGTACAGGTCCAGGGAGAAGTACTCGTCGTCGGTGAGGCACTCCATCTCGTGCCTCACCCCTAGGTCGGTCAACACATTCGCAACCTCGCGGTGGCCCATGGACACCTCCACCTCCTCGAAGGCGTTCCGCGTCCAGGCCTCCTCCGCGTCGGTGGCGAGCCACGGGGGGAAGTTCCTCGCGCCGTCCACGAGTGACGCGGCGTCCGGTCGATCCAGCACCGCCTCCACGTCCTTGCCCTTACCCATGGTGCTCACACCGATGAGCTCCGTGTGTATCAGGTACGCGTGGAAGAAGTTACACCAGTTCACGTCGAGCATGGCGCGGGTGTCCAAGTCACCCGCCGCGCGCCACAGCTCCCCGTAGCACCTCGGCAGAGGGGCACCGCGCGTCGCCGCGAGGGATAGGAAGGACCACAACGCGGTGGCCACTTGTCTCGCGTTCATGCTCGTCGCCACACGTCCCGCCGCGATGTCCAACGCCCGGGCGCTCTCCTCGCACGGAACCTCACCCAGCCGAGCGTACGCGTACACCGCGTTGGCCACGTGCCCTGCGTCCATAGCGGGCGCGAGTGACACGACGGCTCGTTCCAACACCGCCCAGTTAACGTCCGTCGCGCGCCTGCCGCACACCGCGTAGCAGTACATGACGTTGCTGAGGTGCGCCGGGTCCATGGCGGGGGCGCATCGCACCGCGGCCGACTCGAGCGCGCGCCAGGTGTCATCCCCGGATTGGGCGAGGAGACCCGTCCGCCTCGCGTCGTTCAGCGCGTACCCCATCATGACCCCCGCCACGTCACCCGCGGTCATCGTCGGCGCCAAGCGACGCTCAGCCTCCGCGAGTGACTCGAGGGTCTCATCGCGCGGTACGAGACCGGGAGATAGGGTGGACAGCGCCCACGCCACGTTGCAAACGTCCCTGGCCGACATGGACCCGGCGAGTCGACGCGCGGTTCTCTCGAGCGATTCGGCGCACCGGTCCGAAGGTGGCGTCTCGAGCGTGGCGAAGGACCACCACGCCACCGCCTGGTCCCTGATCCCCAGCGCGGGTTCAACCCTCTCGATCGCTCCCTCGAGCGCGCTCAGGGTCACCTCCGCGGGTAACCTGCCCGCGGTGGCGTACGACCAGAGCGCGTTGCCGATGCCCTGCGGCGTCATCGCATCCGCCGACCTCGCCGCCGCCAGGTCCAGCGCGCGCCACGTGTCATCCCCCAGCTCCCACCCCAACGTGGCGCACGACCACATCACGTTCGCGGTCTCCACCGCGTTCATCTCCCCGCGCCTCGCGGCCCTGACCACCGTCCGCTCGGTGGCGTCCCACGCCTCCACACCGGGTTGCCAACCGATCTTGGCAAAGCCCCACAGAAGATTAGCCGTCTCCACGCCGGACATTCCGTCCGCCACGGAGGGAAGCGCGCGCTCCAGCGAGGTTAACAGGTCGTACACGCCGCTCGATGTCATATCCACCGCGTCCGCGTCCACGGCGGCGGCGATGGAGTGAACGACACTCGCGTGCGCCCTCGGGTCCAGTTGACCGGACTCGCACATCGACCCGGCGCGTTTCACGAGCCGCACGTACGCCTCGTCGTCTCCGAACCGTACCGGCCTCATGTTCGCACCCCGGGCGCCGTTATCCCTCTGCGCCAACCTGGCGAGCCGGTGGAGCGCGGCCGCGACGTGTATGCGATCGAAATGGTCCACGTTATCGGCGACCAGGGCGAGTGCGTCCCTCACGGTTTTTGTGCGAACGATGGTCGCGGTGAGCGCGGTGGCCGGATCGTTCGCCCTTGCGTCCCTGTCCACGCCGAACATGACGTCGACGCACTTGCGGAGGCTGAAGTCTGTAATCGTGCCGTCCTTACGCGTCGCCACGAACGAGCGGTACCCCTTGCTGGGGTGGAGCGACACCGCGAACGTGTCGACGCCGTCGCCAATCTTATCGACCGCGTCCGGGTGCCGCCCGAGTGCGTCGAGTAACACGGCGTGCACCTCCCCGTCGGTGGCCCAGTCGGTGTCCACCGGGGATTTCTCCAGCAGACGGTTGAAGAAGCGCATCGCGTCGTCGGGGGAACCGAAGGTGATGGCTCCGTCGCCCAAGGTCACCGACGGCCAGTCCCGCCTCGGAGCGCGACCGCCGCCCCTCGGAGTCCCTCTCCTCGCATTGGCATTGACGCCCCCTCTCCTCGACCCGTACCCTCCGCGACGTGCCGTGGACGACGATGTCGTCGAGGATGACGACGAGGACGAGGGCTCGCTCAGCGCCGCGCGGGTGGTCACCCGCGCGCGTCCAACCGCCGCCGATGACGCCAACGCGGTCGCCATGCCCACCTGAGTGAAGATTCGGAGCACACACCGACGGCCTTTGCCGAAAAACTCTCGGCGAAAATGGCACACCCGCGTGTGTCGATTATATGGTATGTTTAAACCCCCGATTACGGTTCGCGTTTTCCCGCTTTGTGGATCACTCGACGAGCGCTGTCCGCCTCTGGTTTCAGTGACTGAGGGTTCTGGGGCGCGGTTTAACTCGACGTTCCAGGTTCGAAGACAAAACAAGGCGCCAAGAGGAGCCAGTCTGATCGGCGCCCGCGTCGTCAGCAGCGAGACCCGCAGGCTAAAGCCCAGCGGCACATCGCTTGAAGGTCCGGTCGAGTTCGGTCGTCCCCCTTCACTCATACGCGCTCGCCTCTCGGCGTCGGTAGGTGAGTCTCGAGGGTCCAACACACGCGGGCGTCAACAGTTGCACAGCCCGAACCGAGATCGCGATCGGGCGCGTTTCGCGGTGTCCTCCGCGGCGCTCGACGGGCGCTAGACCTCGATGTTTACCCGCCTCGATCGTGACCGCGGCGATATTGGCCACTGGCGATCGATCCCGCGTCGCGAGATCGACCCGCGGGGATCACGGCGCGTCGATCACGGCGCCGTGATCACCTCGGGGTTTGAGTCGTTCTGGCCGGTTCGACTACGATTTCGCCGATCGTTCCCGTACCTCGTCACCGTCGCACGCCTTGGACGTCCTTTCAATCACGTAAACGACCCCCGATCCCGCATCGAACCGTCGCTGACGCCCTTCCCCCTCCCTTTTCCCGCGCGCGATCAGGCCCGCCTGTCGCGATGGCTGCGCAGGCTGTGATGGACCAGTTCACCAGCTTTGTCGAGGAGAACATCCGGTTCAGCCAGGAGGATTTCGCCATCCTCGGGCTGAACATGGTGATGTGCGTCTTCGTCTACTACTTCATGAGGCTGCTGAGGCTCCCGGACCACTCCTGGTACCTCACCCTCTACTCCTCCGGCGTCACGTCTTTCTTCGGCGTGTACTTCTTTTACCATCTGGTCAAAGACGGCTTCACCGCGGCGCTGAGCAACGAGCAGGACATCACGCGGTACCTCGCCATCTTCTTCATCGGGTACTGCATCATGGACCTCTCCATGGGCACCCTCCACTACGGCAGCCTGGTGACGTACGACGACGGATGGACTCACCACTTCCTCTACATCGTCATCCTGGCGTACCTGCTCCACAACAACATGACGCCGCTCTTCGCGGTGGCGCTCGTCGAGGAGCTGCCCATCATCCTGCTCTCCATCTTCGAGGTGCAGGATAAGCGCAGGCCCTCGCTGCTCTTCGGTGTGCTCTACTACATCACCCGCGTCGTGTTCCACACCGTGCTCATCTACAAGGCGTACCCCATGTCCAGGTTTGTCTTCGTGGGCGGCCTCGGCCTCCTCCTGTGGCACGTCGAGGTGTTCCAGGGATGGGTCCGCGGCTACCTCATGCGCTCGCACGGACGCCAGCGCATGAGCTTCAAGGCCAAGCTCGGCCTCATGTTCACCATGCTCGTCTCCCAGATTGGCACCCACGCCTTTGTCGCGTACGAGGTCATCGACCAGCTGCCCAGGGACGCCAACTTTGCGCCCATGGCTGCGCTCCACGGCCTCGTGTTTGTGTACTTTCTCTACCGCTTCGGCGCGGTGGTGCACGACGTGTACACCCAGAACTTCATCATGACCTCCATCGGCCGCAAGAAGATCATCTACAACATCTCCTGGGAGGATCCCGCCATCGACCACACCGTGATGCACATGAAGGAGGACGACGTCGTCCTGACCATCTCCTCCGCGGGGTGCAACGTGCTCGACTACCTGTGCGAGGGACCCAAGAAGATCATCGCCGTGGACATGAACTGGGCGCAGCTTCACGTGCTCGAGCTCAAGCTCGCGGGCATCCGATGCCTCACCTGGAAGCAGTTCTTTGCCATCTGGGGCCGCTCCGACTTCAAGGTGTTCACCGAGGTTTACAAGTCCAAGCTCCGTCCCCTCCTCGCCAAGGAGACGGCCGAGTTCTGGGACCAGAACACCAACCTCTTCCGCGACAACTTCATGTACGCGGGTACCTCCGGTCTGATGGCCAAGATCCTGTGCATGCCCCTCATCTGGTCCGGCGTGCGCGAGAAGGTGAAGAACCGCACCCCCATCGAGGGCAAGGGCGGCATCCTCTTCCAGCTAACCCTCAAGATCTGCTCCATCACCTCCCTGTGGTCCATCTTCGCCCCGCTCGGCGGCGTGCCCCTCGAGCAGCTCAACCTGCTCTCCCGCAACCCCCAGGTGTTCGTCGAGCGCCTCGTCGAGGTTCTCACCACCCGCATCTGGAAGCCCAACAACTACTTCTACTACGGGTACATCGTCGGCGAGTTCGCCCCCGACTGCTGCCCCCGCTACCTGGAGGAGAAGAACTTCGCCATCATGAAGCAGCGCGTGGACCGCGTGAAGGTTTTCTACGGCACCTGGGCGCAGGGTGCCGAGGCGGAGGGCCCCGGCTCCATCACCATCGCGTCCCTCCTCGACTCCATGGACTGGATGCCCCCCACCATGATCGCCGAGAACATCTCGAAGGTGATCGCCAACATGGACAGGAAGAAGGGCCGCGTCTTCTGGCGCTCCTTCGCCGACCGCGTGCACTCCCCCGTGCTCGCGCACATCAAGGCGGACCTCGTCGACACCTACGACCGCGTTGGCTGGTACCTCACCCAGTTCATCGGCCCCGTGCCCGAGCCCTACGACCCCGCCATGCTCGAGTGCACCGGCACCGACTCCAGGCCCGTCAACTCCTTCCTGGACGACGTCGCGGTCATGGCCGCGATGGCCAAGCAGGGCTTGGCCTCCAAGAAGGACGTCCGCGCCTTTTACAAGTCGCAGGGCAGCAGGTACGACGGGTTCCGCGAGGCGCTCCTGCCCGGCCGCGACTTGCTCATGCAGCACGCGGTGCCGTGGGTCAAGAGGCCGAAGACGTGGATCTCGGTCGGGTGCGGGACCGCGAGGGACATCGAGTTCGTCACGGGTCACGTCAAGGCGGCGGGTACCAAGGTGATCCTGGTGGACCTCTCCGACGCGCTCCTCGACATGGCTCGCCAGCGCGTCATCGACCTCGGCCTCCAAACCCAGGTGCAGCTCGTGGAGGGCGACATCAACGACCCCAAGATCAGGAAGAAGCTGCCCGAGGCTGACCTCGTGACGTGCTCCTACTGCCTCACCATGATCCCGAAGTGGAAGGATGCCCTGAAGAACATGCTCGGCCTGGTCAAGCCGGGCGGCAACCTCGCCCTCATCGACTTTGTCACCCGCGAGGGCAGGGAGAGCAACTGGGATCAGAAGCTCTACAAGTGGTGGTTCTCCATGGACGGCGTGTACTTCAACCGTGAACACGTCGACTGGCTTCGCGCGCAAAAGAGCCTGTCGACGATCTGGTACAGCGAGGAGGAGTCCAGGGTGCCTTACACCCCTTACACCCCGACGCATTACCTCTACGTCGGCGAGAAGGCCAAGTAAAGGGAATACTTGAGGGTCCACATTCTTTAACGACGCGTCGAATGATGACGGCTCGTCGATATTACGGGACGGGTTTCTTTTGGGATGCACGCGCTCAAGGCACGCGCAGGGGCGTATTGAGAGAGAGAGTTGGGGAGAGAGGGGCGGGGACGCTTGTCACGCGGCTGCGGACGATCCCGATCGCCGCCCCGGGCCATCGCCGGGCCTTCGCCGAGGAGGGCGAGCGAACGCGATTGGCTCGATGTCTGAAAGATACTGTAGAGTTCACTGCAGTGACGCGCTTTTTATAACAACCGCAATTTACTCGCGAGCACACCGCCTGTTGAGCGCTCGTTAGTTCCTATAACCTCGAGCAGAGGAAAAGGCGCCACACCGCCTGTCGAGCGCTCGTTAGTTCCTGTAACCTCGAGCAGAGGAAAAGGCGCCACACCGCCTGTCGAGCGCTCGTTAGTTCCTGTAACCTCGAGCAGAGGAAAAGGCGCCAAACCGAGCTGGATGGATAGGCTTGTCGGAGGGAACCAGAGGCTTGGCCGATGAACTTAGGGGGGCCGCAAAGATAAAATTTTGTCTTGTTTGAAAAATTTCACCAAACGTCGTCCACGAGTCCGGCTTTGATTGGAGGAACGACGGTTCATTCGTCGATAAAAATTTCCCACGTGCGCCCGAACCACAAGATTCCTCCAAAAAACTATAAGCTCCCTTCTACTACAGAAAAAAAGTTAAAACACCCTTCTCTAAAAAAGCACGTGTCCCTTTTCTGGGCTGGGCACACTAGACGCGCGCGAGCAGTAGGGTCGCGCGCGAGAACGATCGATAGTCGGGACCCCGGGACGGCCCGTATCGAGCACCGATCTACGAATCCTAGCGGGTAGTCGGGACAGATGAGCGCGATGAGCTCGCTTAGCCTCGCCGGAAACGTCGCGCGGATCCGGTCGAATTACTCCACGTCCTCCTCCACCTCCAAGAGTCGGTCGGGTCGCGCCGCCCCGGTTCGCGCGGCGGCGTCCGATGGAAACGGTGCGGGAGACCGGCCGGCGGCGGGGACGAAACAATCGGTGAAGCACGACAAGCGCGGCGAGGCGATACGTCGCGATGCGATCAGTTATCCCGAGTTGAGGACCGCGGAGGAGTCCGCGACGGACCGTGCCAAGAGGCTCATCGCCGAAGAGGCGCAGGCGATCAACTCGGCGATCGTGAAGCTCCCGTCGGGGGAGAAGGTGACGCCGTGGTGGCGCAAGGGACCCAAGCTCCGAAATATCGTGGACGTGCACTCGGCCGACGAGTTCGTCGCCTACCTGCACGAGGCGGCCAACCTCGACCGCAAGACGGGCCGCGCCAGGCTGGTGTGCGTCGAGTATTTTGCGGGGTGGTGCCACGCGTGCCGCAGCGTCCACCCGAAGCTCGGCAAGATGGCCGAGAAGGAGTTCCCGGACGTCCTTTTTCTCAGGGTGCACAAGGATGAGCTGCCGGAGATGTGCGAGTCCCTCGGGGTGAACAAGCTTCCGTTCGTCCAGCTGTACAAGGGCGTGGACGGGCTCGTGGCGGAGTTCCCCGTCAGCGTCACCGCGCCCGCGCTCGCGAGGTTCAGGGGTGAACTCAACCAGCACCGCGACGGGCACGTGTCGCTCACCGAGTCGCACGACGGCGTGAGCAGGCTCGGGGTGGCGACGACGCTCAACGCCAGGGGATGGCCCAGCCACTACACCTCGGCGCACAAGAAGCTGAGGTTCCGGGCGCTGAAGTACTACCGCGGGAAAGGGGGCGTCAAGGGAGACGGTCTTCCGCCGCCGGGGTGCCCCGAGGAACCCCCGGATGGCGAGAGCGCGGGGGTGATGTCGCGTTGAGGTGATGTCGCGTTGAGGATACCGGAGATATAATAGTAGTCTGTAATCGTATGTATTAATGGTCAACGGCTGTGTTCGCCGCGGTTCTTCTCACCCCCCTCTTGACTTGAATCAATCCCCACTCTTGAATCAATCCCCGCGGATGCGTCCGATGAGTGCCGCGAGCAAGGGAACCAGACCGAGGGACGCGAGCTGGAGCCTCTCGTTCGTGGTGGCCCTGAGCGTGAGCTGACCTGCACCGCGCGAGTTGAGGTTGGCCCTGGCGGTGAGCTGGGTGTCCTTGCCGAGGGTGATGGATGACATGGCGTTACCTCCCAGCGCGACGTCGCCGCGCCAGTTCATGAAGGACATCCCCACCGTGCTGCTGTTGGGGTTACCCGGATCGTCGGAGTGACGAAGGATCGCCTCGCAGTTACCGCCGTACGCGACATCCTTATTCGCCGACACCGCACCCGCGGACACCACCAGCTTGGCGCCCGGGGTGACCTTCCAGCGGTTCTCGAGCTTGGTACCCAGCGCCAGAGCTCCGCCCACGAGTGACGCGGAGAGACCCGCGGCGATCTTGTTGACGGCGCAAAACTTCCACCGAGTCTCCGCCCTGCCGGTGTACGCGAGCTGCTTGCCCACGGTCTGGACATCCACCCCCGCGGTGGTGACCAACTTCTTGGTGTGGTGCAGAGAGACGCCACCCTCGAACCCGACGTTGCTGTCCTTCTTATCCTTGGTCAGCTGGCCGGACATGTTACCCGGGTGCTTGTTGAAGACGACGAAGCCCTTGTCGACGCTGAACCCCTCGATGCCGCTCTCGTGGTCCCACCCGTGAGCCTCCACGATGGGCCGAACCATCCACTGAGACTGAGGCTCGAGGAACCTGTACCTGTGACCCACGCTCTCCCCGTCAAAGGAAGGGGGAAGCTGGGGGTCGGGCGCGGGCACCGCAACCTGCTTGGGGGGAAGCATCTCCTCCTGCTGGTCCTTGGGGACGTCGTACGGGGACGGCGCGCCGAGGATGATGTCCGAGGCGTCGTCGTACTCGTCGTCGTCGTCGCCGGCGAGCTTGAAGGGCTTGCGGCTGGTGATGAGGTTGGAGAGGAGGAAAGGAAGGGGGGGAACCTTCTGCTGCTGCGCGGCAGCCTTGGCAGCCTTGGCGTTCTGCTCCTGGAGGTTGAGGAGCGAGTTCGCCTCGGTGAGGATCTTGCTCGCGAAGCACAGGAGCATGAGCTGGGGCATCCACACCTGGCCGTTGGGCAGGACCCTCTCGCCCGCTCGGTTGGTGCGGCACATCGGGTGGTTCTCCGCGAGCGCCACGGGGTTCATCAGCCTCATGTCTCCAGCCGCCTGGCGGATGATCTGCTGCACCACGTGTGACCTTTGGGCAAAGTACATCTCGTAACTAATTGGTTGGCCGTTCTGCCCGTCAGGGGGCGCGGAGGAGCCGTGGGTCAAAACCACGATGGCGTTGAACCAGACGGAGGCGCCAAAGGTGCTGGTGATCGTCTTGAGCAGGGGCAGATCCGCGAGGTCGACGCGCGCGGGCTGGTCCATGCGGTCGAAGTAGAGGACGATGTCGGGCTTGTGCTTCCTGGTGAACCTCTTGGCGTCGGCCATGATCTTGGAGTTGTAGGAGATGTCCGAGGAGGAGGGCTGAAGGCCGGGGGTGTCGATGAGCCGCAGGGTCATGCCGTGCATCTTGTGCTCAACCATGCGAACCTTCTTGGTCTCAGCCCTGAACGCGTCCGCCGCGGCGGTGTTCTCACCGAGCAGGGAGTTGATCGTGGAGGACTTACCGGTGCCCGATTTGCCCAGGAGTAGAATGGTGCACGTGAAGCCGAGGTCCGAGTCGGCTCCGTCGCGCTTCTCCTTTTGCTCCGCGAGAGCCACGGCGCGGTCAAAGGAGGTGGTGGTGCCGCGGCCGGTGGGCGCGGCGGGCGTCTTCTTGCCGCTCTTGAGCTGCTCGGCGAGCTCGAGGCGGTAGATGACCTGCGCCACGACGGTGTTCCGCGGGCTCTGGCCCAGGCGGGTCGCGATCCTCAGGAGGTTCACGCGGAGGCTCTGGAGCTTCGCCGCCGTCGCCGCCTCCTTGTCGCCGGGGGCAGCCTGGAGCTCATCCTCGGGGATGACGGGCGCGGGGGGCTGCACGACGCGCGCGGGCACCGGGAGCGTGGGCGCGGCGGTGGGCGCGGCGGCGGGCTCTGTGGATGAGACGGGAGAGACGGTGGGTTCAGCCGTTGGGTCGAATCCTCCGAGGCGAGCGGCTAGCGGCGCGAGATCGTTCGTCAGCCGTCGCATCGCCTCGTCGGAGGGGCGCGACGGCGCGGGCTGGGCGTCCGCGATCGAGCGCACCCTCGCGGCGAACTCGGCCGCGGATCGCGCGCCCTCGACCAGGCTCAGGTCCCTCGTCATGACGCCGGTGGCCATGAGATTGAGAGCCTGCAGGGCCCGGATCTCGGAAGGGTCGGTGACCTGCGCGGTCGGGTTCGCACCTGGAGCGGCGGGCGCGGGTGCGGGAGCCGGCGCGGGCGGCGGGGCGGCAGCCTGCGACGCGGGGACGAACGGTGCGGCGGAAGCGGAGACGGTGGGAGCCGCGGGAGCGGGCTCCTCCTCCTCATCCTCGACACCCTCGGACTGCTCATCCTCGGATTCGTCGGGGTAGTCCTCGGACACCGACGCCTGCTCGTCGTACTCGTACTCCTCGTCGTCCGTGGAGTCGGCCATCTGTGGGGGTAATGACGTGGGCGGGTGGATCGGTCAGCGCTTGTTCGGTGTTCGGCACGCGGGGCACCCGCGCGCGGTCGAGGCCCAAAGACCTCAAGATAAGGGTTATTTCGCCTCCAATGGCGCCCGGCGCTGGGGTCTGGGCGCGCGGCGCGGTCGTGTCGGGGGAGACGATGGCACACGGTCGGGTCCAAGCACGGCAGGGGTGGTCGCTCACCTTAAATTCCCTGGAACTGGTCTCGAGCGACGTCGACACGACGCTACTCTCGAGGTTCTGGCCTCCGCCGCCCCCGACGATCGGATTGGGGCCTGCTGGAAAAGCCGGAATCAAACGGTTGCCCACTCGAGATCCAACCAAAAAGGCACGATGCGTACCCACGTTTTACATCTAATTACTTTGTAAATCCACAATTGACTATTTGTTTTCTTACCGTAAAGGCATAGACTTAAAGCTGACGAGGATGCCCGAACTAAACCTAAAAAGCCGAGGTGACTGGATGAGGTTCCTTCCGCGCGCAAAAGCCGCAAAAGGTTGGATGACCCACGAAAGCGCGTCAGCCTTGGCGTCGCCGGTGTCCATCGCACGCCTCCGGCTACCGGAAGAACAACCGCAAATCTCAGGAGATTTTCCAGATGTCGATTGTCGCGCCAGTCATTTCGCCAATCGCGGCGACCGCGGCGTCCGCGCCCCGCACCCCCGGGGCACGTCATGTCCCTTTGGCCACACAAAAAGTCACGAGGGGACCCGCGCATCATCGCCGCCTCGTGGTCGCCCGCGGCGGCGAGATCTCGTGGGACGAGGCTGACGAGATCCTCACCCTCGAGTACGTACCCATCGATACACTGTATCCCCCAACATTTGCACGCAATCATCCGCGTCCCGTCTCTCGCCCCGCGCGCGATCTTTCCGTTAGGTTCGTTCCGTAACAAAATAAGGAAACGCGGCTCACCTCGCCATACCCCCCTTTCGTTGCAGTCTCGGAGGCGAGCATGCCGACATCCAGGTCGACGTCAAGGATAAATGGACCGCCGAGATTATGGTATCCGCGCCGGACCGCCCCGGCCTGCTGAACGACGTCTGCGGCGCGCTCAACGACAACAACCTTCACGTCGTCGGGGCGGAGATCACCACCGTGGAGGGAAAGGGTGCAAACAAGTTCGTTGTCAAGCTCCCGGAAGAGTGCCCGGTGACTTTCGGTGAGGGCGACTCGTTCTTCGACGAGGAGGGCGAACTGTGCGGTACCATGATGGCCAAGGTGCGCGCCGTCGTCGTCGAGGCGGCGCTCAACTCGTGGTCCGAGGGCGCGGTTGCCAAGAAGCCGCAGTACCTCACCGCCGACCAGTCCAAGGTTGAGGCCAAGGTGACCGCGACCGAGGTGGAGACGTCGCTGACCAAGACGGGCACGTGCGTGGTGGTGAGCATGGAGGCAACGGACAGGAAGGGGCTCCTGAACGCCATCACCTCGGCGCTCAGAAATCTGAACTGCGAAGTGCTCAGCGGAAGCATAGCCACCAAGGAGGGCGTCGCCACCAACCGATTCGTGATTGCCGCGCCGGGCAATGTCAAGACCGAGACCATCCGACTGGCGGTCGAGGATTTGGTGAAATGAAACAATCGCGTCGTCATCGGGTTCGGTGACGAACGGTACGTGTAGTTGTCATCATCGTTGTAAAGCATGGATTCTGTCCACATTCATAAGCGTCGCGCTATCGACTAAACAAATCGCGTTTTTCCCATCCAACGACAACATCGCGTCTCGCGTCACTGAATCACGCAGCACTTTCCACCCGCGGCGATCTCCCTGTCCTCCTGCTGGTACTTCTCCGCTAGTGGCTCGAGGATCTGGATGATCTGAGGGAACGTCGGTCGCCTCTGATCGTCTGGATCCCACATGAGCCGGATGACCCGCGCGAGGTCGGGGGGCATGAGGTTCTTGCTCATCGTGGGGCGAAGCGCGTCGATGGACGCCATCTTCGCCGCATCCACGGGGTTAATACCGTAGAACGGCTGGCGGAAGCAGAAGAGCTGGTAGTAGATCATCGACGCCGCGTACACGTCCACGGCGGGGCCGTAAAACTCGTGCCTGAAAACCTCGGGCGCCATGTACCGGTAGGACCCCGTCTCGCCAGTCATGGTGAAGTTCTGGTCGATGTCGGTGGGCATCTTGTTCCTGACGGAAAGCGTCTTGGACAGGCCGAAGTCGCCAATCTTGAGCCTGTTCGCGCGGGTGAGCATGAGGTTTCCGGGCTTCAGGTCGCGGTGAATCACCGGCTGGGGTTTCCTCCCGTGCAGGTAGCTCATCCCCCTCGCCACGTCCAGCGCCAGCTCGACCGCGTGGCCCTTAAACAGCGGCACCTGCGCCTTGTGGAACATCTGGTCCAGGGATCCAAAGTGCATGAACTCGAAGATGAGCGACACCAGGCCCGTGACGGGCTCCACAGACGTACCCAAGAACTGCACGATGTGGGGGTGGTGCAGCTGCCGCATGAGCTTGAGCTCGGTGCGGAACTCCGCCTTGGCCACCTCGTCGTGGTGCAGGTGCCTGTGCAGCTGCTTCATGGCCACGACCGTCCCTCGCCACCTCGTCTTCAACACCACCCCGAACGCACCCGCGCCAATCTCCGTCCGCTCAGCCAACTCCTCATCCGGAACCTCCCACGCCATCAGGTCGGCGGTGAGCACGGGCTTGGCCTCGCTCGCGCTCGCGAGGTGAGACTCCTCGAGCGGCACCAGGGTTTTCGTCGTCCTGTCCATGATCATCCCCCCCGCCTGCACCATCATCTGCACGATGTCCTGGTGGTCTCCGAACACGGCCCCCTCCAGCGGCGTCATCAGCCAGCGGTCGAGGGGGTTCACGTCCACCCCTTGCTCCAGGAGCCAGTTGGTGACGAACACCGACCCGTCGCTCGCGGCGATGTGAAGAGGTGTGCGCTTATCGTAGTCGGCGTAGTTCTCCGTCTTGATGGTCTTACCCGCTTTGTTCAGCACCATCTTCAGCCTGCGAAGGTTACCCATGGACGCGCAGAAGAGAACCTCCGCCGTGAGATGCCTCGTGTTGTACTTGAGGAACTCGTACGTCCCCGGCCTGTTGGAGTCCCGATCCTCGTCTGACGTTCCTTCGTCGTTTGAGTTAGGGTACTCTTTGAACGCGGTGGACGCGTGCCCGGATCCCCCCGCGATGCTGTTGTACGCGTGCATGTCGGGTGGCGCCACCAGGTCCTGCAAATTGTTGGTGCTCGCCCACGTCACCGGATCCCCCACGGGATTGGGATTGCCAGCGTGTGGGGATCCCTTCGGGGACTCGGCGTGACCGCTCGCGCTGGCATTCTGCGACAGCTTCACCTCGCTCTCCTCGACCGGATCCACGGGCGCCATGACTTCAGCCTTCTTCTCTTCTGAACCTTCCGCCCGTCAACAGAAAGTCTTTACGCGCGAAGGGGTTTCGAATAAACCCGATTACCGTGCCCGACGCGCCGGACGGAATTAGCTCCTCGCGATCCCGACGAGCTGTTCGGAGCTGAAGACTCGCGCCGTGAATCGGTCCTCGCCGCAGCCGCCGCCTGACGCCCGCTGCGTGTATGGCAACCGCCGCCCTCAAGCGAAGGCAATTATTGCTTTTCAGTTCACGCGGTGTAGCCGCCAATCGATTTCAATTTAGACTGGGCAACGAGGAGTCGCAACGAGGAGATCCAATCCAAGAGGATGACAAAGGAATATCCGCGCTGACTGTATACGCCTATCCTTCCCAGAAAAAAACAACCGGAAATGTGAAACTTCTCACGATTCCCCCTTCATGTCAGACGGCGACGAAATTCGGCCTGGCATTTTCGCAGAGATTGGTGTTCAAAACGCTGATGGTTACACAGACGCTCACGGCGTCGAATGCTACGTTAAAAGAATGTTTCAAGCGTGACGTGCGCGTGTTCATCGCTCGCCCTCCTCGCCGTCCGTCTTCCGGCGCTGCCGTCGCGCCATCGTCCTCGCGCCCAGTCCGTGCTTCACCCCGGGTCTACCCGCGTGCGCCGACTCTCGCGTCGCCCACGCGGGAGCCTCCTCGGTCGATTCGTCCCGGGCCGCCTCTTGATCGAGCCGCCGGTGCCCGTCTCTGGCATCATCCTCGTCGTCGTCGCTGTTATTCGCGGCGGGTTCGTCCGGGGAGGATTCGCCCGCCGGGGAGGACTCGCCCAACGGGGGAGTCCCCGCGGGCGGCGGGGCGGCCTCATCCTCCCCGTTGGCGTCATCCGCACCATCCGTAGATGTGGACCGACGTTTCGATGCGTTATCGAGACGACCGGTGCGTGTGTCGTCGTCGGGACCGTGGGGTATGTGCCCGGCGGCGGGGTGCCCTCGCGGCGGTCCCATCGGTCCGATGGCGGCGCCGACGTGAACCGGATCGTCGCTGTCCGAGCCCAAACCGTCATCCTCCTCATCCACGGGGGGCGAGGGGGTACGAACCGTCTTTGGGGCTTTCAACGCATCCGGTCCCCACTTGTCCAGCGGCGCCACCGCGTGCGGGGGCGGACCCTCGCCGTCGTCACGCTCGTAAAACAGCACGTACGCCTGCTCGTGAAAAACCTCAGAGCGGCTCACCCTTCGAACGCTGGAGTCGTCGCACAGGTACCACTCGTCGTCGTCGTCTTTGGCGGTGCCGTAGAAGTCATCCGGTGACTCGCGTTCCCGCGTGTCAGTCACGGGCGGTACCGCCGGTTTCCTGACGAAGGCGTAGTAGTGGCCGCTGCTCACGCTGCCGCCCGCGTGGGTGACCATGGCGTAGAGCCGGTACTTGGGCCCAGCCTCGGCGGCATCCTCGGACATGTGCCCCTCCAAAGTCAGACGTTCGGTGAAGTCCACGGGGGAGTTGATCTTACCGCCGTAGTGGTCGAAACGTTTCAGGTGGACCACCAGGGCGGCGGGCGCCTCGTGGATGGTGAGCCGCTTGGTCGCCGGGCACAGGTCGTCGCACCGCTCGCACCGGTACGCGTTTTCACCCTCGAGTTTCTCCTCCTCGGTGAAGTTCCTCAGCGCCGAGTCCACGCTCCCGCGGGTCGTGTCCGCGCCGCGCAGGTACCCGGAGCCGTAGTAACCGCCGCCGTGGCTCGATCGATCCTCGCGGCCGGGCAGCTCGAGCGACACGTCCAGAAACGGGTCAAAGGTTTTGCTCTCGCCCTGGCACCGCTGGCACTTGACCAGGTTCCGGAACTTCCCCTGGAATATCCTCTCCACCGCGGTCGGTGGCGCGAGCCGCGCGCCCGTCTCCGGGTCGAACACCCTGGCGGACTGCCCGCCCCGGTGCCCGCCCCTGCCTCGAGCCGAGGGCCGGCCGCAGTTGGCCAGGCACGAATCGTCCATGGACTCCAGGGACAAACGAAGCAGCTCGTGCGCATCCTCCTGCCGGCCCCGCGTGAAGTGCCTGGCGAGCAGACGGAGGTTACCGAAGACCTCCTCGGGCGCGATGGCGTCGTCGTGCGACGAGTACCAGTTACTACCCCCGTGGGTATTATATCCGCCTTGTCTGTACCCGCCTCCGTAGGTCCAACGCGTGGAGCCGCCGTTCAAGGGCCGCTCGGGTCTGGGCGCGAGCGCGGCACACACGTGCCGCTCGATGATGCAGAAGGCGCACGGTTCGTTCGCGTTCGTCAACGCGCAGTTGGTGGTGTGACGGCGGCTCTGGCAGAGCTTGGCGAGCGGCGCGGTGTGCGTCAGCGCCTGCAGGATGGAGTTGAGGAAGCAGGAGTTGCCGAGGTTGCGAAGCCCGCGGCCGACGGGTGGGACATCGTCGTCGACGTTCCATCGCAGATCGACGGGCTCGAGCGCGGCGAGCGCGGTATCGTGCGTCCACGCGCGCATCGTATCGCTCGGCGAGGCTCCCGCCGCGGCTCGAGCCTCGGCCGCCAGCGCAGACTGGTCGCGTGCACTGGCACCAGGGCGCGGGAGATCTCCCGTCGCCGGGGGAGCCGCTGCCTCCTCCCGCGCCGAGAATCCCGGCGCGTGGCGTGCCGCGGGCGTCGGAGAGGACGGAGACGGGGGAGCTTCGAGCATATTACCTTCCCGGCCGGGCCGTGTCCTTTCCTTACCCCAACCTTGGCGGTTCGGCCTCGCAAAAGCTCTCCCAGAGAGATCTCGCGAGGGACCCTCTCTCCGCGGCTGGCTCGGGTCGCCGGGCTCTCTCGGTGGCGTTCGCGCGATCTACTCAACACACAAGGACACACATCGTCGCTTTTTGCGTACAGATCAATCGATGGTGCCGCGCGATACGGTCGTGCGGGCGCTTTGACCTCGGGTCGAAGAAGGTTGACGACTATTTTGTTTTTTTTGTGCCGCCGGTGATGGAGATCGAACAGTCGAATGGTGTCGCTGAGACATATTTTGGTCTGGGCTATGAACAAGGACGCGACGCTAGCCGTCGGGGTCTATCTCCTCTCATCGCGTCAGAAACTTGATCTTCTCGTCCTTATCCGGCGCGTCCTTCGGTTCGAACCCGAGCTCTTTGTTCCGATCGTCGCAGCTCTGACCAGCTCCGCCGACGCCGCCCCCGACGAAGCACCGTTCCCCGTGGTCCCTCCGATCGCTCCCATCCTTGGGCACGAACATCTCCGCATCTCCGCACCAGTACGCCTGATCGCCGTAGTAGCCGCACAGGAACGTGTACTGCTTCGGCCAGTACAGGAACACCTGCATGCACATCTCCTGCGTCGTCGCGGGCCCGAACGGGATGGGCTCCTCCATCGGCTCAGTGTCGTAAACGCACGTCGTCTTGAGCGAATCACCGGCGTTGAGGGTAAAGTCAACCGGGACGAACTTCTGGTCCTCGTGCGAGAAGTGCCCCGTCGCCGTCCCGCTGCCGTCGTCGTTCACCACAGACTTCCACCCGTCCACCGGGACCGCGCCGTTCGCGTCGGGGGTACCCACGGAGGTCAGCACGTGCCTGGCGCGGAGGTGCGCGTGGGTCATGGAGGCGAACACGTGCATGGGCGTCTCGAACCGTTTGGTGCACCCGGGCGGGCAGAAGGTGTCGTACGTCACCTCCTTCTCGCCCGGGGGAAGGCTCTGGGGCAGGCGCGCGAACGGGTCCGCGACGGAGAACACCCCCGCGCGGTGCACGATGGCGTCGTCCCGCGGCGTCGTCCACAGCCGGATGCCGCTCTGGTCCCGCCTGTGCGGGTAGTTATTAGCCTTGTCGTAGTGAACCTCCAGGATCAGTCGACGCAGGTCCAGGGGCCCGTCGCCGATCTTCATACCCACGCCCTCGGGGAACAACACGCCGTGCTGACCGGGGAGGAAGGTCCACGCGGTGCCGTGGCATCCGCTCCCAGGGTCCCAGCTCGGGGGAGCGCAGTAGAGCGGCTTCTTGCCCTTCGCCGGGGTCACGCCCCTCTCGTCGTTTGTCGGGTCGAAGGTGTCCTCGAACGACCGCCTGTGTCTCTTCCATGACGACGAGTCGTCGTCACACACATGCAGGTGCATGTGGTGCACGTCGGGCATGCCGGGCAAGGGTTCGATGGCGATGATGTTGACGTTCGACGCGACCACGTCCTCGCCGCCCCTCCGATCGATGTCGGCGTTGGAGCCCAGGTCCCGGAAGCGCTGGATCTTACCGTCGTACGGATCGACGCTGTCGTGATGAACGAGGAAGGACTTGCACGCGATGAGGGTATCTGGCATGACGGTGGTGCCCGGGATGTTGGTGTCCGGAACCTCGTAGTCCAGCCGGACGTCCACGGCGACGGCGTCGGGTGGGAGATCCTTGATGCCGCTCTCGGGCCGCGATCCGGTGGACCCGACGGCGCCGCCGTTGACCTTGGAGTCGTCGAGCTTGATGTCCACGAGCTTGGGACGAAGCGCCTTTCGCACCATCTTCATCCCCGACGACGCCACGCTCGGGGTCGCCGCCGTCGACGCGCCCAGCCCTTCGCCATTCTCGCTCGACACCGACACCTCCTCCAACACCCGGTCCTGGACCCCGGGATTGGGCACGACGATGCCGCCCGCCGCCACGGGCCTCGCGACCTGGGGGGAGAGCAGCGCCAATACCACGATGGCGACAAACGCGCGGACGCTGCGCATATAGCCTCGCGTCATCGTCCCAATCGCGCCTCGAGAAGTGCAGTGGGCCGCGGCCCGCAAATGCCGAAGTTTTTTCCGGGCAACGCTCGGCTCGAATATGGGCCCAATTTGGACCCCGTTTTGCCCATACGAATGTAACCTTAACTTTTCAGGCAGCGTTTGATATTTTCACAAATACCGTTGCGAAATGCAATTCGCGCCCAATCAACGGAGCGAGACAGCCACGCTCGAGACTTAGCACACGCATAGGAAGGACGTCATGCTCGCCGTACACGCATCCATGGCCATCGCGCCCCGAGTTAGGGCCTCCGCCGGTTCGAACGGTCGCGTCGCGCGCGCGATCCTTCGAGCCCCTCAGAAAATTGTTGTGATCGGGGGGGCGACCAACAAGAGGAGGGCGTCCGTCGTCGTGTCCGCCGGCGAGGGTTTCTTCTCCGAGCCCACGAACGACGGCGCGACCATGTTCCGCTTCTACGACGAGAACGATTCAGCGGCCAAGGCTGCCGCCCAGGCTGCGCACGAGGCCGCGACCGGGAAGAAGGATGAGCCCGAGCCCAAGTCCGAGGCAAAGGACCCAACGATGGTGTCCGGTGACGAAGAGTTCGACGTCGAGATGGACAACGACATGGCGGAGCAGTTTGTCAAGCAAGCCCAGAAGGGCCAGCCCAAGTCCGAGTCAAATGACCCAACGATGGTGTCCGGTGACGAAGAGTTTGACGTCGAGGTTGATAACGAGATGGCGGAGCAGTTTGTGAAGCAAGCCCAGAAGGACGTCTCGCAGCCCAAGTCCGCGGAGGCGTCCAAGCCCGCGGCTAAGATGGAGGAGAAGGCCACCGGCGCCGAGGACGATGCGCTGACGACGGCGATGAACGACTGGATCCATGCGCTCCCCGAGAAGGCCCGCGAGAAGCTCGTGGGTGACCTGTCCAAATGCGAGACTGAGGAGGAGGAGTGGATGGTGCTGGTGGCGAGCGCGAAGGCGGATAGCACCAAGGTCCGGGCAAAGGAGAAGGAGGCGCTCATCGCCGAGGCTGGCAAAAAGGGGTTCAAGTGAGCACCTTTGGTTTTTCAAGTTTGCGTCGGGCGGTAAAAGGAGGGGTACCTTCATCGCGTGTCCCATCCGTGTATGTCATCAGTGTCTAACGTGTGTCATAATATTGCATCATAACCAAAAGCGTCTCGACTAGAGGAAAGACCCGAGGCTCTCGCGCACTAAGCTGAGCCCGTGCCTCTTCTCCGCGCTCCCGCTGACGTTCACCCGCCTCGTACCCGGGCTCTTACCCGGGGTGCCGCGGTACTTGTTCCTCGGGTCAAACACGGGCACCCGGTTGCCCCCGACCCGAACGCTCATCTCCGCCTCCATCAAACGCCTGTTCGCCGCCGCCGCAGCCTCCGCCGCCGCAGCAGCCTCGAGCGCGAGCTCCCGCGCCCTCGCCTGCGCCGCGGCCGCTTCGTCGGCTACGTTGAACGACTTCCCGGGAGTGGCGCTGGGGTAACGCACGGCGATTGGGCTGAACGCCTCGCGGCCCGGGGTCTCGCCGTCGCCTCCCTGGTGCGTAAAGTTGAGGTCAAACTCCGGCCTGTCCTCCAGCCTGGAACGCGCGGGGGTTCTGTGAGCCGCGACGTACCGCCGGGACTCATGGAACTGCGACCTGAGCGCCTGTTTCACGGAGCTCTTCACCGGCGAGGACCGGACCGAACGCTCCATGTTCTCCGCCGCCCGGTGCTTAGCCGCGACTCGAGCCATTCCCACCCTCGCGTCCCGCTCAGCCTTCTCGGCTAGGGCCCTCGCCTGCGCGATGCCGTTGGCGTTCTCGAGGCTCTCGCGCAGACGCGCCGCGTGCGCCGGGTCCGCCTCCTCCTCCATGGCGGCGACGGACCGCCCGCGGCTCATGCCGGCGCCGCCCTTCCCCGACCGGAGGAACCTACCGGCGGACAACGGCCGTGACCGAGGCCCAGGAGGAGCTTTACGAACCGCCGGACTCGCCGACCGTGGCCGGGGCAACGGCCTCTGGTTCCGTGCAGGACGAATGGCGAGTGCGCTCGTTTGGCCCCCGACCAACGCCAGCTCACGCTCGAAATCGCCGTAGTCGCTCCCCGACTCGTCGTCGTCGGGCGCGGGGAGGGACAACGGTTTCCGGTGGGGACTGTGCCCCGGGCCCGCGGCGTTGACCATCGCCGCCGCAGCCGCCGCCGCGCGCCTCGCGGCCGCACGCGCGGCATCCTCGTTCCCCGTCGCCTCCCTCACGTTCGCCGCCGCCTGCTCCGCGGCGGCGAGCATCGGATCGTCCCAGTGCTTCGACCTCGGCTCGTGATCCGGGCCGTACCCCACCGTGGTCTGCACCACGTAGTCCACCAGCGCCCTTCGTCGCCACGCCTCCTCCTCAGCCTGCCTGTTCTCCTGGCGCTCCTTGGGCCGGGTGGCGGTGTGCAGCCGCGGGGGGTCAAAGTCCGTCGTGGCGTTGGACGGCCGCCTGGACGGCTTCTTGATGCCGAGTTGTTCCCGCCGCCGCTCCCGCGCGTGACGACCCTCGAACGTCTCGTGCCGGCCAAAGGCGATCGAATCGTCGTCCGGCACGTACGTCCCGTCGACGCTGCGCCTGCCCGGGGACACGGAGTAGTCCCGCGTGGATCGCGTCAAGGACCGGCGGCCCGGAGATACCGAGAAGGAGCTCGGTCGACGCGGTGATGGCGACGGGACCAGGTTCGTGCGCCTGGGCGCGAGGTCGGTCGGTGACCCGCCGCTCGCGAGGTATTGGCGCGACGTCGCCAGCTGCGCGCCCAGCACCTGGCGCACGAGGCCTCCCTTTTGACCGGATCCCGAGCCCGGGTAGTTCTCGTCGTCCGAGTCGGATTCGTCCATTCGGAGCTTCCCCGGCGACCGTCCTCTAGACGCGGACGCGGGCGAGTCGGCGTCGTCGTCGTCCCCGGTCTTCATCTTCGCCTGCCACACCTTCCGCGTGTTCTGGTCCCTGCGATCGAGCAGCGCCGCGTACGACGGGTCGTTCCGCGCCCTCGGTCCCCGCCGTCCCACCGGGGACTCGGGCCTCTTCTGCCGCAGGATGCCCGACTTGGACGGCGGTTGCTTGGACGATGACCCGCTCGGCGATCGCCCGGTTCTGCGCGCGAGTTCCTTCTCGCGCTCGTACCGCTCGTGGTTGGCGGTCTCCCACTTGCTCCACGCCTCCTCCTCGTCCTCGCTGGACTCGACCGTCGGCTGTTGGGACGGGGCAGGGGTATGGTCAGCGTTGTTGGATTTTGCGCGATTGAATTGGCGAGCGGGTCCGGGTTGGGGCGGTGGAGCGATATCGCGGGCCAGGGGTGAACGCACCAGTGCGAGCTTGACGTGACCGTCCACGATCTTCTCCGACATGAACAGGTTCTCGTAAAAGTCCTGCGGGGCGAACACGGGGGGTTGGGCGGGTCAGTCGACGATGGACACACACAGGTCGCGAATTTGGTTGGGTTGTGTGAAATTCCCCAATTCCCCGGCTGCGCGCGGGAGGGAAGGATCGGGGGTACTCACGTGCTCCTGGCGGTCGTATCCCGTGTCTATGTAGACATGACGGTCGTGTAACGACGGCATCGTCGCGAACTTCCGGTCGAAGCCGCCAAAGGTGCGCCGCGCAATGCTCGTCAATTGACTCACTCGGCACAAGAAGAGTCGGCCCGATGACAGCGAGAACTCGCTTCAAACGGGCTCGTGAAAAAGCGCGTTTTGCCTTTGGCCCCGCCACAAACAGGGCTCCTACGTGTCTATCGACAGGATGCTCGGGACTGGCAACTCCACCGCTCCCCCCGCGGCCGGGTCTCCGGGCGATGAGCAGGGCTGGTGGACCAACCCTAAGGCTCAGGTGCGCTGCGCGCCCTCACTCCTCCCCGCTCCCCCAACACAAACTTCAAATTTGTCAAAGAAAACGTGCCTGATGCGGCCCTTCCTCCTCGTTCGCAGGACATCACCTTCGACGTTCTGGCCGGATGCTACGCGGTCATAGCGCTCGTCGCGCTGATTCAGCTGATTCGCATCCAGCGCAGGGTTCCCGAGTACGGGTGAGCGCGCGATACTCCCACGCCCCGATCCACGTTCCAACGTTTTCATCTCGCTCCGCCACTCACCTTCACCACCCGACCGACTGCGACAGGTGGACGACGCAGAAGGTGTTCCACCTCCTGAACTTTATCTGCGCGTCGTTCCGCGCCGGTGTGTTCCCCGTTTGGCGCGAGGTCGACGCCCTGCCCAACGCGGCCGCGCGCGCCGCCCTCATGGACACCCCCGGGCTCCTCTTCTTCACCACCTACGCCCTGCTCGTGCTCTTCTGGGCCGAGATCTACCACCAGGCCAGGAGCTTCCCGACCGGCGCGCTCAGGCCCACGTTCGTGGCCGTCAACGCGCTCGTGTACATGTTCCAGGGCTCGCTGTGGGCGTGGGAGGGAGCGCAGCCTAAGGTTGGGGCGGTCTTAGAGAAGACGTCGGCGCTCTTTCTCGCGTTTGTGTGCGCATTCGCCGCGGGTGGATTTCTGGTGTACGGAGGAAGGCTGTTCGCCATGCTTCGGCGGTTCCCGGTGGAGAGCAGGGGGCGGCAGAAGAAGCTGAGGGAGGTTGGCGCGGTCACGGCGGTGTGCGCCACGTGCTTCACCATCCGAGCCGGTATGGTGTGCGCCAGCGCATTCGCAGAGACCAAAGACGGCCTCGACGTGATGAACCACCCGGTGCGCAACGCGATTTACTACGCCACCTGCGAGATCGCACCGTCGGCGCTGGTGCTTTTCATCCTTCGCAAGCTCCCCGCGAGGAGCACGCGCGGGGATGAGCGGAGGGAGTCGCGCAGGGAACGGCGGAGACACCGCGGCGAGGACGACGAGAGGACGGAGCCGCTCCTCGCGGAGGAGGAAGGCCGCGTCGGCAGGCGAGCCAGGCGGGACCGCGACTGAGACGACGTGAAATGATATCAAAAATGACATTAACCTTAAAGTACGAATACAAACCGGACGGTGACGAAATCATCACGCGGCGACGGGGGTCCCTTCGCCCGCGGTTTCCACGCCCCACTCGAGCACCGGCCACCCCTCGTCCTGCGCCTTGACCCGCAACGAGTTCGACGGCGACACCACCCTCGGCTCGCCGACGCAACTCAGCATGGGTAAGTCGCTGTAGGAGTCCCCGTACGCGGCGCACCCGGCCAGGTCGTACCCCGCCTCCTCGGCGAACGCCTCGATCCGCACCCGCTTCTCGTCGTCCGCCACGGCGGGACCGACGAGCCGACCGGTGAACTTGCCGGACTCCTCCTCGAGAACGTTGGCGATGACGCGCGACGCGCCGAGCTCCTTGGCGAGGGGCTCAACCACGAAATCGACGCTCCCGGTGACCAGGACGACGTCGTACCCCTCGCGCTTCAGCGCCGCGATCGCCTCGACCGCGGCTGGGAACACCCTCGGGGCCGTGTACCTGTCGTACACGAGCGTCGCCATCGCGTCCTTGGCCTCACCTGAAGCGTCCATGCCGGCAAAGTCTCCGAAGAACATGTTGTTGAATGCGGTGCGAGAGAACTTATCGACGATGAGGTAGACGAGGCATTTGCACGCGTAGAACGGTACCCAAAGCGCCTTGAGCCACGCGGGCATGTTCGCGAGTTTGGCGACGACGTACTGCGACACGATGTTGGAGGCGCAGAGCGTCCCGTCGAGGTCGAAAAACGCCGCCTTCTTTCCCGTCTTCGCCCCAAAGTCGGCAAAGGCGAGGTTCTTGTCCACCTCGTCGATGTCGCACGCCGCCACGTTGCGATTCAGCACGGACTCCATCGCCGCCTGGTCGTCCTCGTCGCACGTCTGCATCGTCGGCGACGGTTTGGCGCCGCCGTCCTCGGGCGCCATCCAAGACGCGTCGTCGGCCACGTCCTCAATGTCCGCCAGCGACGGGGACGAAGACTTGGGAACCTTGGCCAGGTCCTCCTTGCTCGCGCCGGAGCTCCACGCGTCGATCCATCGCTGGGCGTCCGAGTCGAGCGCCTCGGCCTTGTACTCCTTGGGCTTGCCGTTGATCGCGAAGTCCACCGCGCCGGCGACTTTTTCCTTGGCCGCCGAGGAGGCTTCCTTCACCCAGCCCAAACTCTGCTTGATGGCCTGGAGCCTAGCCTCGTTGCCGTCCACGACCGTCTCCACGGCAGCCGCGACGACGTTGTTGGACTCGAGTGCGGGCTCAGTGACCGGGTCGGCCACGGGGACGGGCTCCGGGACCGGGGCGGCCACGGGGACGGGCTCAGTGACCGGGACGGCCACGGGGACGGGCTCCTGATCCGCGGTGAATGTCAAACGCCCGTCGCCCTTCTTCACCTTTTGAATCACCTTGCCCGTCGCGCAGTTGGTCACGATGCACGATCCGTCCTCGCGGAACGCGTACAGAACCGTCGGAAGCGTCGTCTTATCGCCGTCGGAGTACACGGCGTCGGTCGTCTCCGAGGATCGCACCACCGAGACCGCCTTGGCGAACAGCCCATTCGCCACGTGCGTGGGACGACGCCTCGGGGCGCGAATTGATGACTTCTTGCACCGCTGCGTCGTTCGCGCGGGCGCGGCGATGGGGGCGGCGACCGCCGAGTGCGCGCGCATCGCCATCGTGCGTGTGGGGGACGAGGGAGGTGCGACTGGGCTAAGGGCACGCGGCCGAGGCGCGCTGAGTCTGCCCGATCACGCGGCTCGAATTTGGCTAAGAAACTTCCCGGCGAATGTGACTCTTCCCGCGAAAAATCGCTTGAGGACCGCTTGAACCGTCGGATGACGAGTTAATTCGCGCCATTTGAGCCCATTTCCGGCCGTGTCGTCAGCTCTTCCTCCTGTGATGAGTCCATCGTCTCGTCGGCGGCAGTCCAACCGCGCGCGACCTGCGTACCGATACCATCTAGCTTTTCACGTATCGGCGGGCGCGTCTGTCCAAACACAAACGCCATGCCGGTGCTCGATGCCGCTTTCGCGCTCAAGAACGGCGGCGGCACCGCGCTCGACCTGAAGGGGAGGGGCGTGTCGCGCGTCGACCCGTCGATCGCGTCGGGGTGCCCGAGCCTCGGCAAGCTCGACCTGGGCGATAACGTGGTGTCTGACCGAGGGTCCATCGCCGCCATCGCCGAGTGCGTGCAGCTCAAGTGGCTCAGCTTGGCCAACTGCGGCCTGGGCGGCGCGGGGCTGGCGCCGTGCGCGCAGGGAAAGGCGAGGCAGGTCGGCGGCGGCGGCGGTGAGAACGAGCGCCCCGACAAGAAGCAACGCGGAAAGCACCAGAAGGGGCGCAAGGCGATGGGAGGCAAGGCGTGTCGCATGCCCAACATGCGCGTTCTCAACGTCAGCGGTAACGAGCTCGAGTCCCTTCAGGGAGTCAACGGCATGGCCAACCTCGGCGCGCTCATCGCCAACGAAAATCGCGTCGAGTCCATGGAGCCCCTCGCCGGCATGACGCGGCTCAACACCGTCGTGCTCTCCTCCAACCGCGTGGCGTCCATCGGGGAGGAACTCGCGGGCATGACCGAGCTCAACAAGCTGTCGCTGTCTCACAACAAGATCGAGAAGATCGGTAAACACATCGGGGAGTGCGTCGCGCTGAAGGAGCTTCGTCTGGCTCACAACCCCGAGCTCAAGACGCTGCCCCCCGCGCTGGGCAAGTGCGTCCACCTGCGGGTGCTGGACCTGAGCCACTGCGCGGTGGCCAACTTCGGGGACGTGTCCGCGATCAAGACGCTCACGAACCTGGCGCAGCTGTCCATGCGGGGCTGTCCCATCGCCGACGAGCCGAGCTACGCCAAGACCCTGTGCAAGATGTGCCCGAGCCTACGGGCCATCGACGGCAGGCGCGTGGGTCCGGGTGGGTTTCTGGATGCCGAGAAGCCGGTCATGGATGGGAAGAAAGACGGGAAGACGCCGGGCATGGATCGCATGGAAACCAACGATGACGAAGAGGAGGAGGAGGAGGAGAAGGAGGAGGAGGAGGAGGAGGAGGACGGTGATGACGACGGCGAGGAGGACCGAGAGCCCGAGCCCGAGCCTGA
>Ga0257106_1000350_pt1 | contig 28333 bp, 17 predicted proteins | sample LP_taG_3_FD_190177 | JGI IMG/M metagenome (GOLD analysis project Ga0257106, IMG submission 190177) | Marine microbial communities from Northeast Subartic Pacific Ocean, Canada - LP_J_2011_P26_10m | ecosystem: Environmental > Aquatic > Marine > Oceanic | place: Canada: Northeast Subartic Pacific...
ACGTGCACGACCTCATCCAATGGTTGAAGAAGAAACAGATTTGCACGGAAAATCAACAGTTTTCTTTCGTTGGCACCTCTATGGGCTGCGCGGTTATTTGGAGTTTTGTGGAACTGTTCGGTGAAAGCGAGGTGAAGAATTACACGTTCGTCGATCAAGCGCCATTACAAAACGCTCGAAGCGATTGGTGCCTAGGTTCCACCGGGTGTTTCGACGAAGTGTCGTTGAAAAATTTGCAAAGTGCGGTGCTCAAAGGTCCCGACTTGTCTGAGTTTGCGGATGGTAACGAACGCGCGTGCGTAGCCGAAGGATCTAATTTTAAATGCGAGAAAGAAGTAAAAATGTGCACTTTGAGTTGCAAGCCAGAAGCTTTGGCAGAGCTGATGGCAGACCACACGAATCTGGATTGGCGACCGTTGGTTGGGAGCTTAGAGAAGCCAGCGCTCGTGGCTGTCGGAGAGAAGACGCAAATTTTTCCGTGGAAAGGCGTGGCGTACGTAGGATCTTTGATGAAGAACGCGCAAACGATGGTATGCAAAGACTGCGGGCATTGGTTATATCTAGAACAACCGGGTTTGTTTGGGTTTGCGCTTTCTAACTTTATTTCCACGTCTGAGTCGGGTGAGAGTCAAGGTCCCTCGAACGAAAGCATAGAGGCTGATTTACGAGGCGGCTACGAGTTCTATAAGGACAAATTTTACTTCATAGACGCGAAATCGGTCGACTATCGGTTCGTCGGCGGCTCGCCGGGACACTATAAACTACTGTAACTACTGTGTACTACCACTAATTTTACCCTTGCGCGCACCGCCCTGTCTCACGGCGTCGCCATCAAAATAATTTCGATCAATTTCTTCTTCTCCGTCATCGCCGAGGCGTTCAACAAGTTTCCTAATCTCCAATAATTGATTATGAAAACTAAATCATCGCAATCTAACTCACTCAGTTGCCCAGTCAACTCCTTCTTCTTCATCAAGTACGCCTTCTCGCCCCTTTTCAATTTACCACACCCGCCTGGACCGGCATACGCGATGACTTTCGCCAAAACGTTCTTCATTCCTTCATTTCCCCTCGCTCTTTGTGCCAAGTGCCCCGCGATAGTCGCTTTCCCGTTATCTCTCTCATACAACACCTCATCCTGTTGCCCGTTTAAACGCGTAAGCTCTAACGTCTTTTCGATGACAAACGTATCGTTCGTAAACGCGCTTAAAATCAACGGCGTAGACCCGTCAACGAAATCTTTCACCGCCATATCCAGACGCTCCCCGCGTCGCTCGCATTCGAGAAGCACCATCTCCAGACACTTCATGCTCTCCGCGGACGCTCCGTACACCGCGTAATGCAAACAACAACTCCCGTTCTCATCTCGCGCCAGTAACAGCTCTTTTCTCGTCCTTTCCTCCAAAGCCGCGCTCAAAAAGAGCTCTCCTACCGTCGCTGAGTTGCCTTTTTGCATCTGTTCCATCAAATACGTGCGGCGTTTCCCGCCCCCTCCTCCTCCTTTTCCTCCTCGCGTCGTTGATGATGTTTCGTGTCTCTCTCGTCTCGCCAGCGCGTTCGCGTTGGGCATTTTAAGAAGCACTCGCAACGCCGAAGCGTTGTTGCATTCGAAGTAATCGCTTTTCCACTTTGACGACGACGACGAAGATGTTGTTGTTGTTGGTGGTGGTGGTGACATCATCGTCGTCGTCGTCGTCGCTATTGCTGATAACATCTCTCGTCGTCTTTCTCTCGTCGTCGTTAGATATTCTCGTGGGAGATTTTACCGCTTACAATTTAGGGTTTACGAAGAAAAAAAACCTAAACTGAAAAACTGAAAAACCACAAAACGACCAAACTTACACTACTAAAAAAGAGAGACATGTCCGGCGAAAGCACGGGAGGTGGCGGCGCCTTTTCCGCCTCGAAGAAACAACGACAACAACAACATTTTTTGCCCTTCTCCGGTCCTTCGTGCATCTGCTGCGCCCCGACCGCGTGGTGGGAACTCGACGAATTTTTGGAAGGAGAAGAAAAAAAGGCATCATCATCATCATCATCATCATCGTCAGGTGGCCGCCAACCGCCCTCGATTCTGAACACGTTCACGAAGACAAAAACACCGTTCCAAACGCTCTCTCCGAATCGCATAGGATGGTACATATGCGGTCCAACCGTGTACGATTCCGCGCACATGGGGCACGCGAGAAACTACATCAATTTTGACGTTTTGAGGAGAGTCATGCAGGATTATTTTGGGTATTCGGTTCGGTTCGTGATGAACGTGACCGATATCGACGATAAGATTATTTTGAGAGCGCAGAAACGGAGAGCGGAGTTTGTGATGAGTCGAGCGAAGAAAGCACTGATGAAGGAAGAGAATGAGGCCGTGAAGAATCTCGTCGCGGAGATTGAAAAGGCGGTGGAGACGAACGCGCCGCTGAAGGAGTTGTGCGAGAAGGTGGAGGCGTTGAGAGCGAAGGCTTTGGACACGGACGGTTCGATTTTGGATGTTGGAGATGGTTTTTCGAACGATGAAGAGGAGGAGGACGGTTCGTCGTCGTTCACCGCATCGGTGGATGGTGGAAAAGACTGGTCAATTCAGACTGGGTATTTGAAGCTCGCGCAATTTTACGAGAAGGAGTTTATCGAGGACATGCGGTTGTTAGGGGTGAAAAATCCAGATTGTTTGACCAGAGTGAGCGAATATACGAAACAAATTGTGGAGTACATAGAAGGTATCATAAAGAACGGCTATGCTTACGAAAGCAACGGGAGCGTATATTTCGACGTCACGGCGTTTGAAAATAGCGAGAATCATAAGTATGCGAAACTGAAGAAATCGGCTTTGGACGACGTCGAAGCGGCGATGGACGGCGAAGGCGCGTTATTGAAAGCCGAATCAGAAAAGAGGAACGATTTCGATTTTGTGCTTTGGAAGAAATCGAAAAAAGGCGAACCATCGTGGCCGAGTCCGTGGGGAGAAGGCAGACCGGGGTGGCACATCGAGTGTTCAGCGATGTGCTCGGACGTGTTGGGAAAGTACGTGGATGTCAACGGAGGAGGCATAGATTTAAGTTTTCCGCACCACGAAAATCAGTTGGCACAAAGCGAGGCACATTATGACATCAAGCAGTGGGTGAACTTCTTCGCGCACAGCGGACATTTGCACATCGACGGTTTGAAAATGTCAAAAAGCTTGAAGAATTTCATAACTATTCGTCAGGCGTTGAAGACATATTCGGCGAGACAATTACGGTTTTTGTTTCTATTACATAATTGGTCGGATCCGATGGAGTTAACGCCAATTATATCCAAAGAGGAAGGTAAAGGAGCAACGTTTAAGCAAATGGATGCCGCTATTGGGGTAGAAAAGACATTCGCAGAGTTTTTTCACTCCGTTAAAGGTGCGTTGAGACGAACAAAGTACGCGTGCGATAAAGATCAAATTTGGCTCCCGTTGGAAAAGAAGCTTTCCGATGCTTTCGATGCGTGCCAAAAGGAAGTCCACGAGAGCTTCTTAGATAACATCAACACCTCAAGTGTCATTTCTTCTATGTTAGCAATGGTAAAAGAGTTCAACACGTACTTGGCGTCGGTTGAAAAAGACGCAAACCACGCTTTGCGACCGTTTTTAGTCGAGAGTGTGGCGAAATACGTGACGTACATTTTAAATTGCATGGGAATTTCCGGCGAAGCGAACGCGCCGTTAGGATTTACCGATATTGAAACGGGCATTGAGGGTGATAGAGGTAATGGGGCGGCGACTACGAGTGCTGCGACGAGCAATGATACGAAAGAGGAAATTTTAGCGCCAACGTTGGACGCGCTCACGTCCTTCCGCGACGAAATCCGAAGGCTCGCCAAAGGAGAAGAGCTCTCTCCAAGCGCAATCTTGGGTCTCTGCGATCAACTTCGCGACGTCGTCCTTCCAACGATTGGCATCAAACTCGACGACAAACCTGATGGCAACGCTTTATGGAAACTGTACGCCCCGGGCGAGTTGGAAAAAGAACGACAACGCGAGGAGGAAGAAAAAGAGCGCAAACTACTGGCGAAGCAAAAGCTGGCGGAAGAAAAGAAACGAAAGGAAGAGGAGAAGGGGCAAAAAGCGAAAGTTGCGCCTCAAGAGATGTTTAAAATAGGCGAAAATGAAAACATGTACGGGTCCTTTGATTCCGAAACTGGGATGCCTTTAACCATGAAGGACGGATCAGAAGTGACGAAAAGTCAAACGAAAAAGTTGCAAAAACTGTATCAAGCGCAGGTGAAATTGCACGAATCGTATCTAAAATCAGTTCAAGAGAAGATGGGAAACGTGCAAATTTAATTGATATTCTTTTTATGATTCTCATCCGAATGAATGAACAATATATTATTTATATACACACCTTTCGTTTACTGCTGATGCTGATGCTGCTACAGAATCTCTCTTACTCTCTCTCTCGTTTACTTTTGGTAGTTCAACTTCTTCGCCAACTGCTCGGCTTCGTCCAACAGTCCGCCTAAATGCGCGGTTAAGGCATCACTCCAAAATGTATCCGACGCCGGATCTAATCCAAACGGCGCCAACGCTTCGACGAATCCTTTGGTTCCTCCCGCCGAGAGCAACTCCAACAACTTCTCTTCGAAACCTTCCGGTTGCTTGGCGTATACCCCGTATAAGGCCCCGACGACTAAATCGGCAAACGCGTAAGAGTAGACGTAAAAAGGCACGTTGTGGAAGTGCGAAACGTACGCCCACAAATGCGAAGTGTCTTTGTACGAATCATACACGTCGCCTTCCTCCCCGTAGTAATCAACCATGCACTCCTTCCACGCCTCGGTCATTTCCTCCGGCGTCACTTGGCCGTTTTGTCGTTTTTCGTGCACTTTTGCCTCAAACGCGTCAAACGAGCACTGACGAACGACGGAGTTGATGATATCGTCGCACTTACCCATGATCATTTGTAATCGATCTTGGTCCGACGGCGCTCTCTCCAACAAGTCTCTGAAGACAATCATTTCGCCGAAAATCGACGCCGTTTCAGCCAAGGTGAGAGGAGGGTGATACTGAAGGATACCTTGCTGATAACTCAAAATAAAATGCACGCCGTGTCCGGATTCGTGCGCCAAAGTTGCAACGTCTCTTTGGGTTCCAGTGAAGTTCAACAATTGGAACGGACCACACCCATAGGAGGACGAACAGTACGCGCCGCCTCGTTTTCCATCCGCCGCCGGGACATCGATTCTCTTGCTTTCGACCATGTCGGTGAAATGTTTTGCCATCGTCGGCGAAAACTTCTCGTACCCGTCTTTGCAAATCTGCACCGCTTGTTCCCAGCTGTACGAATCAGACCCGGTGCCGATATCGATAGTCGCGTTGCGATCGGCCCAAGTAAACTCCTCCAACCCTTGGGTCTCTTTCAAAATACCCTTCTTCAATCGATAATACTTCTTGCACAAATCCACGCCAGTCGTTTTCACCGCCGTCAACAAAGAGTCCACGGCTTCATCGGGAACATTATTCGAGACGTTTCTTTGCGAACGCAAATTCTTAAACCCTCTCTCCGTGTTTTCGATGTGCCAGCTCCCGGCCACCATGTTCAAACTCAAAGCGCACGTTCTCTCAAACTTTACCAATCCTTCGTTCAAAATATTCATGCACTCCCGCCTCGTCTTCGTGTCTTTACTCGAAGTCATCTTCGCCAACAAAACCTCCATGTTCACCTCCTTCGTTTCTCCGCTCTCATCGTCTTTCATGGGAAAACGTAAACGACTCAACTCGTTGCCGTAAAATTCAACCACTTGCCTCTTCCCGGCGAAAGCCGATCTCACCGTCAACGCGCGTTCCACCTCTTTGGAAAGATTATACGGTTTCGACCGTCTCTCTTCCTCGATGAACGCTTTATACTTCGTTTTCAACTTTCCGTCGTGTAAAAGGTATTGTTTTTCGACGTCGTCCTCCTCCAAGTTCGCAATCTCCAACGAGAACCACTGTAAAAAATTCCCTTGAAAGGACCCGTACCGTTGCATCAGTTGCGCTTTTCTCTGCTGCATCTTCGCATCTTCCAATCGCGTATCCGACGCCAACGAAACGTACGACAACGCTCTCGTCAACTTAATATCAATTTCCTCAAACATCTCGATCGCTTCCAACAACAAATTATTCTCACCCGCTTTCAACTTCCCTTCGTATTTCGCTTTGAACTCTTTACATTGCGTCTCGATCGCATCCATCTCGCGATCGATTTTACCGTCGTTCGGGGAATCGTACTTGAAGTGTCTCTCGAGTTCCCATCGAGGCTGAGACGCGATTTCTTCCGGCGTCATCGATGTCGCTTCTTTTGCAGCCGAAGCAGCGGCGACTACTGCGTGAGAAGAAGAAGAATACGAGGAGGACGCTTTAAAAAAGCTTAGTTTCGTAAAAGTATTCTGCAGGTGATGATGACTCTTTGGTTGTTGTGACGTCAAACACCAACGACCAAAACCGAAAGATGAGTTTTTGGATTTCGACGACATCATCGTCGCTTTAACAGAAGTCGTCGCTCTTCTCGTCGTCGTCGAGAATTGGTTTTGTCCTTTTGGCGTGGAGAAGACGACAGTATTATTAAAAACCCTCCTTGAAGCAGCAGAGAAAGCAGTCTTCTTCATCGTCGTCTTCGCTTTGAAAGAGGAAGAGGAGGAGACAGAGGAGGATGAAATCGCGTGGTTCATAGTCGTGTGTATATCTTCTGTCTTTTGGCGAAAGTTTCTTTGTGGCAGTCGAAAAAAACTTTTCAAAAAAAAAAATGCGAGATTTTTACGCGACCTCGAGCAAGTGTCAAGCGAGCGTTTTTCTTAGTCAGAGCAAATCTTCAGAATATCGGAGTGTTGGTGCGACGATGAGAACGACGAGTGACAACAACAACGACGATGCGAAGAAGAAGAAGAAGAAAAAAAGACCTCTTTTGAGAAGAAGAAGACGCGATAAAAGGAGTCGTTTTTCGCTGTTTTACGCGCTTTTCGTGGTGGTATTCTCATCGTCGCTCTTCTTCTTTTTCTTCGATGAAAGCAACGAACGAATGAGAAGTTTTGCCGGGGAAGATGCTGATGCAACAAAAATGATTTCTTTCGTCTCGTTCCCGGTGGTTTTGGTGGAGGCTGCGGCGGACACAGCGCAGGAGGCGGAAAAAAGGAGCACTAGTGGGAGCACTACTACTATCAACGAAGGGACGAATTCAATCGTGAATTTCCACCGGCACCACCGAGAGGTGAGGAAACGTTTGCGAGAAAGGAAGATGATGATTTCGACGAAAGGACAACAAGCTGACCACCGAAAAGTGGATTCTTCTTCTTTGTCTTCTTCGCCGTCGGAGAGGAAAGAGGATGGGAACAAGAATTTCGAAAACAACGAAAACAATCCGGGCGTCGAAGAAAACGTGGAAAAAGAAGAGGAGACTTCGAACGACGCGAACGTCGTCCTCAACCCCGCCGGGGTCAACAAAGAAGAAGACAAAGAAGAAGGAAAAAACGAAGCAGAGGAGAACAAAAAATTAACCTCTCTCTTCAAAGAGATCAGCGCGCGACGCAGACAGGAAATCTTAGCCGCGATGACTGATTTTGCAAAGACGGAAGCGGAGAAGAACGGGGAAACGTTCGCGGACGTGCGACCGGAATTAGGCAAGACGCCGGCGGCGCTCGAAGAAGAGAAGAAGATTAAAGAGTACGCGAAAGATCCTTCGCTCGAACGGAAGGTGATGATTGAGAAAATTAAGGAGGAGGATCCGAAGAATCCAAACGTACATGCACCAATACGAACGGACGAAGATTCAATCGTTAGAATTGACTACGGGACGTACGATTCGTGCGACACGTGCGAGTTGTGTCATTTAGGAGACGCGCCGGTGGACGGCGTGGAGGTGAATAAGCACCAAGAGATTCGAGGTAATCCAGGCGTGAGCAAAGAGGATATGGAGGATGAAAGTAACACGAAAAAGCCGGTACACTGCAAAGAATGTTACGGGTGCAACGTACGCCTCTCTCGGATCATAAAACGCGCGGAGTTTAAAGGAAAATCGGTCCAAGTCTTCAGCGGTGCGAGCGGCGCCGCGATTTTGAAAGGGAAAATTTTGAAGAAAGATTTTCTACTCTCCGACGACAACTACTTTAAGAAGAACAACGATGAAGACGACGATAAAAAAGACAAAATCAGCGCTGGCGTCAATCACCACGAAGAGTTGGAAGAAGCGGACGCGGAGATGACCGTGTTTGTGAAGGCGTGGTGTAACTTTGGCAAATACGCTCAAACGCCGGACAATCCAAAGTCGGGCGTGCCGTCCAAATGTAGCGATTATGATAAAATTAATTTAAGCAAATACGGAGGTAAATGTCACGTCCAAGGAGGACGATACGGGTTCGGAGATTGTAACTTTAAGTTCATCTCTTCTTTGGATAAACTCGCCCACGCGGCGAATTTATCCTCCGTCGTTCCTCGATCTTGGACCGTCGAGGTGAAATCGTTCTTGCCGTGGGACGGCTTCTCCACGGGCGGACACAAATTGCAAAAAGGCGTCAGAGCGCAATTCTACGAGAAAGCCCCGGGCGTGTCTATCGAAGCCGTTCTGGGTACTTTAGATCCGACGGTTAACTTTGGCGCGTTCAAAAATATCTCCCACGATAACGTTATTCGCGCGGCGACGTTTGATTTGCTCTTCTCCGAATCCGACCGCCACGGTCAAAACGTCTTTTTCAGCGACGAAGGCGAAATTACTTTGATCGATAGCGAAGGCGCCTTCGGCGAATCGAACACCATGCTCCTGCCGGGCCATCAAAAATACGAAATCAATCGAATTGGATTCTCGGCCATAGTCGGGTGCGGGCAAAATTGTCCGGGCGAGCCGAAACCGTCGGTCAGCCCGATGGCCACTTTAGATTACCGATGCCACGTCCCTCGCCAATACGTCGGTTTCGATTTCCCATCCGGCGTGGAACCTTTTTTGAAAAGAATTCAGAGCATGTCCGCGAAATCCGTCGTCGAGGAGTTCAAAATGACTCGAGAAGAACACGCAAATCACTTGAAAAGAACCGTGGACGAAATGCTCTCTCTCGGTTTCGAAGGCGCCATGCTCTCCGCGCTCTCTCGCCAACGAGGCGGAAACGGCTACCCGATCGGCAAATATGGCTTACAATATTGGTACCCAATCACTAAAGCGTGCTGCGGCCTCGAAACGTGCCCGATACACACCACTCGCATGAAAGAAAAGAAAATCCGAGACGAACTCGTGACGTTGAAAAAAGACGACCCGGGCGTCGAGGCGACGACGCTCTGGGGCGACCGGTACGAAGCGCACGCGACGACGTCTCCAGAACTCGGATTGGAAAGATTGAAGACGAAGGTTTTGTCCTCCTCGAAATCGTCGTCGTAAACTTGTCTTCATCGTAGTAAAGTTTTTTTAGTTAGTTAGCAGAGAGAGAGAGAGAGAGAGAGAGAGAATACGATAGCGATAGCGATAGCAAAGAGTTGTATACGTTTCACCACATTTCCTTCAAAATCTCTTCCTAAAAATTATCCACATTTTTGTCTCTCGCACTGATAAAAAAAAGAAGATAAATAACTTTAATGTTTGGCGCGACAGCTGCGACGACGACCTCTTCTGCCTGCGCTCAAAGCGCGCGACAGAGTTCGAGAGTCCTTTCGTCTTCGCTGACGAGCAGCAGCTCGACGTCGTCGGAATCCTCGTCGTTGTTCTCGTCGTTAAGAAATACTAATCGTCACCGGCAGAGGAACGCGTCGTCACCATCTTCATCATCATCGAAGAAAGGAAATGTAATCTTAACCTCGGCAAAACTGGCATTAATCCCGTCCTATTCCAACCTCCCGCACCCGGCGAAAACGGCGAAAGGCGGCGAAGACGCGTGGTTTATCAAACCGGACGTGAAAGGTGGAGGGGTAATCGGCGTCGCGGACGGGGTTGGTGGATTTGGCGATCAAGGCGTGGACCCGGGGTTGTACGCCAGAGTGTTGGCGTTTGAGTGTTTGAAAGCGCACCAAGTGTCCACGAATCCGTTGTTTGGCGGAAGCGATCCCAAAGCGATGATTTTGCAAGCGCAAAAGGAGACGAAATTACCCGGGGCGTCCACGTTGTGCGTGGTGGAGATTGATAAGAGCGGGCAGTTGCGCGCCGCGAACGTCGGTGATAGCGGGTTTAAGGTTATCCGAGGAGGGGAGGTGGTTTTTGAAAGCACCCCGAGTCAGCATTATTTTAACTGTCCGTTCCAGTTGGGATACATGCCGTTGAGCGCAGACGCGGACGATGCGAACGAGTGCGCGGAGCAGTACTCGTTTAAAGCGATGGAAGGGGACGTCATCGTCGTGGCGAGCGACGGCGTGTTTGATAACGTATTCAACGAAGAGTTGGTCAGAGTGGTCGGGAACAGTTGCAGTCAAGGTTTGTCCTACGAAACGATGGCAAAATGTGCGGAAGACATTGTCCTCGTGTCTAGGGCGCACGCGGAAGATAAGACTTACGCGTCGCCGTATTCTTTGGAGGCGGAGAAGTACGCCAAGGAAACCGGGACGAAAGTGAAAGTGCCGAGCGGCGGCGGCGGCGGTTTGTTTGGAGGATTGAACAAGATGATGGGCAAAGGTGGAGGCGGAGGAGGGAAGATGGACGATATCACGGTAGTGTGTGCGTTCGTCGGACCGACGGCGGAGGCGCAAGGAGAGATTATGAAATCAGTCCAGTTAGCGGCTGGGTTGTATGACGATTTGATGCAAGCGAGGAATAAAGCGAAAGGAGAAGAAGCGAAGACCTTGAGAACGGTACAGTTGAGGAAACAGATGGACGAAGCGTTCGAAGAGTCGAAAGCGAAAGCGGATATGGCGAAAAAGCAGGAAGCGGCGGCGCCGTCGGAGTTTTCGAAGGCACAAATCGACGCCATGGATTCAGCCACCGTGAGACGGTTGTTGCAAGAGAGAGGCTTGCCGACGAGCGGGAAGTTGGAGCGGTTGAAAGAGCGCTTAGCCGGCGTCAAACGCATGTGAGTGAGAGAGACTGTGTGTGAATAAAAGTGCCTTTTGCTCGTATTTATTATCGTGTCCATTTTGTTTTATATACATATTGGTATGCACCAGAGTAGTCTTCGCAATCTCTTCCTTTTGTCATCAAATGATCGTAATGGATCCGCCGTTTATACTCACTTGTTCAAGAAACACAAGGGCAACGGTCGCCGCGTACGTGCCAGAAATCGTCCCAAACGCCTCTGATTCCCCACCCGTCGGTGTGAACTGTCCCAAAACGTTCTGGAGACCACCGCCACCAATAATTTCAGGTCCAATCGGTCCTTGTTGCAGAAGTACACGTCGTCTTCGGCGTTGGCCGTCGCCGCTATCAACACACAAACCATCGCCGTTTTCACATGAAGCCGTATCGGGGCTGTACGAATCTTTCCGAGCGCGAACAGTGTTGTTCACAGAAATCGGTTTCACATACTGCGATAGTTCTGTAACGTTGATTGTTGACGATCCATCGTCGCCGCTTTGCGCCTCGACTGATCCATCGCTTTCCGCGCCTCGGATATTTTCGCTTTGAATGGCATTCACGGTATCAACGATTTCTGTAACCGCTCCAACAATTTCAGTCGCGTCATTAATCGCCTCAGCAATCGCCAAGCCTTTGCTCGCAGATCCCACGATTGCGTTAGCCGTCTCAAAAGAAGAAGCAACATCAATCGCAGCATCGTAACCGTGTAAAACGATTTGTCCGTTCCATTCCACTTCACTGGCGACTTCAGCCGCCGTAGTACCGCGACCGGGTTCTGCGACGCCAACAAGTGCAACGATAATTTCAATTTCAATACGAATTTGAGGATCAACGATGGTTTCTTCGAGAAGCGCGAGAAAATTATCTCTGATGGAAATCGGTAACGCATTGGGAAACGAATCAAACCATTCAGTCGTGAGGGCTTCCACGTCGTCGAACGTTACGTTTCCTTTCCTGGCATCGTCGCCATTCTCGTCTTCGTCGTTCACAATTTCTTGCAAACGCCTTCGTTTTTCTTCGTCGTTAAAAAAGGATGGATGCTCGGAGTGGTCGTTTTGTTGTCGCGCCTGATGTCTGTTCAGCGTGTGTTGCGCAGCCGCTTTTTCGAGAAATTTAGGCACCTTGACCCTCTCATGAACGAGAATTTTCTGCACGTTCTCTGGCATCTTTCTCTTCTTCAAATCATCTTTAGTGAGCTGCTGTAACTTCCGTCTTTGGCCAACATTTTCTTCTTCTTCTTCTTCTTCTCCTTTTTGATCGCCTTTATGAAACATCGTCGTGTTCGTACAGTTTGAAAAATCATTCAAACTCTGCGCCGTCTCGCTCGCCATCTCTGTCCCATCGTCATGATAAAACGTCTCGTTGAAATGATAAAACGTTCCGTTTGTATCGCTGTGACACTCCATGAGTTCTTCTTTGAGCTCGTTAAACGGGTTCGGTTTCAAAAACTGCGCAATCGCCGCCGCCGCATCGCCCGTCACCTCAAAACCAACCCCGAAAAACTGTTCGAGTCCGAACGCTCCGCCTACCACGAACTCGCTCGCTTTTGAGCTCGTAAATATGCTCTCGCCATCAATTACCCATTCGTTTCCGATGGAGCTCGAACTCGACACGCCTTGCGAGTAATCTTGCACGACCCCTGCCGCTAAAGATGCGAACACGTTCGAGAACCGCGTGAGCGCCAACTCCGTGTTCAATACCATTTGAAGAAACCCAGCGGTTGGATTGTTCAGAGCTGCGTTCTGGATTATGAGAAGCGCAATCCTTAAAATCGTCGTCGGCTGTATGATCGGGTTCCACACGGACGCTCTCGCCATTGGTCCACTTTGTGCAGTCACCTCATCGTTGGTTTCGGTTTCTTCTTGCAACAACGCGCGCCTCGACGACGACGACGACGACACCGACGACGCCTCGAACAGAGAAGAAAGAAAACTCCCGGGGCTGCTGCTTGCGATATCATCTCGCGAACTTTGGTGGTCGAACGCGACGAGGCAACCGAGAAGCGTCCAAGAGAGCACGAGCGCGAGAAAGATTTGCGATTTGAACAATTTTGTAGATGGTGAATGAAACATCGTGAAGTCGTATTCGAGCAAGCGTGCGTGCGCGAATGAATGTGTTGTGTTGCTCTCTCTCCGCGTATTTTTTATCATTTGTGTGTTAAATTTTGCCTCGATTACAACAAGATGTAAAATGTCTCTCTCTTTCTTTCTTTCTTCATCTCTCTCTCTCTCTCTCTCTTTCTCTCTTTCTCCTCCCCTTCCCCTCTAGCGCACCGTCTGCAAGGCGAAAGGTGTTTTACTCTTGCATTTGCTCATCCGCTTGCCCCGCGGGTGCGGTCGCGACCACGCGTTCTTTCAACTCGCTCTCCGTCGTCTTTTCAAACTGCGGCGTCAACTCTTCCTCTTTCTTCTTCTTTGAACCGAGTTCGCGTTGTTCCGGAGACTCCCAGTGTTGAAACAACGCGAGAATGTCCACGAGACTGACGCATCCGATGGGTTTTCTATCGTCGTCGACGACCCAGATTCTGTGCACCGCGCCCGTGCTCATAAGTTCCAAAACGTCTTCGAGTTTGTCTTCGAGTTTGCAATAGACTCTCCATGCATCGTAGAGAGGATTTTGAAGAGCGGCGTCGAACGCGTCTGCGCCGGCGAACACGCCGTGGGTTATCTTTGGTAACGCGTTGTGACGAAGGAAGAGAAATTGGGAAACCGATAAACCGAGCGCCATGGCAAAATCTGGATCGGCAAAGTAGGAGATATCAGTCTCCGAAAAGGCACCGAGAAGCTTTCCGTCTTTTTCACTCACGATGGCCACGGCTGAGACCGAATTGTTACGCATAACCCGGAACGCATCAATGCACGACGTCGAAGGCGTGACTGATACGATACCGTACGTGGAGACTGGCTTTTGGTCCGAAACGTTCGCTTCGGTGACGCCTCCTCCCTCCACGCGTCTCGACAACGCCGATCTCCCCAAACCGAGATCGGCGAGAGACGCGCCCATGAACTCGGGGTAAATCAAGCTCCTGTTCGTGTGCAAATACATCACCAGATCCGACTGACAGACAATTTCCGTAATTTTATTCGTATCTGTCGTTTGCACGGCGAATCTGTGGACGGCTTGCAACAACTCCCCGTCTCCCGGTTTCGCTTTCGGCGAAATCAAAAAGCAGTCGTTGATTGTCTGCGCCAAGTTCTTGTCGCACTGGTTCTCAAAGATCACCGTCCCGTCGAACCGGCTGGGAATAGTTTCCAACCTCGATTGCGCGAATTCTCTCCCCAATCTCGCCAACGCCGCGCACCGTCTCGATTGATCTGCGCCTTGCACGTCAAAATAAGGACTCGCGTCTACTTTCGCGACCAACGCGTCCACCAGATCGCCAGCGGCGAGGAAATTTTGCGGCTCGTAAAGTTGGTTACTCGGGTGCATCTTCACCACCGGCAACGCTTGCACCGAGAGCTCGCCCATGCGCTTCATCGCGTCCGAAGTCGTGTGCGTGGTTGAAAGAATGGACACTTGCGATCCTGAAAGTGAAATAAGAAAGAGCGTGAGATTGACAACATTTACTACGCGCGTTGTTGTGTGTTGTTCCCGCCGAGAGAGAGAGAGAAAAATATCGAGAGCTCGTTTCCATATAAATAAATAAATATAAGACGTTGACGCGCACCTCTCGTCGGCTCCCCGCGCTCTTCTGCTTTCACCGCGAGTTCCTTTCGATCTCTCAGGTACACAGACAAAGGCGATTGCGACAAAAACTGGATCGGAGACGAGTAGCTTTGCGACATGTTTGTTCTTGTTTTTGTATCTCTTTTTTTTTCTTGTTGCGCGTATTTTTTGTTGTCTAAATTCGAAAAAAAAAACAGTTTCAGAGCAGTTCTCTCATCAGTGCTTTTGTTGCATTGTGTTTCGTTGCTCGCATTGACTATGGCCATACAACACAAACGAAGCGTCCTAATTCTAAAAAAAAAGTAACAACAACAACAACAACAACATATAATATTATTAAATTCTAGCAGTAAATCTATTCTCTCGTTTTCTACTCAAAACTCCCGAGGATGAGGGGGCGATGAGGGCGCCGCGTTTGCGTTGAAATACCGCATCGCTTTCTGCTTCATTTCCACGAGCTTTCGAACTTTAATGCGAGCGAATCGCAATCTTTCCGGCGTGGCGTCTTCCATTGCTCTTTGCACGGCGCGGTGCATCTCGCGTTTCGCCTCGAGGAGTTCGTCCGCGACGGGAGATTCGGATACGGAAGAGGAGTATGGGGAGGACTGCGGATTGCTATATTTTTCGTCCGTGGCGGGATCGTACGAGGAACGAAAATGTGCCGACGGCGAGTAGAAATCTTCCAGGACGTCGTCGTCTTCGAGCATGACTTTGAACGAGACGGATTTTCTCGCCGCTCTCCTTTGGTTTTTGTGCACCTTTCGGCGCGAGTCGTTTACGTTTCCTAGGTCTGCTTCTATCTTATCCTCATCCAAAGGACTTCGGTGATAGTAGGCGCTGAAATCGTCGTCGTCGCTCGATAAGTCTTCCGATCGCGCCGTCTTGTAACTGCTCGCTTGCGTCGAATTTGTCTTTGATTCTGAAACTGGAGACGCCCCTGTTGAAGCCGGCGACTTTGCTCTTTGCTTCTTCAACGAAGAGCGAAGCGCAGTTGGTGACGACGCGTGCGTGGGAGACGGCGAGTTGAACTTTAACGTTCTGTTCGCGGCAGGTGTTGAGAACGTTTCAGCAGCTACTTCGAGCGGTACATCACTGTTCTTGCGCCAACTGGAAGAAGGCATCGTCGAAACGTCCTCGAGTATTTGCGTTTGACGTTCTCGCGTTGGAAAAGAAGGGGCCTCTCCGTTCGCGTCTACTTTTTCAGAAGGCACAAACGTCGAAACGCTAAAGAGTCCATTCGCATCCCCGTTTCCTCTTCCTCCTCCCGCGTGTCCTTTACGATCCTTCTTCCTCCAACGTTCCGCGTAAAATCGCTCGCACACGTCGCGTAAATAGTTACCCAAAAATCGCGCGTTTTCGTCGCTCGCGTTTAAGTATAGATTTTCGTACAACGCGTTCATGGCTAATCCTGAATCGTCGCGAAATAACATCGTGGACGCAATCTCTCTGCTTTCTGAAGACACCGGCGCACCATCGACGGATTGTAATCGTCTGTTTTTTCCGAAAGCAAATGCGATCGCGGCGACGTGATCGTACTCGTAATGCTGCGACCGCAGCACGAGCGGATTATCCGCCACACAAACGTGCTCGAGACGTGGAAAGAAACATTCGTCACCGAGGAACCGAAACTCGGCGACGACGGAAATATCGTTCGAGGAGAGATCAATCGTTTCCAATCTTTCCATGTACCGCATCCTTTCTTGGGCTTTGGACAACGACGAAATCGCGTTATTCTTCAAATTCACGCACTGTGCGTTAGCAAACAAACCAGTCGTCGTTAAATCTGGCACGTCCGGCCCTAACCCATTATTCTCCAGAGAAACGTGCGTTAAATTGGGCAAAAGAATCGCCTTTTCTCCTCCCGTCGCCCTCTTCGCAAACAAATTCTCACGTTCAATCTCTTGAATCTCCTTTTCTTCTAGTTCACCCCCGCCTAGCCACCCGCACGCGTCCAACTTCACGCGCTCTAACCTTTTCGGCAACACCGTCTCTCCTCTCCTCACGCTCTTCCCTATCCTCGTTTCGCTCGCGTCCAAATACTTTAGATTTTTGAACAAATGTAAATCCAGAATCCCGGTCAAGTGCTTGTTTTTTGACACATTCAAGCGTCGCACGTTCGATAGCAGCGAGTGGTTACGTTGCGAGTAGCTTTGCGGATATTTGGATGCATCGTTTGGAGACGGAAAAAAACGCACCGCGTCTCGGAACACGTTCCCGCTCACGTCTAAAATCTGAATTTTGCCAACACCTACTACGAACGAGGAGGACAAACTCTCGGGAATCTTTCGTAAACCGAGAGAAGCGAGTTGCAGACGCCCAGTTGCGAGATTAGTATTGGCATCGTCGTTACTCTTGTTGTTGTTGTTGTTATTTTTAAGCGTGCGATACCAATAGTCGTCCTCGTCGTCGTCCTCGTCCCTGCCGTTGTCGTTGTTCTCCCTCGTCTTTCGTCGCGTTCTCATCATCATCATCGTCGGCTCTCAATTTCACAACGTCTCAACGCTCTCTGATTTCACCACCATCCGCAACAACTCTGATTTTGCAAACGAACGTCATCATCTGACTCGCTTCTTAAACCATACAGGAGGAGGTAAAGGAGGTAAAGGAGGAGGAGGAGAAGACAGCGCTCCTAAAATGACCTCCTATTTACGTGCGTGTGTGTGCACTAATGAACCAAAGAGCAAAAAAGAGAGCAGAGATGTGTGTGACGATTGAAGCAAGCCTTAAGTCACAACCCCTACGAAAAAAAACAAAAAAAGGGGGTGTTGTTTCTAAGAAAAAGTGTTTAGGGTTTTGCAAACAAAAAATCACAGGTCTTCCTTAATTGTAATTGTAAGATACTATAACCATCATCACATATCATCGATCTCACTCACTCACGCATCATCATGAGCAAAAGCTGCGCGGGAATGCTGGAGGAGATGCTGAAATGTGCGGAGCAGTCGAAATGTTATTCTTCTTCTCGTTCTCGTCGAGAAAACTCCAACTCGGAGGAAGGAGGGAATGATGACGATGATGATGCGTTGGAGTTTTGCGTGAACGCGTTGATGAGGACAACAACCATCGACGACGATGTTGATGATGAGAAGAAGAAGAAGAAGAAGAATCAAATAACAGAACTCGGGTTAGACGAGTGCGTGGTGAAGAAACAGGTATATTTGAAGTGCAAGAGAGGACAGATGGACATGCGAACGAGGATGCGCGGGAATAAAGGGTACTGATTAGAAATAATGCGCGTTTGTGTGTGTTTTAGTAGGAGTCGTCCTACGAGAGTTTTACGGAACGCGCGAAAAAGGCGTCAAAAAGAAGAGTCAAATTCGTCGCGAGGAAAAGCGAGGAAAAGCGTCAAAAACACCAGATCGTCGTTTCCGTCGAAAGATGATGTTGTTTCGACGAAAGACACGCAGAGAGCGCGGACGATATCTTTCGATATACGTGCGGAGGAGGAGCGCGATGTACGAGCGGCTGCGGCGGCGTTGCGCGCGAGGTGTTTTCGAACGTCTTTCGAGGAGCGGTGGCGACGGCGACGGGGGAATGAGAGTAGCGACGAAAGAGACGAAGCGTCGTTGCGAAGGGCGTATTTTGAGAAGTTAGTGCAAGATGAGTTGCATCAAGATGCGCTGCTTCCGGCGCGGACGGAGAAGATGGCGCTCGTCGTCCCTAGAAGCGCTTTCCTTTCTCAGTCTTTTTCTTTTTCTTCGTCTTCTTCTTCTTTTGAAATAGAAGACGAATATTTAGTTGTCGAGCGAAGAGCAGATGAAATGGGAGAAGAAGAACAAAAAGAAAACCAAGATGAAGATACCGCGCTCGTCGTGGTGGCGACGTTAGACTACGTCATCGCAGACAAACTTCAAGGCGAACTTTTATGCGGCGACAAAGGAAACGGACAATCGTTCGATAGCGAGAAGTACGCTTTCAACGAAGCGACGCAAACGTACGAATTTATGCCGAAGACGATTGAAAGGGCATATTGTTTCAACGTATGCGTTCTTGGCTCGTACCGAGGCCAAGGATTTGCGCACAGATTGATTCGCGAAGCCGTTCGAAGAGTCGCGTTGAACTCGGTGAAATTTTTATACGTGCACGTAGAACTAAACAATGCGCCGGCGTTGCGCTGCTACGAATCGTTTGGATTTTTAGAAGAGAAGAAAGAGAGTGAGAGGGTGGCGGTAAAGTTAGGACGCCCGCCGCGGAAGTTGCTCTTCGTGACAGTCGCGCCTGTAGCCGAGGCATGTGCATAGTCAGTTGTAGGTGTTGTAGTAGTAGTAGTACAGATGATTAGTTTAGAAAGTAATTAGAATTCCCTCTCTCTCGTCGTTCTTTACTTGGTCTGATAGGCTGAAAATCGGCTCGCTTCAAACTGTGCCTCTGGCTTTTGAGCATCTTCTTCCGTCATGTATCTTGACGGCGAACCAACATTCCCGCGCCCGCCGGTACAATTCAGAGACTTTCTCGTGTTTACGCCCGTCGTCGGGTTCGTTCCAGTCGCGATTTTGCATAACTTCATTTGCATCGTATTATCCAGCAAAGCGTCTGAGAAATCAGCGTTCGTAATATTCGCTCCGTTCAAATCGGACGAAGTTAACACGACCCTCGCTAATATCGCATTCGTAAAATTCGCGTTCACAAACACGCCTCGATCCATCAACGCGTCGCTCAAATCTGCATCCGTAAAATCTGCGTTCGCCGCCACCGCTTTCATCAAATACGCGCCGTTCAGCTTCGCGCCGACCAATTTTGAGTCCCGCATCTCCGCTCCGGTAAAATTCGATAACCGTAAATCCGTGCCGTACTTTTCACTCACGTTCTCGGCTCTCAAGTCGTACCCGCCAAACTGTTGCGCGCTCCCTCTGTTGAACTCTCCACCTTGATTGGCTTCTCGACTGTTCAATTCCGCGACCGCGAAGGGAGGAGAAGTGATCCCGGACACAATCAGCGCCGTCGCCACGGATAAAGCGCATTTTGCGCTCGTCGCGAAAATGGTGTTGTTTTCCCTCGCCGTCGTCGTCGTCATCGTCTGACGATGATGATGATGATGAGAACGTGCTTTAGTATTCACCTTTACTCCCGCTGTTCTTCTCGCGACGACGACGCGCTGCTCAACACGAACGCTTTTAGGGTGGTGGTGCGTTATCGCACGTAATAACGTCGTCGTCTGTGATTGTGATGTCATCGTCGTCGTCGTTTAAAGAGGTTTTCCCGAGAGCGTGCGTTTTTAATCGCGACGAGCGTTGTCTGAAAGGAGAACACGAAGCGATTTTTCCAAAAAATTTCATCCTCCTGTCGAAAAACTTTATTTTTTTCAAAAAGTTTTCATGAAAAAAAAACAGGCCGCACAAAAAACAGAAGAGAGTCAAGTCAAGTCAGTCCTTTAGAATACTACATAAAATGTGGGTGATGCTTCCGATCGTCGGCGGGGCGGCGATCGCGAAGAAGATCACAAAATCGGCAAAAACGAATTCGAACGTAACTTTGCGTTTTAATAACGACGAGGGGAGACGGAAAGATGACGAGGAGGACGACTTTGAAGAAGAAGAAGGAGGAGAAGACGATGATTTTGAAAACATCAAGAAGACGATTCAGACGACGACGAACAACAACGACAACAAAAGAGGAAGAAGAAGACAACAAAAGCCACAAGTCGAAACGGGTGAGAAGAAATCATCAATCGAGCAACTTCTGCCGTCCATTAACGTGGAGGAGATACTCTCGACTTTGAAGAAAGAAAACTTCGCGTTAGAGTGCGAACTTGGGATGATGTCCGCGACGCTGGAGGAGGAGACGTTGAGAGCGGACGCGCTGGAGGAGGATTTGAACGACACGCGGCAAACTTTACAAGCGGTGGTGGAACGAGACACGTTATCGGAGACAGGGAGGTTGCAAGATAAGTTGGCGCTGGCGCAAGATGAATTGATCTTGTTGAGCGCGACCGCGGAGGAGGAGTTCAAGAAGAACGACGAGTTAAGAGAGGAGTTGAATAGAGTGCAGAATACTTTAGACGAAGTCGTGAAGAGAGAGATGGCGACGGTGAGAGAGAACGAGGATTTGTTGAGACGGTCAAAGTTTGAAATCAACGAAGAGTTGATGATTCAAAATAGAAAAATCGAGACGCTCGCGCAGGCGAAAGAACAGTTGGAAGGGACGTGCGCGACGTACGAGACGAGGATTGAAAAGGCGAAAATCGAATTCGAGGAAACTTTGAAGAAATATTCCGAGGCGAACAGAATCAATGTAGAGAAAATTCAGAAAGGGAAGGAGAAAGAGCTGGACGCGATGGGAAAGGAGTTGGAGGAGACGAAAGCGGAGTTGTTGAGAAGTTTGAACGTGATTGATGAACTTCGAGAAGAGCTAGTAATAACCGCGCGAGCGGTTGCAGAAAGAGGAGGCGGCGGGTCAACTAATACTACCGCGGACGACAGAGATAGAGAGTCAGAGCACGCGTTATACGTCGCAAATCTCGCCGAAACGATCGATGAGAAGGAAGACGAGATCCAGTCGTTATTGATGGAGATTTCCACCTCAAAGCGACGAGAGGAGTCTCTTCTCGAAAAAGTCGTCAGTTTATCCGCGGAGAAGGTTCAGCGGCAACAACGAGGGGGACACGCAAGAATGGAAGACTCTTTCGATGATTTATCGTCAACAATCGATGAAGAAATGTTGAAGACGGAGAGCTCTAAAGTTGCCAACTCGGCATCGAAAGCGTCGCCATCTGGCAGCGGCGGCAGTCCGACGACGAGAAGATTTGGTGGATTATTCGGACGCAATAATAATAATAATAATAATAATAATAATAACAACAACAACAGCACTAGCAGGAACAACAAAAAAATGAGCGGTAGTGATGATAGAGTAGGATCAAAGAACGTCTCACCTTCTCCGTTGTCAGCGTTTGCCAAAGATGCGAACGAGGCGCTTCTCACGCCGCCAATATCAGCAATGACACCTCCAACGCCGCCAAATGTTGGAAGTAGCGCCACGAAAAGGACGAAAGTTTTGCCGTCTGAAATGAAAGACATGCAACAAAAAGTTCAAGAATTAGTCGCGAAAGTTGACGGCGCGACGACGCCGCAAGGAATTAGCAACGCGTTGCGCGAGTTGGAGGAGTTGCAACAGAAATTATCGGATATTGAGTTTACTCCGGACAGTCCTTCTCCTCTTTCTTCCTCGACGAAAGGGGATGTGATGATGGTCACGCCTCCGCCGACGACGTCTTTCAGCGTGAACATGTCGCCCTCGCCGCCGCGTTCGACGCGAAAATCCGATGGAAAACAACAACAAAAGCATCAAAACCGATCGGTAGACGATCGTGATGAAAACACTGACGTTGTTTCGGCGTCGGTAGCGGCGGATCCGTCGTCATCGTCAACAACCAAAGAAACGACTTTAGCGGAACCGTGGCTAGGAAAATCTCCGACGGGTAAAATTAAGCCTCTCAAAAAATGCACCGCGTGCCAAACCGGTTTCCCGGAACCCGGAAAGCAGTTTTGCATGCATTGTTTGACGCCACGGAATAGGCGCGGTATCAATGAGGGAAATAACACGACGACGCCACCGAAAGAAGCCTTAGAAAAGAAGAAGAAGAAGATGAAAGTGATGAAGATGTTCTCGCCGAAAGGAAATAAATAAATTGTATTGAAAGTATTATAAACTAAAAGCATCTGCGCCTCTACCTCTCGCGTTGACGTAAACTAAACGTTCTTTGTTCCTGCCACCTTTTGCCCATCGGATGATTTCCAAACTTACGGTCGAAGACACCAAAAAGGATAACGAAGTATCCGTACACTTCGTCCAAGCGTACTTTGAATTTGCTCGATTCACTTCGACAATACCAACTTGATTATCACCCACGACACCGCATCGAATGGCAAAACCGGCTTCAATTTTCGGAATCATTGCTTTTGACGTCGTCGTCGGGCTTTCACTTTCGCTCTTTTTTGCAAACGGCGCATCGCCTTCCACGTGAACGATGATGTCAAATTTATTATTGTCTTTGGCCTCCTCGTCTTCGCCGCGACTCAAGAAATACGATTTCGTCCCGGGAAACCTCTCGTTTAATGCCATGGCGTTCGCATCGTTTTCGCATTCACTCAGGGTGAACATCGGATCGCCCACGAAGGCGCTCAAAAGTGGGTGTCGCGCTACTCTAGGTAAATTAATGTTTCGTGGGTCCGAAGCATCTCCTATCAGAGCAATTTCTGAAACGCCAATAGAGGCGAAACACGTCGCCAATGCAGCGGTTAAGATGCCCGAGCCTACGATGGCGATTTTACACCGCTTTCTGATATTTTCTACCGCATCAAAACCTGCGTGCTTCAAAATCGCATCTTTTGGATCGTCTTCCATCGCCACGTCTATGCCGTCCGTCGTGATTGTTTCGTATCCAGCCTCCTTTGTTTTTTCTCCTTCTGGTGCTGAGACGAAATCCTTCTCGACGTTTTTCACGCAATCGAAGATGTCCAAATGCGTCCACTGTTCTGCGCCTACTACGCTCGTTTTTGCGAGCGCGTCGTCTTCTTCTTTCTTTTTCTTATCAATATCTTCTTCATTCTCGCTCACGTTCAAGCTACTCATCACCATGTTCAAGTACGCCTCTCGTCTTCTCTTTACTATTTGAGTCACCGCAAACGTCGCCGTGTGCGCTACGAGAAGAGTCATCGGCAAGAACACGTTACTTCTACTACTAATACTCCTATTATCACCGGAATCTCGCTGTCGCACGACCGTCGACGACGCAGACGAGGACAAAAATTTATCTTTATTCTTATCTCCGGACCTTTCGCTGACTGCGTGCAACAACGGCGTCGCCTCGGGCGTCTTTTTCAGAAACTCCCAATGCAACGCCGCTCTACGTTCTCTTCTCCGATTTTCGTCTTCGTCCACGTTTCCAGCTCCAGCTTCATCCAACGCATTTGCAAACAACGCGGTAAACTGCGGCCGCAACGCGTCGTACAAAGCTTTACTCGCGGTAGCTTTATCATCCCCGCTATTTTTTTCGGCTTCTTCGTCAACGTCGTACCCGCTTCCGTCGTCTACGAATATCGTCCCAACCTCGCCGCCGCCACCACCACTACTACTATTCCTACCGCTATGACTACTATTATTATCACTCCCATGGTGCTCTACGGTGCAATACACAAAAATGGGTCGTTGTTGCAGTTGTTGCCGCTGATGATCGAGACGACTCTCTTCTCCTCCTTTCCTCGATCGCAGTCGCTCGTTCGCGTTGCACGCGACCGATAACGGCCCGGCGCCGTCGCAGAAAAACAACGCGTCGATTGGCGGCGGCGACGAGGGAGAAGAAGAAGAAGACAAAGAAGAGAAGAAAGAACAATCCTCGGCAACGTCGACGATGCTATTCTCCTTCTTTTCCTCCCCCTCAGACGAAGACGCCAACACCAATCGAGCTCGCAACCGTCGACAGAGCGCGACGGATTTCCGGTCGCCGATATCGCTTTTTAGGAGTACCCCGCCGGAAAGCGCGACGTCTTTTTCCGTCACGAATATATTATTGTCTTCTTCTTTCGAAAACGACTTTTGCGCGATGCTGTTGTTCAGCGCGGAGTCGCACAGCGTGATTCTCGTCACGAAACATCCCTCGAATTCTTTCAGCGCTGATTTTGAGTCGTCGTCGTCGTCGTTTCCATCTCCAGAAGAAGAAGAAGAAGAAGAAGAGGAAGACTTTTTGTTTAACACGCGAGGGAGGAGCAACAACGAGAGCTGCGTCGCCACGTTGACGCCGAGACCGTTCGCGAGGCCGCAGATGCACGCGTGCATAGATGATGATGATGATGATGATGGGTGGGGTGTTCTTCCTCCTTTTTTGTTCTTTTTTTTGTTCGTTTTTTGTGTTTTGTTTGTCGAGAAAGCATCCCTCACAACAGAGTGGCGTGGAAGAAGAAGAAAAATCATCTTGAAAGAATTCTTTTCTTTTCTTTCGTTTGAAGAGTGATGCGAGGAAGAAGTGCGCTGTTGATACGACGCGCTGCTTCTCAGAGTAACTTTTTCATCAAAGGTAGTCGTTCTTCGAGAACGAAAAGGACTTCTTCGAATAGCGGCGTTGTTTACGACCACCCCGCGAGAAGAGGGAGACGTTCTTTCTCCAGGAGCGCGTCATCGTCGTCGTCATCATCATCGGAATCCAACGACGACATGAAATTCACTATAACGTATAGTAAAAACTGAGACGGCGGCGGCCAAGAGTTTGAAGCGGCGAAAGCTGCCATCTTGGCCGTGGTGAAAAACGCGAACGTCGTTCCGAACAGAGTGGATAAGTATCCAATCACGGTGACCATCGAGGAGGAACAGTTAGGAATGATTTACAGCGGAAGGCAGCAAGGATTTTTCGGGAAAAACGGACGACCGGCGATGCGAGAGGTGGAGGAAGCGCTGAGGAGTAAGTTGTAGAGAGAAAGTAATACTAAAGAGCGTTTACGACGTCAAACAACAGTAACGCGAAAAACGAGAGAGCGAATAGTACGAGAAGAGTGAATCGCTCGGCGGAAATATTATACACACTGCCGAGTCGACGATAAAAACAACATACTACGCTCTCGGTCTCTTCTTATCCAAAAGAAGAAGAAGAGGTTGCCTTTGACGCAGACGAAAAACAAATATACGAAGAGGAACAGAATAAGAATAAATAATAATAATAACAACAACAATAATACCATTTAGGTAGTACCATGGTATTTCAAGGACGAAGAACGAAACACGTAAACGTTTTGTGTGTGTGCGTATGAGTAGAGTTGTAAAAAGAATAGATGATATGTATATACACACAACAACAAATAAATATTGCAAAAACTCTGCACGCGCGCGTTTTTTTTTTCCAAGACTCTCTTCTTTAATAACAGTCTTTCGATTCTTCCTCGTCGACGTCGATGTCGTCGTTTTTTTCCTCTTTGGCGTACTTGGAGAGTTTTAACACCGCGGTGTCGCGTTCGATGCGCATCTTTTCCAAGCGATCTTCCATGATTTCAACCTCTTCTCGCATCAACGAGCACTCTTCCACGATGGCGTTTCGAATTTCCGTCATGTCTCCGGCTTCTTCGAGTTCGTCTTCGAGTTCTTGAATTCTCGAGAGAGCGTCCGCGTTCGCAGGAGAAACATTGCTCGTTTCTGCCGCTGATGCGTTCTCGTTCAGTTCATCTAAAAGCATTTGCACTCTCTTTTCTAAACTATCGCTTTTATCCTCCGCGAGCGAGAGCATTTGTTTCGCGCGAATCGTTTGCATTTCGCTTTCAATCAAGTCTTCCTGCAAAGCTTCTTCGAGATGTTCCATCGCTTGCTCCAACGTTTCCGCTCGAACTGTCGCTTCTTCGAGTAAAAGAGTCGCGGAATCTTCGCTGTTCACGCGATCAGTCAATGCCGCGATGGCGGCGTTCGCATCTTTCAAATCGTTTTCGAGTTCGGTTTTCTCTCTTCTCAACGATTCAGCGACTTCGTCCCGTTCCAATGTCAATTTCAGTATCGCCGATTCTCTCTCTTCGAGTTCTTTCTTCCACTTGGCGACATCGCTCGCTTGCGCTTTCAGCAACTCTTCTTTATCGAGTTCCAATGCGCTGATTTTCGTCTCCATTTCCCACTTGATGTTTTCCACGGTTTCCATATTTTCTTTGATTTTCTCGTTCAACAACTGCTCGTCTTTGATCGTTTCTTCCTTCAACTCTTGCGATTCAACTTTCAAAGCGTTCAAAGCGTTTTGCAACTCTTTCGATTTTGTTTGTTCCGTTTCTAAGAGCTGTTTTGTTTCCAACACAGTGTTCTCGCTCTTGGAAAGCGCATCGCTTCGTTTCTCGGCCACATCCTCCGCCTCCCTCAACGCGTTTTTCAACGTCGCCATCGTTTCTTCCTCTCGTTCCTTTAAACTCTCAATCTCGTCTCGTCTCGTCTCGTCTCTTTCCTCGAACGCGCTCTTCTCTCTTTTCAGCAAGTCGTTCATCTCTTTCTTCTCTTGCTCGACCTTGAACAACTCCTCTTCTCGTATTTCTTTTTCTCTTCGTAAATCCTCGGTTAACATTTCCACCTGTCGTTTCAATTCTTCTCTGTGTTCGCTCGATTCCAACCTCTCTTCGCCTCGTCTCTGTTCGGCGATTTTCGCTCGCGTCAATATGCGCTCGTTTTCCAATCGCAGCTTTTCGTTCGCTTTTTGTATGCGCGTGATTTCGTTGATGGACGACAACAAGTGTTCCGTTGGGTCTAAGTTGATATACAAATCGTCGTCGTCGTCGTCGTCGTCCTTGTCCTCCTTCTCCTCCTCCTCCTTCTCCTCCCTGTCAACATCATCAACCGCCGCAGGAAAAGATGAATCGAGCAAAGCCTGCCCTAACGTCGCTGCCGCTACCGCACTGTTACCATTATTATTATTATTATTATTATTATTATCGTTCTGCCGCACCATCGGTTCCGTCGCGTCCAAAAGCTCTCCGAACTGTAGAGCGTCGTCCCCCGCCTCCAACGCGACGCCGGACGACCACACGTCGTCGCCGCTACACTCGTCTTCAGTACTATTATTCCTACCACCACCACCGCTCCTACTCGACAGCGCCACCGCTCGTGGCAGAGAAGAAGAAGAAGAAGTACTGAGAGTTTTAGATTTCTTTTCTCTCTTCGCTTGCGAAGAAGGAAGAGATGCGCTTTTCGCGGTGGACGCCTTCGGACGCATCATTCGTCTCGGTCTGGCTGCTTGTATTCCTGAAATCGTCGTCGTCGCGACCACCACCCCCTCGCTCAAATCCTCTTTATTACTCCCACGTGCTTTCTTTGTTTTCTTCCTCGATGACGACGACGATGCTTTTGGTTGTTCCGATTTGGATGATGATGAAGAAGACGAAGCGCGTGCGTGTGCTGCTTTAGGAAGAAAGAAAGAAGACCTCCTGTTGCTTTGCTGACTGGATGATGATGAAGAAGACGAAGCGCGTGCGTGTGCTGCTTTGAGAAAGAAAGAAGAAGACCTCCTTCTGTTGCTCTGCTGACTGGATGAAGATGTTCTCGTCCCCAAAATCATCGTCGGAGTTTTCATGTTAGTCGGCGTTTTAGTGAACGACGATCGGAGAAGAGTCCTCTCAGAAGGAGCGAGACTGTATAAAGACGACGCCGATGGAGTCATTTTTATTCTCTTTTTGCGCACGGCATAGCTATTAGAGCGTTTATGATGGTGGTATTCAACCCCGCGTTGAGAGTGATGATTTGAGGCTCTTTTTGAGCTTCTCTTCTTGGATAAAATGGATTTGATTTTTTGAATTTTTTCACTCTTTTCGTTTTATGTGGCATATGACGTACGTAAAGAGTATGTCACACAAAAAATTTTACTGCGGCATCATCATCCATCATCACTTCCGCTGCAAACGCGACGACGATGAAGAGATGATGTTTTGTTAAGCGCAACACGCGTTTTGTTTGTCTTTGTGAATATATATATATAGCGGTAACGAACGGCTTCTTATTCACATAATTGGTATCATCAATCTTCTTCCACTTCTCCACCTTTTCTACATCTTTCTCTCGTACTGTCGCTCTTCTCTTTAGACCTAAAACTCTGACGGCTTCTGGATCCTCCCCAGTCATCCACGTGTTCACCCATTTCGCAAATCTCGTATTTTCAGTCGCCTGTTTCATATTCGCCATCATCTCCAACGCCTCTTCGTTATCGAGGGATCGGCGAACCCAATCCAGCATGGCCCGTA